>JAEAMG010002048.1_pt1 | contig 13512 bp, 11 predicted proteins | sample 8958741 | NCBI WGS metagenome assembly JAEAMG01 (sample SAMN16933256, study PRJNA681125) | bioreactor sludge metagenome | isolation source: anaerobic bioreactor treating anionic surfactant - SDBS | place: India: Bengaluru | collected 2019-02-28
CAAGCATGCAGAAGGCCAAAAGCCCCGGGCTTTAGCCCGGGGATTGGTTTACTTTAGTAGGTTTACAAAGAAAAGTATGTCGTCTTTTTTGATGCAATACAACAACCTAGCTGGCGCTCGGTTGTTGTTTGGGGAAGTGTGGGTGGGTCAGCTCTCTCTTGTATATATAGAGGGTACTTTCTCTAACTTTCTTCAATATCTCCAGCATACTCTCACGTATCTCACCTCCCGTGAGATCTTTTCATATCCTCACGACGCCACCACTAACCTTAACATAACAACGAAAGGAACTAACTAACCAACCATGGCACGCCTACCTAAACCCGGCTCCGATCAAGGCAAATGGGGTGAAATCCTCAATGACTATCTTTCTCAAGCTCATACGGACACTGGAATTCTTAAACCAGGTGTTGTTACTACTTCTACTCTCACTGACAGTGCAGTAACTACCCCAAAACTCACAGATAACTCAGTAACAACAACCAAGCTTGCAGATAACTCCGTCACTAATGCGAAGATTGCAGGTGTTGGACAAGCCAATGGCATAGCTACCCTAGGCATAAACAGCAAACTAAACGAATCCCAAGTACCGGACAGACTTAGTGAACCAGCTATCACTAATGAAATTACAGAACAAGTGACGCCTTTGGTGGAGCAGGCGGCTGATTCGGCTGAACGGGCAGGGCAAGCTCTGGCTGACGTACAGACCATAGCAACAGTATTGGGGCAGCGTCAGTTTGTTGTCTTTGGTGATTCGTGGACAACCACGCTAGATGGGGTAAACATCCCTGCCGTGGCGGTCTCCCGCCTGGGTGGGGTATTGGTCGCTAACTATGGCGTGGAGGGAGCGTTCCTTGGGCCCACTTCTTACGGCTCTGAGGGTACCGTGAAATCATCGGCCGCCCAGATGGCAACGGCGAATGTCGATTCCACGGTAGATAAGACACTTATTACCGACGTTTTAGTTATCCTCGGCGTGAATAACCTCGCCGGGTATCTTCCCACTGTCAGTGAAGCTGCCGCTCTGTTTGAAGGATTCCGGCTCTATCCGAATGCGCGCTACTGGTATGCGGCCAATGGTCCTAAGGCAATCAATAGTCTCGCAATTAGCAACGACCCATGGCGTTGGTATGCACGAGCGTTCGATGGGGCCGCTCTTGCGGGGTTCGCAGTTGGTCGATTCGCCCCCGTATGGCATTGGGGTGCCAATGCGGATAGCTACTGGCCTAGCGGGTCAAATAACGCATCACTCCACATGAATGCGGCTGGGGGGATAGCGTGGGCGAATCGTCTCGTCGCGTTCCTAACTGGGATGGAGTGGATTCCCTACGTTAAACCGACCATCACGCTCGATGCAAATGCCACGACTTTGCAAGCGTCCGCATCGCTGTCCAATCAAAACTCCTACATTGACGGCGGGACTCTCTGGTTGTCATTCACCCTTTCATGCTCTAATAGCGGAATTAGCGATGATGCCTATCAGACCATTGCCAATATCGAGCCCCGGTACTGCCCTATCGGAGATTATATGACTTACCCCGTGGGTGTACGAATCAGTTCCGGCCAGATGTCACAGGCATACTCTTTCCGGATTAACGAGGGTGGGGCGATCCAGGTAGACGGTCGGGCGATCAAAACTAATACAGGGTATATTCTATTCAAAGCCACGGTGCCGCTCAACCTACCAAAGCAGCCATAGCATTTAGTATTCCAGTATTCGGTTAATATAGGGATGGCCTTTATCTGGAGAAAACGGGTCGGACCCCAAAATGCAAAAATAGTATCTAATCTGGAAAACGACCGTAGGATTACGGAGTTAGCTTGGTCGGGCGTAAAAGTGTACAACGTGGGGGAGACGTAGCAAACTCACTCCTCTGCGTGCTATGAGAAAACGGTCGGACCGCACTAGACGGGCGTACTTTTCCCTACGTCACAACCTGGATTATTTGTTCACATACCAGGACAAACAACTCGTGAGGCAAGGCATACAAGTCCCCAGTACAACCAACGTGTTAGATGGTAGATTTAGTGTCTGGAAAACCAAGGGTATTAAGCCCAGGTTGTAGATAGCTATCTAGCAAACCAAGGTCACATATGGTAAACTATTGTTATGGAACGATTTATCAATCATATTAGAGCCTATTTTGACAAGCCTGATATCCTCGAATTGTCGGCATATCAACACAAGATACCGCAATCAATCACGGTTGAGTCTTTCTATGATAAAAAGTCTGGATGTTACACAGCAAAAATCATCCAAGTAGATAACAACGCCGTAAGAGGGTTGATTATCACAGAGAGTAAGACGCCCGAAGGGCTGGTTGACATGGTAAATGATGCGTTGCTGACATACTTAGAGGTGCCGGAGCGCATCAAATTAGCTTTGCCGCTAAAACTCTTGCCAGTTGATATTGATTTTGCCGAGCAAGTGGTGAAAAATGGTCAGTTTGTGCTTGCGAAGTAGGGTATGGGCAAAGGATATTACCGATCGATCAATACGAAAAAGCTGATAGCACTGCTGATTCGCCAGGGGTTTATCAATAGTGCTGGTACTAAACATGGCAAATATGTCCACGAGAACAGCTCGAACGTGATTATCGTGCCGCGCCACCGCTCACTTTCTCCGGGAACATCAAAGCAGATCTGCGAAGAATTGGAAAAGACATTCAAAGTGCCGAGTGATGAGTTGAAGAAGCTTTTTTAGAGTTAGCGGAGCCGCTGTCCGGCGTGCTATGATAAGAGTATGAGAATTGCGATTGCGGGGTATGGTATTGAGGGGCGGGCAAATTATGCCTATTTTTCTCGGGGATATCCTGGGGCAGAGGTGGTGATTGTGGATGAGCGTGGTGCACTGAGTGACGCGCCCGAGGGTGTCGAGACTCTCCTTGGCGAGGGTGCTTTCGAGAATTTACAGGGGTTTGATATGGTCGTGCGCACCGCTAGCCTGCCGCCGCGCAAGATAAAAACCGCCGGCGTGGTTACTTCGGCTACGAACGAATTTTTTGCAAGATGCGCTAAGAAAGGCGTGCCAATCATCGGTGTGACTGGCACAAAGGGCAAGGGGACGACCTGTAGTCTCATCGCCTCGATATTGCGGGCAGCTGGCAAGACTGTGCATCTGGTCGGAAATATCGGCGTGCCGGCGCTGGACGTTCTGCCGCAGCTTCAGCCGAGCGATGTCGTCGTTTATGAATTAAGTAGTTTTCAGCTGTGGGACGCGGAGAAATCGCCGCACATCGCGGTCGTATTGATGGTTGAGCCCGATCACCTGGACGTGCACGCTAGTTTTGACGAATACGTAATGGCAAAATCGAACATTGCCGCGCATCAAACGGCGTCGGACGTCGTGATATATCACCCGACGAATGAGTTTTCCTGCCGTATCGCCGAGCGGAGCGTCGGTGAGAAACAGCGGTACGCCACCAAAGAAGATGGCGGGGCATATGTACGAAATGGTGCCTTTTATATGCTCGAAGACGCTATATGTGGTGTCGATACGCTACATATAGCGGGTGTGCATAACCAGGAAAATGCCTGTGCGGCCATTTCTGCAGTGAAAAAATTCCTCCCGGAGGTGGCAAATCAGCAGATTGCCGAGGGGCTTTCGGCGTTTGCCGGTCTGCCGCATCGGCTGAAGTTTGCCGCCGAGAAGAATGGCGTGAAATATTATGATGATAGCATTGCGACGACGCCGGGCAGCGCTCTGGCCGCCATCCGCGCGTTTACTCAGCCAAAAGTTCTGTTGCTTGGTGGTCGAGACAAGGGCGGGGATTACCGCGAGCTGTTTGAGGTTTGCCGGGAACAGGATGTTCAGGTAGTGGCTTACGGCGAGAATCGGCAGAAATTGCAAGATATGATGAATCAGTTCGGGGTGAATTACGTCGTCGAATCGGGCGATATACGGGCGGTGGTACGCACGGCGAGCAGCCTAGCGAAGCCCGGCTCGGTGGTTATTCTCAGCCCGGCCGCTTCGAGTTTCGACATGTTCAAAAATTACGCCGGCAGAGGCGAGCAATTCATCCGAGCAATAAAAGAAGCCCCGTAGGGCTATAAAAAGCTGGTGCCAAACATGAAAAGTAGCTCAACCGAGGTGAGCTCAAGCTGGGTGACGTGGGGTCGCCTCAGCGAGCTACTTTTCGCGGTTGAGTTTTTGTTGTAGCTCCGTTATACACGGGGCCTTTTTGGGGGCTTGCGGAGGGCAATCAGCAAGCCCAAGATGATGATGAGCCAGTCGAAGATGTCCCTTGCCAGGGATGGCTCCCATCCAGGATGGCCGAGATCCGTTCGTGCCTTGATCATCAGGCCAAGGCCACCGACTATCGAGAATATCCAACTCCACATCGCCCACTGGCGCGTCTCCGATAGTAAAGGGCTGAGCCATACAAGGACGTAGAACGTCACCACTCCTGCCCAGAATACGAAAGTTCCCATTTTTCTCCCATCTGAACATTTCCCCTAACTCGGTTGAGCGAGGGGTTGATAATATATTACCACATAAAAACAAAATAGTCAATAAACAGGCAAGATTACCTCTGTCGCAAACGTGCTATAATAGTAATCATATGCAACCACTGAAGAAACGAATTGACGAGCTGAGTGTTCAGGTGGCGCGGGCGAAGGACGCTCTGCAGTTTGAGGCGCTGGAAAAAGAGCTTGTCGGTGTCGATGAGCAGCTTAATCAGCCGGAAGTGTGGAACAATCCTGATACTGCCCAAGGGTTGGCGAAGAAGGCGGCAAGTATTCGTCAGACAATTCAGCCATGGCAGACGTTGGCGGTGCAATTGGATGACATTTCGGAATTGATGGAGATTGGCGATGACGACCTGTTACCTGAGTTTGAAGCGCAAATTGACGCGCTTGAGCAGGAGTTTGCTCGGAGAAAGACCGATTTGCTGTTTAGTGGCAAGTATGACAAGCGCGAGGCGGTCGTCAGAATATCCGCTGGTGTCGGCGGGCTAGATGCGCAGGATTTTGCGGCGATGCTGGAGCGGATGTACCTGCGTTGGGCTGAGAAATCCGACATGAAAACCGAAACCTTGGAGCGTTCAACCAATGATGATGCGGGCATTAAGACAGTGGTCTTGGAGATTTCCGGTCCGTTCGCGTACGGTAAATTGCGTTCGGAAAATGGCGTGCATCGCCTGGTGCGCCTCAGTCCGTTCAATAGCGATAATTTACGCCAAACCAGCTTTGCACTCGTGGAAGTTTTGCCGAAGATTGACGCGCCGGATGAGGTTGAGATTGATGCGAATGATTTGAAAATCGATGTCTATCGCTCCGGCGGGCATGGCGGGCAAAGCGTGAACACGACTGACTCGGCGGTGCGCGTAACGCATATACCGACGGGAATTGTGGTGGCTATTCAGAATGAGCGCAGCCAGATTCAGAACAAAGAGACGGCGCTCAAGATTTTGCGCTCCAAGCTGCTTGCCATGCAGCTTGAGCAGCATGCTGATAAAATTGCCGATCTTCGCGCTGGCGAGTCGGCTAACTGGGGTAGTCAAATACGCAATTATGTCCTCCATCCGTACACTTTGGTGAAGGATACGCGCACGAAGTACGAAGAAAAAGATGCGCAAAAAGTGCTTGATGGGCAGATCGATGGGTTTATCAATAGCTTCCTAGAATCTGAAGCGAAAGAAAACTAGTTTTTCTCTTGACACCAACCTCGGGGGTACATGATTATTACAGTAATAGTACTACCTCAGACAAAACTGTCTGTTATATTAATATCCCTGGCCCGGCGCCTCTATAGAACACTGCCGCCTAAGCTTTCGTGTTTCGATTGGCAAATCGCTCGCGCTTTTATCTAAATAATGCTATACTACATACTAGGATGATACTGCTAGATAGGGTAACAAAGACGTATGGAAAGGCAAGCAAGCCGGCGCTTAATCGCATAAGCGTGCATATTAGCGCGGGCGAGTTTGTTATCTTGGTGGGGACGAGCGGCGCGGGAAAATCGACGTTGCTGAAACTGCTAACTCGGGAAGAAAAACCTTCCAGCGGGAAGATTGTCGTTGGTGGTATCGACTATGATACGTTGAAGGACAAGCATATTCCACTTCTCAGGCGTAAAATTGGCGTGGTATTTCAGGATTTTAAGCTGCTTCCAAACCGTACAGTGTTCGAAAACGTGGCCTTCGCGCTAGAAATTGCCGGAATGACCAGCCGTGAGATTAAGAGCACCGTACCAAAAGTTATCAGTCTCGTGGGGCTTGAGGGCAAGGAAAAAAGCTTTCCGCACCAGCTTTCCGGCGGCGAGAGACAGCGCGTGGCGATTGCCAGGGCGGTGGTGCGCCAACCGAAAATCCTGATTGCCGACGAGCCGACAGGAAACCTTGACCCGAAACATAGCTGGGAAATTGTCCGGCTTCTTGAAAAGATTAACAAATACGGCACGACCGTATTGCTGACAACTCACAATGTCGATATCGTGAATAAATTGAAACGCCGCGTGATTACGATTGATCATGGTAAGATTACCTCAGATGAAGCGCGGGGGAGCTATAAGCAATGAGTGAGAAACCAAGCAAAAAAGCCGCGACAGCAAAGATACAAAAGCAGCGCCGGCGCCGTACGCTGACCTTCATGCGGATGGTGCATTATGGTATTAGCAACTTCAGCCGCAATATTTGGCTTACCGTAGCTGCGACGGCGGTGATGGCGGTGACACTGCTCGTTATCTTTGCGACCTTAGTAGCGCGAAATGTGTTACTCGACACCGTAACATTTATTAATAGCCGTGTTGATATGCCAATGTACTTACTGAGCGATGCGCCAGAGGTGAAGATTATGGAGTTAAAGAGCCGAATTGAGAATCTCGACAATGTAGCGTCGGTACGCTATGTTAGCTCAGATGAGGCGCGTGCGCAGCAGGCGGAACAGAACAAGCAGGACCAGGACACACTGGAGGCTATTAAAGAAGCCTCAAATAAGATACCGGCTTCTTTGCGCATCAATCTAAAGGATATCAACGACACGAGTTCGCTCAATGCGTTTGTCGAAAGCGACGAACTGTATAAAGAATTGCGAGACCCTGCCAGAGAAACTCCCTTTGAAGGGGGTAAACAGCAGCAGACAATTGGACGAATCGGTAGCTGGGTGCGGCTGGCGGAAATTGGAGGTGCTATTGCAACGCTAGTCTTTGTCGTTATTTCCTCGCTCGTGGTCTTTAATACGATTCGCATGGCAATCTTCAACCGCAAGGATGAAATCCATATGATGAAACTTATTGGTGCGGAGCGCGGCTTTATTCGGGGTCCATTCCTGATTGAGGCGGTTATTTATGGACTGATCGCGGCAATTATAGCAACGGTAATTGGATATGTCCTGGTCTTTTCAATCAAAGATGGGTTGGTGGGCTACGAGATACCAATTGAGGGGACATTGCAGATTTTAACGTCATATGCGTGGTTGGTAGTTCTCGCGATGATTGGCGTCGGTGCGACCATTGGCGTAGTTTCGGCATATATCGCAACAAGAAAATACCTCAAAATTTGAGCGCATCTTGGAAAGCACTAACAAATTAGTGGTATAGTAGGAATATGGATAAAACCCCGATAATTGAAACAAAACATCTTACGAAAAAATTTGGATCGGTGACGACGCTAAACGAGTTTGATATGACCGTCCAGGAGGGAGAGGTGCATGGTTTTCTGGGCCCGAATGGAGCGGGGAAGTCAACGACAATTCGCATATTGCTTGGCCTTCTTCGCAAAACGAGCGGCGAGGCGGCGTTGTTTGGTCGCGATCCATGGCGCAGCGCGGCCCAGCTGCATAAACGCTTGGCATATGTCCCCGGCGATGTTAGTTTTTGGCCAAACTTAACCGGTGGCGAAATTATTGATATTCTGGGAAGTCTTCGCGGCGGGCTTGACGAAGGGCGCCGTGTGGAGTTACTTCAGAAATTCGAACTCGATCCAACGAAGAAATTCCGTACCTATTCAAAAGGGAACCGTCAAAAAGTGGCATTGGTAGCGGCACTGGCGAGTGATGTCGACCTGTATATCCTCGATGAACCCACGAGCGGGCTCGACCCTCTGATGGAACAGGTGTTTCAAGATGAAATTCGCGCGCTCAAGACAAGAGGCAAAACGATTTTATTGTCAAGTCATATCCTCAGCGAGGCAGAGGCGCTCTGTGATCGAGTAACGATTATTCGTGAGGGGAAAGCGGTATCGGTCTATACGCTAGCCGAGTTGAAACGTGAACACGCTAACCTTGAATCACTTTTCCTTAGTAAATATGGAGATGTATGATGTTTGCGGGCACAGGAACGCTTATTCGGCTAATATTGCGTCGCGATAGGGCTAAGCTGCCAATCTGGTTATTCGCGGTTGTTCTGTCGCTCGTTGCGATGGTTCCACTACTGCAAAACGTATATGGTGATGCGGCAAGTATCATGGTGATGTACCAAACGTTTAGTGCAAATCCGGCGGGTATTTTTTTGGCAGGTCCAATGGATGCGCCGACATTTGGCGCATCCATGACTATTGAAACGACGATGTGGTGGGGCTTGGCAATAGCATTTATGAACACGCTGTTCATAATCCGTCATACACGCCAGAACGAGGAAATGGGCGCCCAAGAGCTTGTTCTTTCCGGGCGAGCGCATAGAGGGTCGGCGCTCGCAAGCGCGCTCATCGTAGCTTTTTTGGTTAACGCCGTCATGGCAGCGCTTATCGCGATTGGCTTAATTGTTGTGCAGGCTCCATTAGACGGTGCGGACGTATGGCTATATGGCGCTGCCTTTGGGGCATTTGGTATGGTTTGGGCGTGTATCGCGGCTGTCGTGGCGCAATTTGTCCAGAGCGCTCGTTCGGCGAATGGCGTGTTGGCCAGTTTGATTGGACTAGCATTTTTACTTCGTGGCGTTGGTGATTTTCTTGGACACGCGGATGAGCAGGGGGTTATTCAGGCAGAGTGGCCAAGTTTGCTTAGTCCGTTTGGTTGGCTGCAATCAACGCGAGCTTTGACGTTTCCTGACTGGTCGCCGCTTATTATTACGATGGTTGCATCAATCCTTTTTAGCCTATTAGCTTTTTGGCTATTGAGCATGCGGGACGTGGGCTCGGGAATTCTTCCTCCGCGAAGAGGCCGCTCTAGAGCTTCGAATTTTCTGCGCACACCATTTGGCTTGACGTGGAAACTACAAAAGAACGTTCTGATAGGTTGGGGCATGAGTATTGTGACCATGGCGGCTACAAATGGAGCTCTGGTGCCGGCGATGGGAGGTGTATATGAGGAGTCTGAACAAATGCGTCATCTTATTGAGGCAATGGGCGGTACGGGCGCGATTATTCCATCCTTTTTGGCGGCAATGCTTGCCATGATGGTATTAATGGTGCTCGCGTATGTATTGCAGGCGTTAGGTAGGCTGCGGAATGAGGAGGTAAATGGACACGTTGAACAACTGCTAGCGACTCGATTTTCCCGGTTGAAATGGCTGAGTCTCCATAGCCTGGTTGTATTGGGCGGTAGTATCATCCTGTTGTCTCTTGCGGGTGGTGTTATGGCGCTTGTCGTTTCTCTAGCCTCTGATATGAGTCTTAGCGTCAGCGAGTATGTATTGGCTAGTCTTTCGTACATGCCAGTGGTGCTCGTGTTCGTCGGGCTTTACATAGCGCTGTTTGGTCTTATGCCCCGAACGGCAGGATTGGTTGGCTGGATTTACTTCGGATATGTTACGTTTGCGCTTTGGGTTGCTCCAATGCTAGGGCTTAACGAATGGATTACGGACCTTTCGCTGCTTTCGCACGTCGCGGCCGTACCCGTCGAGCCAGTGATCTGGTGCCCATTAATTGTCTTTTGTGCGATTGGTGTTGTTCTCGCCGCGGGTGGCGTCATTGCCTTTAAGCGGCGAGATACCTCCTTTTAGAGCATGGACTGTGCTTCTAACTACGCTATATATAGCGTATATACACCATATATAGCGTAGTTAGAAAGATTTAATGATATACTGGAACAAATGACACAAAACACAAACACATTTCACGATCTTCCGACGCTTGAATTTAAAGATGTAATAACCGATGCCGTTGATCGCAATCAGGTGGTGATACTTACGGCCGAAACAGGCGCGGGGAAGAGCACGCAGGTGCCGCAGTACTTGGCGGAACACGGCTACGAGCGCATTATTGTTACGCAACCCCGAATTTTGGCCGCACGAAATTTAATGAAACGCGTACGGGAGGAATGGTCGGAGCGGCACGCGGAGGACGCAAGCGAAATTATTGGTTATCGAACGGCGCATGAGCGCGATGACAGCGGCCAGACAAAAATCCTTTACTGTACCGACGGGCTTCAGATGGTGCGCGAATTGACGGGCATTGGGGTGAGAAAAAAGCAGATTCTCGTACTTGACGAAGTGCATGAATGGAATGAAAACATGGAAGTCCTCATTGCATGGGCGAAAAAACGAGTTCAGGAAGACCCCGGGTTTAAGATTCTAGTGATGAGCGCGACAATTGAAACGGAAAGTTTGGCCGAATATTACGGTACGACGGCGGTTATTTCTATCCCTGGGCGGTATTTTCCTGTCACAAAACGCATGAGCGGGGATCTCATGAACGAGCTTCGAATTCAGTTAGATGAACGGACGGGGCGAAATGTGCTGGTATTTTTGCCTGGTAAGGCAGAAATACAGAATAGTATGGATGCGTTTGGCGACAAGGCACTTGAGGCGGGGGTGCCACTGATTCCGCTCCACAGCCAGCTTGAGGTTGAAGACCAGCAGAAGGCTTTCGCCTCGTATCCGAATGGTAAGATTATTCTTTCGACTAACATTGCCCAAACAAGCGTGACGATTGATGATATCGACCTGGTGATTGATAGCGGTCTTGAGCGGCGGAGCGAGGTTCGAAGCGGCGTGGAGGGTTTGTTTATGGCGCAGATTTCTCAGGCTGACAGTTTGCAACGGGCGGGCAGAGCGGGGCGCACGCGACCTGGCGAATATGTGCTCGCTGCGCTAAACGACATGCCGTGCGCCTCATTTGAAGATCGACCAGCCTATCCAACACCGGAAATTCTTCGCAAGCATATCGATCGATTGACGCTGAGGCTTGCCAATATCGGCATGGATATCGAGGATCTTGATTTTTATCACGACCCAAGCAAGGCGGCGATTCGCCGAGCGAAACGGACCCTTGTGGGGCTCGGGGCGATGACGTACGACGGCAAAGTTACGCACATTGGGCAGGCGATGGAGCATTTTCCGGTAGAATCATCTTTCGGGCGCATGTTAGTGGAGGTCCAGAAGGAAGACGAGGCGGTGCGGGGCAAACTTGCGACAATGATTGCGATTCAAGAAGTTGGCGGTATCGTTCGGAGTAGTGTCTCGGGAATTTCCTGGAGATCTCTTACGGGAGAAAAACAGTCAGACTTTCTGGCGCAATACGATGTATACCGGGCTGCTTTAGAGCTATCGGACGAGGACCGCGAAGCAATGGGAATTGTTACGAAACAGATTGATAAAGCAACGGAGGTACGCGAGCGGCTTTATCGCGACCTGGGGTTGGTACTAAATGAGCCGGAATCGGTAATCGACGGGGAGCGTCAGGCGTTGATTCGGGCGATTATTGCCGGGCAACTTCATCAAATTTGGCAGGTGAATGAACGAGGGCAGGTTGAGCATATACAGACGGGCGATGTGCGAAATCTTTCGAAAACGACGGTTGTCATGCGCGGTAAGCTTCTTGCGGGAGCGCCGTTTGATCTTGAAGTGCCGATGCGTGGCGGAGATTTGGAGACACTCCATCTCGTGCAAGACGTGACTGAAGTGCCGGTCGACATACTGACCAGTCTCATGCCGAATGCGAATCGCAAGCGCGGCAGGCAATTAACGTACGACCCGCGCCTTGGGGGTCTGGCGTGGCGTGAACGGGTACAGTTTGGCAAGAAAGTCCTCATGGGCGCGGCAGAACCGGTTGAGGAGCATACGGCGGAACATCGAAAAGCATTCGTGCGGGAATATAGTAAATGGGCATATGAAAAAATGAGCCACCAGCAACGAACGCTTAGGCGGTTTCATCGGAAAGTGCCAAATGTCGCGCTAAGAGAAGTTGAGCAGGAGGTTAAGCGGTCTGCAAACGGTATCGTGTCGCTTCACGAGCTTTCGCCCAGCCAAAAGCGTCATTTCCTAGCCCTTGCAAATCTTGAAACCTATCTTGGCGATGATTTCATGCAGCGCCTTGGCGATCCTCGCCGCAACTCACCACACAAAGAAAAACGCCGCCGCGGCTGGATGCCTAGACATAAGCGAAGATAATAGAGCGCCCAGGACGAAACACTCCTTTGTTGTAAAAACTACTAGACAAAATGGACAGCGGGGTTGACACGGGAAGACGCTTGTGCTAAAATGGAGATATGAAACGGTCCACCACACAAACAGTTTCAAAAACATTCATTGCCCAGGCGACTGCCGTATCTATGGCGGTTTTGATGGCGGGGACTGGTGTTTTTCACCTTGGTTCGTTGGTGTTCGCGCGTGATTACGATGCGGAAATTAAGGCCAAAGAAAACGAGGTTCAGCAGTATAGCAGCGAGGCGGATCGATTGGGACAAGTCGCGACAACCCTTCAAGGTGCGCTTGACGAGATTAATGCTCAGGTGAGCGCAATTCAAGCGCAAATTGCCGAGAGCCAACAAAAGCATGATGATTTGGTGGCGCAAATCGCGAAAAACGAGCAGCTCATGCAAACGAATCGCGACGCGCTTGGCGAAATTCTCTCGGATCTTTATATTGATGACCAGATTTCTCCGCTCGAAATGCTCGCGAGTAGCGACACGATTGGCGACTATATCGACAAACAGGAGCAACGCTCTAGCTTGAAGCAGTCGTTAAACGATAAGATTAAGCACATCAAAGAACTTAAGGTGCAGCTAGAAAATGACAAAAAAGCGGTAGAGAACATCCTGAAAGACCAAGAGCTACAGCGCCAACAGTTAGCATCCAAGCAGGCCGAGCAGCAAGAGTTAGTCAATAGCACTAAGAATGACCAGAATGCCTACAGTGCGCTTGCATCCGAGCGTAACGCAGAGATTTCGAGGTTACGCGAACAGCAGGCAGCCGAGAACTTGCGTCGCATGCAGTCAGCTGGCTGGAGCGGTTCAATTCCGCCAGCGTCTTCTGGTAACGGTGGCTACCCAGCAATATGGGCAAATGCACCACTTGACGCCTATGTCGACAACTGGGGTCTCTATACTCGTGAATGTGTTAGCTATGTGGCCTGGAAGGTATCGAGTACTGGACGTTATGTGCCGCACTTTGGTGGTCGTGGTCATGCTTATCAATGGCCGACTACTCTAGCGGGTGTTTATTCGCCAACTTTGGGCGGCACTATTCAGCAAGGCTCAACACCGAAAGTCGGCGCAGCTGCAGTAATGTACGGTGGTCCTTATGGGCACGTGATGTATGTCGAGGCAGTCAATGGCGACGGAACGATTACCGTTAGTGACTATAACCTAGGTGTCGATGGCCTGTATCGCTACTATACGCGTTCGGCATCTGGT
>JAEAMG010002049.1_pt1 | contig 13508 bp, 9 predicted proteins | sample 8958741 | NCBI WGS metagenome assembly JAEAMG01 (sample SAMN16933256, study PRJNA681125) | bioreactor sludge metagenome | isolation source: anaerobic bioreactor treating anionic surfactant - SDBS | place: India: Bengaluru | collected 2019-02-28
CTGTTGCGGGCGCACGCCCAGCTCGTTGGCGATACGGGAATTGATGCTGTCCATGTGATGTCCTGCGGGCGGGATGACGGCCGGCCGGCCAGAAAAGCGCGCAAGTGTAACTGAGAGCGCTTCAGCTGGGTCGGTCAGCCGACGGCTTCCTCAGCGGAAGTCTGCGTAGGGCGTCAAGGGCTCGACCGGCAGCGGCAGGTCGCCGCGCCACGGCGCCAGGTTGTAGCGCAGGTAGAGCAGCGCGCGGCTTGGCGCATAGTCTTCGCTGTGCAGCAGGCTGACGCCGCCGCCCAGCACGAGATGATCGCTGAGGCGCCGTTCGAACAAACCCTGCAGGCGATAGCTGATGCCGCGACTGGTGGAGCTTTCGCTTGCGCCGTTAGCGATGTCTGCATCGCTCGCTTGCAGCCGGCGCCGTTGCGAACCGAGCGGGTAGTCGGGGCCGCCATCGCTTTGCGACACGGACCAGCCGACGCTGCTTTCCAGCAGTACGGACCAGTCTTCGTTACGCCAGGCGTAGCTGACAGGCACGCCGATGGAGTTGTAGTCCTGCGGGCTCCAGTACCCGCCCTGGCCGAGGGTGTAGCCGCTCAGGTCCTTGTCGTAACCGAAGTGGATAAGGGTCAGGCCGGTGCGCACGCGCTCGCTGGGGCTGTCGACCAGCTTGTAGTAATAGCCGGTCATCGCCGTGGTGCGATTGTTGCGCGCGACGTTGTCGCCAAGCAGCCAGTGGTAGCCCAGCGAGGCCCAGACGCCATGGGCGCCACCCTGGTCCCAGCTCAAGCCGAGGCTGCTGCCGTTTGCGGTCACCGCGCCCCATTGTTCGCCGGTCACCGGGTCGCGACTGCCGCCGTAGGACAGCAGCGAGTTGCTCATCGGTCGGCGCGACGCGCTGAGCGACAGACCGAAAGGCCCGGCGTCGCCCCGGCCGGTGATGCCACCGTAGAAGTTGTTGATCTCGAAACCCTGGGTCAGGCCCAGATCGGCGTCCCAGCGTTCGTCACCCCAACCGCCGGCCAGCAGCGCCGCTTCGGCCTGCTGGCGCTTGCCGGCGCATTTGCCATCGACGAACGCGCAGGCGCCAAAGGGGGCATCGTCTTCGAGCGTGCCGGCATCCAGCGCCAGTCGCTCGGCACGAACAAAGCCGCGGCCGTTCGCCGCCGGCCATTCCACGTGCAGCAGCGTGGTGTCGGTCAGCAGTTCGGAGATGCCTGGGGTGCCGTCATCGTTGCGCCAGCCGTGGTCGTGCAGCAGCGTGACGGTGACGTCCTGCTGCTGATGCAGATTCGCCACATCGCTGCGCAGGCTGCGAATCAGCCAGTCGTCCGTCTCGTTCTCGCGCGTAGCCTGGGTCAGTTCGGCGTCGCTAGCGCTTTCTGGCACCAGTTCGGCCTCGACCATGGCCTTGCGGTAGTAGCGCATCGCGCGCTCCGGATCGGCCTTGACCAGCATGCGGGCAGTATCGCGGCGCAGCAGCGGGTCCGGCGCCTCGACGCGGGCCTCCAGCTGCTCGAGCATCTGCCGGGCCTTGTCTACCTCGCCCACGGCCGCCCAGCTGTTGGCGAGGCGGCGAATGGCGTTCGGTTCATCGGTGCCGAACTGCGGCGGTGCGTCATGCAGGGCCTGACTGGCCTCACTCACCCGGCCCGAGGCGAGCAGCAGCTCGATCTGGGCGAGCCGCGCGGCGGCGTGGGCCGGATCGACGCGCAGTGCGCGTGTCAGATAGGCCTGCGCCATACTCGGCGCGCCGCGCTCCACGGCCCATTCGGCCAGCAGCAGAAGGTCGTCCACCGAGTCGCCGTGCGTGCGCAGGCGCTGCTGCATCAGCTCGACCGCTGCCGTTTCTCGACCGGCCGCGCGCAGCGTGGCGATGCGCGACGCGAACTCGCGCCGCTCGACGCGCGTCGCCAGCGCGCGGATGTCATCGTTCCAGTCGCTCGCCTTGACCTGCTGCAGGCTGGCCAGGGCCTGGGTGTCGCGTTCGGCCGCAGCGAGGTAGAGCGCATGCGCATAGTGCGCGGTGGGGTCGCCGGCTTTGCGTTCGAGCAGATCCTCGAAGCTGCGGTCCGCCTCGTGAAAGGCGCCCTGCTCACGGAGGGAATTGGCCAGACGGTAGGTCAGCCAGGGATCGTTCGGATCGAGCGTGCGAGCCCGACGCAGCGCCTCGCTTGCCGCGGCCTGGTCGCCGCGCTCCAGCGCCTGGTCGGCCTGCAGCTGATAGCGGGCCAGCAGCAAGCCGTTGCGCAGCTCGTTGAATTCCTGACGCTGGGGCGCGGCGAGGGTTTCGATGAACGCCAGCGCGCGTTCCGCAGATTCGGCGCGATAGAGGCGCACCAGCCCGCGGATCGCACCGCCGTTGGCCGGATCACGCGCGAGCAGGCGCTGGTAGGCGGTTTCGGCGTCGGCCAGGCGGCCCTCGGCTTCGGCGACCTGGGCCAGGCCGAGCGAGGCGAACGGGCTGTAAGGCTGTTGTTTCAGCGCACTGGCATACAGCGCCGCCGCCTCGCGGGTCCGCTGCTGTTCCAGGGCCTGGTCGGCCTGTTCGAGGGTGAGCCAGTAGCGGGTCGAGGCGATCAGATCGCTCCACTTGCTCAGGTTGTCGATGTCCGCCTCGTTGTCCTTGGCGCGCTGGAAGTACACCAAAGCCTCCTGGCGGTGGCCGGGACGCATGAGCGCAAGGCCCAGGCCGCCGAGCAGTTCGGGATCCTGCGGATGGCCGCGCAACGCCCGGCGAAGTTTGCCTTCGGCGGCTTCGTCCTGTCCCTGATCGAGCAGGCGCAGGCCCTCCTGACCGGCCCGCCACAGCGGATCGGCGAGCAGGCGCTGCTGGCGTTCCAGATGCTGGCGCGTATCGCTGGCGAAGCGCCCATTCGGATAGCGTTCCAGGAACGATCTCCACGCAGCGAGCCCCCCATCGTCGATTCGCCTAGTCGCCAGGTACTCGAATTCCCGCTGTGCCGCGGCATCGGTCGCCGCCGGGTTGCGCCCCAGTTTGGCCAGCAATGCCAGTGCCGCCGTGTCCTGCCCGTCGGCGAAGAGCAGGTTTGCCAGCAGCTGGCGCAGCTGGGGGTTGCCCGGATAGTCCTCATCCAGCCGGTGCAGGGCATCGATTGCCGGCGAGCGCTGCCCCGGCTGTGCGCTGCGCAGGCGCCAGTACTCGACGGCCAGTTCCAGGGTCGGTGGCTGGTCGCCATAGAGGGCGATGAAGCCCCGCAGCGCATCGTCCGGCCGGCCGGCCAGAGCCGCCAGGCGGGCCTGTTGCAGGCGCTGTTGGCCGGCTTCACTGCTCAGTTCGACGAGCACCCGCCCGGTGCGCTCGGCCTCGCTACCGGCGGCGGTCCGCTGCAGGTTCTGCTGCAGCGTCGCCAGCTGCTGCAGGTCGCGCTGGCGCAGGGCGAGCCGCATTTGCGCCAGCGTCGCCTGCGTATGGCCGGGCGCGACACGTTGCAGGCGTGTCAGTGCGTCACGAACCAGCTCGTCACGGTTGACGGCTTCGGCCGCGCGCACCTGGGCCAGCAACCACTGGGTCTGCTCGGCGCGGTCTGTCGGGACCTCGGCGTGACTGCAGATCGGTAGCAGTGCGGCGAGCAGTAGAAGCGGGGCCTTGTGCATCGCGCTTACCCGGCATCGCTCAGGCGGCGCCTGGCAGCCCAGCGCAAGGCTCGCCACAGCACGATGGCGAACAGCACGACACTGGCTGCGGCCAGAAACGCCAGCAGCACCGGGTGCGCGGAAAGGTGGAACCACAGCAGCAGCCACCAGGGCAGCGTGCCCACGTAGTAGGGTTCGCCGACGACATGGCTGCTGACGCCGCTGGTGCGAATCAGGGTAACGGCGCCAGCAAAGGCTTCCTGCTTGCCCGAGTCGGTCAGGGCGTCGCGCAACAGGTCGTAATCCGCTGGTGTCGAGGCGAGCAGTGCGACAAGGCTGCGCTGGGCGTGGAACGGGGACTGCTGACCGACGACCGCCGCCAGCGGGCCGTTGGCGCTCATGCCCAGCTTGCCGCCGGCGGATTGCTCGGCCGCACCGTGCTGCAACCAGCTACGCGGCGACTGCAGAAGAAACGGCAGGCTTGCATCGTTGATCAGCTCGTTCGGCAGCGGGCCCAGCAGCAACAGGTCCGCGTCAGCCTGCGCCGCAGTTGCCCAGTTGTCGGTGATCTGGACGCCGAATGCCGGATAGCCGGTTTGCGAGCCGATCAGCGCAAGGGTATCGAGCAGAGTGCCGATCTGTGCCTCGTCGGGCTGGGCCGAGGTCAGCACCAGGGTCTCGGAAAGATCCGCCATGCGGCTGAACGGGAAGCCGCTGCGCGAGAACGCCTTCAGATCGGGCATGGCCATGTAGTGGTGATAGCCCGACAGGTCGATGGTGGATTGCTCGTCGATGGCGGCCTGGATGTTGGTTGGCAGGTAGGTCTGGCAGCGATCGCGCTGGGCATTTCCCAGTTTGCTGGCGAAGTTGAACTCGAAGCGCACCTTGTTGCGCATGCCCATCTTCAGCGCCGGCACCAGCAGCTTTTCGCTTTCGGCGGTTGAATCCGCGGCCAGAACGTTCAGACGCAGGTTTTCCACACTGCTGCGGCTGTCGCTGCCCTGCAGCGGGATGCTGCTGATGTACTGGTCGTTGACGCTGATGTTCAGGCGTGACCCGTCGGTGGTCGTCGGTGGCGTGTAGCGGTAGCGCGTCTGCAGCGGAATGCCCTGGTTGCGCCAGACGAACAGGTCCGGCGGCAGGTTGATATCCAGCGTGATGGGATAAGGCTGCAGGCCGCTGACCTGCAGCTGTTGCGGGTAGTCGATCAGCTCCGAAAGCTGGACTGCGCGGTCGGTGCGAATCCAGTTGGGGGCGTCGTAGGGTTTGCGTAGCGGGGGTTCGACCTGGTCCAGGCGAATCCGATTGCCGCGCAGCTGGCCGCGATCCAGTGCCAGCGCCGTCGCGGCGATGACCAGGTCGTCGTCGTTGCGGCCGGAAACCAGCAGCAGCTTGCTGTAGCGATTCTGCGGATGGTCGATCAGCTCAACGGTAGGGCCGTCAGCCTTTGGATGCTCGGCCAGAAACGACGGGCGACGGTCGTTGGTGGCGAACACCAGCGCTGGCTGCGGTCGCTCCGCCGTCGCCGGCAGGGTGTCGAACAACACCGGGAAGGTCGCGCTGCGCCAGGCGGCCAGGCTGCCGAAATAGGACGCGAGAATGCCGGCGGCGCGCTGCTCGCCAAGGGTCGGTGCGCCGGTGAAGACGACCGGAATATTCAGCTGCTGCGTGTCGCGCTCGTCGAAGAAGGGCAGCGGGAACCAGGCCAGGTCGCCGGTGACGTCGAGCGCCTGCTCATCCAGGCTGACCCGGCTCTGACGACCGAGGTTCAGCCACAGGCCGCTGTGCGCGGGGTCTTCGCAGATATCGCTGTAGTGGCCGACGAATTCGACGCGCACACGGTTGAAATCGCCCAGCAGGCGCGGATCGAGCGGCAGCTCCTTGCGGACACGCTGGCCGATCTGCTCCTGGGTGATCGGCAGCGTGCCCATCAGCTCGTCGTTCAGGTACACGCGCAGATGCGAGAGCACCGGGAGCAGCGCCGGCGACGGCGTGTAGTCCAGATGCAGGGTGGCGGCGGTGGCGATCCGGTCATGACGAAGGCCGAACTCGACCTGCTCCGCATTGCGGATGCCCAGCAGCAGCTGGTCGCGTGGACGACCCAGGTCGCTGAAGCTGCGGCTGGAGCTCCAGCTTGGCGGCGCGGGTTCGGCGACATCGGCGGCATCGGCGTCGAGGCTCGGCTCCGCGAGGGCGGCAGCGCTGAACGTCCACAGCAAGGCGGTGAGCAGCGTCCAAAAAGGCGTTCGGGTGATCATGACGGGGTTACCAGGGATTCAGAGGCTGGAGTGCGAGGGCAGTAGCTCAGTAGCCAGGCGGCTAACCGAAGCAACGGGCGAAGGGGTTTGCTCATAGCGCTTGGCAGTTGTTCGTAGAGGCGGTGGTAACCGCGCCCGCCGATACGCAGCACTTCGATGAAGCTGTGCAGTGGTCGATCCGTCTCGAATGCCTGATGGCGATTCAGCCAGACATCGGCGCGGGCAAAGGTGCACTGCACCAGATCGATCTGCTGGGCGAGGTCGAGGTTGTCGAGGCGGATGCCCAGGCGCTCGCCGATCTGCCGCGAAGAGCGCCCCGGAAACAGGAACGAGCGATCCCCGCGCTGCAGGATCAGGGAGATCGGCTGGTCCATGTCCACCGTCAGCCCCGGCGGGATCTGCAGACCGGCACCGCCTTCGGCGAAGTCCAGCAGCGTGCAGGGATAGACGTGACCGTTGGCGAGCTTCAGCGATGCCGGCAGCTGGGCCATGACCCGGTGGGCGCGACGTATCTGGCGGACTTCGGAGGCGACCGCCACCGCGGCACCGATGATCAGCAGGTTGTAGATGACCCAGGCGGAGCTGACCAGAACCGTGCCGATTTCGCTGACCGGCCCGGTGAACAGGCGCCAGACGGCGAAGCCCAGGCCCGCCACGTTCAATGCCGCGAGGACCAGGTAGGGCCGCGCGATGCGCCAGTCGAACTGGTCGTGATCGATCAGCCCGCCCTTGGCCGTGACGTTGAACGTGCCCTTGCTCGGATTGAACAGCGCGACCGTGGTGGGCCGTGCGATGTACCAGGCCAGTACCGTCTCGTACACCTCGCCCCAGAACGAATGCCGGTACTCGCCCTGCATGCGGGCATTGGTCAGGCTGGCGTGAATCATGTGCGGCAGCACGTAGAGCACGATCATCAGCGCTGGCGCGTAGATGATGTAGGCGTGCAGCAGGAGAAACGCGAGTGGCGCCGTCAGGTAGATCAGCCGCGGCAGGCCGGCGAGGAAGTGCAGCATCGCGTTGGCGTAGCAGAGGCGCTGGAAGATCGTCAGGCCCCGGCCGAGCAGCGGATTGTCGGTGCGGAAGATCTGCGCCATGCCGCGCGCCCAGCGGATCCGCTGGCCGATATGCGCCGACAGGCTTTCGGTGGCCAGGCCGGCTGCCTGCGGCGTGCCTAGGTAAGCCGAATTCCACCCGGCGCGATGCAGGCGCAGCGCCGTGTGGGCATCTTCAGTGACGGTTTCCACGGCGAACCCGCCGATGCTCTCTACCGCCTCGCGACGCAGCACGGCGCAGGACCCGCAGAAGAACGACGCGTTCCACATGTCGTTGCCGTTCTGTACCAGCCCGTAGAACAGCTCGCCTTCGTTGGGCTTGCGACGGAAGGAGCCCAGGTTGCGCTCGAACGGGTCGGGCGAGAAGAAGTGGTGCGGCGTCTGTACCAGCGCCAGCTTCGGGTCGCGCAGGAACCATCCGGTGGTGACCTGGAGAAAGGAGCGCACGGGGATGTGGTCGCAGTCGAAGATGGCGATCAGCTCGCCGCTGGTCACGGTCAGCGCGTGGTTGAGGTTGCCGGCCTTCGCGTGCTGGTTGTCCGGGCGGACGATATAGCCCACACCGACTTCCTCGGCGAACTGCCTGAAGCTGTCTCGGCGGCCATCGTCGCAGATGTACACGTGCAGCTTGTCGTGTGGCCAGTCCAGGCCCAGCGCCGCCAGCACGGTGGTGCGCACTACGGAGAGGTCTTCGTTGTAGGTCGGGATGAACAGGTCGACCGATGGCCAGCGGCTGGTGTCTTGCGGCAGCGGCGCAGGCTTGCGATCGAGCGGCCAGCAGGTCTGTACGTAGCCGAGGATCAGCACGACCCAAGAGTAGGTTTCCGCCACCAGCAGGACGATGCCGCAGGTCAGGTCGAAATAGGAATCCCAGTGCAGCGTGGCGGTGTAGCGCCACCACAGGTAGCGGCAGGAAATGATCGCCGACAGCACGATCAGCATCAGCACCGCGAAGCGTCCGGGGATGCGCCTGACCAGCAGCGCCAGGCCCCAGAGCAGCAGGACGAAGGTGATCTGCGCCGTGTAGCCGAACGGCTCGGTGATGCAGAGAATGCCGAGCAGGATGGCCAGCGCGCCGATGGCGATGTTGAAGGTGTATCGCACGGGTTTCGATAAGGTGGCCAGCCAGCGTTCGACTCGCCCGACGCGGGCCTCGGCGCTGCGCAAGCCGGGCAGTCCGGACACGTGCTGTTGCTTCATGCGCGGCGGCCTGGGCAGTTTTTGCGCGATGCTGCGCAGTCGCTGCGATGCCGAGCGCAGCCTGCTGCTCAGCGAGCGTGCCGGCGTCGCCCTGGGAGCGCGGGCGACGAGCAGCCAGATGCTCTGGATGACGATCCGCAGCGGGTCGCCGGCGCTGGGGCGCTTGCCCGATATGTGCGGATACAGCCTGCGGCGTTCGGCCATCACCCACTGCCAGCCAGAGGCATCCAGGCGCAGCAGCAACCAGGCCGCCATGTAGGCGACCAGCCAGCTCAGCGCGGCGAGAGGGCTCGCGCCACGCCGATAGCGCAGGTACTGGTAGTAGCTCAGCGGATTGGGCATGTCAGCACGTCGCTCGCTGGGCCAGACACCAGATCGCCAGGCTCCGCAGGTCGCTGGCCGCCTGGCTCCGCGGTGCGTAATGGCCGATCGGCAGCTTGTGCGCCAACGCCTCCGGCAATGCTTCGTCCTCATGAATCAGCTGCGGCTGACGGTTGCTCGTCGGCTGGCTGCGCCAGAGCATCAGCAGGTCGCGTTGCAGCTGGCTTGCCGGGTTGAAACGGTTGACCAACAGCAGATCGGCGTCGGGCCGCGGCCGCTGCTGCAGCAGCACGTGGCAGCCCGGGTCCGGTGTGGCCAGGTCGATCAGCACATCGGCCCGCTGCGCTTGCGACACGGCGAAGCGATGGCCGGGCAGACGCTGCGGCAGATCGAACAGCACCCAGTCGTAGGCGTGTGCAATCAGGCCACAGCGCTGCGCCCAGCAGCTCGAATCCGCACAGAGCTGGCCTTCGACCTGGGAGATTTCCGTGGCGCGCAACTGGCCGTACGGCAGCAGGTGCAGGCCCGGCAGCAGCTCCAGGGCGGCCTCGTACCAGGGCGAGGCATCCAGCTGCGCGCGTGCCCAGCCGGATGCATGGGCGACGTCGACGTTGAAATGCAGGCGCAGCATGTTGTCCGGGCTGAGGTCGACCAGCAGGACCCGCTCGCCCTGGTCATGCAGGGCGAGGCCGAGCCCGGCCAGGAGCGAGGTGGCGCCGATTCCGCCGCGCATGCCGCGCAGCACGAGCTGCTTCATGCCGGACGCCGGCTGACGACAGCTGCGCTGGCGTTCTCGAGCGAGACGCTCTCAAACGCGCTATTCAGGTGGCTGATGACAGACAGCTCGCTCAGCAGCGGCCAGCGCTGCACGGCCTTGTCCAGCTCCAGCGCCGCGGAGATGTCCTGATAGCCGAGTTTCGGCATGCCCAGGTGGCGTTTCAGGTTATCGACATCGTCCTGCTGCGACGCCAGGGTCAGCGTTTCCATATGCGTGCTACTCGAACCGATTGGGGTAAGGCAGCCAGATGGTCTGGCCGCTGAGACGTACGTAAGGTTTTCCCGCGCGCTCGATCACCTGCGCGCCGGCGGTTTCGGAGACCAGCTCGGTCTGCGGCAGGCCGGCGGTCAGTGCGTTCAGGTCCGGCGTGCTGGCCTGTTGGCGGGCGGCGTAGAGCCGGGAAACCAGCTCGGAAAGCGCAAGGAAACTCGTCGGCTGCTGGATGTGCACGGGCTGCGCCTCGCGGGGCGCGCCCATGCCGATCAGCTTCAGCCCGACGGGCACCTGGGTGATGGAGGGACGGGGTATCTCGCGCATGCCGGCGATCTGCATGCGGTCGCCGTGCAGGGCGGCGCCGTGCTCGGGCACCAGCAGCAAGGCAACCGGCCGACCGCTGCGCTCCAGTTCGTCGATGAAGCGGTTGAGGTCATCCAGCAGCCGCTGTGCCCGCGGCCGGTACTCGGCCGATTGAGCATTGCCATCCGCGCCGACGATGCGGTTACCGTCATGCAGGCTGATGCTGTTGTAGAAGAGGCTGACCTGGGGCTGCGGCAATGTCTGACGACGCTCCCACCAGCCGTTGAGCACGTCGAAATCCCTGGCGATCGGCGAGCCGTCGAAACCTGCCAGCGCGCGCGAGAAGTTCTGGCTCGCCAGCGTTGGCTGGGGCATTCCCTGGGCTTCGATTTCCCCGGCGAAGCCATCGAACTTGCCGTTGTGGTTCATCAGTGTTGCGGCCTGGAAGCCCAGGTTGGCCAAGTTCTGGAACAGCAGGCATTGCTCCGGCGCCGGCTCGTACAGCGCCTGATGACGGGGCTGGCCGCAGCTGGCGCGCAGCAGGCGGATTGCCGCCGGGCCGCTATAGGAGGTGGCGGAGTTGAAGCGATCGAAGATGACGTCCATGCGCTTGAGCAGCGCGTTGTCGCGTAGTTCGATCGCGTCCAGATCGTCCCAGGCCAGCGAGCAGACATTGATGAACAGCACGTCGAACGCCGCGGTTTGCTCGCTGCGCAGGGGGAACTGCGTCTGGCGCGTGGCCTCGGTGCGGAAGAAGTTCTCCAGCCAGGTGTCCAGGGCGACGTTGTCCTGAGCCGGCGGCACCACGCGCCCTGGTGCTGGCGCCACGGCGCTGGCGGCGTCGGCATGGGGTGGTGCGAACAGCAGCGGGGCGCTGCCCAGGTTCAGCCAGATAAGGCCGCCCAGGCAGAGCGTGGACAGGCGAATCCAGCTCGCCGCATAGCTGTAGGCGATCACCAGCAGCGCGCACAGGCCGAGCACGGTCCAGTCGACGAAGCGTCCGGCGAGATCCAGGAGATAGGCCGGGGAGAAATCCAGTACCCCGGGTTGCGCCAGCAAGCGCTCGAACGGCGGGAGCCAGGTGTCGTGATAGAGCAGCGCGATACCCACCGGGATGGCGATCAGCTGACGCACGATGCGCCACGGCGATCCCGGAAGGGGAACGACGAGAAACGCGGCGAAAACCAGATTCGGCAGTGGCTGAAGGTTGAGCAGGCCAAGGCTCAGCAGCAGAAACTTGAGCAGAAAGTACAGATTCCACACGCCCAGTCCCGGCCAGCGGGTGGCCGTGGGCGCGGATAGGCTCAGGCGCTCCGGCGCATTCATGGCTTGTCTCCCGAGCCAATGGAGCGTCGACGCACCGCGGTCCTTTTCAGGTAGCGGGGCGGAAGCATCCGGTCGAATGCGCGCAGGGCCGGACGGCTGTACCGGGTCAGCAGCCAGCCGATACCGATGCCGATCATCAGGAACAGGCTGGCGACCTCGAGAAGCTGCTCCAGCGTCATGGTCGAGCCACCAGTGCAAGGGTCAGGGGGCGCGGTTGCAGCCGGCGGCCCGGCGCAGGTTCGTTGTTCGCCGCCTCATGGCCGGGCGACCACAGGGCCTGTTCCTGGAAGCTGGGGCCGGACAGGGCATCGAGCTCGGTCAGCTGTTCGAGGCCGAGAAACAGCTCCTGCCAGGCGACGCCGAAGATGTTGTCCAGTGCCGCTTCGAGCGATTCCGCACGGCAGGCGAAGAGAAACAGCAACAGGGCTTTGTCGGCGATGCAGGCTATGTCGCCGTTGCGCCGCAGATGGGTCTGACTGAGCACCTGCTCCAGACTCAGGCCGGGCACGGGCTGCAGGCGCACCAGCTGGTGAACGATCTCGCCCGTCGCGCTGCCGGCCCACATTTCCCGAACGGCTTCGGCGAAGGCGCGCGGGCTCTGCTGGCCACGCAGGGGGAGCGGTTTGAGTTTGTCCAGGCTGCTGTCGATGTCGCTCAGCTGGCGCTGCCAGATGTGCCCCTGCACGCTCTCGATCATGGTCAAAAAACGGGGCAACAGGGTGCCGAAAGGCACGACCAGCGTGGCACCGCCGGCGAGCAGTAGCTGCTCGTCGCGATAGCGCAGGCAGGGCGCCATTTCGCGGATGATCAGTTTCAGCTGATTGCCGCAGACGCGGCGCAGGCGGTTGATCCGGTGGGCCAGTTCTTCGACCTGTTCGTTATCGGTGATGGCGAACAGGATGCTGGCAGCCCTGGCACTTTCGGCATGCTGTACAAGGGCTGCGCTGTTCTCGAACAGCCGCCACTGCGTGGAAAGGTTGTGCGCTCCTTCCAGCACGCTGCGCTCCGCGTAGAAGCGCCCCTGGTCCGGATGCTCGAGCAGCTCGCCGAGCTCCCCGGAGGCGCTCAGTTGGAAACCGTCGTCCCGGTGGCGGAGGGCAAGCTGGCGCGCGCTGGTCATCCCGCGTTCGCTCTGCCAGTGGTGCACGTATAGGCGAGTGCCGGAGGGGGTCTGGCTCAGCGAGGCGATGCCGGCCAGACAATGGCTGAGCGTGTGCAACGACTCGCTCAGCGCGTCGCTGAGGCCGTCGCTGATGATCAGCAGCGACGCGCGACGCTCGAGCAACCAGACGCCGATCCGCGCCAGCCAGGCTGCGAGTCTCGGCTGCGCAAAACGCTCCCAGGTCTGGGTGGGAAGATTGAGCAGGATCAGCCGGTCACGCATGTTGCCCGCGCGATCCAGCTCCGACTCCAGGCGTTTCAGCATTGCGGCGAAGTGCCCGGGTGCCAGGGTCAGGACCAGCAGCTCGGCAGGACCTGTGTCAGCCGGTAGCTCGTTCAGCACTCGCCGCTGGCGGGTGTCGTCCGATATCATCGCCGCCCGCCGGCTGGCTTCCATGTTCCCCACGACCTGACGGATCAGTAGCGCTGCATCGCTGGCTTTTTCCGCCATGATCCAGTGCAGGCGTCCGTCATTGAGCGCGAGAAACGGCCATTCGATCCCGTCCAGTCCGGGCGAGTCCGGGATCTGTTGGTTTTGGAAGAGAAACAAGAAGTCACCTGTGGCGGTTTCTGGCGCGATCTGTAGCGTCCGGGAGCAGCGTGTCGGCCAGGTGCTGACGCGCTTTAAACAGCCATCTAACTGTCCGTCGGAAACTGAGTCGTCCTTGATTGATATCAATATGATATCAAGGGCCTTTGGGATTCAACAGAGGGTGTCGATGGCCGGTCACGAGCCGGATCAGCACCCCGAACGAGCGGATGGAAAGATGACAATCGAAACGACCAATGACGCGTCTGCCCTCAAGAGCAAATCAGGTCTCGGGCGCGTCGCCAAGGCGGCCGGCTATTCGCTTGCTGGCCTCGCCGCGGCCTGGCGGCATGAGGCGGCTTTTCGCCAGCTGAGCCTTCTTGCCTGCGTGCTCATCCCCGTCGCTTTCATGGTTGGCAGCACGCCGGTGGAGCGAGCCCTGCTGGTCCTTCCGGTGCTGATGTCGCTCGCGATCGAACTGGTGAATTCGGCCATCGAGGCGGTGGTCGATCGGGTATCGCTGGAAATCCATCCGTTGTCGAAACGCGCGAAGGATCTGGGCAGTGCCGCTCAGTTGGTCGGGCTGGTTTCCATCACCGTCGTCTGGCTTGCGGTTCTGCTCTGAAGTGTGTGCGGCGCGCGGGCAGGACGGCCGCGCGAAAAATCTGCTAACAATGGCTGTCAGTAGGGCCGAATCACACTGCGCAATAATGCGCCGTCAATAAATCCGGGAGTTCCCATGAGCAGCACTGCGTCCGCCAACGAAGGTGAAAAGA
>JAEAMG010002051.1_pt1 | contig 13503 bp, 16 predicted proteins | sample 8958741 | NCBI WGS metagenome assembly JAEAMG01 (sample SAMN16933256, study PRJNA681125) | bioreactor sludge metagenome | isolation source: anaerobic bioreactor treating anionic surfactant - SDBS | place: India: Bengaluru | collected 2019-02-28
AAATAAAGGCCGATCAACAACAGAAAGAATAGAAAAGAATACGGTACTCACAAGATCCTCTGTTCGCTTTATTTATAAATCGCTTCCGGGAAACGTCATGTCGGTTTTTTTCGTGGCCTATGGCTTGTGTTTACGAGTCTACTGGCGCGAAAAACCGGAACGACGCAGACCGGGTCGTGATAAAAACGGACTGCAAGACTTTGAGACGATTATCGTGTGTTGGCTTTCATCAGGCCTCTTTAAGGTTCCTTCCTCATACCACCGTCTTGGCCGGTGGTTGTTGATTTTTCAGCCCCCCTATGAACGATTTTACTGCACCCTTTTCCAATAACAAATTTTCTCTGTCCCTATCTTCCTATCATAGAAAATTCATATTATAAACTTGAATTTTCAATATAATTTTGTTATGATATCCCTTATGGTTATCCGAACGACAGACAGAGAAATACTCTCAGGATTACTATCCTCTTTTCCCGTCACTGCAATTGTCGGTCCCCGCCAGACGGGCAAGACAACACTGGCTCGAGAGTTCGCTTCTGACTATTTTTTCGACTTGGAGAATCCTCGTGACGCTGCCTTGCTGGCGGAACCGCAACTTGCACTTGAGTCCCTATCTGGGATCATTGTAATTGATGAGATCCAGCGTGCCCCAAATCTTTTCCCTCTGATTCGGTATTTAGTGGATACGCATAAAGACCAACGCTACTTGATTTTAGGCAGCGCTTCGCCAGACCTGCTCAGACAATCGGCCGAGTCGCTGGCGGGGCGTATCGCCTATCACGAGCTCGGCGGTTTTCGCCTGGATGACATCGGGGGGAATCAATGGCGCAGGCTTTGGATGCGCGGCGGACTGCCACGTTCGTATATGGCTCCAACGGATAAATCAAGTCATCAATGGCTTGAACAGTACATACGGACCTTTCTGGAGCGCGATATTCCCCAACTGGGCATTACTATTCCATCGGTGACATTGCGACGTTTCTGGACCATGCTTTGTCATTATCACGGGCAGATCCTGAATTATTCCGAATTTGCCCGTTCTTTTGGAATATCAGACATGACGGTTCGGCGGTATATAGACATTCTCGAAGGGACCTTCATGGTCCGTCTATTACAGCCGTGGCACTTAAACATTGGCAAACGATTGGTCAAGCGACCCAAGGTGTATCTCCGGGACTCCGGTTTATTACACGCTTTGATGGCAATCCGCTCTATGGAAGATCTCGCTTCTCATAACAAACTGGGCGCATCCTGGGAAGGATTTGCCTTGGAGGTCGCAACGCGATCCATTGGCAAACGTATTGAGGAATATGCTTTCTGGGCGACCCATTCCGGCGCGGAAGCAGACCTCTTTTGGCAGGAAGGGGGAAAAAATTGGGCTATCGAGATTAAATATGCAGATGCCCCACGCCTGACACCGTCCATAGTAAGCGCAATGAAAGACCTTGACCTCGCGCACCTGTGGATTCTTTATCCAGGAGACCGTGCTTACCCGCTTGCCCCTGGAGTCAGTACGTTACCACTTGAAGCCGTAAAGAAATCCTGGGCATACACATAACCTGTAGACAATGAAGGAAGAAGCAAGGATCAGGTCATTGGGCTCATAGCAGCTCGTTCCCAAATTGTATTTTTGCCAGGCAATGACAAGCGTACAATTTGGAAAAGAAAGCGAATTTCTGATCTCTTTTCTTAATAGACTGACAAACCATGTTGCCTGCTGTTGAGACGTTTCCAATATATTCTTGTGAGTCTCTGTTACCTTCAAAAACCAGAAAGGTTTAGAAAAACCCACAAGTATGATTCGCCTTAATTGAGGCGTGATACAGGCTTTCCCTTGAAGAATCTGCGGCTTTTCGTTATCATAGGTATCATATTCGGATTTTTTCTTCTCAATCCTATCCGCCAAAGGATTTCAAAGCGCATTAAGGTTTAGCGAAACGCACTGTCTATGATACTCACAGAAATTGTTGAAAATAAACGAAAAGAAGTGGCAGAGCGCAAGGCCCGAACACCCTTACGCGAGCTCGAGGAACGCTTGGACCGCGCGCCGCGGATCAAAGATTTTCGTCTCGCCCTGCGCAAACCTGGTATCAGTATCATTGCAGAGATTAAGCGGAGATCCCCTTCCCGGGGTGAAATATTGCCCGAAGTTGATGCCGTGGAACTGGCCGCTATCTATGAGCAGGCAGGCGCGCGGGCCATTTCCGTGCTGGTGGACGAGAAGTATTTCGGCGGTTCCTTCGACGACTTAAACAAGGTGGCCAATCACACCAAGTTGCCTTGCCTGTGCAAGGAATTTATCATTGACCCCTATCAGATTTTTGAGGCGCGGACTGTGGGCGCCGACGCCGTTCTGTTGATTGTGCGCATCCTTTCCGATGAGGAACTCAAATCGTTTCTTCAACAAGCCATGAAACTGGAAATGGCCGTACTGGTTGAAAGCCATTCAGAAGAAGAAATAAAGCGGGCATTGAAGGCGGGCGCCCATATTATTGGTATCAATAATCGTGACTTGGATACACTTGAGGTGGACATACATACCACCATGCGCCTGAAGAACCGCGTGCCTGGCGGCAATATCCTGGTAAGTGAAAGCGGCATCAAGTCCCGGCGCGATGTGCGCCTGCTGGACGATGGGGGCGTGGATGCCATCCTGATAGGAGAATCCCTGCTTACCAGTAAGAATATCCGGGAAAAACTGGAATCGCTGCTTCATGATGACGAAGGTTAAAATATGCGGCATCACCTCGCGGGATGATGCGCTTGCAGCGTGCGACGCAGGCGCGGACGCCCTCGGCTTTGTTCTAGCCCCTGAAGCAAAAAAAAGGAACCGCTATATTGACGCGGATGCCGCCGCCGCCCTTATCACGCAATTGCCCGCATGTGTGATTACTGTGGGCGTGGTAGTCAATGAAACGTTGGAACGCATGCGGGAACTGTTGACGGTTTTTGATCGGCTGCAATTGCACGGTGAGGAAACACCGGAACTCTGCGCACGTCTCGGGACGCGCGCCTACAAGGCATTCCGGGTGGGTGAGGGTTTGACGTTGGATACTTTCGCAGCATATCCAGGCGAGATTTGCCTGCTGGACGCCTGGTCGCCTGAGGAACACGGCGGCACAGGGCGCATTTGCGACTGGCATTTCGCTGCAGAAGCGGCGCGGAGAAAAAAGATCATTCTGGCCGGCGGCCTCTCGCCGGAAAATGTGGAGGAAGCGGTGTTACGCGTGCGTCCCTATGCCGTGGACGTATCAAGCGGCCTGGAAACCGCTCCCGGAATAAAAGACCATGAAAAAATCCATACCTTTATCTACAACGTGCGAAAAGCATCCTTGGCCTGATGCACGGGGCCGGTTCGGTGTCTACGGCGGCAAATATGTTCCCGAAACGTTGATGTATGCCCTGGACGAACTTGAGGCGGCCTACCGGTCGGCGGTGGCCGACCCGGCATTTCAAGCAGACCTGGAAAGCCGCCAAAAACACTATGTAGGCCGCCCTACCCCCCTGTATTTTGCCGAACGTCTTACCCGGCATCTGGGCGGGGCGCGCGTCTATTTCAAGCGCGAAGACCTGGCCCATACCGGCGCCCATAAAATCAACAATGCCCTGGGACAGTGCCTGCTCGCGAAACGGATGAACAAGCCCCGGGTCATCGCCGAAACCGGCGCTGGGCAGCATGGCGTCGCCACGGCAACCGCAGCGGCACTGCTCGACCTGGAATGCGAGGTGTACATGGGCGCGGAGGACATGGACCGGCAGCGCCTGAATGTATTCCGCATGCGGCTGATGGGTGCCAGGGTCACCTGTGTCAATTCCGGGTCGCGCACCCTGAAAGACGCCATCAACGAAGCCTTGCGCGACTGGGCCGCCAACGTGAAACACACGCACTATGTACTGGGCACGGTCCATGGCCCCCATCCCTTCCCCATGATTTGCCGCAATTTTCAGTCTGTAATAGGACGCGAGACGCGCAGCCAGATACTGGAGGCGGAAGGCCGCCTGCCGGACATGATGATTGCATGCGTCGGCGGCGGCTCCAATTCCATTGGACTCTTTTACGATTTTTTGGGCGACGAGGCGATCCGTATGATTGGCGTCGAGGCCGGCGGCACCAAACTCGTTCCGGGAATGCATGCCGCCCGGTTCGCCGGCGGGTCCATCGGCATGCTCCAAGGCGCGCTGAGTTACGTGCTCCAGGACAAGGACGGGCTGATCGGCAGCACCCACAGTGTATCCGCAGGACTGGATTATGCCAGCGTCGGCCCCGAGCACGCCTATTTCCATGACAACAAACGCATCGAGTATACCTATGCCACCGACGACGAAGCGCTGGACGCATTTCAACGCTGCAGCCGCCTCGAGGGCATCATCCCCGCCCTGGAAAGCGCCCATGCCATTGCGGAAGTAATCAAGCGGGCGTCCGTCATGGGAACCGATGAAATTATTGTAATGAACCTGTCCGGGCGCGGGGACAAGGATGTGCAGCAGGCAGCGCGCTTTATCATGCCGGACGAGGAGTTGTAACGTGAACCGAATTACCCGCCGCTTTCAGAAACTGGCCGCCAAGGGGGAGGCCGCCTTCATCCCCTTTATCACCGGGGGCGACCCGAATCTTGCCGTGAGCGAGGATATCGTCATTGCCCTGGAAGAAAACGGGGCGGATGTTATCGAATACGGGGCGCCCTTTTCCGACCCGTCCGGCGATGGGCCCGTCATCCAGGAGGCCTCGCTTCGGGCGCTCAACCAGAGCGTCACCCTGCGCGGCATTCTGGCTTCTATTGAACGCATACGAAAACGCAGCCAGGCGCCGCTCCTTATTTTTACCTATTACAATCCCATCCTTGTTTACGGTGAAACCGCTTTCGCCCGCGATGCCGCCAATGCCGGCGCGGACGGGGTGCTCTGCGTGGATTTGCCTCCCGACGATGCGTTCAAATACCGCGCCGCCATGCGGTCAAACAGTCTGAGCACGGTATTTCTGGCGGCGCCCACCAGCACAGACCAACGGCTTAAGCTGATCGGGGAGGCCTGTGACACCTTTGTCTACTACATTTCCCGCCTGGGCGTTACGGGCGAACGCGCGGACCTCTCCCGCGGCCTGGACAAGGCTGTTTCCCATGTCCGCAAGAAAACCGGCAGGCCGGTCGCCGTCGGTTTTGGCATTTCCACCCCGGAACAGGCGCGGATGGTATCGCGCATTGCCGAAGGTGTCGTTGTGGGATCCGCGCTCGTGCGGCTCATTGCCCGGGCCCACGGCGCGGCGGACACCGCGCGACATATTGGCGTCTTTGCCGGCTTGCTGGCCGACGCAATCAAAGCGAAATGAATATGGGTTCTTATACGGCTGAAACAACCTCGTTCGAACGGCCTTATGACCAAGACTAAGAAAAGAAATCCCCTGCCGCCGAATACGACACAGACGATTCTGGAAAGCATCTCGGACGGTGTGTTTACCGTGGACCATGACTGGCGCGTGACCTCGTTCAACCGGGCCGCCGAGGAGATTACCAGGATTCCCCGGGAGGAGGCGATAGGACAACGGTGCTGCGAGGTGTTCCGCGCGAGCATGTGCGAAACTGACTGTGCCCTGCGTCATACCATGGATTCCGGCAAACCGATTATCAACAAAGCCGCCTTTATCGTAGACGCCAATGGACGCCGTATTCCTGTCAGCGTTTCTACCGCATTACTGCGGGACGAAAAAGGCGGTGTCACGGGCGGTGTGGAGACCTTCCGCGACCTCAGCCTGGTCGAGGAACTGCGCAAGGAGATCGAACAACGCTATGAGGTCGCCGATATGGTGAGCCGAAGCGCCTCCATGCGGAAACTGTTTGACATCCTGCCACAGGTGGCCGCAAGCGACGCACCGGTCGTTATCGAAGGGGAAACGGGCACGGGCAAAGAACTGCTTGCCCGCGCGCTCCACACGCTGAGCCGGCGCCACAAACAACCCTTCATTGCCATCAACTGCGGTGCCCTGCCCGATACCCTGCTCGAATCGGAATTGTTCGGGTATAAGGCCGGCGCCTTTACCGGCGCGGACAAGGACAAGCCGGGACGTTTCGCGCTGGCGAAGGCCGGCACGCTCTTTCTCGATGAGATTGGCGATGTGAGCGCGGCTTTGCAGGTGCGCCTGCTGCGCGTGCTCCAGGAAAAGACCTACGAGCCCCTCGGCGGCACGGCATCCGTGAAAACCGACGCCCGCATTATCGCAGCCACCAATAAAGGCCTGGCGGAACTCGTCAGGGAGGGCCGGTTCCGGCAGGACCTCTATTATCGGATTAATGTCGTACGCCTTGAACTGCCCCCCTTACGCAAACGCAAGGAGGATATCCCCCTCCTGGTGGAACGATTCATTCACCGCTTCAACCAGACACAGGGTCGAACGGTTACGGGCGTTTCCCAGGATGCCATGACGCTTCTTATGGCCCACGATTACCCCGGAAACATCCGCGAACTGGAAAATATCATCGAACATGCCTTTGTGGTTTGTCCCAAGGCTGTCATTGGCCCTTCGTGTTTGCCGGACACCTTACAGGCCATACATACCCCTGTCCTGTCCACCACTGCGGGAAAACTCGATTCCACCCTGAGGGAAACCGAAGCACGGACTATCCTGAAGGCCCTGGACCAATGCAAGGGGAACCGCAACAAAACCGCCCAGGCACTGGGAATGCATAAAAGTACCTTATTTCGCAAGATGCATGCCCTGGGCATTGTCCCGCCACGCCGGGATGGCCGGGCCGGACGGCGTCAATCGGAATAGAATTGCATTAATGCGACTGTAAGTTTCTTAAAGTCGCAATAACGCATTCCTTCCAACGTTACCTGAAAGCCCATTCAAAACACAACTTCATTTATTCCATCATGTTAGGCTTAATTTAGTCTCCAATAGCCTTTTTTGGCACAGCCTTTGCTTATCTATTTACAGAACAGTTTTAAGGAACCCACTATGAAAGTTGCCTTGACCGTGTGGGAAGACAGAATATCGCCGGTTTTGGATACGGCACGTTCCGCAGTGATTGCTGAAATCGAAGACGGAAAGTTTCTATCGCGTCAGGTGATGACCTTTGACGACGATTCCGCACAGGGGAAGATCGCCAGGCTGCGCAGTCTTGGCGTAGAAGTACTGGTCTGTGGCGCGGTATCCCGTCCTCTGGCCGATATGCTTTGTTCATGCGGCATCCGATTATTCCCCTTTGTGTCCGGCAACGTAAGCGATGTGTTGGATGCAGTAATTGCCGGCAAGATGCCGAACGCAATGTTTGCCATGCCCGGATGCGGTTGCGGGCGCGGTCGCCAGTTGCGGGCACGGCGCGGCGGCTGCGAAAGAAACCCGGGACGGACTGTTAACAAAATACCGGACGAAAAGGAGAACCACTAATGTTTGGAGCAGGAAAAGGAAAAGGGGGTATGGGCGGCGGCGGTCGGGGACAAGGAGGGGGTCAGGGCATGGGCGGTCGCAGGGGCCAAGGTACGGGGGGCCGCGGCCGGAAAGGCGGCGTGGCGGCGGGCCCCGAAGGCGTCTGTGTATGTCCCCAGTGCGGACATTCCGAACCCCACGAACGCGGGGTTCCCTGTACACAGATTAAATGTCCCAAGTGCGGCACAACCATGGGCCGCGCGTGAGATTGGGTGTGATGTAGATAAAAACAAATAAGTAAAACGGGTAATCACCCAGAAGAAAGGAAATACACTATGCCAGGAAGAGACGGAACAGGCCCGCTGGGTGCGGGCCCTATGACAGGACGCAGCCTGGGGCGCTGCGCGGGATTTCAGCCGGGATACACGAACCCTGTTGCGGGGCGCGGTTTCGGCTGTTTCGGGTTTGGGCGTGGCGGCGGCCGCGGCCACAGAAACAGGTACTATGCAACGGGAATGCCCGGTTGGATGCGCAGCGGTTGGGCAACACAGTCCAACCTTGCCGCACCCGCCAGTGACATGGAACGCAACGCCCTGGAAAACCAGGCCGATATATTGCAGCGACAACTGGACGTTGTAAAAAGTAGAATAGACGCGCTCAAGCCCGATGCTTGAACCGTAACGAACAAACAACTTAACCGAAAAAGGAGAATCCAAATGGAAGAATCTGTAACCCGCCTGCCGTTAATCGGTGAAAAAGCGCCATCCTTCAAAGCGGAGACCACGCAGGGAGAAATTAATTTCCCCGAATGCTACAAAGGCAAATGGGTAGTCTTCTTTTCCCATCCCGCGGATTTTACGCCCGTATGCACCACGGAGTTCATGACCTTCGCCTCGATGGCACAGGAATTCAAGGACTTGAACTGTGAACTGCTGGGCCTGTCCATTGACAGCACCTACAGCCACATCGCGTGGCTGCGCACGATCAAGGAAAAAATCGAGTATAACGGCATGAAAGGCGTGGAGGTCACGTTCCCCGTGATCAGCGACTTGACCATGGAAGTGTCCCGGGCATTCGGGATGCTGCAACCCGGCGCCAGCAACACGCAGGCGGTGCGCGCGGTTTTCATCATTGACCCCAAGGGTATTGTCCGCGCCTTGTTTTATTACCCGCTCAGCAACGGTCGTAATATGCAGGAGGTCAAGCGCCTGCTTATCGCCATGCAGCATTCGGATGAATACAAAATTGCCACGCCGGCAAACTGGAATTTGGGCGATGATGTGATTGTCCCGCCGCCGGGTTCCTGCGGCTCCGCCAAAGAGCGCGTTGAAAAACCCGCTCCGAATACCAAAATGCTCGATTGGTTCCTGACCTTGAAGAAATGTCCGCACAAGTAAGCGGCGGCGTTTTGCAGATATTTTTCCGATAATTCCAGTATAAAAATGCGCAGTATTGGTGTGAATCTATTGTAGATGTTGCGAACGGGGTAAAAACTTATTTGATGATCCCGGTCAAAAAAAGAGTTCTTTACCCGTTCGCAATGGCATCTACTGGGACATAGTATATTTTTCAGGCTGCGGGCAAAACCCACATTCGGATTTGCCCCGCCTAACATTTACTGAAAGATGTTCGGTAAGGAGGTCAAAATGAAAATTGCCGTCACCGCATCAGGACAATCCCTTGACACACAGGTGGACCCGCGATTTGGCCGGGCAGCGTATTTTATTTTCATGGATACCGAGAGCGGCAACTGGTCGGTCCATGATAACGTGCAAAATTTGAATGCGGCCCAGGGCGCCGGCATCCAGTCAGCCGAAACCGTGTCACGGCTGGGCGCGGAGGTGCTCATTACGGGGCATTGTGGCCCCAAAGCCTTCCGAACCCTTTCCGCGGCCGGCATCAAGATCATTGTTGGCCCGGAAGGCACCGTAAAAGAGGCGATCGAGGCGTATCAGGCAGGAAAATTAACACCCGCGGATGCGCCGAATGCTGAAAGTCACTGGACATGAACAAGGAGAAGTCCGTCAGGGTTCCCATTACGTATACCTCCATAGGCGTTGTACACAGCGAGCACGTATCGCCTGAAGAAACGCCGATACAGCCCCTGTACGCTAAGGAGTGTGTGGGGCGGGTGGAACTGTTCGCTGAATATTCCGAAGGGCTAAAGGACCTTGATGGATTTTCCCATATCATTCTGGTCTATCACATGCACCGCGCTAAAAACGCCCAGTTGACCGTCCGGCCGTTTATTGAAGATACACCCAAAGGGCTCTTCGCCACGCGTCACCCCTTGCGCCCCAATCCCATCGGCCTCTCCACGGTACGCCTGCTCAAGATAGAGAAAACAACTCTTTTTGTGCAGGGCCTGGACATTCTGGACGGCACACCGGTATTGGATATCAAACCCTATATCCCGCGTTTTGATGCTGTGGAGGAGTCCCGCGGCGGCTGGACCGAGGCCGTTTCAGACGAAACGGCGCGGGAACGAGGATGCCGAAACATGAAAAAGAAATAAGGACAATCCCCGTGTTATTATTTGCGGGCATGTAAGATGGTCTTTTCAGATCAGTCGTGTGGGTATTCACTAAAACAGCAACGGAGATTCCAAGCCATGTATGTTCCACGGATGATTTTTCTTGCGCGAGGGCTCGGGCGCCATCGTGAAAAACTTTCCAGCTTCGAAATGGCGCTGCGCAACTGCGGCATAGCCCAGTTCAACCTCGTACGCGTATCGAGCATTTACCCGCCCGGCTGCAAACTGGTGAAACCGGAGAAGGGATTGTCGGAAATGAAGGCGGGCCAGGTCGTGCACGTTGTGCTGGCCGAAGCGGCCACAAACGAACCCCAACGCCTGATTGCCGCTTCCGTGGGCGTGGCGATTCCCAAGGATGTCCAGCAGTTTGGATATCTGTCGGAACATCATGGTTACGGCCAGACAAGGCAAAAGGCCGGCGACTATGCCGAAGATCTGGCGGCCGAAATGCTGGCCACGGTGCTGGGCGTCGAGTTTGACCCGGATAAGAGTTGGGACGAGAAGCGGGAGATTTGGCGCATCAGCGGCAAGTTCGTCCGCACGACCAGCATTACGCAAACGGCGCTGGGCGACAAAAATGGGCGTTGGACCACAGTGATCTCCGCGGCGGTATTGGTTCCCTAACCACCCCCGAACTGAAAACCGAAACAAGGACCGCGTGCGAAACGCCGGCGGTCATACACCATAAAGGCAGATTGGTGAACATCGCAATTGCATCCGGAAAAGGGGGCACGGGCAAAACCACGATCGCGGTAAATCTCGCTGCGGTCGTGGAGGGGCCTGTCGCATACGCGGATTGCGATGTGGAGGAACCCAACGGCCACATTTTCCTTAAACCGGCTATTACCGAAACCCGGAGCGTGGGTATCCCTGTTCCCCTGGTGGATGAGGAGAAATGCACCGGATGCGGGCGGTGTGCCCAAGTGTGTCGCTATAACGCCATTGCCTGTGTAAGGAACCGCGTCTTGGTCTTCTCGGAACTGTGCCACGGCTGCGGCGGATGCGCCATCGCTTGTCCGGAACATGCGATATCGGAAACAGACCATGAAATCGGCGTGGTGGAAACGGGACATACCGGAGACATTGGGTTCATTCAGGGCCGATTGAATGTGGGGGCGGCCATGTCTCCCCCGCTGATTCGCGCCGTCAAATCGGCATTGCCCTCCAAAGGAACGGTAATCCTCGATGCGCCACCCGGCACATCCTGTCCTGTGATCGCCACGGTCAGGGCCGCTGACGTTGTCTTGCTGGTCACGGAACCGACCCCCTTCGGCTTGCATGATTTGATCCTTGCCGTCGAAACCATACGTCAAATCGGCATTCCCTACGGCGTGGTAATCAACCGTTGCGATGTGGGCGACAAACGTGTCGCCGATTACTGCCGCCAGGATCGGATCCCCATCCTGCTGGAGGTTCCTGACGACCGGCGTATCGCAGAGGCGTATTCTCGGGGGGAAATGGCCGTGGAGGCGGTTCCAGAAATGCGGGTCTATTTTGTGCGCCTGTACCGCGAAATTTGCGCTCTCCTCATGTCCAATCCCCAAAACGAGGGGGCATCCACATGACGCCCCAGGCATACAAATATATTTTCGGACCGGTATTGTCGCGCCGTATGGGCAGGTCGCTCGGCATAGACATCATACCCTTCAAGACCTGCACCTACGATTGTGTGTATTGCGAACAAGGCCGTACCACCCATCTCACTGCCTGCAAAAAGGAATATGTTCCGGTGGAGGAGGTGCTGGCCGAACTGAAAATCTTTCTGGACAGCGGCGGCACGGCCGACTATATCACCCTGTCCGGTGCGGGGGAACCCACACTGCACAAAGGTCTCGGCGATATTATACAGGGTATAAAGGCGCTTACACGGCTGCCCCTGGCCGTCATTACAAACGGGTCGCTTCTCTGGGACGCCGAAGTCCGCAATGCGTTGCATGCCGCCGATGTGGTAATGCCTTCCCTGGACGCGGCCAATGAGCCATGCTTCAGGCGTATTGATCGTCCCGTGGCTGACGTTTCCTTTGAAAAAATGGTCAACGGCCTTATCGCATTTCGTGACGCCTTTCCAAATGAAATCTGGCTTGAGATAATGCTTTTAGACGGCATTAGCTCCGATGAAAAGAGTGTCCAAGAAATATCAGCGTTGGTCCGGCGCATCCGTCCGGACCGCATTCAACTGAACACGGTGGTGCGCCCGCCGTCCGAATCCCTGGCCCGTCCGGTTTCCCGTGAAAAACTGGAACATCTTGCGGCCTTGTTTGAACCGCGTGCGGAGATCATCGCGAACTACAGCGGCTTATCGCAGGAAACGGATGCGGCGCCCGATACAGCGCGCATACTGGAACTCCTCAAGCGCCGACCCTGTCCCCTTCGGGAAATCGCCGATGCCCTGGGTATGCGGGTCATGGAAACCGCCAAGACGGTCCAATACCTCGTGGACCAGAACAAGATTGAGGGAAAGCTGCTTGGGGAGGAAATCTTTTTCGCTTCCGTTCCCGAATCTGACGGGGAGGCGGCCAAATGAAGGAACTGGTGGTCATCAGCGGTAAAGGCGGTACGGGCAAGACCAGCATTGTCGCGGCCTTTGCGTCCCTGGCGCCTTCCAAGGTGCTCGCGGACTGTGACGTGGATGCCGCCGACTTGCATCTTATTCTAGAACCGGAAATCAGGTCGCGGCATGAGTTCCAATGCGGCCATGATGCCCGCATCAATACGGATCTTTGTACCGGATGCGGCTGGTGTCTTTCCAGATGCCGTTTCGACGCTATCCGATGGGCGGTGGTCTCCGGCGCCGCGCGGTACTCGGTGGACCCGATTTCATGCGAGGGATGCGGTGTGTGCGTGGACACATGCCGGGTTGGCGCTATTGATTTTCCTGAACGCATCGCCGGGGAATGGTATGTATCAGACACCCGTCATGGTCCCATGGTCCACGCCAGGCTTGGCATTGCCGCAGAAAATTCGGGGAAACTCGTCAGCATTGTCCGCCAGGAGGCAAAACGACTCGCCGTGGAGGAGAACAAAGAACTCATTCTGGTGGACGGTCCGCCGGGAATCGGCTGCCCCGTTATCGCCGGCATTACGGGCGCTTCACTGGTGCTTATTGTGACCGAACCCACGCTTAGTGGGCAGCATGACCTGCAGCGTGTTGCGGAACTGGCGCGTCATTTCCGTATCCCGGCAGCGGTTTGTGTTAACAAGTGGGATTTAAACCCGGCAATGAGCGACGCTATTGAAGCGTCCGCTTCAGCGCTAGGCGCAACGCCCGTGGACCGTATTCGATATGACCGTAGCGTTACAGCGGCGCAAGTTGCCGGCAAGAACGTGATGGAATATGAAGCGGGCGGCGTGACGGAAGATATACAAGGTCTTTGGGCAACCGTAGCGTCGTTATTGCGCAGCCATAAAAACGAAGAGAATTCTGTGCGGACAACAACCGACTAAAGGATATATGTTTATGTTGGAAAACAATTTATAAGGAATCAGAAATGCCTCCCGATCCCCTTACCCCCTATGGCAACCGGCCGATGGTCACACCCATCGTCAATGCAGTGAATTATGAATACCCTTCTTTTGAAGTGTTGCGGCAGATCACGGACGGTGAAAT
>JAEAMG010002052.1_pt1 | contig 13483 bp, 14 predicted proteins | sample 8958741 | NCBI WGS metagenome assembly JAEAMG01 (sample SAMN16933256, study PRJNA681125) | bioreactor sludge metagenome | isolation source: anaerobic bioreactor treating anionic surfactant - SDBS | place: India: Bengaluru | collected 2019-02-28
GGGAATCTTCATCTTTGTTTTTATCCAATAGAGGAATGGGATTTTGGCGATGGTACTCAAGACCCTGATTGGGACGGTTCTCACTATTATCACAGATATGGTCAACCAGGGACGTACTCTGTATGCTTGCGGCTGGACTGTGGCGATGAATGTAAAAAAGAAAATCTGCTTAGAAATTCAAGTAATAAAGATATTTTTTGCATAGGTGTTACAGTTCCTAAACCGGCTGAAGGAGAAGAAGTTGAGGGCGAAGTAGTCCTTGAGGGCGAGAGTGATTCTAGAAGGTGAGGGCGAAGGTGAGGGCGAAGAAGATTCTTGTGGATGCTTCAGAGCAAATGCCAATGACCTGATGATAAAAGAATTTTTCGACCGGACGTTTGGAGACTGGCTGGTTATCGGAATGACGCTAAGGGCGCTGACCGCCTTATCGTTTCCAATCAAGAAATAGTGCGTGAAAAAACAACCCTCTTGCCTTTGTCGCAGGAGGGTTATTTATTATCCAGGCTATGATGTTCTACCAACCGACATCTTCACTCTTGGCCACCGGGGCTGGTCCATCACCTTTACCAACCACCTCCTTCACGTAGTAAACCCGATAGCCCTGCTCATTTGTCAGCCCTTCTTTTCGGAGTGCCCACAACATCTGTCTCGAAGTCTTTAAATGTTCAGCCAATTCTGCCTCGGTCAGGTATTCGTTCATTCTTCAATCCTCAATCTATGGCCGTTTCAGTGGCTACCACTATTTGTTTGTCCTCGACGGACGTGCACAGATTTGTTGGAGACGGTTGAGGTGGGTTGAGGAGGGACGGAAAAGGTCACAGTCTGGAAAGTAAAATTTCGACTGGCGGAGGCAAATGGTCTATATTATTTAGGCTTACATAGAGTCCGAAAACTGCTTTGAGTGAAGTTGCCCCAAAAAAGTTAGGGGCGAGTATGAAGGGCATAATCATGAGGAAGTACTTACGAACCAGCATATTCATTGCGGTGGCAATCATGGTTCCAGGGGTTTATCTCGGTACCTTTGAAGCCAAGGCGGAAGAGGCATCCGTTCATCCCGCCGATGTGAACGAAGACTGGGATCTGGTATTGGGCGAGGCGATTGCGTACCTCTCCGGGTGGCAGCAGGGCAACAATCCCATGTCTTATGCCATACGTGCCGCCTACTTGTGGCAGAACGGGGAAAGATACGCCTACCATTCCTCTGAGATTGCGCCTATGTGCTGGACGCTCCTTGAGCCCCCCGAACTGGTGGACGTGCCTGCTGGCACCTTTCAGATGGGCGATCCTTGGAATGAAGGAGATAGCGATGAGGTACCGGTGCATGACGTGTACCTGAACGCCTACAAGATCGGCAAGTACGAAGTGACGAACCAGGAGTATGCGGATGTGTTAAACTGGGCGCACGGGCACGGCTACCTGACCGATTACGACGGTAGCGCGTACACAGGCTGGGACATTTACGCCTACGGTCAGTTTGTTGCAGATACGGAAGTCAGCTGGGATATCTCCCAAATCACGTATAGCGATGGCGTGTTCGGCGTGCGCAGCCGCGAGGGCTATGGCGGAGTTTCGTACTCTATGGAGGACCATCCCATGGTAACGGTCAGCTGGTATGGCGCGGTGTGTTATTGCAACTGGCTGAGCGAGATGCATGGCTTGCAAGCCTGCTATGACACCTCGACCTGGACACGCTACGAACCGGTACGCAATGGGTACCGCCTGCCTACGGAGGCTGAGTGGGAACGGGTGGCGACGTGGAACGGCGGCAAGCACTGGCGCTACGGTATGGCCAGCGACATAATTGATATTACACGAGCAAACTATCTGGCGGATATTTCGGCGAACCCGCTGGGGTTGACGAGTTACCCCTACACCTCGCCAGTGGGCTGGTATAACGGGGCAAACCCGGCCCGGGTGAGTACTCCAGCTACGCTCACGGTAAACGCCATAAGCCCGTTGGGCGCGTATGACATGAGCGGCAACGTGTGGGAGTGGTGCCACGACTGGTATGACGACGCGTATTATGAAGGCAGTGCGATGATAAATCCGCTGGGGGCGTCCACCGGGATGGATCGTGTTTTGCGGGGCGGCTCTTGGTACGTCTACAACTGGGACCTACGCTCGGCAAACCGCAACTGGAGCAACCCCGAATGGAGCAGCAACTTCGGGGTACGCGTGGTGGTTTCGGTTTCTTCCCGCTGATATTAGCTTGGGTGCTGTGAAACGAGTGCGCAATCCTTGAAAAGGACTGGACAGAGGAAAGGATTTATGATAGTCTTTTTCTTGTGTGCTCCGCAATACGTGCGTTTAAAGTTAAGCGGGAAACCGCGATTACCCAAATGGAAGACTGCACAATGCTTGCGAAATTGGTTCAGGGAAGTAAACGGGGGGTGACGCTGCTGTGCCTTATGGCGGCCGTTTTATTTTTTGGTGCCAATGCGCCGTGGGCGGCTAGGCTGGACATAGAAGAAGGGGAGTTGCCGTTTCAAGGCCACCCGGCGGACGCGGATATGAACTGGCGACTGGTCATGAGCGAGGCCGTTGCCTTTCTCGCAGGCTGGCAGCAGGGTAGTAATCCTATAGCCTATGCGATACGGGCGGCGTACCTGTGGCAGAACGGAGAAGGGTATGGCTACAACAGTTCTTTGGATCCACCTATGTGCTGGGAATTACCCGAGCCTGCGGAAGGGGAAGCGGTGTATTCGCTGATGCTGGGACTGGGCACGGTTAGCCCTGAATATATTCATGGAACCATTACACCTGATCCGGAACCAACAGAACTCTGCCCCCTCCTTGAAGGCCAACCGTGGTGCGGACTGTACCCTGCCGGGACAGAGGTCCACTTGACACCTTTGCCAAACGAAGGTTATGAATTTAACCATTGGACAGAAGACTTGGGCGGTAGTGACGTTCCCGGAATTGTGGTTATGGATGCAAACAAGCATGTAAAAGCGGAATTTATAGTAATCAGTGAAGGTGAAGGCGAAGGTGAGAGCGAAGGTGAGAGCGAAGGCGAAGGGGAAGGCGAGGGTGAGGGTGAAGGTGAGGGCGAAGGCGAATGTCCGCCGGAGACACCACCGTACCCAATCGGCCATATAGGAAAGACATACTATGATCCCGCGCGCGACAACCAGTCCATCAAGGCAGAGACATACTACCCGGCACAATACGGTGGCGAGGATGTGCCGGTGGCAGGTCCGTTGTGTCAGGCGTTTCCGCTCGTGGTTTTCGGTCACGGATACCAGACCGGCATCAGCCACTACAACTACATCTGGCAGATACTTGCCGCTCAGGGCTATGTAGTAGTAATGTGCGACACGCATAACGAGCTGGTGTGGGATTTTGAGGACTTGGGCCGAGACTTGGCCTTTTTGGTCGAAGCCTTACAGGACGATGCCCTGAACAGCGGATCGATTTTCTACGGAAAGATCTCGGCAACATCAGCGGTCATGGGCCACAGCATGGGTGGCGGCTCGATCATGTATGCGGGCCAGTACTCGACGCGCGCAACTACCGTAGTGGGGTTGGCCCCGTCGGCCGTCGATGGCGGCGTACGTGACGCAGCCACGCAAGTGTACGTCCCGACGCTTGTTCTTGCTGCAGGCCATGACTGCATTGTGCCCGCCGGCGACCATGCTTTTCCCATTTACAATAATATTCCCGTGACCTGCAAACACTACGTCGAATACAAAGACGGGAGTCACTGCGCTTTCGCCGAGTCCCCTGACTCCTGCGAAGTACTTCAGACAATCGCGTGTCTGTTCGCCAGATTTATTGACGAGAACCATCAGCGTGTCATGACTATGGCTCTTGTCCAGCCTTGGCTGGATTTTACGCTTAAGGCCCGACCCGAAGCCTACGCCGGCTTCCTCGACCAACTTGCGCAGCAATCGGCTGCAGGAGCCCTTTCTGCCTCCGCTGGCGGATGTGATTGACCGATGCCGGCAAGATGCCGGCGGTCCCGTTGACTATTCTCGCAGGAGCATGTCGCTGACGAGGCGGGCTTTGGTGAGGAGCCTGGGCAAGGGGCCGACTTGGTGCACGGCGGCTACGCAACATGACGATCATTTTGTGCTTAAGGCAGCAGCGCGGTGCCTGAGGATTGTACCGTTTTGCTTGAGGGTGCTTGCGAAATTGGTTCAGGGAAGTAAACGGGGGGTGACGCTGCTGTGCCCTATGGCGACCGTTTTTTTTTCGGTGCCAGTGCGCCGTGGGCGGCTACGCTGGACATAGAAGAAGGGGAATTGTCGTTTCAAGGTCACCCGGCGGACGCGGATATGATCTGGCGGCTGGTCATGAGCGAGACCGTTGCCTTTCTCGCAGGCTGGCAGCAGGGTAGTAAACCTATAGCCTATGCCATTCTCGCGGCGTACTTCTGGCAGAACGGAGAGACGTATCACTATGATCCGGGGGAGAGCGTGCCGTTGTGCTGGGTGCTTGGACCTGCAGAAGGCGAACAGGAAGAAAGCATCCTGCTTCCTGACGACGTGCCGCTGGTACTGGTACGCATTCCGGTGGGTTCTTTCCAGATGGGTTCGCCGGACACTGAGCGTTAAGGCTCGTTCCAAAATTTCATTTTGGAACACACTCTCTTTTGAAATTCTATTTCCTTTTGCTTGCCGGTGATACCGATGTATGCAGGCCTTTGCCCATGGTTGCGAAGTACAACTTCGCGGGCAATCGCGTTGCCAACTGGAATTTTGCAACGAGCGGCATACTGTATTTTGACTTGGGGGAGTGGTTGAATAAATAATAGAGAACAAAAGGAGTATTACTTATGCCTGAAATCATCAGAAATGAGCCCATGATTATGACCCTGCGTATTACCGCCGAATGGGGCCTATATCTGGAAGAAGACTGTATGCGTGAGATTGAGATCGCCTCCGACGACACTTTGTTGGGGTTGCATTATACCATCCAGGAGGCGGTGGATTTTGACTGCGATCATCTCTTTGAATTTTTCTACGGGAGAAACCCGCGGAATCGTAGGTTTCTCTTTGAACCCGAGGACCATATCTTCGACACTGACAATCCTTTCGAAATCTATGAAACCATACCGCTTGCCGCGCTCTGGCCGGTACCGGCGCAGGGTGTCCATCTTTTCTACCATTTTGATTTCGGTGACGACTGGTATTTCAAGGTCCGCAAAATGAACCGAAAAGACAAGAAGCCTGAACCCATGGTGGAATATCCAAGGATCATAAAAAAAGTCGGACCCAATCCGATTCAATACCCAAATCTGGAGGAATAGCGTTCCGGAGACTCACCTGTCTGTTATCGTTTTCGGTAAGGTGACCGCAATGAGCAGTATCCAGAGGAGCATGCCTGCGTGAAGAACGTCGTTTTCCGTGAACCAAATGCCCTTGCTCCAAAGAACTGTAGTAATGTCCAGTCCCAGGGCGATCAGGTATGTAACCATCACCAGCACGAAGACGGACCAGACCGTGAGCAGAGAAAGACCTGTGCGGTCCCATTGCCTGCGTAAAGCGCCGACGCTAAGGACGAATGCGAGCATAACGGCGGGCGCCGAGACCAGCATCAGGCACTCAAAAGAAACCAGGAATCGTACGGGAATAAAAGCGCCGCCAAACACCACCGTACTGTAGACAAGGGTTGACAGGGCCGCAAAGAGGAAAACGGCTTTTCGGACCGGCGCCCTTGCGCAGGAACACGCGATCCCCACAAGCAGGGCGTTCATGCCGGCAACGGTACAGAGCAGATAGCCCACCTCCCACCAGCTGGTCCAGGTGCAGAAGGATCTTCCCGCGCATTTAATTTCATATCCGAAGGCCTGGTAACTGGTCCCCGCCAGAAGCGCCCCGAACCCGGAAATCAGCAGGCCCACACCCCACCACAGACGCGTCTTTTGATGGTGGCGCACCCACAGAAAGTAAAGGCCGACACCCAGGGTCAGCAAGCCGGTCGCATACACAAGCAGCGTGGAACTCGGCTGGGTAAGGATGACGGTTTTTGACAGCAGGGTGATTTGGCAATGCGGCTGGTTGGAAAGGAATGCGTCCGGGGTGATCTTGGGGCTGTATTCAATCAGGTCAAGCCGGCTGCATGCGGAACAGGCAAACATAGCCGCGATACAGGCGACGACCCCGGGGGTAAGGTGTTTATTTTCCGCCGATGCCCTCTCTATGGCCGAACCGGAATTACCGGCGCCTATCCCTTCAGCGCGAATTTGAAGCCCTTTCCGGTAATAACATCTTGGGTTACCATAACCGGCGCACCACTTTCCGGCATGACGATTCTGGCGCGGCTGAAATCGAGAATGTCCTTTTGAATATCAATACCCGGCATGATGTGGGTCAATTCCAGGCCCCGCTTTGTCAATCGAAAGGCGCCCACGTAGGTGATAAAGAACACCTGTTGATTTCTTTCCAGGCCGACGGCGCCATTGAACGTAATTTCATCCACCCGCTCAACAAACTTCGGTTTCCCCGGCTCCACAATAACAATTTTCCCATCCCGAATTTCGATGACCGCATCTTCGCCCCAGGCGCAACAGAAGAGAATGGAGCGGGATGCCGTAATAAGGTCTATAAATCCACCCGGGCCGACGTGGTTTACAGCCCCTTCGCCCCGTTTTGAGACGTTGACATTGCCCTGGCTATCAACTTGCAAGGCGCCCAGGATTACCCAGTCCAGGCGGGAATAAATACGGTCGAAAGCAACACAAGCAGGCACTATCTCATAAGGATTGACCGCTGCACCAAAAAAAATGCCAGGCGCGGACACGCCTCCGAAAACACCGCTCTCGTTAATCATATACAGGTCGTCCATGACCCCGCTTTCGTGCAACAGACGGGCGACTTCTTCCGGGAGGCCGAAACCGACGTCCACATGGTCCCCTTTACGTGCATGGTCGGCGAAAATGCGGGTGCTCAGGCGGGCAAGCACATCGTCTACGGGAAACCGTTCCGGCGTAATCTTGAGAATCTTATTGACCATTCGCACTTTCGCAAGCCCTTCTTCCATGGTTGTCTTGCTGTAGGGTGTAAAGAAATCCCAATACTTTTGTTGCTTCACGGAGGTGGTCTGCTCGGTCTCCGGCCAGTACACGACGGCATCCACATAGTCGGCCGGCAGAAATTCTTTATCAAAGCCTTCCTCAACCATCATGCCCACGTTGACTAGTGTGCATCCCCCGTTACGCTTGGCTGCCTTGGCAATGGAATAGGCTTCACAAATCACGGAACCGTACTTGAAGTAAATATTTCCTTTCGGGTCGGCTGCCGCCGCATTGAAAACGGCGGTATCAATCATGGGCAAAGAATGTTTGAAACGTCCCCCCTCGACTATTTCCACCCATTGCTCTGTCCCGCAGCCGGCTACGGGCGTGCCCGTCCCCACGCGCGGGTCTATAAAGGTACCTTTCCCGGTATCGTTGATAATATAATTGCGTCCCTCTTCAGCTTGTGCGCGGAATATGTGGGTTACATTGCCCAGCAACGTACACTGTAATTCCAGTTTGCCCTCATCCGCCATTTTTTGCTGGGCTTTGAACATTTCCGTGTGGGAGGTGATCAGGCGTGTGTTAAGCCCCTCGAGGGCCAATTCTTCAACGGTGCCCGGTACCAGCCCCCGACCGCCTTGTCCCCCGATGCCGATTACGGTAATGTTGCGGGGATGGCCTTCCTTCAGGAATCTGTCACGAATTCCCCAATAAAGCAGCGCAGGCCGCTGATTCCCGCCGATACCCGAAATGCCGATAACGGCGTTGTCCCTGATCAAATGCACCGCCTCCCAGGCGGTCATAAACCTGGGGTTGTCCTTTACCGGAGGGGGATAATACAGGTCGTATTTGTGCCAGTTCATGCGCCAGCGCAGTACATGCAACACCAAGCCCAATTTGCCAAACATATTCATACCCAGTTTCCTTCGCTCTTGCACGCTACTTTATCGTTGTCGCGAGATGCCCAATACATACAACCGGGCAATATCACCTGGCTCCTTCAAGATTTCAGCGTGAAACCAAGGCCTGCACTATCCGTGCAATTCAAACCGGAATCCCTTTCCGGTAACGACCTCCGGGCCCACCAAAATGGGTTTTCCTGACTCAGGCATCACAATTTTCATGGAACACACATCAATAATATCTTTTTGAATATCAACCCCGGGCATGACGTACATGAGTTCCATACCCCGATGGGTCAGTCTGAAAGCGCCTACCTGGGATGCATAATACACATTTTTACCGTGCTTAAGCGCTTCCTGCCCATTGAATGTAATCTCGTCCACCCTATCCACAAACTTGGGGATGCCGGGGTGAATCACTTTTACCTTGCTGCCCCGCACCTCCAGTTTGGAGCGGGCGCCCCAGGCGGTGCAAAAGAGAATGGATTTGGCGCAGGTCACCAGGTCTATGAAACCGCCCGGGCCGACATGATTTTTGGGGCCTTTGCCACGTTTGGATACATTGACGTTACCTTGGCTGTCCGCCTGCAGCATCCCCAATACCACCCAGTCAAGACGTTTGTACATTATGTCAAACACATCGGAGGAAGGGATAATCTTGTCGGGATTGATGGCAGCGCCAAAAAATACGCCCGGCGCCGCGACGCCGCCCACCGCGCCCGCTTCCGTCAGCATATTCAGTTTTTTCATTACCCCGCTTTCATGGAGCAGGCGCGCTACTTCTTCGGGCAGACCAATGCCGATATCCACATAGTCGCCCTTGCTCGCATGGTCGGCAAACACCTTGGTAGCAAGCCGGGCCATAACATCATCAATCGGCCTGCGCGTGGGCATAATGCCCAGAATATGATTGATTAACCGAACCCGTGACAGCCCCTCATCCACAGGCAGCGTGCTGTGAGGCGTAAAACAATTCCAATACTTGCGGTGTTTTATCGTGGCGGTTTGTTCCGTTCCCGGCCAATAGACCACCGCGTCCACATACTCCGACGGCAGATAGTCGTCATCGTATCCTTCTTCAACCATCCTGCCTACGTTCACCAGGGTGCGCCCGTTATTCTTTTTCGCCGCCATGGCGATATTTTTTGCGTCTCCTATTACAGAGGAGCCTTTAAAGTAAATATTACCTTTCGGGTCCGCGGCAGGCGCGTTAAACATGGCCGTATCCAAAAGCGGCATGGTGTATTTCAATTTACCGTCTTCCGTTACGGAGATATATTGGGGCGCATCCGCGGGAGCAACGGGCGAACCGCTCCCGACCCTCGGATCTATGAAGGTACCAATGCCGGTCTCAGTGATGAAATAGTTGCGTCCCTGGACTTGTTCCCTGAACATAAAGGTCATAATGCCAATCAAGCCGCACTGGATTTCTATCTTCCCCTCTTCCGCCAGGTGTAATTGACCTTTAAATGTTTCCGTATGGGCGGTAAACAATCGCGTATTGAGCCCTTCGTAGGCAAGCTCCTCCAACGTGCCGGGCGCTTTACCGCGGCCGCCCTGGCCACCCACGGTAAGGACCGTCAGATTTCTGGGGTGCCCCTCTTTTAAGAAACGGTCCCGAATAGCCCAAAAAAGAAGCGCAGTGCGCTGATTGCCGCCCATGCCTGAATTGGCAATCACGGACCCGTCCGGGATCAATTTGGCGGCATCCCAGGCGGTCATAAATTTCGGATTGTCTTTTACCGGCGGCGGATAGTGCAAATCTTTTCTGTTCCAAGTCATGCGCCAATAATAGACCTGGCCCGCTACGCGTAATTTAGTTACGAGGTTCATCGCCTTCTTCCTACCTTGTATTTTCAAGTCTTGAAAAACGTGACGAAAAAGACACCTATCGAAACAGAATCATTTTCCGCTTTCGTTCCGCACATAGTCCATGCCGGCCTGAATGGCAACCTTGTTGGTTTTGACCAGCTTCAATTTTGCCGGGTTGCGTTCCTCGTCAAATATTTCTTCGATGGTCGCCGCCGCGATAGTGTCGTCCTTCGCCAACAACGCACCAAGAGCGACCATGTTGGTTGACTGTTCCGTCCCCACAGCCTCACGGGAAACACGCGTGGCCGGAATCCATACAATCCGAATATCTGATGTTGTAAGGACGGCGGATTGTTCAATCATCGAACTGTTCGCGATAATCAAGCCACCAGGTTGCACCAACGGTAAAAACTTGCTAAAGGACTGCTGATTGAGAATAATGGCGGCGTCCGGCGCCTCGAGCAACGGCGAGCCGATGGGACTGTCCGAGAACCGTACCACGCAATTTGCCGTACCACCCCGCATGGCCACGCCGTACGTGGGCATGTAGGTGGTGTGCAGTCCCTGGCGCATGGCGGCCTGCGCCAGTATGTCGCCCAGAAAGAGAATTCCCTGGCCGCCGAATCCTGCCATAAGCCATTCATGTTGCATTTGCGGCGCCCTCCTCCGTTGTTGCCGCCACCGGCGCCGCATCTTTCCCCAGGCGATCCTTATAAACCCCCAGGGGAAACACCGCGCGCATCTCGTTTTCTACCCACTTTTGCGCCTTCTCTGCGGACATCTTCAAATTGGTTACGCACGGAGAGAGCACTTCCACAAACCCCATGCCGGCCTGCTGTAATTGGGCATCGAAGGATCGAAAAATCGCCTTGCGCGCCCGTAATACCTGGCGGGTATCATACACCGCGACACGTTCGCTGTAGGCCACTCCGTCAAAACCCGCCAAAAGTTCGGCCATCTTTATCGGAGAACCTTCTGTCGCGATGCTTCGACCTCGTGGCGTGGTGGTGGTTTTCTGGCCAAGCAACGTGGTGGGCGCCATTTGTCCCCCGGTCATGCCGTAAACGGCGTTATTTATAAAAACGACGGTAATATTCTCGCCACGGTTTGCTGTATGAATCGTTTCACACATGCCAATACTCGCCAAATCACCATCCCCCTGATAGGTAAAGACAAACAGATCGGGGTTCGCCCGTTTTATACCCGTGGCCACGGCAAGTGCCCTCCCGTGTGCGGATTCGAGCGTATCCACATCAAAATAATCATACAACATCACGCTGCACCCGGCGGGCGCCACTCCCACGGCTTTGCCGCGAAGGCCGTAATGATCCAACGCTTCGGCAACTAACCGGTGGGCTACCCCGTGTCCACAGCCGGCACAGTAATGATTGGGCCTGTCGAAGAGACTTTCAGGACGCCCCAATATCTTTTTCATTACCACGGTCAGGCCTCCTTAATCTTGGCCAGTATGTCGCGCGGTGTGGGCAAACCACCCCCCGGACGGCCATAAAAACTTATTTTCATATCTCTGGAGACGGCAAGCCGCACATCATCAATCATCTGACCCAGGTTGAGCTCCACCACCAGAATCTTTTTAACACGCTGTGCCGTTTCCGCCAACTTCCGGCTGGGATAGGGATACAGGGTAACAGGCCGGAATAATCCCGCGCGAATACCTTCCGACCGGGCTCTTCTAATAGCGGAAAGGGATATGCGCGCCGCAGAACCAAAGGCAACTACCAGCGTTTCCGCGTCTTCCGTATCAATTTCTTCCGCCTCGGGAATTTCCCGCTCGATGTGTTCATATTTCTCTCTCAAGACATAATTGAGTTCTTCCTGGTCATTGCCTTGGAGATACATGCTACGCAAATTGCGCGACGCGCGCCCCAACGCCCCTGTAAGCGCCCAGGGCTTCTCCTGCCTCTCCGGCACATGCAGGGGCTCAAGAATAGCCGGTTCCTTCAATTGCCCCAAAATGGCATCGGAAAGTATCAGGACCGGATTGCGATAGCGCTCCGCGAGTTCAAATGCCCGCATGGGAAAGTCAAACATTTCCTGCGCATTGAATGGAGCAAGGACAATGGTGCGATAATCCCCGTGTCCACCGCCGCGGGTGGCCTGGAAATAATCGCCCTGGGTTGGTTTGATGCCGCCCAATCCTGGACCGCAGCGCATGACATTGGCGATGAGACATGGTATTTGAGACCCCGCAAGGAAAGATATACCTTCCTGCATCAGAGAAATACCAGGCCCGGAAGAACTGGTCATTACCCTTGCCCCCGTAGAGGCGGCGCCCAGGACCATGTTGATACTTGCCAATTCGCTCTCCGCCTGGAGAAAAGTCCCTCCCGTTTCCGGAAGACGCCACGACAGGTATTCCGGTATCTGGTTTTGTGGCGTAATGGGATATCCAAAATAACAATTCAGGCCCGCTCTCACGGCGCCTTCAGCAAGCGCCACATTACCCTGAATCAGTTTTCTGACGCCGGGACGCACCGCAGCGATTTGTGTCGCCAATGTCATGCCTTATCTTCCTTGATGTTGCGGTACACGGTAATCGCGGTATCCGGGCATACTTGCCAGCACATACCGCAGGCGGTACATTCAATCGTTTCCTTGGGCACAGCCGGATAGTACCCCGAACCATTCAGGTCCTGGCTGACTTCAATGAGATTCCGCGGACAAGCGAGAATACACAAATGGCATCCTTTACATCGCTCTCTGTCAATCTCAATACGGCCCTTTTGTTCACATTCCTGTTTAGATTTTGACGATGTCATTACGACAAGTCCCGATTCTTGTTAGTTACTTCTCATAGTCGTTAAAAGGAGGACCCTCTCCTCAGACAGGCCCAACAGCAAAGTCCCCCTAAGGATAGTGATGCCTCTGTCATTAAAGCCACTGCCTCTTGACAAATCCACAGCCTTCCGAGAAGCCGTTACAATAGAATAGTATGATGAAAGAACAATTAATTTCAAGTATCTTGCTGGTTAGATTACATATTGCGAGTCAGATCACTCTGTCTTCTATTCGAATCTTCGGACCATCCTCGCCGTGAACACAACGCTAAACAGCGGACCAGCCAATACAGGGCCATCCCATAAAAATTAATAAGGGCGATACCCCTTCCTATTGGAAAGGACATCGCCATGTTGAACAAGAGGGATAGTCAACGGAAATACTGTTTAGTCGAGGGTGATGGCACTATTGGGACACACATCAACGCAAGCACCACAATCCACACAGGTTTCCTCATCCACCACAGCCTTGTCGTTCTCGAGTTTAATGGCTTCCGTGGGACATTCACTCACGCAATCACCACAACCACTGCACTTCTCTGCATCTACTTTCGCCGGCATACTACACAATCTCCTGTACTAAAGGTTAGGGTTTAATTAAAGTACCATCAGCCTCGCATAACACGCAACGCTGCACAAAAATTCCATGAGAATCGTAATTATCCCAAATATCTATTCCTATTTCCATCTGTATGCTGAATAAAAGTTAAGTTAAGTTAAGTGGATACTAAAAGGCCTATGTGCCACCTGGAATAAAATGACATCCTGTTGGCTTTCCGCTTCCCCCATTGGCGCACCCCGGCCTCCCCCGGAAACCGCCTGCCTGCCCTTGATAAATGAAGGAAACGCCACGCCCTTCTTCCTTCAGTATATCACGAAATTTGGGAGATGGCATCAGGTATCAAAACAAAAGTCCATCCACGTAAAAAAGCCTGCCCTATCCATTTTACCCTAATGGGGCTATCCACTTGACGCAAGTAGAAACGCTATTTTCTAAGCGTTTGGATCGC
>JAEAMG010002054.1_pt1 | contig 13478 bp, 11 predicted proteins | sample 8958741 | NCBI WGS metagenome assembly JAEAMG01 (sample SAMN16933256, study PRJNA681125) | bioreactor sludge metagenome | isolation source: anaerobic bioreactor treating anionic surfactant - SDBS | place: India: Bengaluru | collected 2019-02-28
CGCCGTCCTCCCGACGATCTTTGACCTCGTTCCTTTACCGCACGCGCCGGTACTTGATCAGCATCGAGCCCGGGGCCTCGGCGATCTTCAGGGTCAGCCCCGCCGCCAGCTCCCGGCCGCTCTTGACCACGGTCACGCCGTAGTCCGCGTAATCGACCTCGTAATCCGCGCCCGGGTCGAGCCCGCCGAGCTTGACCTCGATGGCCGCCTGCGGCGCCTGCGGCCGCCGGAACCCGACGACGATGCCGTCGCCCGCCTCGGGCCGGTCCCACTGCAGGGCGGTCCAGACGTCGTCGCCCGTCCCGTACGCCGTCAGCGGATAGTAATCGCCGTAGGCGTAGTCGCGCAGCTCCCGGAACTCGGCCATGTCCTCGAGCGCGGCCGGCAGGTTGAAATTCGCCGTGAGCTCCCAGCCCATGACCACGGCCCCGCCGATCGCGGCGCTGCGGAACCAGTACTTGCGCGGGTCGCCGTTGCCCGTGCCGCTGGCCGGCACCCAGAAGTGGAGCCCGTAGGTGTGGCACTGATAGCCGTTCGGCTCCCAGTAAATGTAGTCCGTCCGCCAGAGCGGGATGCTGCGGCTCGTCGTCTCCAGGTCGATGCGCCGCCCGCCCGAGGCGCAGTTGTCGATGAGCAGCCCGGGCACGCGCGCGAGCAGGGCGTCCCAGAACTTGTAGAGCCCCTCGATGTGCTTCATCTCGGCCACGCCGACGCGGTCGGGCGCGTCCATGGCCGCCCAGTACGGCCGGGGATCGAAGTTGAAGTCCTGCCGGTAGACGGTCACGCCCTCGTCGCGCAGGACCCCCGAGATATGGTCGATGAGCCAGGCCAGCGCCTCCGGATCGCCCAGGTCCAGCAGCCGGTTCGGGTTGCCCGGCAGGGCGGTCAGCCAGTCCTTGTGCTCGCGGTCGAGCCAGGTCCCCTCGTAGACGCGCTCGGGCTCGAACCAGAGGACGAACCCCTGGCCGTACTTGCGGGCCGCCTCGGTCACCGGCTTGAGGCCGCGCGGGAAGTTCTTGAGGTTGGGCGTCCACGAGCCCACGCCCGACCACCAGTACGGGGTCTTGTTCTCGTACCAGCCGGCGTCGATCCAGCAGGCGTCGGGCTCGATGCCGAACTGGTGCAGCCGCTCGATCATGCCGATGGCGTAGCTCTCGGTGGCGCAGACGTACTCGTTGCAGGGCAGCGGCCCGCCGAACCCGACGCCGTGGGCGATGGGCAGCGGCACAGGCCGGCCGCTCCCGCCCCCGGCCGCCCCGGCCCCGGCTCCGGCCGCCCGCGGCATGTGATGGGCCAGAACGAAGCGCCGGAACAGGTTGTGCCCGGCCATCCGGTCGGCGTCTTTCCAGAACACGAGCGCCACCGACGGCGTGCGGACCTCCTCGCCCGGGCGGAGACGGAAGTGCGTCTCGGCCATGCCGGCGGAGATGTCGACGGCGCGGGGATCGGCGCCCTTGCGCCCGACCGAGGCCTCCCAGCGCCCGCTCCAGCCTACGGCCGCGACCACCCCGTGCCCGGCCGCGGCGACGTTGAAGAACGGCAGGGCGTTGGTGTCGGACGACCGGCCGGCCGTCGGCCCGAAGCGGACCTCCGCTCCGGCCGCCAGCGTCTCGTCGATCGGGGCGAAGTCGGAGCGCTCGGCCGCGCTGCCCCGGGCCCGGTAGAGCCGGACCGGGTCGGCCGCCGAGGGCGCGAAGCCCGTCAAGGCGACGGCGCAGGCCCGAAGCTTCTCGATGACCGGCGTGTCCGCCGAGCCGGCGTTCTTGAGGCGGAGGACCCACTCGACGGCCGGGAAATCCCGGTACACCGTGTACACGGCCGTGACACGCAGCCCCGTCGCCGGATCGGCGTAAACGAGCGTCCGAACGAGCTTGGCCCCGTCCGTCCTCTCTTCGACGGTCACCGCCCAGCGGCCGATGAAGCCGGCCGAGGCCCGCCCGCCGTAGAGGAACGCGAACGGCGGCGCCGCGCCCTTGGCGGCGTGAGCGGCGGCGAAGGCGTCGGCCGCGCCCCGGTCGTGGGCGGACGCCGGGTCGGACCCGGCGAGCGGCCCGGCCGCGGCCAGCACAAGCCCGGCGGCGGCAAAAACGGCGGCGACGGCGGCCGCGCCCCGGACAATCGTCGATTTCACGGTGCGTTGTTTCATGGCCGGCCCTCCTTCTTATTTCTCCGGCGCGGACTGGAGCGCTTCGGCTGCCGGCGACGATCCGGCTTGCGGCAGCTCGGCCGTCGGCAGCAGCCGCGGCGCCTTCCTCATCCCCAGGGCCTTCTCCAGCCCGTAGGCCAGGCGGATGAGCTCGGGCTCGCTCCAGGCCCGGCCGATGAGCGAGACGCCCACGGGCAGCCCGAACACGTACCCCGCCGGCAGGGTGATGGTCGGGTAGCCGGCCACGGCCGCCGGCGATGACGAGCTGCCGGAGAACGAGTCGCCGTTGACGAGGTCGGTCATGTGGGCCGGGCCGTTGGTCAGAACGATCAGGGCGTCCAGCCGGTCCTTGGCCAGCACGGCGTCGATGCCCTTGTCGCGCATGAGCTCGCGGCACTTGGCCAGCGCCTCGAGATAGGCCTTGTCGGTCAGCGGGCCCATCTTGGCCGCCCGTTCCACGGTCTCCTGTCCGAAGAACGGCATCTCCCGGGCGGCGTTGGCGGCGTTGAAGGCCGCGAGGTCGTCGAGGGTCCGCACGGCCGCGCCGGGCCGGGCGGCGAAATAGGCCTCCAGGTCGGCCTTGAATTCGTAGAGCAGGACCTGGTACTCGGCGTCGTCCGTCTGGCCCAGGGTCGGGAACTCGACCGGGTCGACGACCTCGGCCCCTTCCCGCTTCAGGGCCTCGACGGCGTTCTGCAGGATGGGATCGAGGGCCTTGGCGAAGTTGAAGGACCGCGACCGCAGCACGCCGATGCGCGCACCCTTCAAGCCGCCGGGGGTCAGGAACTCGCGGTAATCCTTGAACAGCCGCACCCCGGTCGCCTGGGTGGCCGGATCGGCCGGGTCGGGCCCGACCATGGCGCCGAGGAGCGCGGCCGCATCGGCGACCGTCCGGGCCATCGGGCCGGCCGTGTCCTGGGAATGGGCGATGGGGACGATGCCCGAGCGGCTGACCAGCCCGACGGTGGGCTTGAGCCCGACCAGGCCGCAACACGAGGACGGCGAGACGATCGAGCCGTCGGTCTCGGTGCCGACGCCGGCCGCGGCCAGGTTGGCCGACACGGCCGCGCCCGTGCCCGAGCTGGAGCCGGACGGGTTGCGGTCGAGGGCGTACGGGTTCCGGGTCTGGCCGCCGCGGCCGCTCCAGCCGCTCGTCGACCGCGAGGAGCGGAAGTTGGCCCACTCGCTCAAGTTGGTCTTGGCCAGGATGACGGCCCCGGCCTCGCGCAGGCGCTCGACGACGAAGGCGTCCTTGGCCGGCTTGGAGCCGAGCAGGGCCAGCGACCCGGCCGTCGTCTCCATGGCGTCGGCGGTGTCGATGTTGTCCTTGATGACGATGGGCACGCCGTGGAGCGGGCCGCGCGGGCCCTTCTCCGTGCGCTCGCGGTCGAGCTCGCGGGCGATGGCCAGGGCGTCGGGGTTGGTCTGGATGATGGCGTTGAGCTTCGGCCCGGCCTGATCGACGGCGGCGATGCGCTCGAGATAGAGCTTGACCAGGCCCTCGGAGTCCGCCCGGCCCGAGGCCATCATGTCCTGGAGCCCGGCGATGGTCGCTTCCTCGAGGGCGAAAGCGGCCGGGCCGACGGCGCCCTCGCCCGGCTCCGCGGCCCGGTCCGCCGCGGTCTTGTCCGCCTTGGGCCCGCAGGCCCAAGCGCCGATCACGAGCAGCGCCGCGGCCAGGATCATCGAGTTGCGAACGAATGCGTGCATGGGGCCCTCCTCCTCCGGCGGTCCGTCCCGCTCACAATAGCGCAAAACCCCGCCCCGCCTCAACCTCGTCCTCCGCCGAGGACACCGAGGATGGGGTCAAACCTACCTTTTTTCGAAAAAGGTAGGTTTGACCCCATCTTGGGGTTTGACCCCATCTTGTTATCCTGTGCTATCATTCCATCGAGCGGGGGAAGAAGGCCTGGACGAAGGAGGCCGCATGGACAGAACGGTCCGCTTCAAGCTCAACGGGAAGGAGGTCGCCGTGACCGCCTCGCCGGAGCGCATGCTCCTGTGGGTCTTGCGGACCGACCTCGACCACACCGGCGCCAAGTACGGCTGCGGCGAGGGCTACTGCGGCGCCTGCACGGTCCTCGTCGACGGGCGCCCGGTCCGGTCCTGCGGCTTCCCGCTCGCTAAGGCCGAGGGCGCGAGCGTCCTGACGATCGAGGGCCTGGCCCGCGGCGGCCGCCTGCACCCCCTGCAGCAAGCCTTCGCCGACCACGGCGCCCTCCAGTGCGGCTACTGCACGCCGGGCATGATCCTCCAGGCCTACGGCCTGCTCCTGCGCCGGCCCGACCCGACCGAGGCCGAGATCGCCGACGCCCTGGAAGGCAACATCTGCCGCTGCGGCGCCTACAACCGGATCATCGCCGCCGTCCGGGCCGCCGCCCAAGCCATGAAGATGAAGGTCGTGGACCATGGCGCCCGCTAAGCCCCGAGTCCCGCCCGGCGAGGACGACTACGCCCTCTTCGGCCCCGAGGACCGCCCCGGCGCCGTCCCGCTCGAGCGCCGCGAATTCCTGAAGCTCGCCGGCGGCGGCCTGGTCGTCGCCTTCTCTGTCGCCGGCCCGCTCCCCGGCCAGCAGGGCGGCGCGCGCGGCCCGAACGGCGCCTACCCCGAGGACCCCAACGCCTACCTCAAGATCGGCCCGGACGGCCGGGTGACCTGCTACACCGGCAAGATCGAGATGGGCCAGGGCATCGTCACCTCGCTGGCCATGATGCTGGCCGAGGAGCTCGACGTGCCCCTGGCCGCGGTGGACATGGTCATGGGCGACACGGCCCTCTGCCCTTACGACGCCGGCACATTCGGCTCGCGCAGCACCAAGTACTTCGGCCCGCCCCTGCGCCAGGCCGCGGCCGAGGCCCGCGCCGTCCTCGTCAAGCTGGCGGCCGCCCGCCTCGGCGCGGACGAAACCGCCCTCTCGACCGAAAACGGCGCCGTCTTCGTCCCCGCGGCCCCGTCGAAAAAGGTCACCTACGCCGAGCTGGTCGGCGGCCGCCGCATCGAGGTCCGGCTGGAGGCCAAGCCGCCCCTCAAGCCCCGCGCCCGCCGCGCCGTCGCCGGCCGACCCACCCCGCGCACGGACGCCCGGGCCAAGGTCACCGGCGAGGCCAAGTTCGCCGGCGACATCCGCCTGCCCGGCCTGCTCTACGCCGCGATCCTGCGGCCGCCCGCCCACGGGGCCAAGCTCTCGAGCGTCGACACCTCCGAGGCCGCGCGCATCCCCGGCGCCCGCGTCGTCCGCGACGGCGATCTCGTGGCCGTGCTCCACGACAAGCCCGACCTGGCGGCCGAGGCCCTGGCGCTCGTCCGGGCCGAATTCGCCCCCTCTCCCTCGACGCTCGACAACGCCACCATCTTCGATCACCTCCGCAGCGTCCCGGCCCGGTCCGAGGTGGTCGTCGAATCCGGCAGCCTCGACGAGGGCGCCCGCCTGGCTTCCCGGACCGTCGAGGCCTCCTACTACGCCCACTACGTCGCCCACGCCCCGTCCGAGCCGCACACCGCGGTCGTTCGCGTCGACGGCGGCCGCGCCGAGGTCTGGGCCTCGACCCAGTCGCCTTTCCGGGCCCAACAGGAAGTGGCCCAGGTCCTCGACCTGCCCCTCGACGCCGTCCGCGTCCGGACGCCCTTCGTCGGCTGCGGCTTCGGCGGCAAGAACCAGGGCGGCCAGATCGTCGAAGCGGCGCGCCTGGCCCGGCTCGCGGGCCGGCCCGTCCAGGTGGCCTGGTCGCGCCGCGAGGAGTTCTTCAACGACACCTTCCGGCCGGCCGCCGTCTACGACGTCCGGGCCGGCCTGGACGCCGCGAACCGCCTCGTCCTCTGGGACTACAAGAACTATCAGGCCGGCAGCCGCAGCTCGCAGCCCGTCTACGACATTCCCCACAAGCGCGTCCTGTCCATCGGCGGCGGCTGGGGCGGAGGCGGCGAGGGCCCGGCCGCCCATCCCTTCGGCACCGGCGCCTGGCGCGGCCCCGGCAGCAACACCAACATCTTCGCCACGGAAAGCCACATCGACCTCTGCGCCGAGCGGGCCGGCGCGGACCCGCTCGCCTTCCGCCTGGCCAACCTGTCCGACGCCCGCATGAAGCGCGTCCTCACGGCCGCCGCCCGCGCCTTCGGCCACGACTTCGCCAAGGCCCCGAGCGGCCGCGGCTACGGCCTGGCCATCACCGATTATCTCGGCACCTATGTCGCCACGATGGCCGAGGTCGAGGTCGACCGGTCGAGCGGCGCGGTCCGCGTCCTCCGCGTCGTCTGCGCCCAGGACACCGGCGAGGTCGTCAACCCCGAGGGCGCGCGGATGCAGATCGAGGGCTGCGTCACCATGGGCCTGGGGTACTGTCTGACCGAAGAGGTCCGCTTCGAGAACGGGGCCGTCCTCGACGAGAACTACGACACCTACGAGCTGCCCCGCTTCTCCTGGCTGCCGAAGATCGAGGTCGTCCTCGTCGACAATCCCGATCTGGCCCCGCAGGGGTGCGGCGAGCCGGCGGTCACGGTCATGGGCGCGCTGGTGGCCAACGCCATCCACGACGCGACCGGGGTGCGGCTGTTCACGCTGCCGATGACGCCGGCGCGGATCAAGGAGGCCCTGGCCGCCAAGGGCCGGGCCGCGGGGCGGGGCTAGTTGCCGTCCCAGCCCGCCAGCCGGGCCCACAGGTGCCAGGCGGCGTAGGCCTTGCGGTTGGCGTTGAGCGGCTGGGTGTGGGCGGCGGCGCAGTCGAACCACTCGCCGGGGTGGGCGTTCTGCCAGCTGACGGCCCAGTTGCGGTCGCGGACCTGGTCGCCGTTGCTGTCGTAGTCGCAGGCGTCGTTGACCAGCTTGTCGCCGAAGAAGGCGGCGTCGGGATCGTAGCTCTCGATGTCGGCGAAATCGTAGAGGACCTTGCCGTGGGCGGCGCAGAAATCACGGATCTGGTCGTTGCGCCGGGGCACGTTGCCGTCCGGCGCCGAGCCGTCGGTGTGCCCGGTCATGTAGACGAACCGGACGCCGGGGAAATCGTGTTCCAAGCCGTCCATCAGGTCGAGGTAGAGTTGGATGTCCGACTCCGTGCCGTCGACCTGGCTGCACCAGGCCCAGACGACGACGTTCGTCTCCGGGTGGGCGGCCAGGTACGTGCGCGTGGCGCTCGCCCAGGCCCGGCGGTCCGGATTGCCGAGGTCAAGGGCCGAGCCGAAGACGCCCTCCCGCAGGTCCAGGGCGCCGTCCGCGCCGCCGGCATTGAACGCGTAGAGCGGTCCCTGCCATTCGGCCAGCCCGGCCATGCCGGTCGTCAGCTGGCTGCCGTGCGAGGTGTGGCCGTAGGCGATGTGCAGGTTCTGCTTGGCCAAGGCGATGAACGATTCCGGGATGCCGGTCAGAACGGCGTCCTGGTGGTCGACGAGGATGGCCGCCCCGGGGTCGCCGCCCTGGTCGGACGTCGAACAGGAAATGGCCCCGAAGGCCAGAATTGTCACGATTATGAACATTTTGAAGGTGTTATTCATGGTCATCCCTGCCATTATACCTTGGGCATCAAGTTTAGTCGCGCCAAGCGGCCGAAGTTCCCCCCATGAGAAAATCAATCAAATGTTCATAAACAGGACAGATCAGGACCTACGGCCGCCCACATCGCCGATGGAACGGACCGGAGAGAAGAAGCCGGCCTCGATCATCTTCGCGAGGATCCCGTCGCCCTCGGCCGAGCCGCACAAGCCCGCCCCGACCGCCTTGACCAGGATGCCTACTGTCCCGGTCAGCTTGACGCCGGCCTGGGCCGCCTGGGCCCGGGCCACTCGATCGTCGGACGCGAAGATCAGGCCGCGGCGGGCGGCGATGGCAATGCTCGAGGCCTCGCCCCACCCGAGCGATCGCGTAAGCGCGTTGAAGGCCGCTTTTTCGGCCTCCGACCTGAAGCCGATCTGCGTCAGCCAGCCATCCGAAACGGCCCGGCCGACGTCTTCGAGGCGGACCTGGCCGCGCTGGGCGCCCCGGAGGACCTCCGCGGCCACGAAATCGGTCAAGCCGGCCCGGCCCCGGTAAAGCCGTTCGAGCAAGCCCAGTGCGTCCGCCAGGGCGTAGTTCGACAGGACGCAGGCGTCGAAGACGATCTCAAGCATGGCCGGCGTCGCGCCCGATCTCGTCCGGGTCCTGGACGAGCGGTCTGATGCCGGCGTCCTTGAGGTAGTCCCGGGCCCCGACCGGGTCCAAGCCGAGGATCTCGGCCAGCTTGCCCAGGCTTATGAATCCCTCCCGATAGGCCGCCACCGCCGTATCCCTCCGGCGCTCGATCGGGTCCTTCTTGCGGTAAGCGGCGTCAAGGGCCTCGCGGACCATCCGGCCCAAGGTCTTGCCGTCCCTTTTCGCGTAAGCTTTGACGGCCTTGTGCTGGCTATCGGTCAACAGGACGTTGGTGCGCTTCACTCCCCCGCTCCTATGTGTATTAATATGTGTATATGATAAGCGTCGTCAGCGCCCCTGTCAACCCGGAACCCCTTCTCGAGGCGGCGAGCCGATCATCCTCGCGAAACCTTTAAATTTCCCCGGCTATGTGCTATAAGTGCCAAACGTCCAAGCCATGAAAACGCTGCTGGTCGTCAACCCCGCCGCCGGGCACGGCCGGGGCCGCAAGGTCTTCGAAGGCCTCGAGGTCCGCCTGCGCGGCGCCCTCCCCGGCCTCGAGGTCCGCTTCTCCGAGCACGCCGGCCACACGGTCGAGATCGGCCGCCAGGCCGCCGGGGCCGGCTACGACCGCATCCTCTGTCTCGGCGGCGACGGCACGCCCTACGAGCTCCTCAACGGCCTCTACGCCGACGGCCGGCCCGACCGCCGGCCCGAGCTCGGCCAGATCCCGGCCGGGACGGGCAACTCGTTCCTCCGCGATTTCGGCATCGAGACGCCCGACCAGGCCCTCGAGGCCATCCTGGCCGGCCGCCGCCGCAAGGTCGACCTGGTCGAGTTCGAGGAGCAGGAGCGCGGCCGGACCGTCCGCCGCTACTCCCTCAACATCATCGGCGTCGGCCTGATCGCCGACATCCTGCGGCTGACCAACGAGCGGCTCAAGTTCCTGGGCGCGGCCGGCTACAGTCTGGCCGTCCTGGCCCGCCTGGTCCGCGGCATGTCCAACCGCATCGTCATCGAGGCCGACGGGACGCGCCTCGAGGTCGCCGACAGCGCCCTGGTCATCTCCAACTCGAAATTCACCGGCGGCAAGATGATGATCGCCCCGCGGGCCGACACGGGCGACGGCCGGGCCGACCTGGTCCTCTTCAACGACGTCAACCGCCGCGAGATCGTCTCCATCTTCGCCGGCGTCTTCTCGGGCAAACACGCCGGGCACGCTCGGGTCCACATGCGCCAGGCCGCGGCGCTGACCGTCGAGGCCGACCCCCCGCTGCGGCTGATGGCCGACGGCGAGCTCATCGGCTGGACGCCGCTGCGGGCCAAGGTCCTCCCCGGCGAGCTCGACGTCCTGGCCTGACCGGGTGATCGTGCGCCCATGAAAGAGCTCCTGGCCCGCTTGCGGTCGTACCTCGTCTGGGCCCTGACCCTGCCCGTGTTCCTGGCCGCCTGCCTGGCCATCCTGGCGGCGACGTTCCTCCTCCGGGGACGGGCCCTCGAAGCCGTCATCAAGGGCGGCTGCCGGGCCGTCCTGGCCGTCGCCGGCGTCCGCCTGCGCGTCCGCGGCCGCGAGAACATCGTCCCCGGGCGGGGCTACATCGCCATGATGAACCACGTCAACTTCTTCGATCCCCTCGTCTACCAGGCCGTCTTCCCGGGCCCGATGCGGGGGGCGGAGGAGGAGAGCCACTTCCGCTGGCCGGTCTACGGCGCCACCATCCGGCGCATGGGCATGTTCCCCATCGACCGCCGCGACTCGGCCCGGGCGGTCGAGACGCTGCGGCGGGCCGCGGCCTGGCTCCGCGAGCGGCCGGGCACCTCGTTCGGCATCATGCCGGAAGGGACGCGCACGCTCGACGGCCGCCTTTCGCCGTTCAAGCGGGGCGGCTTCCTGATGGCCATCGAGACGGGCCTGGACATCCTGCCCATCGTGCAGCGGGGGGCGTTCGAGGTGGCCCGCAAAGGGAGCCTGATCATCCGGCCCGGCCGGGTCGAGGTGACGGTCGAGGCGCCCATCGCCACGGCCGGCGCCACCAAGGAGACGGCCGGCGAGCTGGTCGAGCGCGTCCGCCGCGTCTTTCTCGACCGGCTCGGGGAATAGCCGGCCGGCTAGCGGACCAGCCGGATCTCGGTCTGGCGGCCGGCCGGGAAGACGACGCCGGCGGCGGTGAACACGGCGCTCTGCTCGAGCGCGAAATCGATCTCCTGGCCGCCCCACTCGGGCACGGCCGCGCCGACGCTCAGCTCGACGGCCCAGCAGGTGTCCGCGTGGAGCGGATAATCGCCGGCCCCGGGAACACCCTCCTGCATGTTGCCCTGGCCGATCCTGGTCCCGGCGCCGTGGCCGTAATAGTTGAGGGGATGCGAGTAGATCCGCGGCCGCAGCCCTTCGGCCCGGGCCTTGGAAAGCGCGGCGGCCAGGATCTCGTTGCCGGTCCGGCCTTCGGCGAACTCGGCGACAAGGATATCCTGCAGGCGGTTGCCGCGGCGCATGGCCTCGCGCAGTCCGGCCGGCACCGCGGTCTCGCCCGGCCGCGGCACGTAGGCCGCCTCCTGGATGTCGGTGGTCATGCCCAGGCAGGAAAAGCCGATGTCGCAGCGGACGAGATCGCCCGGCAGGATGGTCCGGCGCAGGGTCTCGTCGGCCGGACCGCCGGCCTGCCGCACGATGTAGAAGCTGGGCTGGAACCACGGCTCCACCCCCAGCTCCGCGAAGCGCCGCCGCGTCCACCAGGACAGGTCGGCCAGCGTGGTCAGGCCCGGCGTGATGGCCGCGGCGGACAGCGCCTCGGCCGCCACGGCCCTGTTGACGGCCGCCAGCCGGCCGTAGAACTCGATCTCGGCCTTCGTCCGCGTCTCCAGCCAGCCCACGGCCAGCCGCTCGGCGGAGACCAGCCGGGCCGTGAGCGCCGGGCCGAGCGCGGCAAACAGGTCCTTCTTGAGCGTGGCCGTCAGGCCATCGGCGAAAGCGAACGCGGCCGACTCGTCGACGGCGATGCGCTTCGGGTCCCGTTCGCGGACCAGGCGGGCCAGCCGGGCCCACGGTTCCTCGGGCCGCTCGGTCCAGCCGGGCGCGTATTGATCGGCCATCTCGCGGTTGAAGTCGCCGCTGCCGTAGGGATTGACGGACAGGCGTTCGACGCCGGCCGCCGGCCCGCGGTCGAAGAAGAGGAGCATCGTCAGCCGCCAGGCGAACATGTTCGGATAAGGGACCAGGGTCGGGTAGACGGGGTCCTCGGCATGCTCGCGGCAGACGACGATCCACATATCGATGCCCTCGCGCCGCATGACGGCGGGCAGGACGGTCTCGAAGCGCTCCTTCAGCCAGCCGTTGTAGAGCGCGGCCCGCTCGCGGAGGTCCGGGACGCCGGACGGTGCGGCGGCGGCGCCGGCGGCGGCCGGCGCGGGCCGGGAAGGGCCCGAGCAGGCCACAGCCGCGGCGGCCAGCCCGAAGGCCAGGATGCGCAGGACGGGCGAGAAGCGGGGCGTCTTGTTCATGGCGGGATTATACAACAGGCCCGGCGCCGATCCGCCAAGCCGCGGGACAACGGCGATCAGGCGCCGCGCTTGGCCCCGGCCACCGCGCTCGAGAAATGGACGAACGAGAAGCACTCCGGGATGTGGGAGTCGTAGACGCCGTGCTTGTTGAGGGCCCAGCCCGGGTGCGGTTCGACCGTCGTGCCGCACGTCCGCAGCAGCTCGAAGCGGGAAAAGTCCAGCCGCCAGACGTCGCCGTCGCGGGGCGGCAGGGGCCGGCCGCCGGCCAAGTGGGCCATGCCGCTCCAAGGGAAGGCGATCTCGGCCGTCCATCCTTCGTCGACGTCGGAGGCGTCGTTGAGCGTGCCCCGGACCTGGGCCGCCGCCCGCAGGCCGGGGAAGTCCCAGTCCATGAAGGCCCAGCGCCGGCCGCGCGGGTGGCGGCCGTAGCGCAGGCCGTCCTGGAAGCCGCCGATGACGTCGACGCTCCGGCCGCGCAGGTCGAATTCCGGGACGTCGAACCGGCCGCCCGCCTTCAGCGCGTCCTGCCAGATGTAGAAGACCTCGTAGACCGTGCCCCGGGCGTTGATCTGGAACTCGTAGTAGCAGTCCCGGCCGCCGATGAAGATCTCGACGTCGTTCTCGGTCCAGACAAGCGAGTCGCGCTCGGCCAGGCGGGCCTGGACGTCGGGCTCGCCGACCCAGAAGGCGACGTAGAGGGCCTCGTCGTCCCAGAGCGCGGCCATCCGCGTCTCGAGGAAGGCGGGCCCGCCGCTGACGAGATCCACGAAGCGGCCCGACTTCGGCGCGGCGCGCCAGGCCGGCCGGTCGAGCCGTCCGTCGATGGCCAGCTTGTGCGGGGCCCGGAGGCAGGTGTAATGGGCCAGCTCGCTTTCGGCGCATCCATAGCGTTTCGTCATCTCGTCCTCCCGGCCGATTATCCGACGAAACGGCGAAAGGGGTCAAACACGGCGCCTGGGCCGGCGCTAAACGCCGGGCGATCCGGGGTCGAATTCTCTATATGGACATCCGGCCTCCTTCTCGAGGCGGTGAGGGGATGATCCTCGCAGATCCCCGTGCTGGAGGGGGGGCCCGCGCAGCGCTTGATTTCGGGAACGGGCGGGCCTATGGTAGTTCCATGCCCGGAATGAGGGGAGCGCGCCGAGCCGCCGCGGCCGTGGTCCTGGCCCTCCTGTCCGCGCCGGCCCTGACGCCCGGCGGGCCGGCCCTGCCCCAGGCCGAAGCCGCCGCCACGCTCGAGGCCCTGCTGGCCAAGGCCGCCGAGTACTGCCGCCGGCTCGAGAGCTCGGCCTTCGACTTCGTCTGCCGCGAGGAGATCCGGGAGACCATCGATCCCAAGCTCGACGCCGCCGAACCGCCGCGGCCCTCGGACCCCGGCACGTCGCCGTTCCTGGGCCCGACGCTGACCGTCCGCCGGGTCAAGAAGGTCAAGAGATCGTTCGTCTACGACTATCAATGCGTCCGGGCCGGCCGGGCCATCCGCGAGGTCCGCACCCAGCTCGAGGAGAACGGCAAGCGCAAGGTCGTGCCCAACGCCGAGCTGCGGACGTCGATCGTCGTCTTCGGCACGGTCCTGCTCGGCCCCGTCGGCCTGTTCGGCGAGCAACACCAGCCGGATTACGCGTTCGCCGTCGCCGGGCGCGAGCGGGTCGGCGACGTCGAGGCCGTGATCCTCGACGCCAAGCCCAAGCCCGGCGCCCCGCCCAGCCGCAACCTCTACGGCCGGGCCTGGATCG
>JAEAMG010002032.1_pt1 | contig 13476 bp, 11 predicted proteins | sample 8958741 | NCBI WGS metagenome assembly JAEAMG01 (sample SAMN16933256, study PRJNA681125) | bioreactor sludge metagenome | isolation source: anaerobic bioreactor treating anionic surfactant - SDBS | place: India: Bengaluru | collected 2019-02-28
CGGAATCGGCACACTGCACAGCGTCGCCAGCACGGCGACCAGGTTGGCGAGGATCAGCGCCTTGCGGTGACGCAGGGCGAGGCGGCGAATCTCCGCCCAGCTGAGCCGGTCAGGCATGGGCGTTGCGCTCCAGCCAGCGCGCCAGCAGCGGCGCGAGCTGCTCCAGCGGTTGATAGCCGTTGGTCAGCAACGCCAGCTGGCCGTGGCGCTCGGCGAGCAGGGTCGGGAAGCCGGCGATGCCGAGGTTCTGTGCCCAGCTGAAGTCGCCTTCGGTGGCGGCGCGGCTGTCCGGCGAATCGAAGCGCTCGGCGAATTCGATGCGCGGGATGCCGGCGGCCTCGGCCAGCTCGACCAGCTGCGCCGGCAGGGTCACATCGCGCCCCTCGGCGTAGAAGGCCTGCTGGATCAGTTGCGCCAGCGGCCAGACGCGCTCCGGTTCCAGGCTGCGCGCCGCCACCAGGGCGCGACAGGCCGGCTCGGTGTCGTAGACCAGTCCTTCGGGCAGGCCGGCGTCGAAGTTGAACGGCTGACCGGTGGCATCGTGCACCGCCTGCCAGTACGACAAGGTGCGGGTCCGACCGGTCTGATCCATCGCTGCGCGCTCGCGACGCAGGCCGCCGACCACCAGCGTCAGCGGCACGTCGCACGTCTGCGCCTGCTCGGCCAGCGCCTGCAGCACCGGCGCGAAGCCCCAGCACCAGGAACACATCGGGTCCATCACGTAGATCAGTCGAGCGCTCATGGTTTCTCCGGGATGGTGGTCGATGTTCGGTCGGATGGCGGCGCGCAGACTAGGCCGCCATCGCCGCGGTGGTCATGCGTCCGGTTGCCGCGGGTCGCGGCCGATGGGCGACGGCTGGTTGCGCTGACGCGCCAGTTCGATCTGCTTTTGCCGTTCGCGGGCGCTGGCGCGGGTCTTCTCGCTCAGGCTGTCCCAGCAGTGCGGGCAGCTGATACCGGCAGCGTAGTGCGGGGACTGGCGGTCTTCCACGGAGATCGGGCTGCGACAGGCGTGGCAGAGGTCGAAATCGCCGGCCGACAGGTCATGCCGCACGGTCACGCGGTTGTCGAACACGAAGCAGTCGCCACGCCAGCGGCTCTCGGCCTCCGGCACCTCTTCCAGGTATTTGAGGATGCCGCCCTTGAGGTGATAGACCTCCTCGAAGCCCTCGCCGAGCATGTAGCTCGACGCCTTCTCGCAGCGGATGCCGCCGGTGCAGAACATCGCCACCTTCTTGTGCCGGGCCGGGTCGTAATGCGCCTTGATGTACTCGGGAAACTCGCGGAAGGAGGCGGTCTTGGGATCGACCGCGCCCTCGAAGGTGCCGATGGCGACTTCGTAGTCGTTGCGCGTATCGATCAGCAGCACCTCGGGATCGTCGACCAGCGCGTTCCAGTCTTTCGGTTCGACGTAGGTGCCGACGCGCTGGTTGGGATCGACCCCGGGCACGCCGAGGGTGACGATTTCCTTCTTCAGCTTGACCTTGGTGCGGTAGAACGGCTGCTCGTCGCAGTACGACTCCTTGTGGTCGATATCGGCCAGCCGTGGGTCGCGGGCGAACCAGGCGAGCAGCGCATCGATCGCCGCGCGGCTGCCGGAAACGGTGCCATTGATACCCTCCTCGGCCAGCAGCAGCGTGCCGCGAATGCCGTGGGCGGTGAGCGTGTCGAGCAGCGGCTGGCGCAGCGCGACGTAGTCCGGCAGCGCGACGAATTTGTACAGCGCCGCGACGACGATCTTCGCAGTCATGCCGATTTCCTCCGGTGGTCGCCCTCGCAAAGGGCGGACGGGACAGCGAAACGAAAGCGCCGGCGTGAGCCGGCGCGGGGTGCGGATTCTAGCAAACAAGTCGCCGCTGGCGCGCTCGCAGGCGCCGAACGACCTCGGCGAGGTTACTTGTGCCCGCCGGCGCACACCGGCGAGGCCGGCACGGCGCTCTGCTGCGCCCACTCCTCGGGGGTGTAGGTGTGCAGCGCCAGCGCGTGCACCTGCGGCATCAGCTCGCCCATGGCGGCGTAGGCCTTCTGGTGACGCTTGACCGAATTCAGCCCGGCGAACTGCGGGCTGACGATCACCGCCTTGTAGTGGGTTTCCTGACCGCGGCTGTGCATGTGGCTCTCGTCGAACACTTCGAGGTGCTGCGGTTCGAGCGCCTGCAGGGCGTTCTGGATCAGTTCGAGCTTGGACATTCTGGCTCCATCAGGGCTTCTGGGTATCGAGTTCGGCCGTCATCTCGGCCAACAGCTTGTTCACTTCCGGCACGGCGGCTTCGAGCTTCTTCTGCGTCAGCTGGGCCGAACGCGCGTTGAGCTCCGGCAGCTTGTCGAGCATCTTCTTGCCCAGCGGCGATTCGTAGAATTCGATCAGCCCGGCCAGTTCCTGCTCGGTGAACTGCGAGGTGTAGAGGCTGACCAGCTCGGGTTCGAGCTTCTTCCAGCCGATGGCCTTGTCCAGCGCCGTATCGGCTTTGGCCTGATAGCGCTCGAGCAACGCCTTCTTGTTCTCCGGCGCCTGGGTTTCGGCGAAGCGCTGGGCAAACATCTGCTGCACCTGGGCATACACCGGCACGGCGAGCCGATCGGCGTTGGCCAGCTGCAGGAAGCGCTCGGCATTGCGCGCATGGCTGGCCTGATCGGCGTTAACCGCGACGCTGGCAAGGGAAAGAATGAGGGCAGTGCAGACGCTGAAAACACGCAACATGGACATTGGATTTTTCCTGAGTGGGCGATAGGTAGCCCTCAATGGACACATTCTGCGCCCGGAGTTCCAATGCCTCAAGAACCGGTCCCGCCGCACGGAACCCGTAGTGCCGCCCGGCAGCCTAACCTTCGATCACTTATCAGGAGCACGGCATGACACGCACTGAAACCGACAGTCTGGGCCCGATCGAGGTACCCGAGCAGGCCTACTGGGGGGCGCAGACGCAGCGCTCGCTGGTCAACTTCGCCATTGGCGACCAGCGCATGCCGCTGGCCGTGCTGCACGCGCTGGCGCTGATCAAGAAGGCCGCGGCGCGGGTCAACAACCGCATCGGCGACCTGCCGCCCGACGTCGCCCGGCTGATCGAACAGGCCGCTGACGAGGTGCTGCACGGCCAGCACGATGACCAGTTTCCGCTGGTGGTCTGGCAGACCGGCAGCGGCACGCAGAGCAACATGAACGTCAACGAGGTGATCGCCGGGCGCGCCAACGAGCTGGCCGGCGGCACTCGCGGCGGCAAGAGCCCGGTGCACCCCAACGATCACGTCAACCGCGCGCAGAGTTCCAACGACTGCTTCCCCACGGCGATGCACATCGCCACCGCGAAGGCGATCCATGACCAGTTGCTGCCGGCCATCGCCGAGCTGTCCGGCGGCCTCGCCGAGCAGGCGGCACGCTATGGCAAGCTGGTCAAGACCGGGCGCACGCACATGATGGATGCCACGCCGATCACCTTCGGCCAGGAACTGTCGGCCTTCGTCGCCCAGCTGGATATCGCCGAGCAAGCGATTCGCCATGCCCTGCCAGCGGTCTACGAGCTGGCCCAGGGCGGCACCGCAGTGGGTACCGGGCTGAACGCGCCGCACGGCTTCGCCGAGGCCATTGCGGCGGAACTCGCGGCGCTGTCGGGATTGCCCTTCGTCTCGGCGCCGAACAAGTTCGCCGCGCTGTCGGGCCACGAACCGCTGGTGGCGCTGTCCGGCGCGCTGAAGACGCTCGCCGTGGCACTGATAAAGATCGCCAACGACCTGCGCCTGCTCGGCTCCGGTCCGCGCGGCGGTTTCGCCGAAGTGCGGCTGCCGGCCAACGAGCCCGGCAGTTCGATCATGCCCGGCAAGGTCAACCCGACCCAGTGCGAGGCGCTGTCGATGCTCGCCTGCCAGGTGATGGGCAACGACGTGACCATCGGTTTCGCTGCCAGCCAGGGTCACCTGCAGCTCAACGTGTTCAAACCGGTGATCATCCACAACCTGCTGCAATCGATCCGCCTGCTGGCCGATGGCTGCCGCAATTTCAACACGCACTGCGTGGTGGGATTGGAGCCGGACCCGACGCGCATGGCCGAGCACCTGGAGCGAGGGCTGATGCTGGTCACCGCCTTGAACCCGCACATCGGCTACGACAAAGCAGCGGAGATCGCCAAGAAGGCCTACGCCGAGAACAAGACGCTGCGCGAGGCGGCGCTGGAGCTGCGCTACCTGACCGATGAGGAGTTCGACCAGTGGGTGCGCCCGGAAAGCATGCTCGAATCCGGCAAGCAGGGGTGAGCAGGCTTGCCTGATGCGGCGGGTGGATAACGCTGCGCGGTTCTCCACCCTACAGAGTCCGGTCGGAGCGTAGGGTGGATGGCCGCAGCCATCCACCGGTTTGCCAGAACGCCCCGCCCTCGCCCTCAGCGCACCGCTTCGAACAGCCCGGAAGCGCCCATGCCGCCGCCGACGCACATGGTCACCACGCCGTAACGCAGGTTGCGTCGCTGCAGCTCGCGGATCAGGTGGCCGGCGGTGCGCGAGCCGGTCATGCCGAACGGGTGGCCGATGGAAATCGAACCGCCGTTGACGTTGAACTTCTCGTTGTCGATTTCCAGCTTGTCTCGTAGCTGGTATCCGGGCGGTTGCAGTCATCGCGATCGACCACGCCGTCGTGCTCGGTCCGCTCGCCGGTGGCCTTGTCCTCGGTGAAATAGCGCACCTGCATCGGCACGATCTCGTCGACGAACAGCCCCTCGGCCTGCGCCCGCGCAGTGCGCTGCTGGCTCTGCAGCGCGTAGCGGTCCTGCTGCTCGCGGGTGACGTTGTAGCGGCGGGCGACCAGTTCGGCGGTCTGCCCCATGCTGTGGTAGATGCCCGGTACCCGCTCCTGAATGATCGGGTTGTAGAGGTGGTCGGTGTTGCGGCTCTTGGCCGTCAGGGTGATCGATTCCACCCCGCCGGCGACGATCACGTCGCTGCAGCCGGAGGCGATCTGGTTGGCGGCGATGGCGATGGCCTGCAGGCCCGACGAGCAATAACGGTTGAGCGTCATGCCCGGGCAGTCGATGCCCAACCCCGACAGCACCGCGACGTTGCGCCCGATGTTGTAGCCCTGCGCGCCCTCGTTGGAACCGGCGCCGACGATGCAGTCCTCGACCAGCCGCGGATCGAGGCCGTTGCGCGTCAGCAGCGCATCGACGCAATGCGCCGCCATGTCATCGGGACGGGTCATGTTGAATTTGCCGCGAAAGGACTTGGCCAGGCCGGTCCGCACGCTGTCGACGATTACCACTTCACGCATGGCTCACCTCGGTGATCTTGTTGTTGGCGTTGAGCCGAGCATAGAGGTGCCCGCGCGGCGCTGACGATGACCATTCAGCCCGCCTATGCACGGCCATCGTCCACCGCCGGCTACTTGGCGATGGCGGCCTCCAGCGCCTCGTTGAGTGTGCGCAGCACCTTGACCCGGGCGAAGCGCTTGTCGTTGGCCTCGACCAGCGTCCAGGGGGCAATCTCGGTACTGGTACGGTCGACCATGTCGGCCACGGCACCGGCATAGGCGTCCCACTTCTCGCGGTTGCGCCAGTCTTCCTCGGTGATCTTGAAGCGCTTGAAGGGCGTTTCTTCGCGCTCCTTGAAGCGCTGGAGCTGGGTGTCCTGATCGATCGACAGCCAGAACTTCACCAGCACCACGCCGGCGTCCACCAGCTGCTCCTCGAAGTCGTTGATCTCGCTGTAGGCGCGCAACCACTCGTCCGGCGTGCAGAAGCCCTCGACGCGTTCGACCAGCACGCGGCCGTACCAGGAGCGGTCGAAGATGGTGAACTTGCCGCGCTCCGGCACGTTGCGCCAGAAGCGCCACAGCCAGGGCTGGGCGCGTTCGTCCTCGCTCGGTGCGGCGATCTGCACGGTGCGGTACAGGCGCGGATCGAGCGCCCCGGTGACGCGGCGGATGGCGCTGCCCTTGCCGGCCGCATCGTGGCCCTCGAACAGCGCCAGCACGCCGCGCTTGCGTATGCGTCGATCGCGCAGCAGCCGCGACAGGCGCGCCTGTTCCTCGGCCAGCTGCAGCTGATAGCTGTCCTTGTCGAGCTTCTGGCTGAGGTCGAGGCTGCCGAGCAGCGTCAGGCGGTCCAGATCGAGCGCGAGCGGCGCCGAATGTGGATGCGAAATTCCATTCACCGGTTGTTCCGCCGCTGCCAGCGCGGCCTGCAGTCCCTCGAGCAGCAGCCGGCCGACCGCCAGGCTGCGGTAACGCTCGTCGACGCCCTCGATCACGTACCAGGGCGCGAAGTCGCGGCTGCTGCGGCGCAACACCTGCTCGCCATAGCGCACGAACTTGTCGTAGGTCTTCGATTGCTGCCAGTCCAGCGGGCTGATGCGCCAGCTATGCAGCGGGTCGTCCTTGAGCGAATCCAGGCGCGCCTTCATCTGCGCCTTGGACAGGTGGAACCAGAACTTGAAGATCAGCGTGCCCTCGTCGCAGAGCAGGCGCTCCAGCCGTTGCGCGCGGGCGATGGCCAGCTCCAGTTCGGCCTTGTCGATGCGCCCGTGCACGCGGTCCTCGAGCATTTTGCTGTACCAGTCGCCGAAGAAGATGCCGGTATGCCCCTTGGGCGGCATACGCCGCCAGTAACGCCAGGCTGGCGGACGCGACAGCTCCTCGTCGCTCGGCACCTCGAAGCTCTCGACGGTGATCAGCCGCGGGTCCATCCATTCATTGAGGAGCTTGACCGTCTCGCCCTTGCCGGCGCCTTCGATGCCGTTGATCAGGATCAGCACCGGAAAGCGCGCCTGCTCGCGCAGCCGGTACTGCGCCTGCAGCAGCGCTTCGCGCAGCACCGGTACTTCGGCGTCGTAGGTGGCCTTGTCGACCGCGTGGCCAATCTCGGCGGATTCGAACATCGCTTTCTCCCTGTCTGGCAATGCCGTTCACCCTAGCAGGCCGGTGGCGGCGCGCGCGAGCGGCGTGCTTGAGGCACAATGCGCGGCATGAACGCGCACCCACCCCTGCCCCGCTGCTGCACCGCCCTGGATGACCGCTGGCCGCTGCCGCGCGCGTTGGCCGGCGTGCATCTGCTGAGCACGCGCTTCGATCCGGCGTTGCTCGATCCCGAAGACTTTCCGCGCTGGGGCATCCCGACACCGCGAGGCGTGAGCAAGCGCCAGGCGGAATTCCTCGCCGGCCGGCTGTGCGCCCGTCAGGCACTGCTGCGGTTGACCGGTGCGCCAGCGGTGCCGACGGTTGCGGCCGATCGCTCGCCATGCTGGCCCGCCGGTGTGGTCGGCTCGATCACCCACGGTGCCGGCTGGGCCGGCGTGGTGGTCGCGCACCAGCAGGCCTGGCGCGGCCTGGGGCTGGATGTCGAACATCAACTGGAGCCCGAGCGGGCCGACCGGCTGGCCAGCGAGATCCTCACCGCAGACGAATTGCAGGGCTACGCCGCGCTGCCCGCCGCGCAGCGCGCGCAACGGGTGACGCTGACGTTCTCGCTCAAGGAAAGCCTGTTCAAGGCGCTCTATCCGCTGGTCAAGCGGCGCTTCTATTTCCACGACGCCGAGCTGGTGGCCTGCGACGCCAGCGGCTTCGCGCGCCTGCGCCTGCTCACCGAACTGTCGGCGCAATGGCGCCACGGCGCCGAGCTGGAAGGCCAGTTCAGTGCGTTCGACGACCATCTGCTGACGCTGGTGAGCATTCCCGCCTGACCGACGCGCTCAGGCCTCGCCCACCCGCGGCGTGTGGCGACTGGGCCAGCGCAGGCTGAAACAGGCACCACCCAGTTCGCTGCGGCCAATCAGCGCCCGGCCGCCGTGCCAGTAGATGATCCGCCGCACGATGGAAAGCCCCAGTCCATGCCCGCCGGAAGCCCGCGTACGGCTGTCGTCCAGGCGCAGGAAGGGAGTGAACACGCGCTCCCAGTCCGCCTCCGGCACGCCGGGGCCGTCGTCCTCGACGCGCAGCCAGACCTGCCCGGCCTCGAAGGCGTAGCTCACCCGCACCTGCGTTTCGGCATGGCGGGCCGCGTTGCTGATCAGGTTGCTCAGCGCACGGCGCAGGTATTGCAGCTCGGCGTCGGCGCGGCTGCTGCCGTCCGCCGCCGGCACGCAATGGCCACGCTCGATGCGGATCGCCGGACGCAGCGGCGCCAGCTCGCCGATGACCTGATCGACCAGCGCCTCCAGGTCCACCGGCGCGAACTTCAGCGTCGGCAGTCCCTGTTCCAGGCGGGTGTACACCAGCATCTCGTCCACCAGCCGGTCGAGATCGTCGATATCGGCATCCATGCCCGCCAGATGCTTGCGCCGCGCCTCGTCGCTCTGCGCGTCGGCACTCATTTCCAGGCCGAAGCGCAGGCGCGCCACCGGCGTGCGCAGTTCATGCGCCACCGCGCTGACCATCTCGCGCTGCACCGCCAGCAGGCGCTGCAGCTGCCTGGCCATGAGGTTGAACGCAGTTGCCAGACGCCCCACCGAGTCGCTGCCGGCATCGGGCACATGCGCGCTCAGGTTGCCGCTGGCGATGCGCGTGGCCGCCGCCTCCAGCACGCTGAGGCGCTGCTCCAGCTGGCGCACCAGCAGGTAGACGGTCAGCCCGATCAGCGACAGGCCGAGCAGGCCGATCAGCAGCAGCAGATGCGGCGGATAGGCATCCAGCGGATACAGCGGGCCGAGCTGCATGATCCACGAGGTACCGGCGACGGCGGCGAACACGCGGATGGCGCCGCCGCCCTGGTCCAGCGCCATCACCGTGTCGCCCTCGTCGAGGCGCCGACGCTGGTCGTCGTCGAGGTTGGCGCTGTCGCGTGTCAGCAGCTGCAGCGGATAGCCGAAACCGCGCGCTTCCTTGAGTTCGGCCAGATGCCGCGGCTGCTCGTTCTCGGGATAGCGGATCAGCTCGTCGATCAGCAGGTAGATGGTCGCCCGCGCCAGCTGCTCGCTGACCTGCTCGACCTCGCCGGTGAGCACCAGCCCGTCGCGGGCGCTGACCAGGCTGAACACCGTGGTGCTGCGCGGGCGCAGCTGTTCGACCAGCACCTGACCGCGCAGCAGACGCGTCTCCAGACGGTCGTCGAGATCGACGTCGTCCAGCGTGCGCACCCGCAGCGGAATGCCCAGCAGGCGCCCCCAGAGGTTGGCCGCCTGGCGCCGCTCAACCGGGGTCATGCTGCTCATGTTGTGCGCCATCAGACGGAAAGTGCCGCCGGCCAGACGCTCGCGGTGCGCATCGGCACGCACCTCGTTGAGCAGCTGCAGGCCGCCGGCGCCAAGCAGCGCCACCAGCACCAGCACCGCCAGCACGCCGCCATAGATGCGCAGGAAGATCGAATTCATTCAGACAGCGCTCTGCGGGCGCGGCACGTCAGGCCAGCGCCTCGGCGGCTTCGGAGACGAACAGATAGCCCTTGCCGCGCACGGTCTTGATCAGGCGCGGATGCTCCGGGTCGTCACCGATCTTCGGCCGGATGCGCGAGATGCGCACGTCGATGGAGCGGTCCTGGCCGTCGTATTCGATGCCGCGCAGCTGGGCGAAGATTTCCTCGCGCGAGAGGATGCGGCCGGCGTTGGAGGTCAGCAGCCAGAGCAGGTCGAACTCGGCCCCGGTCAGCTCGATCTGCTTTTCACGCAGCCAGGCCTCGCGCAACGCGCTGTCGACCACCAGCGGGCCGAACTGCAGGCGCTTGGCGCTGCCCGCCGCTTCCGGCGTTTCGCGCCGCCGCAGCAACGCGCGGATGCGCGCCAGCAACAGGCGCGGGCGCACCGGCTTGCAGACATAGTCGTCGGCGCCGGTTTCCAGGCCCAGCACCTGGTCCAGGTCATCGGCCCGTGCGGTGAGCATGAGAATCGGCCCGTCATACTGTTCACGCGCGCGCCGGCAGATGGACATGCCGTCCTCGCCGGGCAGCATCAGGTCGAGCACCACCAGATCGGGACGCTCGCTGACGATGCGCTCGACCGCGCGCGCGCCATCGGCCTCGATGGACACCTCGAACGCGCCATCGCCCTGCAGGTATTCCTGAGTCAACTCCGCCAGCCGCCGATCATCCTCGACGATGAGGATTCGCCACGTTTCCTGCTCCATTGATGCCTCCGCCGACACTGCAAGACCGATCCGAACGCCGGCGCATTGTACCCAACCGCGTCGGGGAAAGAGCCTGCAGAACCCGCCTGTCACAAACACAACATATAGTGATGGCCGCTTTTCGCGTCGGCGCGACGAGTGGCGCGGTCGACCCGTCTTTTTTCCGCCTCTGGGGCTAGCTTCGATGGCACGCGGGTTTGCCTGGCGGAGCGCTTTTTAACCCACAAAACACCCACATCTTATCCACAGCTTGTTCAGCGAAGGCCGGTTGCAAAGGCACGCCAGCGGCATTAAGGTGTCGCCCCCTCGCAGCCAGAACCCCATATCTTGGGGTTTAACTCAACCAGAGACACAAATCGCTTGGCGACGCCACTTGTCACCTTCCTTCGGCCTGCAACTCGCCAACGGGCGCTTGAGCAGAGCCGCATGCGCCGCTGAAATGCCAGGCTCTGCGCGACAGCCTGCCAACCCCAACCGCTCGCACCGATAGTACGGACCGAATCCACAGACACTAGATATTGTGTTGACAGTGTTTTTCACGAAGCTATTCTTCCCGACATTCTTGCGCCCTTGACCGACGTCATTGGCGCCAACCGAACAGCAACGCTCGACCCGAACCAACCTTGCGGGCACAAGCCCATCCAGACCCATTACCGCGACCAAGAGAGACCCGGAGCCCCCATGCAGAACCCATCCACTCGCGAGAACCCGCTATCAGCCGATGCACCGGATCTGGCGGCTACCGCCCCGGGCCAGCTGCGCGTGATCAAGCGCAACGGTACCGTCGTCCCCTACACCGACGACAAGATCACCGTCGCCATCACCAAGGCCTTTCTCGCAGTGGAAGGCGGTAACGCTGCCGCTTCCTCGCGCATCCATGACACCGTCGCGCGCCTGACCGAGCAGGTCACCGCCACCTTCCGCCGTCGCATGCCCTCGGGCGGCACCATCCACATCGAGGAAATCCAGGACCAGGTCGAACTGGCCCTGATGCGCGCCGGCGAGCAGAAAGTCGCCCGCGACTACGTGATCTACCGCGAAGCCCGCGCCCAGGAGCGCAAGAGCGCCAGCGCCGCCGCCGGCAGCGACATCGCCCAGCCGCACCCGAGCATCCGCGTCACCCGCGCCGATGGCAGCCAGCAGCCGCTGGACATGGGCCGCCTGCAGACCATCATCACCGAGGCCTGCGAAGGCCTGGCCGAAGTCGATGGCGCGCTGATCGAGCGCGAGACCCTGAAGAACCTCTACGACGGCGTGGCCGAGAAGGACGTCAACACCGCGCTGGTGATGACCGCCCGCACCCTGGTCGAGCGTGAGCCGAACTACAGCCAGGTCACCGCGCGCCTGCTGATGGACACCCTGCGTGCCGAAGCCCTGGGCTTCCTCGGCGTTGCCGAAAGCGCCACCCATCACGAGATGGCCGACCTCTACGCCAAGGCCCTGCCGGCCTACATCGAGAAAGGCGTCGAGTTCGAGCTGCTCGATTCCAAGCTGAAGAGCTACGACCTGGCCAAGCTGGGCGCCGCGCTCAACCATGAGCGTGACCAGCAGTTCACCTACCTCGGCCTGCAGACCCTGTACGACCGCTACTTCATCCACAAGGACAACGTCCGCTTCGAGCTGCCGCAGATCTTCTTCATGCGCGTCGCCATGGGCCTGGCCATCGAGGAAGAGCAGAAAGAAGCGCGCGCCATCGAGTTCTACAACCTGTTGTCGTCCTTCGACTACATGGCCTCGACGCCGACCCTGTTCAACGCCGGCACCCTGCGTCCGCAGCTGTCCTCCTGCTACCTGACCACCGTGCCGGACGACCTGGGCGGCATCTACGACGCCATCCGCGATAACGCCCTGCTCTCCAAATTCGCCGGCGGCCTGGGCAACGACTGGACCCCGGTGCGCGCACTGGGCGCCTACATCAAGGGCACCAACGGCAAATGCCAGGGCGTCGTGCCGTTCCTGAAAGTGGTCAACGACACCGCCGTCGCGGTCAACCAGGGCGGCAAGCGCAAGGGCGCGGTCTGCGCCTACCTGGAAACCTGGCACCTGGACATCGAGGAATTCCTCGAGCTGCGCAAGAACACCGGTGACGACCGTCGCCGTACCCACGACATGAACACCGCGAACTGGATTCCGGACCTGTTCATGAAGCGCGTGTTCGATGACGGCCCCTGGACCCTGTTCTCCCCGTCCGACGTACCCGACCTGCACGACCTCACCGGCCGCGCCTTCGAGGAGCGTTACGAGTACTACGAGGAGCTGACCAAGTACGGCAAGATCAAGCTGTTCAAGACCCTGCCGGCCAAGGACCTGTGGCGCAAGATGCTCTCGATGCTGTTCGAGACCGGCCACCCGTGGCTGACCTTCAAGGACCCGTGCAACCTGCGCAGCCCGCAGCAGCACGTCGGCGTGGTGCACAGCTCGAACCTGTGCACCGAGATCACCCTGAACACCAACAAGGACGAGATCGCCGTCTGCAACCTGGGCTCGATCAACCTGGTCAACCACATCGTCGACGGCAAGCTGGATGCGGCCAAGCTGGAGCGCACCGTGCGCACCGCTGTGCGCATGCTCGACAACGTCATCGACATCAACTACTACAGCGTGCCGCAGGCGCAGAACGCCAACTTCAAGCACCGCCCGGTGGGCCTGGGCATCATGGGCTTCCAGGACGCGCTGTACCTGCAGCACATCGCCTACGGTTCCGATGCCGCCATCGACTTCGCCGACAAGTCCATGGAAGCCATCAGCTACTACGCCATCCAGGCCTCCTGTGACCTGGCCGACGAGCGTGGCGCCTACTCCAGCTTCGAGGGCTCGCTGTGGTCCAAGGGCATCCTGCCGCTGGATTCCCAGCAGATCCTCATCGAGGCCCGTGGCCAGAAGTACATCGACGTCGACCTCTCCGAATCGCTGGACTGGGCGCCGGTGCGCGAGCGCGTGAAGAAAGGCATCCGCAACTCCAACATCATGGCCATCGCGCCGACCGCGACCATCTCCAACATCGTTGGCGTGTCGCAGTCCATCGAGCCGACGTACCAGAACCTGTACGTCAAATCGAACCTGTCCGGCGAGTTCACCGTGATCAACCCGTACCTGGTCCACGACCTCAAGGCCCGCGGCCTGTGGGACCCGGTGATGGTCAACGACCTCAAGTACTACGACGGCTCCGTGCAGCAGATCGAGCGCATCCCGCAGGATCTGAAGGACCTGTACGCCACCGCCTTCGAAGTGGAAACCAAGTGGATCGTCGAGGCGGCCAGCCGCCGCCAGAAGTGGATCGACCAGGCCCAGTCGCTCAACCTGTACATCGCCGGCGCCTCGGGCAAGAAGCTCGACGTGACCTACCGCATGGCCTGGTACCGTGGCCTGAAGACCACCTACTACCTCCGTGCCCTGGCCGCGACCAGCACCGAGAAGTCCACCATCAACACCGGCAAGCTGAA
>JAEAMG010002057.1_pt1 | contig 13465 bp, 11 predicted proteins | sample 8958741 | NCBI WGS metagenome assembly JAEAMG01 (sample SAMN16933256, study PRJNA681125) | bioreactor sludge metagenome | isolation source: anaerobic bioreactor treating anionic surfactant - SDBS | place: India: Bengaluru | collected 2019-02-28
ACGGAAAGGAACGTCTTAATTCAAAAAACTTGGTTGCGGCTATGCCGCCTTAGGAATATCCCCATGTGGTTTGGCGGTTATCAGCCCTTTACTTTAAGCGATTATCCATCGTGTGTAGCTGCCATTGCATTCGCGCAAGGATGCAATTTCAGATGCCGGTATTGTCATAACGGTTCCCTCTTGGAAATGCCGGAGTCCGATAGCCGCCTGATGAAGGACGAGGATGTGCTCGCAAGGTTGAACTCCTGCAAAGGGAAGTTGGAGGGGCTCGTTGTAAGTGGGGGAGAACCCACGCTTCAAAAGGACCTGCCGGCGTTTCTGTCTCAGGTAAAGCAGTTGGGCTTAAGAATAAAACTGGACACCAATGGCAGCCAACCGGAAATGATATCCGCACTGTTGGGAAAAGGACTGTTGGATTATGTTGCCATGGACATCAAAGCGCCGATGAAACACTATACGCGCGTATGTGGGGTTCCCGTGGCCATAAATAGTGTTGCAAGAAGCATTTCCCTGGTCGCAAATTCCGGCATTGCCCACCATTTTCGCACCACCTACGTGGAACCGCTAATGAGCCGCGAGGACTTGGAGATCATCAAATCCCTGCTTCCTTCCCATTCGATGCATGTTATACAGCCCTTTTCTTCAAAGCATGCACTCGATCCATTGTTGCGGCAGTCGCCGCCGATTACGACCAAAAACATGGATGTTGGACTAAACGGCCATCGCCGTGGGTGATCGTTCCAGTAGGCGTACCTTCCTTGGTGCGCCCTCTTGCCACAAGCGCCGTAGGCAATATTTCTGGCGCACCAAGGAAGGTACGCCTACTGGAGCCCTCTTGGGTTCTGATGTTACCCAATAGTGCAGGGTTGTGGGAGCCAGTCGGATTAGCGTTTAGTCCAACAAAGTTTTTCAGTTGGCACGGCAACTGAAAAAGCTTATTCGTTTCGGTCGGGGCGCCCTGTTATTGACGTTTATCCAGGATCGGCTCCATGGTTATCGCTCCTGTGATATGAATGTCATTCACGATTACGCCCTCAAAACCAGCATCCACGGAGTCACGAATAAGAACCCCTGCTTCGATATCCTTTTCCGGCGCGGTGACTTGCACATGTTCCATCCGGATTGCTGAAGCATTTTCCAGCAGAATAGCGACTGTGCTGGCCGGCACACTACAGTCTTTTGAATAGGATATGTGGATGGTGTTGATGTATACATCCTGTGCCGCACCGATATATAGCGCCGCTCCCGGCGGGTTTTCGATGCGGTTGTTCTCCAGTGTCAGTTGCCGAAGCCGCCGTTCATTGGCCAAATATCCGAGATTTGCCCGGCTTGATAGTTGTATCGCAGCGCCTTTGCCATCAGTTCCATACCAACGCGATCTCCCCACAGAGGAGAGGCGGTTATTTTTTAACAGCAAATCGAAGGGGATCACCCCCTCGGGTTGTTCGGTGTCATTGCCGATAACGATTCCATATCCTCCAACGAATTCGATGCGGTTGTCCACAATTAGTCCGTGAGGCGCCCTTGCCACGATACCATGCCTGCGATGGTTGCGCAACCTGTTGTTACATATAACGAAATCCGCGCCACATCGGGAAATGTTATACAGGAACAGGTCCTTGGCAATTCCCGTCTGAATTTCCGGGACGGGACGGCTGAACGTGATACGGTACTTGTTGTCCGGGGTGGGCTGAACATCTTCTACCAGTGTCTCCACCAGTATACGTCCTCCGGCTGCGTCGAATAAATGCAGTTCATCTCCCCGCAGGATCACCCCTTCGCGGTTGGCGCGTACTACGCTTTCCGAGACCACCTCCGTCACTGTATTGGGCAGATAATATATATTGATTCCGTCGTCCGCCATGCTTTCCAATCGGCAGTTTTCGATTACGGGTCCGCGAATGTTCTGCTGGATAAGGACGGCATCGGCATTGGTGCTGACTAAGCGGCTTGAGCCCGGTTTTGGAGTGACGGCCAGTCCGGACACGGTGATGCGATCACATCCGACAGCGCCGACGGCGACACTCTGTGAGGCGTAGATGGCCACATTTTCTGCACCGCTTTCCGCACAATGCCAGAAGAAAACGGCGCCGCCCCTGCCATTTCGCGCCAGTTGGACATAACGGTCTCCCATGCGCATATCTGTCAATCTGTCCACATGTTCCTGCAGAGGATATATGCGCCAGGTGCGGGAGGCCACCTGTTCCCAATGGTCAATGAAGACAAAATCGGAGGCGCCCTGCTTAAGCATCGGCATTTTAGAATCGAAAATCATTCCCCATTGGCCGTCGGGCTTGGGAGCCTCGCCGAACCAGGTTTCCGACAGTACAGGGAAGTCAGGGTGCACTGCCAGATCAAACCAGCCCGTCTTGCGATTGACGACAAGGATAACACCCTGGGTGCAGGGTGGCGGATCATAATCAATGGATAGATTATTTACCCAGACATGACTGCTTTCAGAGATGAAAAAGGCGCCCACGCGGGGGTTCCTCACGACAATGCGCGTCTCCTCTCCTTCTCCTTGCAGTGTCAAATAGTCGGCTTTTTCAATTACTATCGCGGAGACTTCGGCATCTTTCCCGTCCAGATAGTAAACCCCTTTCTCGAATTGGACCACCGTTGGCTCTCCGGTAATGACCACCCGCTTTAACAGTTCTGATAAAAGGGGTCCCATGTCTTCGCCGGTATCCGGAAGTACCTGATGTTCTCTTGCTGAAATAACGGTAAATTTAGGAACGAAAGGGGGTGGGGCATTTCCGTTTTGATCTGCAGTGTCTGCCGAGGACTGAAGTAGTGCCATAAAGATACATAAGAAAAGTACGAACGTACGCATCATAAATCATCTCATACCTATATCCTGCAACCTAGCATAGTGTACCACATTCCATTTCCTTCTGATTGGTGAGAAGAGTCGGTATCAGTACCCTTTATAATTTCTGACGCTATCATGACGGATAGGTAAAAGACCGTTCAACGTAATACCGGGCACCCCAGAGTAATGACTTGTCACTATTGCTTCTGAGACGTGTATGGCCGGAAGCGCATATTCTTTCAGGTGGTTTGCGGCACCAACATTGGAGACGTTTTTGCTCCAATATAAATTTACGCACGGGAATTAAAAGCATGCAGGGGTCGTTAGTTTATCCGAGGGCTTCACAAAGGAGCCGGGGACATTCGTAAAAGGAGTAACTTCAGTAAATGATCTCAGAAACTCAACCCTTGCATGAAGAGAACAGTGGTTCAACAAATTCTGTAACAGGAGAGGTAAACCATCTCGCGGGGGAGACCAGTCCGTACCTGCTACAGCACGCGAAAAATCCTGTGGATTGGTATCCATGGGGTGAAGAAGCTCTCACCCGGTCACGCCTGGAGAAGAAACCCCTATTTCTATCCATCGGCTATGCCGCCTGCCACTGGTGCCATGTGATGGAGCGCGAGTCTTTTGAAAATGACGTCATCGCGGGGTTTTTGAATACGCATTTTATAAGTATCAAGGTTGACCGGGAGGAACGCCCCGACCTGGATGAAATTTATATGAATGCGGTCGTCGCCATGACCGGTAGTGGGGGATGGCCATTGAACGTCTTCCTGACCCCGGAACTAAAACCTTTTTACGGAGGCACCTATTTTCCACCTGTCGGACGCTATGGCATGCCTTCTTTCCTCGATGTGCTGCAGTATATCGTATCTGTATGGCACGCTAATCGTCCGGAGGCGCTAAGGAACGCGAAACAACTCACAGCGTATTTACAGTCCCAAGGGATACCGGAGACGGATGAACCAAATCTGCTTTCGCCTCGAATACGGGAAAATGGCGTGAAACAACTGGAGGCCGCTTATGATCAAAGATGGGGGGGATGGGGGACAGCGCCAAAATTTCCATCCCCCGCCTCGATAACTCTCTTGTGTCGCCAGTATGAACGCAATGGAGATCCGCTCCTGCGGGACATGGCTTTGACCACACTCAGGAGAATGGCGCTAGGCGGTATTCATGACCTTATTGGCGGTGGTTTTCACCGCTATTCCACGGATGAAAAGTGGCTTGTGCCGCATTTCGAAAAGATGTTGTATGACAATGCCCAACTCGCGCTTTCCTATCTTGAAGCCTGGCAGATTACACAAGATCCGTTCTTTAAAAATGTTGCGGAGTCTACGTTAAGGTATGTGCTTCGTGATATGCGAGGGGACCACGGGGCTTTTTTTGCCTCGGAAGATGCGGATAGTGGCGGTGAGGAAGGCAGTTATTATGTCTGGACACGCGATGAAATCATCGAATGCCTCGGCGTGAAAGACGGAAACGATTTCTGTGAGGTTTATTCAGTACAGGAACAGGGAAACTTTGCCTCCCACGAAACTCATTTACATGGCCAAAATATTTTATTTCGTGGATTGTGCGGGATGTCGTTTCCGGAAGACGGAGGATCCCGATATGTGGCTTTAAGGGAGAAATTGTTGGCGGTACGCCAAAAGCGTGTGCGGCCCGCCGTAGATGACAAAATCATCACCGCCTGGAATGCGCTGATGATTTCCGCACTAGCCCGTGCCGCTTTTACCTGGAATGCTCCGGAATATAAAGAGGCTGCGATCCAGGCAGGGGAGTTTATCAGAAACTTCCTGATCAGGGAGGGCATTATCTATAGGACATGGCGGACAGGCAAGGCGCGGTTTCCCGGTTATCTTGATGATTATTCTTTTTTAGCGAATTCTTTTATTGATTTATATGAATGTACTGCCGAGTCCTCCTGGTTAACCACGGCAAAAGAGGTCATCGAGAACATGATAGACCGCTTTTATGATCAGGAGAGGGGTGGTTTTTACAGTACGGAAGATGGTCATGCGGATCTATTGTTGCGCGTGAAGCCCCTTCACGATACCGCCGAACCGTCGGCCAATGCCATGGCCGCGCTTGCATTGGCACGGGCCGCACTTTTTTTTGACCTTCACGAATACACGGGGCTTGCTGAAAGAAGTCTTGCCTTGGCCGCGCCCAGGGCTGTGCAGTCACCGCTAGGATATCTGCACACCATCCTGGCAGCGGATTACCTGCTTGAAGCGCCTGCAGAAATCATTTTCTCCGGAGGACCGGAACGCGCGGATATTCAAGCATTGATTCGGATTCTTTCCAGGCATCCCGTGTCATATCGGATAATCGCCTGGGCGCAGAACATGCCCACTGCACTCCGCTTACCCCTGTGCGACCACAAGCCGATGCTGGAAGACCGGGGTACGGTGTACGTATGCAGGCACAATACCTGTCACCCTCCGGAGAATACCGTAGAAGGGTTTGACCGGTTACTCCGACGCCTCACAGGTCACGATTCCAGTTGTCAAGAGTGATTTATGAGGCGCTTCGGTCCACTTCGTACTTTTTCAGCCTGTACTGCAGGGTTTTATAGGAAAGCCCGAGGAGTTCGGCCGCCTCTTTTATGCTGCCCCCGGAACGCTCCATTGCCTGCCGAATGAGTTCCTGTTCGAGGTCCTCCAATACAAGCCCGCCGGGGGGCAATGAAATACCACCGGTCTGAGGTTCCCGAATCAACAGTTTGGCAGGTAGGTGTTCGGGTTGTATTTTATTTTCAGTCGCAAGAATAAAGATTTCCTCAAGGGTATTCTCAAGTTCACGAACATTTCCCGGCCAACGATACCTGCGGAAAGCCTCCAGGATTTCAGGGCCGATGAGGGGGACTTCGGCCTTCAATTTTTTGGCTATTTTTTCGCGAAAATGGGCAACAAGGAGCGGCAGGTCTTCCATGCGCTCACGCAAGGGCGGCAGGTTTATGGATAATACCTCCAGCCGGTAATACAGGTCTTCACGGAAGGTTCCTTCCGCAACACATTGTCGAAGATTGCGGTTTGTGGCCACAATGGCACGCACGTCCACGGTATGTGTCTTGGTACCGCCAACTCTTTCAATCACCCCGTCCTGAAGCACCCGCAGTAATTTTGCCTGGCTATCCAGGCGCATGTCGCCTATCTCATCCAGAAACAGGGAGCCTCCATGGGCCAGTTCAAATTTCCCTGGTCGTGAGGTTTCCGCCCCGGTAAAAGCCCCTTTTTCGTGGCCAAACAATTCCGACTCGACAAGTTTCTCGGGAATGGCGGCGCAATTCACCACGATGAAGGGTTTTTTGGCCCGCGGCCCCGAAAAATGAATGTGCCGCGCAATCAGCTCTTTTCCCGTGCCGGATTCTCCCTGAATCAATACCGTGCTGGATACGGCAACGGCCCGACGGGTGCGCTCAAATACCTTGCGCATTTCTGCACTGCTTCCCACAATATTACCCAGAGAGATGGAATCGTCCAACAGTCGAGAAAGCATCCTGTTTTGACAACGCAACGCATGACGTTCGCAGGTGCGACTGATAACCAGCAACAGTTCATCTTTGTCAAAGGGCTTCTCGAGATAATCGGCGGCGCCTTCTTTGATTGCTGTCACCGCCGTTTTAACGGTGGCATGGGCGGTCATAATGACTACGTCAATTTCCGGTGACAACCGCCGGGCCTGACGCATCAGTTCCAGGCCATCCATGCCGGGCATCTTTAGGTCGGTAAGGAGTACATCGAAAGGGGTGTCCGCCAACACATCCAAGGCCTCTTTTGCCGAGGCGCTCGAGGAAACTTCATAACCACATTGCACCAGGATGTCCGCTATGATCTCGCGTTGTACGCGATCATCTTCAGTAACAAGAATACGATGGCTCATATTGTTTTCACTCTATTCCGGATTCGCAAATCTTCACCGTTTCAGCGGCATTCGTATCAGTACCTGACAACCCCATTCCGGGGAACTGCTGATATCAATGGTGCCGCCATGTTCTTCCACTATGCCTCGGGTAATTGAAAGGCCCAAGCCTGTGCCGCCGGGTTTGGTGGTGAAATAAGGGTCAAATATCCTTTCCAAGGCAGCTTTGGGAACACCTGGGCCATCATCGCGTATTTCAATTTCGCAACACGTATCGCTGCGCCTGGATAGGATTCTGACCCGTCCGTCCCGGGGACATGCCTCCAGCGCATTCAGGAGGATGTTAAGAATGGCCCGTTTCCATTGCTTCGGGTCCAACATCAATTCGAGGCCTCTGGCATGTAAATCGCACCCGAGACGTATGCCCCGCGCTTCGGCGTCTTTTTGAAACAGGCGGGCGCAGTCCTCAAGCAAAACATCCACTTCCTGGGGTTCCGGCTTTAATTCCGTTTCCCTTGCCAGCGACAGAAAGTTGGATACGATTTCCTCAAGACGGTCCGCCTCCTCGCTTATTGTACGCAGGGATTTTTGAGCCGTTTCCGCTTCCGGCCCAAGGGTATCCAGCGCATGCCCCGACAGCAATTTAATGGCATTCAAAGGATTACGGATATCATGAGCCACTCCGGCTGCCAGGTTGCCCAATGCGGAAAGACGCTGGGCCTGGCGCAGTTTGGACTCCATTACCTCTTTTTCGCGCAAGCTCACAACCATGTCATTGAAGGTTTGTTCAAGGGCCAGTATTTCCCCCGATCCCCCCCGCGTAGCTACCGTCATGAGCCGGCCTTTTCCTATGGCCGCGCAACTATCCGACAAACGCATCAACGGATGCAAGGCTTTCCCAATAAAATACATCATCAGTCCCAGCGTAATGACAAATACCGTTGTCAACGCCATGATATATCTGTTGCGAAAGGCCATTAGAATCTCGATTTGAGGGTGAATGACCATGGAAACGGTCATCATCATCGGTTTGTCTGCATTAGTCAAGGGTATTTTCGCAATTCGTGCGAAAGAACCATTTTCGAGCCGCTGAATTGTAAACGAGGCAGAGTTCATCTCCTCAGTTTTTTCGTCCAGTTTAATGTCCACCCCCTTGTACAAATCCATGAGTTCCATTTCCAATTCGGTATAATTGCCGCTGAATCCCTCGTCGAAACGTATTTCCAGGCTGTGGGCAATCTCCGTCGCCTGATCTTCCATTTGCCGCGCCGTCTCCCTGAAGAAATGACGGGTCAAGACCACCACCGAACCAAACAGACAAAGAAACAGAATAGCGCAAAGCACGGTCATCCTGAAGAACAGGGATTTGTGCCAGGGAATCCGAATGGTGTCGGATTCCGGAGGAGATTGCCCCGTTTTTTTCAGAAAGGTCATCGGCATTATCACCCCTTATTGCTCCAAATACCGCATAATTTCCTTGACGTCTTCCCAAGTTTTTTTCTTGTCATCCGGACTTCGTAGAAGATACGAGGGATGGTAGGTAACCCGAAATGCGATATCATGATAGGAGTGCCACTTACCGCGCAGCTTTGCAATCGTGTCGTTTGTCTTGAGCAGGGTGTGGGCCGCGGTAGCGCCCAGCGCACAGATAACCTTGGGACGGATGATGTCGAGCTGGCGCAGCAAGAAAGGTTCACAGCACATCACCTCTTCCGGATTCGGGGTACGATTGTCGGGGGGCCGGCACTTGAGCACATTACAGATGAAGACATCTTCCCGGCTAATCTTCATGCCTTTTGTAATGATGTCTGTAAGCAGTTTTCCCGCCCGTCCAACGAATGGCCGCCCCTGCTTGTCCTCATATTCCCCCGGCGCTTCGCCCACAAAAACCAGCGAAGCTTTCGGGTTGCCTTCACCGGGAACAGTATTTAACCGGGTCTTGTGCAATGGACATTGCTTGCAAAGCGATATTTCACACCTAATGCTGTTCAGCAAATCCTCACCAAAAGGTTCCACCAGGTGAGCGTCAGGCTCCTGATTCGCTTCCTTGCTTTGTCCTCTTTTATAGGGAGGGAGCGTTTCCGCCTCCTCTGATACAAAAACCGGTATCGCTGCGGGTTCCATCACGGAAGACAACAACGCGGCGGTTTCTTTTGAAAGGAGTACTTTCGACTGTTTCCCACGGACATTCCGTTCAAGGATAGTCACCACTTCTTGGACTAGAGAATCATAAACATTGTTATTCACACCGTTGCTTGCTCCTTGGGCTGACACTGGAAATGTACTGGAGGTGATTCTTCGGCATCTTACTAAATTTGAAGAGGTCGTGTCATCTGACTACCGGTATGGCAACCGCCAATAGTCCAACATGCATGAACTGAACAACATGTGTGTCCAGGGCCCCTTTATGATACACTTTTGTGCGTTGATAGGTGTTATTGCCGTCAAAAGGGCGTATGATATCTTCTTCTACCGACAATAAGGAATTGCCGATATGCCTTGTAACAAAGCAATGTGGGTGGTTTATGTCGCCATGTTAGTAATTTCCGCTTGCAGCCCTCAAGGGGAAAAGGACCTGCCGCAGGTTCTGGACGCCCCCAGAGCCGTGGAGTCCGATACGGATTTGTTACAGCTGTGGCGTTCCATCCCTCAAGAAAAACTGGAAGACACCAATGTACAACAGGCCGTTGAAATCGCAGAGCGTCTTTCGGCATCAGGTCCCGATGGACTCGAACCTATCTTTGAGGTTCTCGCCTCTGCTGAAGAAAGCCCGGTAGCCAAGATTATCGCCACCATCAGCCTTGGGCCTCATGTCAATGAAAGCCACATTGCACGCTTGTCCGAATTGACCAAACCGGAATATAAGCAGACCACGCGCGGATGCGCGGTACATCTCCTGGGTATGATATCCAAGCCCGAGGCGGATGCCCATATCAGAAATTTGCTGGAGGATGCTGATGCCTATGTGAGCAAGGAGGCTGTTCTTGCGCTTCTCCGGCGTGAGGAGACTGCCGCAATACAACGCGTAGAGGCTATGTGGAAAAACTCCGCAACGCCCCCTTCAGATCGCAATGAGATTATTCTTGCCTTCCCACAGTCCCAGGCCGGGGAAAATTTGTATTTATATGAAGATGCCGTATGCGACAAATCCATTGATTTTGTTGCGCGGTCTCATGCATTGAATGTGTTGGGATTATTGGGAAAGACGACTTCATTGGAAAAACTCGATGCCTGTCTGGCAACGGAAGAAGATGTCCACATGCGCGAATTGATCACCACCGCAAAAACAGCCATTATCGCACGAGAGCAACACGCCCCCGATACTGCGCAGGAAGTTGCCCCATAAAAAAGAATTGTATCAGTCGCTCAAGCCAATCAGAGACGGGCTAGGCGTGGCGGGGGACTATACGAGGCGTTTACCGGTTGTGCTGATTGAAACGGAAACATGCAATACCCCTTTTTGCCGTCCGAGCTCATTCGCCAATGATTCTATGATCTGGGCATGTCCGCGGACCATCATCATCTCGGCGCATAGATCGTGGGACAAATGCACATGTGTTGTCGCCAATATGGAATCGTGATGGTCATGTTGAAGGTGCAAAAGCCTCCCCGAAAGATCCCGGCGTTCATGCTCATACACCATGGTTATTGTGCCTACTGCTTCTTCATTTCGCTTCCATGAATCCCGTACCAGTCGCTCTCGTACCAGATCGCGAATAAACTCAGAACGGTTCTCATAATTGCTGGAAGCTAATAGTTTTTCCATCTCCTCATAGAGATTCTGTTCAATGGTGAAACTGACACGCATCAAATCCGGCATAAGGCTTCCCTCACTTTTAAGTTTCTTTAATTATAGCCTATTTGAAGCGTAGAGTTTATGAGGCTATCGGCCTTGATTGATTGAAACCAAAGGGACACTGTAACAGTCTATCAGAACAGGTGGTACGAGAGTATGTATGGTGCCTGTAAGGGCAAGGTACTACCATATAGTGTAATATAAGATGCTAGGCTGATATATTTTAATTGTCTTTGCTTATCGCAGGAGGACAGCCGAATGCGGTGAACTACAGGCAGGCAATCTGGTAACCCCGGAGATGCTTAGAACATCTCTTATGTGTGGGGTTACAGTACATGGGGTACGGCAAAAACAAACCGTATGATAAGAAGTGCTATCACAGCTACGCTGATTGCGGTAGCCATACAAATTTTTACTGTGGGTATTCTTGCGCCCCGATTACCACGGGAAGTATGCAGGCCCGGCTTGGAATCGGCACGCCACTTTTCTTTTGCCGCGGTACCCGTGCTGCGCATCATTAACAGCGACGGGGCAATCCATATTAACACGTCTGATAAGGTGGATACCTTTGAAATAGAAGCCCGAATCCGGGCATATACAAATGGCGCTGCTGAGGTATCTGCAGCGGAACAATATGCGAATTTATTGTTTGCAGTTACAGAAACGGAAGATATGGTGGAGGTACTCACGGAGCCGGCGCAACGCCCGGATCCTGTTGATTTGCGCGTGGATTACACCGTCACTGTGCCTGAGGGAACCGATATTTCGTTGGATATTTCGAACGGTAACGTATGGATTGCCCAAGGCAGCAACCACGTAAAAGTTGAGGGGAACAATGCCGATATTGAAGTTATGGCTCCTCTTGGCAAAACGAATATTAAAACGATTAACGGCAGGATCAGCGCATTGCAATGCGCTGATGAGACCATTCTGGAAACGGTGAATGGCAGCATTGTGTCAAGCCTTCTGCAGGGGACATTGCAGGCTTCTACAATAACGGGTTCGATTACAACAACCCTTCTTGAAAAAGACGTGGGGGTATGCGATTTGACCTCACTTAATGGAAGTATTACACTTGTCATGTCGGAGCAGCACTCCGTGGAAGTAACCGCGACCACGGCACGGGGTGTGATTCGCGCTGATTTGCCCTTTATGCCTGTCGGCGGCGCGCAACGGCGCCGCGAAATTCACGGGCTTCTGGGCAGAGGCGACACAAAAGTATCGGCGAACTCCATGAATGGAGACGTCATCATACAAAGGAGTGTCACATGACTAGAGAAGCCGTAATTCAGGAATATACCTATGCCCCTGCGGCGACCGACGAAGCGACAAGTGATTTGGAACTTGTGCGCCGTTCCCAGTCTGGCAGCCGCGAAGCCTTTTCCGAACTGGTTCGAAGACATCAACACCTTGTCTATAACGTGGCGTACCGGTTCATGCGAGATGCCACGCTTGCCGAAGATATGGCGCAGGAGTCTTTCGTAAAGGCGTATCGCCTGCTAAAAGGATTTCGTGGGGATTGCAGTTTTACAACCTGGTTGTACCGGGTTACTTCTACAACCTGCCTTACTGAAATCAACCGCAGGAAGAGAAGGGGGGAAGTGGAACTGACTCCGGAGAGCGGCGGTGCCTTGTGTGTTACGGAACACAAACCGGCTGAAAAGGATTTGAAAGAGCAAATACGCCGCTGTGTGACCCGACTATCCGACCGCTATGCGACCATTGTCACCCTGTATTACCTGAAGGGTATTTCCTATGATGAGATTGCGCAGGTGATGGACGTGCCTCTCGGTACCTTGAAGACCTGGATGTTCCGTGCCCGCAAACAACTACGTTTTATTGTGGAGAAGGAATTAACGAATAATGGCTGAAACGTGCGTTCCACTGAATATTGATGCGATTATCGAAGAGGCGTTGTCCGAGGAGCCTTTTTTGAAAGCGCCGTTGTCGCTACACCGAGGCGTAGACGCGCGCGTGCGCCTAATTTCGCTCCGCGAGCATGAACAGCGCCGTTTTTCCGTTTCGATGTTTACCTTGATTTTCCTGTTTTTTGGCAATTTGCTGTTTGCTGGAATAATGCTGTGGTTCACCAATCTAAGTGTTTTGTACAGTGACGGCGTTTCTGGGGGGAAGGGATGGTTTGATTACTATGCCACGGCACTGATGCTCTCTTTCAGTGGTTATCAGGGCGCCTATTCCCTTGTCGCAAGTTTTCTGTTGGCGATGGCGACATTTTGTCTGGTGGGGGCGCTTCAACTCCATAAGATGATTTATTCTGATTAGCGTCAATACACTGCAAGCGTTTTGACACAAAAGATTCCTAAAGTCTATGCAATCGTGGGAAACCGGCGTTTCCCTCGTCCAGGGAAATTAATTGCGATAACCTCCGGACATCGGGATGACGAATCCGTTCTTTTTGGTCATGCTCTTTTTTTTGGTTTCTACGGAAGGAGAAATCAGAATCCCGGAAATTCCCCCGGCCTTTCCTGATACACAACAACATACCCTTAATGGCGATTCCCATTCCGCCCCCAAACCACAGGCATTTCCTGCGGGGAAGAAAACGCTACCACAGGTCCGCTCTTACACGCCAGCCAGGAACATGTCTGACAGCGCGGGCTGGCTGCTTGAACGTATGTCGGTCTCGGATTCCCCGGAACTCAGGATGCGCGCGGCTGAGGCATGGCCGCTATCAGAAAGTGATGCAAGGGGCGTTCAGGAGATTGTTGAGGGCCTTTCCGACCCAGATTCCATGGTTCGCACAGGGGCGCGACAGCGTTTATCCGAACAAAATAAAGCCTTGGTTTTCAGTTATGCCATGCGGACCATGGTCGGGGGAACAATCGAGGAAGTAAAATCCCTGGACGCCGCGTTGCCCCATCTAGGCGCTACTCTTGGCTCCTACATGACCGAAACCCTGCGGACAGAACTGGAAACGCCCCAACATCGTCGTATCGCCGCTTATTGCCTGGGAAGAATGGGGATGC
>JAEAMG010002060.1_pt1 | contig 13460 bp, 9 predicted proteins | sample 8958741 | NCBI WGS metagenome assembly JAEAMG01 (sample SAMN16933256, study PRJNA681125) | bioreactor sludge metagenome | isolation source: anaerobic bioreactor treating anionic surfactant - SDBS | place: India: Bengaluru | collected 2019-02-28
GCCAACAAGGTGGTGGAGAGTAACGTCGCTGACGCGCCGTCCCTCACCACCGACGTTCGCAGGAGAAAAGAAGATGATCAGTCCTGAGCATGCATCCCATATCCGAGGAGTGAATGTCTCGTTCATGCTGTACGGGGATGAATTAGACCCGGACACGGTGACCGCAGCACTACGCATCTCGCCGCATTCGTGCGCGCGCAAGGGGGACGAACAGCGCGCCCCTCGTGGTCAACTCCTTGGACATCATCGCCAAGGTTGGTGGCGGCTCGACAGCACTCCATTGCTCAAGGTCAATGGAGATGCGGAAAAGGACATCAACGAGCACTTGAAGGTGCTCCTTGCTAAACTGCTTCCCAAGCGGACCGCCATTCTCGACTTCGCCGCACGCGGCGAGTCCTATGTCGATGTTGTCTGGAGATCAACGTATCTCTATGCCGGGACGGGTCCTCTGATCGAGGCCCAGTACTTGAAGGGCGTCACCGATCTCGGTGCTGGAATCGGATTTGATATCTACCAGATTGACGAAGAGGAAGACGATGCGAACCAGTCAGCGCACACAACGTCGTAACCGCCGCGTGTGGCTGACAACGTGCTCGAAAAGGAATTACGATGAACAACATGCACCTTCCCCGTGAACTCGTAGCATTCCTGTCTGCGGCTAAGAAACTAGATTATGACCCATCGCGTATTGAGCCCGGAGTCGTCGGGCTCAAATCACTTGACCAACTGGAGATGGGCGTTGTGAGGATCAATTCCGATGAACCGGACTGGATTCTTATTTATACGCCGAAGATCGATATCCTTTTGCTTGAACGAACGGGGACACATGCGGATCTGTTTGGAAAATGAAAGCGGCCAACAAAGCGGGGGAGTCGACGGAACGGATAAGGATACGAACGGACGGATAGGACGTACAAGTTGCGGAGCGGGCTAAAGGGCTTGGTGCCGCTCCAGGAGGGCTTTTTTCAACGCCCGGCGTTGATGATGGGCAGGCAAAAGCCTTAAGCTGGGGCCGTTTCCCAATCGGGATGCAAAACCGCCCAGAATGTCAGGCGCGTGTGAGCCAGCCCGGAAAACCACGTTGGGTCGGATGTGTACGAGGGGCGTTGTGAAGTCGTTACAGTATCGCAATCGAAAGCTTTGAATCGTCACAACAGTCCGGAAAGGCTTTGAAGACCATGGGGACCAGCATGAACATCCTTGAACTTGTTTTCTTCACCGCGTGCGCCGCGACGGGCGCCGCATGGGCCGCACGCACGGCACCGACGACGTTCTTCGTGGACAGCGAAAAGGGCAACGACGAGGCGGCGGGCACCGACGAGGCGGCGGCGTGGCTGAGTCTCGACAAAGTCAACGCCGCAGAGCTGATTCCCGGCGACAGGGTGCTCTTTAAGCGCGGGGGGCTCTGGCGCGGACAGCTCGTTCCCCAGAGCGGTTCCAACGGCACGCGCGTCGTCTACGGCGCATACGGAACAGGCGCGAAGCCGATTCTGCAAGGTTCCGTCGCTCGCGACCGGGCTGACGAGTGGAGCGAGATCAAGCCTGGGCTCTGGGCGACGCAGCCCTTTGCGCCGAAAATCGTGGACCAAGCCACGGACCTGACCGCTTCGCGATGGAGCCCCTCGTTCCAAGAAACGGCGCGGGGCACCCTGACGCGCGCGCAAGAAAACGGACGTTGGTTCAACCGCGTGACCTGCAAAGCGCCCGGCGACAAAAGCAACCTGATTCAGATCTGGGGACCTGAGATCAAAGAATCCGCGTCTTGCCTCGTTTTGCGGATGCGTGTGCGTTCGACCCTGCCCTTCAAGATGGACACGGTTGAACTCATGCTCAACCGGCCGCCTTGGACCGGCGCCATGCGGGGAAGCGTCGGCAACAGGACGATCGGCGCTGAGTGGCAGACGCTCGAAATGCTGCTGCTGGATGTGAAGAAGGAGAAGAATACGGACGCCGTCTACCTGCACTTCAGCATCGGCGGCCGACTCCCAGCCGGCGCGGTTTTCGATTTCGAACCGCTCGGCCTTTGGCGCGCCAACATCGAGCACTGCGACCCCATCATCGTCGATGCCGGCATCCTGATCCTCAACCACGGCGAGAAATGGGGCGTCAAGAAATGGAACATGGAGGACCTCAAGAACCCCCTTGACTACTGGTACGACGCCGAAGGCAAACGTGTCTTCGTCGCCTGCGACACAAACCCGGCTAAAAAATTCGTCAGCGTCGAACTGGCTCTCACACGCCACATCGTCAACGAGGGCGGGAAACACGACATCACCTATGACGGCCTCGCGATCCGTTACGGCGGCGCGCACGGGTTTGGCGGCGGCAACACCCAGCGCATCACCATCCGCAACTGCGATCTCAGCTGGATCGGCGGAGGCCTGCAGTTCTTCCAACCGAACGGGAACCCCGTGCGCTTCGGCAACGCCATCGAGTTCTGGGGGGGAGCGGAGGACAATCTGGTCGAACGCAACCGCATTTGGGAGGTTTACGATGCGGCCCTCACGAACCAGGGCAACGGGAAGGACTCGAATCAGATCAATATCATCTACCGCGACAACGTCATCTGGAACGCCGAATACTCGTTCGAGTTCTGGAACCGCCCCGCGACGTCTTTCACCCGCAACGTGGTGTTCGAGCACAACACCTGCGTAGACGCCGGCTACTGCTGGTCGCACGCGCAGCGCCCGAACCCCAACGGCGCGCACCTGATGTTCTATCACAACCCTTCGGACACCACCGACTTCGTGGTCCGCAATAACATTTTCGTCAGAAGCAGCGACCGCTGCACGCGCATGTGGAACGACTGGCGCAAAGGCCTCACGATGCAGAACAACCTGTACTGGTCGCCGGACAAGCCGGTCATGCGCTGGATCGAAAAGAAGGATTATCAGGCCGCCGACTTCGCAAGCTACCACTCCGAACTGGGCCTGGACGCGGGCTCACTCGTGGCCGAACCGCAGTTCGTCGATCCAGCGGCGCATGACTACCGTCTCAAGCCCGGCACCCCCGGCACAACGCTGGCCACCGACGGCGGCACCGTCGGGGCGCGTCTCCCGTAACGCGCAGCGCGTTTCAGGGGACGATGTGTCCCGGCGGGATCAGGACGGACTGTTAGCCATCTCACGGCCAAAGGATTGACTTGGGCGGCGGCCTTGCCCACCCACTCGGCCGCTCGAGTGCCATCGGAGGGAACGCCCTGGCCGACCGCATACATATACCCCAGCCGGAACTGCGCCATCGAATGTCCCTGTTCCGCCTGTCCGTGCATGACAGTTCTGTCCCGTTTGTCTTATAATGGCGGCAAATCGCAGGTCGACCTGATGCCTGCCGGCGGTGAGGCCGGGGCGGGGGCCCGTGAAAGAGGGAGAAGCGGAGTGAACAGACTGATGCCCGTCGCCGTCGTCGCCGCCGCCGCGCTTGCGGCCTGTGCGGAAACAATCGCCTCCTGGCCGTTCATTGTGGTCCGGCACACCCCGGGGATCAACCGGCAGCCGGAGATCTTCGAACAGCAGCTCGCCGCCCATTTGAAATACCCGGGCGCGTGCGACGAATTCTGGTTCTGCGACGCGTCGCACAAGACGATCGCCGAACTTGAAAAGGAATGCGCCCTCTTCGCGCGATACCGTCCGCTCTGCGACAAAGCCGGCATTCGGCTGTCGTTCCAGCAGGGGCTCACGCTCGGCCACGGCGCCGCCCACGACGGTCCGCCCAAACCGGGCGAACATGCCTTTCCCCCCGACGCCTGGCAGTGTGGCCGGGACGGAAAGCGCCAGGGTTTCCTCTGTCCGCGTTCGCCCGCCGTGCTCGCGTACGAGCGTGACTACGTGAAGGCGGTGCTGCGCACGGCGAACCCCGCCTCCTGCTGGCTGGACGACGACCTGCGCCTCGGGGTCTGCAAGCCGGACGGCTGCTTCTGCCCGCGCTGCCTTGCGACGTTCAACGCGAAGACGGGCGGGAAGTGGACGCGCGAGGATCTGGTTGCACGGCTCTATTCGGCAACCGCGCGCGAACCCGTCCGTGCGCAGTGGCTCGCCTTCAACGCCGAATCGCTCGCCGCGTATGCGGGGGCGGCGCGCCGGGCCGCCGATGAATTGGAGAGCCCTTGCCGCCTCGCCTACCAGACCGTATGGGCGGACACGATCTACACGGGACGCGACCTGAAGCCGCTCCTCGAGGCGCTGTCCGGCCCGGCGAAAAAGCCCGTCGGCATCCGTCCGGGCGCGGGCTTCTACGTGGAGGCCGAGCCGCGCGGCATGGTGCTCAAGAATCTGAGCGTGGCGCGCGAGGCGGAGCGCTGCCGCGACTACGGCGCGCTCGTGGGAAACGTCTGCTACGAGCAGGAAACCTATCCGCGGCACGTCCTGCACAAGTCGCCGGGGGCGATCGTTACGGAATGCGCACTGGCGCTGGCGAGCGGATGCGATTCGCTCTCGCTCTACTGGTACGCGGCCGAGGCGCCCGAGCCGGTGTCCGAGTACGAGCGGTTCGTGAAGACCGTCGCGACGAGCCGTCCGTATCTGGAACGTCTGGCGGCGAGCGTGAAGCGCACCCGCCTCGGCGGCGTGGCGCGGTTCATCGGGTCGGGCGCGGCGGAGACGTCCGGTTTCGACCTGCGCGACCCCGCGGACCCGCTGCTCGCCTGCGCGGGCGTGCCGGTGACGGTGGCGGAATCGGGCACGAAGACGTGGTACCTGACAGCGAAGTCCGTGGCCGAGGCCACGACGGCGGACTGGAGCGCCGTGGCGGCGGGCGGCGCGGTCGTCCCGAAGGACGTCCTTCCGCTGTTGCCGGACGGCGTCAGGACCGCGGCCGGCAAACGGCTCGTCTGCGTGGACACGTTCGAACCCTATCCGGTCACCGGCCAGCGCGCGGCGCTCCTTGACGCGCTCGACGCGGTGACGCCCGGAGGCCTGTGTGCGCGCGTGGAGGAGTGCCGGCCGCTGCGGATTTTGCCGCGCGTGCGCGCCGACGGCGCGGTCGATTCGGTGACGCTCCTCAATCTGTCGACCGGCGAGACGGACGGCCTGCACGTGCGCGTGCGCCGGCCGGCCGGCGCGATGGCCGTCTGGAGATGCGCGCGCCGGCCTGAGCTTCCGCTCACCGCGTTGCCGGGCGATCTTCCCGGCGAGGCCGTCGTCATGCTGCCGAACATCGACGGCTGGCAAATCGGCACCGTTTTCTTCGAGTGAGGCTAAACACCAGCGGGGCAGACAACTTTTCATGTGGGCGCTGTTGGCGTGCTCTAGCGGATCTCAGCGAACGCGCCTGCTCCGCAGACTTGACGCGGCCACAGAATCAGCCTACCGTATGTGCGCGTGCAAGGCGTTTACGCGAAGGAGGCTTCGATGCGACTCGCCCGGCCCATTAAAAAAGTATCGCCCTGCCCCATCCCCCTCTCGCTTTTCGCCGCAGTCCTGGCTTCCGCCGCATCCGCCGCCCCCGAACTCCCCCAAAAGGTCAGCGAAGTCAAAGGCTCGGAGAAGGACGGCACCTATCTGCGCTATGCGCACCCCCCGATCAGGGAACCGTTCCCCGACTTGCTCAATCTTGCCGAGCCGTCCGAGCTGGAAGACAAACGCCTGGCCACGCTCGGATACGTGGATGTGACAAAGGGCCCCTTTCGCGCGGATCCGACGGGTAAGCGCGACTCCACGCAGGCCGTCCAAGCCGCCGTGCTCTACGCGCGCGACCACCAGATGGCCTGCTTCTTTCCATCTGGCAGCTACCTGCTTTCGGACACTCTGAGCTGCACGCAACAGCTTTACAAGCGGTCGAACGGCAGAGTCTTTGGCGGAAACCGCTTTCCCTGCATGCTGGTCGGCTCGCGCACGGGACCGATGCGCCCGCGTCTGGTCCTCGCTCCCCGCTCCAACGGCTTCGGCGACCCGGCAAACCCCAAAGTCTTTGTCTACTTCTGGTCGCGCGGCTATGCGAACCCGACGACTTCCGACCGCGTGACCGACGGCCTTCCGCCCGAGACCGAGCAGCCCAACATCGGCATGAACCAGACGCTCGTCAATCTGGATATCACCATCGGCGAGGGCAACACCGGCGCCATCGCCCTGCGCCATCAGGCCGCAGAAGGCTCGGCGATCGAAGAATGCGCCATCGATGCGACGCATGGCCTGACCGGCCTTCAAGGCGGCATCGGCTCAGGCGGCAGCAGTGCCGCCGTGACCGTCATCGGCGGCCGCGTGGGCCTGGATTTCACGGGCTACCTGTCGGGCACGCAGCCCACTCCGGTCATCACCGGCTTCACCTTGACCGGGCAGACCGAGGCCGCCATCCGCAGCACCAGCCGGCAGACGCTGGTGGCTGTCGGGCTGAAGATCGTGGCTGACCGCTGCGCTGGCCCCCTTATTCAGGTGGGCCAAGGCCTGCCGGCCAATCACGGACAGCTGACCCTCGTCGACAGCGAGATTGCGTTCAGCGGCGCGACTCTGGACCGGCCGGAACGCGTCGCCGTCAGTTCGGACCGCAGCGTTTACCTCGACAACATCTACGTCCGGAATGCCACGCAGGTGTGCGTCGACCCCGGGCTGAAGTCCGCGCTGCCAGGCCATCCGCAAGGATGGCTGCACGTGCGACAGTACGCGATGCCGAGCGCACCGTGCATCAACCAGGGCTTCACCTACCGCTACCCCGTATACTCCGACGGGACGAACGTGGCGCGCCTCTGCGAGGTTTCGCCGAACCGCCCGCCGCCGGAGGGGTTGCGCGCCATCCACCTCTGGCCAGCCCCGTTTCCAAGCTTCGAGTCGCGCGGCGCAACCAACGTGAAAGCCCCGCCATATTTTGCAAAAGGCGACGGCCGCACCGATGACGCCGCCGCCCTTCAGCACGCGATCGACGAACACGAGATTGTCTTCCTGCCGAAAGGCTGTTACCTGCTCACCCGGACGCTCGATCTGAGACCCCGGACAAAACTGATCGGAGTCGGACAGACGATGTCGCTCCTCGTTTCCGCCAAAACAGGCGCGTTTGCCGACGCGGACCATCCTGCCCCTCTGATCCGCACGGCGGATGCCGCTGATGCCGCAACGGTGCTCGCGTTCCTCGGCTTGTACACCCCTCCGGATGTGACCGGTGCCCAGTCCCTGCTGTGGCGCAGCGGGGCGCCGTCGGTTTTCCGCGGCGTGGAGATCCAGGGCCGCCAGACCGTTTCGCCCGCTCCGGTGGTCATCGGCGGCCACGCCGGCGGCAACTGGTACAATTTCCGCAACGCCAGCGCCCGCTTGCTGGTGGACGGCGCGCCGGGCCCACTGCGTTTCTATCAGTTCAGCGTGCAGCAGGTCACAAGCGAATTGCGCGCTTCAACACACATCGATTTCTTTGGAAACAAGTACGAGGGGAACGAGCCCATGCTGACGGTTCGCGCGTGCGACCACGTCCGTCTGTTCGGACACGGAGGAAACGGCAAAGGCCGCGCTGACGCATCGCTCTATGTGTTCGAGCAAACGCCCCATTTCCTGCTGGCAAACGGCGTGGACGGGCCGACCAAGATCGGCTCCAAGAGCCTCAGCCACCGCGACGGCAGCACCGACCCGAGCCTGTGGCACTTTCTGATCGACCGGCCCGTCGCTGACAGCGAGTTGAAATTGCCGCCGCTGGAGCGCCCGGTGCTCTATCAGCGCGGTCCGGCCGCAAACCTGAACGCTCACTGATCGGAGTCACGCATGAAAAGCGCTCCCCAGCATTTAGTCAGATTCGCATCGGCGATCACACTCGGAGTACTGCTTGCCGGCCTGACGAACCAGGCGCTCTCGCGGCCGGCCGAGGCGCCAAAAATCAGCGTGCTGGTCATCACCGGCGGACACGGATTCGAGCGCGAGCCCTTCTTTAAAATGTTCAGCGACAACGCGTCGATCACCTGCGTGGCCGCCGAGCACAACACGGGCAGCGCTTCAGCCTGGGACCGCAACGACCTTACCAACTTTGCAGCCGTGGTGCTCTACGATATGCCGGCCGCGCTAACCGACGCGCAAAAGGCGAACGTCCTCTCCCTCTTCCAGCGGGGCACAGGTCTCGTCGTCTTGCATCATGCGCTGGCCTCATTCCAAGCTTGGCCCGATTACGAGCGCATCATCGGCGGACTGTATCCGTCGCCGCCGAAAGGCCAGCCGGCAGTCAGCGAAAAAGTCGGTTATCAGCACGACGTGGAGGTTCCTGTTTCCATTGTTGACAAGAGCCACCCGATCACCGCCGGGCTGCAGGACTTCGTCGTTCGAGACGAGATCTACTGGGGCTTCCGCGTCGGTTCCGACGTGCATCCGCTCCTCAGCACCGCGCACCCGAAATCCGGCAAGCCGCTCATGTGGACGCGCACCGAGGGCCAGTCCCGCATCGTCTTCCTTCAACTCGGGCACGACCACTTCGCTTTTGAAAACCCGAACTACCGGACACTCCTTGCCCGCAGCATCGCATGGGTGACCGTCCGCTGAGCCGCGCAAAAAAGGGCGGCCCTTCGCAGGTGCCGCCCTTAGCATGGCCGATAGGACGTACAAGCTGCGTTTTCTGGTCGGTTACAGGAGACGGTTCCGTACGGATCACCCCGGTTATCGCGTGACTGACAAGTCGCGGGTCGGGCGAAAGGGCTCGGTGCCGGTCCGGGAGGGATTTTTCGGCGGGTGGGATTTTTCAACGCCCGGCGTTGACGATGGGCAGGCAAAAGCCTTAAGATGGGGCCGTTTTCCAATCGGGATGTAAAACCACCCAGACTGGCAGTCGCTTGTGAGCCTGCACGGGGAACAAGGTTGGGTCGGATGTGTACGTCGCGCTATACTTAAAACGTTTCTTTTGATGGGGGTTGCCATGGATGAATGGCTTAACGAGAACGGATTGCGGTATGGACGAGATGGAGGCTTTTGAGAGGCGGCAGCAGCGCGAGGCCAAGAGGCGAGAGCGGGAACTTGCACTCCGGATGAGGGAGATGGCCAAGCTTTCGGCCTTGGAGCAGGCCAAGCTCGAGGTCGAGGCTTTTGAGAACGCCCTCAACGTGTTGCTGACGATTCACAAAGAGCAGGGTGCTGAGGTGGACTGGCTTCTAGTTGCGTCATCGCTGCCCCCTTGTCCGCCGAGTCGGTGTTCCCACAACGAGTCTAGGGCGCGGCAGAGGCTGGCGATTTCCCAACCGCTTCAAGACAGCGATGCCGTTTTGGAACAGGCCAGACTGCAAGATGATCGGGAGTATGAAGAGGCGCTCCGATGTCATGCCGAGCGGGTTTCGAAGTGGGAGCGCATGACCGGACTGGCGAGGAGGATTCTCGCGGGGGATTACGGCGCGTATGTCGCGGCCGTAGAGGAGCTGATGCCTTTTGAAGAGGTCTCGAACATCGGTTCGGCGCTGCGCTTCTGCGCGCACAGCGCCAAGATGGCCGAGGTCGCGCTGGTGACAAACGGGCGAAAGTGCATACCGGCCGAAGTCAAAACGCTCACAGCCTCCGGCAAAGTCTCAGTTAAAGTGATGCCGAAATCCCGTTTCTTGGAAGTTTATCAGGATTACGCGTGCGGATGCGTGCTGCGGGTCGCGCGCGAGCTTTTCGCGTTGTTGCCGATCGACACGCTGCTCATAACCGCCACCGCCGAAATGCTCGACACATCGACGGGGCAAACGGGCGAGAAACCTATTTTGTCGGTGGCTGTGTCCAGGGCGACCGTGAATTCACTCAATTTTGACACGCTCGATCCGTCGGATGCCGTCCTGGCCATGACGCATCGGGGTGATCTCAAGGCGTCCCGCAAGACAGGCGATTTCGAGGCTGTCGCGCCGCTGACTGTGGGAGACATTCCGTTGTCCGAGGTTCAGGCCGGCAGGGACTTTGGCGCTGCGTTGGGCGTGGTGAGGCGGCTGCGTGAAGAGATCGCGGCACAGACGGCGGCCTTGTTCTCCGTCGCTGCCGAAGATGGCACATTGAATGGAGATAACGGATGACGACTTTCCTCCTGATTGTATGTCTGGCGCTGGCGGCGGCATTGGTTTTCTTTTTTATCAAGAACAAGAGTCTTGAGAAGCTTGCAGGCAACCGCTTGCTGGAGGCGACTGCGGCCAAGCAGGATATTGTCCGTGTCAAGGCTGAGACCGAGGCCTCATTGGCCGAGGCGCAGAAGCTTGTCGACCAACAGATAGCCGCGATGCGGACGGAGGCGGAGAGTGTACGGCAACACTATGAGGCTGAGGCTCACAAAGTCGGCATGTCGTATCAAGACCGGTTGGCGAAGGCGTCTGAAGAGGTTGAATCGCTGCGGCGGTTTGCCCAACTTCATGACGCCGAGGTCGAGGTGCGTCAGACGCTTGAGGTCGCGGCCGCCGAGGCGGCAGAGCTCCGTGCTCAAGCCCGTTCGCTTCTTGAACAGGCGCGGAATGCGGCCGAGGGAGAACGAATACGCGCTGCGGAACGCGCGAAAATGGTCTACGAGCAGGCCGATGCACGGCTTACACAGGCCACACGCGACGCCGGACGGATCGTCGCCGAGGCTGAGAGCCGGGCACGCGAGATCGCGGGCGAAGCCCATGACGCGCTCCGTGACAAGCAGCTCTTGGAACGGGCGGCCGAGGCGATGAGGAACGTGATCGAGGGCTACGGGGATCGGTATCTTGTTCCGACGCACAGTCTGCTGGATGATTTGGCGGTCGAGTTCGGGTATACGTCGGCGGGCGAATCTCTCAAATCGGCGCGGGAGCAGTCGAGGCGTATGGTTGTGCAAGGAGAGGCTGCGACGTGCGATTACGTCGAGACGGGGCGGCGCGAGACGGCGATCCGGTTTGTCGTCGACGCTTTCAACGGGCGCGTCGACGCCATTCTGTCGCGCGTGAAGCGTGACAATTTCGGGGTGCTTGAGCAGGAAATCCGCGATGCGTTCAACCTTGTGAACCTGAACGGGAAGGCGTTCCGGGACGCTCGGATACATGACGCGTATCTCAATGCGCGGCTGGCTGAGCTCAAATGGGCAGTCGTGGTGCAGGAACTGGCCCGACGTCAGGTGGAAGAGCAGCGTGAGATCAAGGCGCGGATGCGCGACGAGGAGAAGGCGCGGCGCGAGTACGAGCAGCAGATGAGGCAGGCCGCTAAAGAGGAGGAGCTGAAGAAGAAGGCGCTCGAAGATAAAGAGCGTGAACTTGAAGCCGCCCGCAGGGCTTTCGAACATGCGAGTGCGCAGGACAAGGCCGCGCTGGAAAGCAGGATAGCGGAAATGCAGCAGGCCAACGAAACCCTCAGGAGCGATTTGGCTGCCGCAACGGAAAAGAAGCTGACAATCGCGCAGCAGACGAAGATCGGCACAGTGTATGTCATTTCCAATGTGGGCGCGTTCGGCGACGGGATATTCAAAATCGGCCAGACCCGGCGGCCGGATCCGCAGGAGCGGGTGGACGAACTCGGGGACGCCAGCGTCCCATTCGACTTCGATGTGCATGCGTGGATCAAGAGCGACAACGCTCCGGCCCTGGAGCACAAGTTGCAGAGGCGCTTTCTGGCCAAGCAAGTCAACAAGGTCAATTCGCGTAAGGAGTTCTTCAAGGTTCCGCTCAAGGATCTCCGGGACGAGGTTGACCGTTTGTGCCAAAGTGAAACGTGCACGATCACTCATTGGACGGAGACCGCCGAGGCCACGCAGTACAGGGAGAGTCTGGACATCGAGGGCGATCAGGAAAAAATGCAGAAGTGGCTCAAGCGTCAGGAGGCTCTTGCTGACCGGGAGTTGCGGTTGGATTCGTTGCGGCTGACGGTTTCGGACGTGTCGGAGCCGCAGACTCAGGAAGAGCCCGCATGAAGCGGCACAGGGATATGTCGGTGGTGGGTGCTTGGCTCGGCTGACGGTTCCGCGAGTCTTTTAGGGATGGAATGTTTTACTCAGGAGTGAGCCTTTAGGGATATTGATGCGTGAAGAGATGTTGTGTACGGGCCGGATGGGAAACCGTTCGGCCTTTCTTTTTGCATGGATTGTCGGTTTCCTACCTATCCGTAGAAGTGCGGATCAGCTCTCATGTTGCACAGATAGGACGTACAAGCTGCGGTTTCTGGAAGGTTACGGGAGACGGTTCCGTTCGGATATCCCCGATTAAGACAAGACTGACAAGTCGCGGGGCGGGCGAAAGGGCTCGGTGCCGGTCCGGGAGGGAATGCGGCCAGTATAGCGCTAGGCATCCTTCCCCTCAACTCACCGCACAAGAGCCGTATAAATCGAAACCGCTTTCCCTAACTCTCTAAAGAAGGACAAGGGCTGAGGCTCCGACTCCAGAATCAGTCTTTCTCGCCCAACAAATCCCTCAGCGCCGACTCGGCATCCGGAAAGCGGAACCGGAAGCCCACGTCCAGCAGACGCTGCGGCAGCGCGCGCTGGCCGTCCAGCACCATGGAGGCGACCTCGCCCAGCGCCAGTTTCAGCGCGAAGTCGGGGACAGGCAGCCACGACGGCCGCCCCCGCACTTTGCCCAAGAGGCGCGCAAACTCGGCGTTGCCCAGCGGCTCCGGCGCACACAGATTGAACGGCCCGGCCACGCGTTCGTTCTCGAGGAGGAACCGGATCGCCGCGACCTCGTCGGCCGGGTGGATCCACGAAAAGCCCTGCCGGCCGCTCCCCAGCGGTCCACCGGCGAAGAGCTTGAACGGCAGCAGCAACTGCTTCAGCGCTCCCTCGCGCGGACTCAGCACCACGCCAGACCGGATGCTGACATGGCGCACGCCTTGGCCAGCCACGGCCGCGGTGGAGGCCTCCCACTCGACGGTGAGCCGAGCCAGGAAACCGTCGCCCGGCGCGTCGGCCTCGGTCAGGAGCTTGTCGTCCCTCGATCCGTAGTAGCCGATGCCGGACGACTGAATCACGACCCGCGGCTTGGCCACTGCCGCAGCCACGGCCGCGGTCACCGCCGCGCCCGCGTCCAGCCGGCTCTGGCGAATCAGCGCCTTGCGCTCCCGCGTCCAGCGCGCCGGAGGAAAGCTACCGCCCGACAGGTTCTCACCGGCGAGGTTGATAATGGCCCGCGCACCGTCGGCCAGGCCTCCCCACCCCGCAGCCGTACGGCCGTCCCAGCGCTCAGCGCGCACGCCGGAGGGCAAGCCGGTCGCGAGTGCCGGATTACGGCTGAGCACGATCAGCTCGTAGCCTGCGCCCGCCAGGTCGGCGGCGAGCGCCCTGCCGATAAACCCCGTTCCTCCAGTGATGATGATGCGCATAACTCCCACCCTTCGACAATGCGCGTGCCAACGCTATGGCGGAACAAACCGCCATGCTGCCGGCAACAGCAAACCCATGATAGGTGAAATCCGGATCCATGTCCAACAGGGTCCGGCACAACAGCCGGGCCAATTAGGAAAGGACATACAGGCCACGTTTTCCAGGGGGTGTATCGGAATACGCCCGCGGAAAGAGCCCGTCAGCTTTTTTTGCACTTCGTCATAATCTGTGGGTGGCCAGGGCACGTCTGACGGCATGGACCGGCTGGACGTTTTGTCGGGTAC
>JAEAMG010002061.1_pt1 | contig 13459 bp, 10 predicted proteins | sample 8958741 | NCBI WGS metagenome assembly JAEAMG01 (sample SAMN16933256, study PRJNA681125) | bioreactor sludge metagenome | isolation source: anaerobic bioreactor treating anionic surfactant - SDBS | place: India: Bengaluru | collected 2019-02-28
GAAGGCCGCGTTGTTTGTGAACACGCTCAACGTCTGCCAGTTATTCGAATAGACAAAGTCCCCATTGGGGCCCTCGCTCTCATGCATGACATTGGTCGGCAATCCGCCCAGATAGACATACTCGAGCATGTTGGTCGCGATCTCCACGGTGATCTCCGTGGGGTCGATGGGGCTCACGTTGATCGACTCGAAATAGATCGTTCCGATTCCTTCCGGATAGTAAGGGGTCTCGATCATCGCGGCCAGCGTATTCTGGAGGCTGGCCTGCCAGTTCGTGGGAAGCGCGGGACTGACGTAGGTTTTAGGAGAAATGAAGTTCGCCGTCGTCGACAATTGCGCCGACGTCCCCGTTCGGCAGGCGGTGAGCTTCCAAATATTGGTCACATTGCCGGAAACAGATGTGTGGATATGATTCGTTCCCGGCAACAAAGCTAATCTGCCGGCAGGGAAAGAAGACGGTGCCGGCCCAGTGTGCGTCCAATTGGCGGCGTAATAGGAACCCTGCGGCAAAAACGTCCAAGAGTTGAATAGCATTCTCCGCTCGATCGGCAAGGCGGTGGAGTCCGCAGCCCAAGCGCCCTGCGAAAACATAAGCACAGCCGAAAGAAACACACACCATTGGGCAAACCGTTTCATCTAAAACTCCCGCCTCTCTCGCGATCCGTCAAAATCCACTCGCTCCACACCTGCCAAGCGCATCTATTTGTACTTCGCCCTTTCACCTTCCCACGTACTCGAGTCAGCCGGAACGTCTGCCCCGTTACAGAGAAAGAAGGTGAGGGCTTGCAAACTCTTCAGCGTCGGCGACGAAGGCGCGACAACCACATCCACATGACCGTCGGCAAACGCGACATGGGCCGCATATTGTTTGCCGACCTTATGGTTGAACCCGATATGTTCCTCGGTGAATCTCGCTCTCTCGTTGTAACCCACAATTTTCATTTGCAACACACCATCTCCGGCTTTCGCATCCTTGGCGGTGCCAACATCGCCCCAGCCCTGACCCGAAGGCGTGAATGCGGGCAGTTCCGCAAACATCAACAACCCGCCCACATTTCCGCGGGTGGATAAAGAACTGAGATGGACCTCTCTATCCAAGGAGGCACCCGCCGTACCGATCCGGTCATCATAACCAAAATAACTATTCATTACGTAGGACCGCATCACGGTCATGCCATGTCGCCGACCAACCATCTTATGCGTTTCGCAAACGTAGGCTTTAAGGTCGCGACCGACTAAGGACCAAAGCGTCCCGTTCGTGAGCGATTGATAGACTTGGTCTTTATCTCCGTAGAAAGAGGGGTCTTTGCCGGGCACAGGTCCCTGAGATTTCCACGGGCCACCTCCAAGCCAGCCAACCCAGCCCGGGCGAAGGTGGTAAAGCATTTTATAAGCACCGCCACCCGCATCATCCATCCAAGCAACCTCATGAGATCCCGCCCAAGGCAAACGGTTTTCCCCATCATCCACCGAGTAACTCGTGGCCGCCTGCGCCAGATTCTTCAGGTTTGCTTTACAGCGGATCGCCTGACCCATCGCCCGCGCTTTCGAAATCTGTGTGGTCAGCGCCGCAGCAAGTACGCCCATGATGGCCATTACCACAAGCAGTTCAACCAGCGTAAAACCTTTATTAGACCTCAAAAGCATAACACTCCTAATGCGCTTTTTTAGCATTTGTCTATTTTCGCTTTTATTGCGTTCGGAGGCAAGGGTTTTTATCTTCCTTTTTTCGCTTGCGAAACCCCGGGGAATCCGGTCAAATATTACACAATTGATTACACCATCGAAGGTTAGGAAGGAAACGTCTCTTATGCGCTGGTCGCGTACCCTCATCTCCACCCTGCGGGAAGACCCCCAGGAAGCCGAAATCGTCAGCCACAAACTCATGGTCCGCGCTGGCCTCATCAGGAAACTCTCCGGAGGCCTGTACACCTTTATGCCCCTCGGCCTGCGCGCGCTCCAGAAGGTCTCCCAAATCGTCCGCGAAGAGATGAACCGCGCCGGTGCCCAAGAGATCCTCATGCCCGCCCTCCAACCCGCAGAGCTCTGGGAGCGTTCCGGTCGCCTCGCCACGATGGGTCCGGGCATGTTCCGACTCAAGGACCGTGCCGAGCGCCTCATGGCCCTGGGCCCCACTCACGAAGAAGTCGTCACCGAACTCCTCGCCGGAGAGGTCAGCTCTTACCGCCAACTTCCCTGCACGGTTTACCAGATCCAGACCAAATTCCGCGATGAGATCCGGCCGCGCTTCGGGCTCATGCGCGCCAAGGAATTCATCATGAAGGACGCCTACAGCTTCGACACCTCGCTCGAAGCCGCCGACGCCTCCTATCAGGCCATGTATGACGCCTATGTGCGCATCTTCACCCGCTGCGGCCTCAACGCGCGCCCCGTGGAAGCCGACACGGGCGACATCGGCGGCAAATGGTCGCACGAGTTCATGGTGCTCGCGGATTCCGGTGAGGACGGCATCATCGATTGCCCCGCGTGCGGCTATGCCGCAAACCAAGAGCGCGCCGAACGCGCCGCCACAGCCCCCGCGGCCCCAGCCGCCTGCCCTCCGATCGAGGAGGTCCGCACGCCCAACGCACGTACCATCGACGATCTCGTCGCCTTCTTCAAATGCGGCGCAGACCGCTTCCTCAAGACCCTGATCTACCTCGCGGACGGCAAACCGATCGCAGTCCTCGTGCCCGGAGACCGCGACTTGAACGAGCACAAGCTCAAACGCCTGCTCGGAGCCAAAAAGGTAGAGCTGGCCGACGAGGCCACGATCCAAAAGGTCACGGGCGCGCCCGTCGGGTTTGCCGGCCCCGTCGGTCTCAAGATTCCGGCATACGCGGACCAGTGCCTCAAGGGAGCCTCCGACCGCATCACCGGGGCGAATAAGGCCGACACCCACATCCTTCATGTCGACCTTGCCCGCGATGCCGTCGTCACCGCATTTGAAGATCTAGCCATCGTCGGCGCCGGCGACACCTGTCCCCGCTGCGGCAAGGCCCTGCAGATCAAGCGCGGCATCGAGGTCGGACACGTCTTCAAACTCGGAACCAAGTACACCGAGTCGTTCGACGCCAAGTACCTGAACGACAAGGGCCAAAGCGAGCTCATGGTCATGGGCTGCTACGGAATCGGCGTGACCCGAACGCTCCAAGCCGTTATCGAACAGAGTCACGACTCTGACGGTATCGTCTGGCCGATCTCCGTCGCACCGTTCGCCGTCAGCCTGCTCCTGCTTGACCCCAAAGACCCCACCGTGTGCGCCGTGGTCGACACCCTTGAAAATGAACTGCAAAAACGCGGCATCGATGTTTTTGTGGATGACCGCGAAGAGCGCCCCGGCGTGAAGTTCAAGGACGCCGACCTGATCGGCTGCCCGATCCGCGTGGTGGCCGGAGCCAAGGGCCTTGCCAAAGGCGGAGTCGAAGTCAAACTCCGCACAGCGAAGAACTTCGACCTCGTGCCCGTCGACAAGGCGGTGGAAACGATCGCCAAACTGGCGGCTGAACTGACTGATGCTTTGAACAAATAACCGTTTCAAAAGAGGAGGCTCTCATGCAAATCGACGAATTGGAAGAGTCCGGCAGCGAAACCGCGTTGACAAAACGTGATCTGGTGACACGCATCTCCAAGGAGACCGGCATCACTCAGCTCGATGTTTTCGCAATCGTTCAGAAGACCCTCGACGGCATCATCGATGCGCTCGAAGCCGGCAAGCATGTCGAGTTCCGCGAATTCGGCGTGTTCGAAATCGCGCAGCGCAAGGCGCGTATCGGACGCAATCCGAACAAGCCCGAGGACATTGTGCAAATCCCTGTCCGCAAGGTCGTCAAGTTCAAGCCCGGCAAACGCATGCGCCAAATGCTCGCCGGCAAGTAACAAGACTGGAGTGAGGGCATACCGGACTAACGTGCCCCCCTCCAACTGGATTATCTCACGCAATGACGCAAAGTCATAAGCCCTGTGCGCCCTTGCGCCGGGGCTGAAAAACACATCGTTTTTTGCCGCTTTCGGTTTGAAAGGAACTCATAGAATATCGGGACGCGGCTCATGTCCTTTTTCCACGATTCAATACTTTTAACCTTTCATTCTTTCATTATGAACGCACCCACTCCGCTCTCTTTTGAACCGCCGCGCGGCATGCGCGATTTCTATCCCGAAGACATGCTCTGGCGAAACCGCGTCTTTGACGCCTGGCGCCAAGCCTCGGTCACCTTCGGGTTTCAACCTTACGACGCCTGCGTGGTCGAAAGTCTTGAGCTCCTCCAGCGCAAAAGCGGCGAAGAGGTCTCTGAACAGATCTATCACTTCGAGGACAAGAGCGGACGCAAACTCGCGCTACGCCCCGAAATGACCCCCACGCTCGCCCGCATGATTGCCGCGCATCAAGGCCAGCTTTCATTCCCCGTCAAGTGGTTCACCATCGCCCAATGTTTCCGCTACGAGCGCATGACCCGCGGCCGCAAACGCGAGCACTACCAGTGGAACATGGATGTCATCGGCGAGGAGAGCGTCTCGGCCGAAATCGAAATCCTCGCCGCAGCCGCCGCCAGCCTCAAGGCCATGGGCATGCCCGACGGCGCGTACAAGATCCACGTGAACAACCGTGCGCTGCTGGCTGAACTCCTCGCGAAATCCGGCATCGCGCCGGAGCATCACTCCGCCGTTTTCCTGGCGCTCGACAAGCGCGGCAAGACAACTGACGACGAAATCACCGCACTGCTCAAAGCGGAAGGGCTGAACGAAGCGTCTATCCAGAAAACCTTTGGCCTGCTGGGCGTGCAAACCCTCGACCAAGCCGCCGAACTCACGGGGGCCGACTCGCCCGCGCTTGCCACATTACGAGACCTGTTCCGCCTCGCCGAGACCTACGGCATCGCCGACCGCCTCCTTTTCGACATCGCGGTTATCCGCGGCCTCGCTTACTACACCGGCATTGTCTTCGAAGCCTTCGATACGCAACGCAAGTTCCGGGCGATCTTCGGCGGTGGCCGGTACGACAGCCTGCTTACCATGATCGGCGGCGCGCCCACGCCCGCGGTGGGGCTCGGCTTCGGCGACGTGGTCGTGGTGGAGGTGCTCAAAGAGTTGCTGGGCGAGACCGCAGCCGCGGAAAAAAGCGGCGTGGTCATCGGCTACATGTTTCCTGAACAACGTGAAGCCGCGACACGTCTGGCCCGCACCCTGCGCGAGAAAGGCGAGAAGGTCGACCTCATGCTGGCCCGCCAGAAACCCAAGCAGTTCTTCGCACGAGCCAGCGCCGGCACCTCAGCCGACGCGGTTTTCATCGGCCCGGATGATGTCGAGAAGGGAGTTGCCAAGCGCAAGAACCTCGCCACCCGCGAAGAGGCTGAGATCGCGCTGAGGTAGCCCAGCCTTGATTCTTTCGATTTAATCCAAGCCATCGAGCGAATCGAGAAAATCGCATCCTCACCCGAACATCCGCAGCGCGTTTTCGCGCGTCAGTGCGGCGATAGCTTCCGCGGTCGTGCCGCGCACCTGCGCCAGGCACTCCGCCACATGCGCCACGAAAGCGGGTTCGTTGCGCTGTCCCCGCTTCGGCACTGGCGCGAGGAACGGCGTGTCGGTCTCGATCAACAAGCGTTCTTCGGGGACGAAGGCCGCACTCTCGCGCAGCATGTCCGCGTTGCGGAAGGTCACAATCCCGCTGAAACTGATAGCCAGCTGACGCTCCAGCAACTGCGCCGCAAAAGCCTTGTCGCCCGTGAAGCAATGCACCACGCCGCGCAGCCCCGCACCGCGCCATGGCGTCTCGTCCAGAACGCGCAACGTCGCCTCGTCCGCCTCGCGCGTATGAATGATCACCGGCAAGGCCCACTCGTCCGCCAACCGGAGCTGCGCCGCAAACAACGCGCCTTGCGCCTCCGCCGTCTCGGGAAGGTAGTGAAAGTCGAGCCCCGTCTCGCCCACCGCCGCCAGCGGTTGCGCAGCCGCGAGCCGCCTTAACGTCTCGACGTAAACCTCCGGCGTCGCCGACGTCGCCTGGTCGCGATCGAAACCCAGCGCCAGCCGCACCCGTTCGGGATACGCCTGCGCCGCCGCCAACGCTCCCGCGTTGAGCGACGCACTCCCGCCAACCGCCACGATGCGGCCCACGCATGCAGCCCCGGCCCGCTCCATCAGCGCGACCGTCTCCAGCGGCGACCCTTCGAAGTGCGCGTGCGTGTCGTAATACAGAATACCGCTCATGCTCTCAACTCCCTATCCCCCGAGCCGGTCGGGATTGTGATCCCGACCGACTTGAACGCCACCTCGAGATCGTCAACGGCAATCTACCGAGACCCTGTCCACACATGCTTCCCCGCGCCCGCCTCGATCCATTTTTTCTCATCCGACAGCCACACTTTCGCCGTCACGCCCTCGGGCAAATGGACAGCCAGTCTCATCTTGCCGTCTCTGATTTTCCATTCCACGTTCACCGGACCCTTCACCGACCGATACTCACCCTTTACCCAGGTCAACCCAGCTACCGGCTTGGGTCTGATAACGACCCGGTCGCAACCGACAGCGCCTTCCGGAACCGAAAGGCCCAGCGCATGCTTCATGAACCACTCCTCAACCGAACCGAACATCGGGTGGTTCTGGCTGTAGGTATTGTCCGAAGGTTTCCACGTCTCCCACAACGTGGTTGCGCCGCAGTCGAGCATATAGCCCCACCCCGGAAACTCGCGACGCGCCACCAGTTGCCCAGCCAGGTCCTCCAGACCTTCCGTGCTCAACACTTCCAGCAAATACTTGGTGCCGAAAATGCCGGTCGTCAGCGCGTTGCCGTGACCCGCGATATCCTTACGCAGAATCTCCAACGCCGCCGCCCGGTTGGCCTCGGGGATCAGCCGGTGATACAGCCCGAACACCTGCTCCCCCTGACGCCCCTGCCCCACCTTGCCACCAACCACAAATTTCTTCTGGAACGCCGCACGGATCTCGCCAGCCAACGCATCATATTTCTTGGAATCCTCCTCCTTGCCGAGAATCGCAGCAAACCTGGAGATCAGACTCGCCCACTGATAAAAGTGCGCCGTGGCCGTCAAACTTTCAGGCGCCTTCTCAAGCGCCTCGTGATCGCCAATGCACTGCGGAATGATCAGGTCGGGACATTTGCCTCTGACAAGGTCAACGTAGCGCGCGCACGCAGCGTAGTGGCGGGCGATGACTTCGCGGTCGCCGTAATAGCGGTAGAGCTCGCTCATGATCACCGGCACGCCGACCGTCCAGCCAATGGGTCCCGAGCGCCCGCCGAAGCCCCGGTCCGCGATGCCCACGTAAGGCGCGGTCTCGGTGAACCAGCCGTCATCCGCCGCCTCGTCTTCGAAATCTTGAACCGTCTTCGCATAGAACGCCTGCATGTCGAAATTGAAAATGAAGGCCTCTGCCGAAGCGGCGATATCAGCGCCGTAGCCGAACCGCTCCCGCGCGGGGCAGTCAGACTGCACGCCGAACACGTTGCTCAGAAACGTGCCGCGGCATATGCGGTGGATGTCATTGAACAGCTTGCTGGAGCAAGCAAATTCACAGGCGTCCGGCACTGCCGACGCCATGGCCAGCGCCGTCAAATCGGTCCTTGACGGAGCTTTATTCAGCCCTTCGATCTGCACATAACGGAAGCCGTGCCACGTGAAACGGGGCGCATAGCTCTCAGGGCCACCCCCTCGCCGAATGTAAATGTCGTGCTGCTCCGCCAGGGCCGGAGCGCCAGGTCCGCCCATGCCGGCACGCTTAATCTGACCGCATACCGCCGTCATGCCGTTTACCGTACCGTCCTTGTTCAGCAGCTCGCCATACCGGAAAGTCACGCGCTCACCCGCGGCGCCCACACCCAGGCGAAAGCCCGCACGTCCGGCGAAATTGCGCCCCATGTCCGCAACATAGATGCCGGGCTTTGGCTCACTGATGTTCTTCGCCGACCACGTCTCACGCACAGTCACAGGAGGTGCACGACGCGGTTCAAGCACGCCGGCGGGTCCTTTTACAGTTACCACCGGACGCCATTCGGAAGCTCCCTTGCGCGCGTCGTAAACCTCACCGAGATACAGACTGTTACGCAACAGCGGACTTTCCGCGACCTCCCACGACAGGTCGCTCACCACGGTCTCCCGCTTGCCATCCGCATAGACGATGTTCAGCTTTGCGATAAGACACGGCCTGCCGACCGACAAGGCTTCGCGCGGATTGAACCGGCCCCACATGCGCATCGGCAAGGGATTGTACCACCCGTTGCCCAATTCGACGGTCAGCACGTTGAATCCACGGCGCAGCTGCTCCGTCACCGTGTAGCTGTCATAAAGCACCCGTTTGCCGCAGGGCGTCCACAGCGGGGCCAGCGCGGTTTCGGAGAGCGTCTTCCCGTTGAGTCGCACCTCATAGAAACCGAGTCCCACGAGATCCAGGTGCGCTGAACGAACCTTGCGCGCCGCCGCGAAAATCTTGCGGAACAGCGGAGCGCGATCATCCGCGTAAAAGGCCGCGTCTTTCGTGGGCTGCAACTTACCGTCACCGATCCAAGCAGCACCCGACCACTCACACGCGTCCGCGACGGTGACGGCTTTTGCAGACTCATCACGCCACGCACATCCGGCCATGACTGCTGCGATGCCGCACAAAAAAAACAGCATCCACGGGTTCCGATACCGCCTCACTTTCATGCGTTCCCCTCCCCCTTTGACACGGTTCTGACGTCGCCTTCGGCAGGTGTGTAAGAAAATCCGGTGAACACCGAAGCGGCGCGCGGGCGGCGGACACGAGACACTGACGTCACTCAGCCGAAGGCCGCTTCCAAGCGGCTCAGCACCTTGCGCTCAGCTTCCGAAAGCGCGCCGAAGCCCAAAAAACCGCCAGCGGCTTGCGCGACGGTCCTCGCATCCGACAGCACCTCCTGCTTGAGCGTTTGGCGCTCCTCCTCACTCAACTGGGCGCTCAAGGACTGGATGTAGTGCTCCCAGGCTTCCATTAAGGCCGGATCGGGTTTCTGCTTTAACCAGACGGAGATGATTTTCGGGTCGAGGTTTTTGCTTCTTACCCCGGCGCGCTCGGCAAACTTGAAAAATTCTCCCCGCTCTTTCTCGTGCATATCGCCGTCGGCCCAGGCGACCTCGATCAGCGGGATGGCAAAAAGCGTGGCCAGCGTCTCGGGACGGATATCGAGAGCGATCAACTTATCCAGCACGGCATCATCCCGTATGCCGGAAACCTTAGCTAGATTCTCCTTCGTCTCCTGCAATTGCTCCAGCGCTTTGCGAGCCGTAATGAGATTCTGATCCTTCTCAAAGAAAAACGCATCTTCCATTGTTCTTGTTAATGCGTTAGCTATCATTCATTGACTCCTTTCACATCTGACCACAGGGCCTCTCCGAGCCTCTCAGGCGCACTGGCGGTTGATCAGGGCGGCGGCAACGCCCGCGCCAAAACCGTTGTCGATGTTGACAACGGTCACGCCCGACGCGCAGGAGTTCAGCATGCCTAGCAACGCCGCAAGCCCCTGGAAACTCGCGCCGTAACCCACGCTGGTGGGGACCGCGATCACAGGCTTATCGATGAGCCCCGCGACAACCGAGGGCAGCGCGCCCTCCATACCCGCCACAACCACGATCACCCGCGCATCGGCGAAACGCTCCATCCGCGAAAGCAAACGGTGCAGACCCGCCACGCCGACGTCGAAGATCCGCTCGACATTCGCGCCCAGGCGCTCAGCCGTGACCGCGGCCTCCTCCGCGACAGGAAGATCTGACGTGCCGGCACAAAGCACGGCGACTTTGCCGACGCGCTCCGGCAAAGCGACAACATCGCAGGTCAGGATGCGCGCATCGTCGCGATAGACCGCTCCAGGCAACTCCGCACACACGGCGGCAGCCTGCTCCGGCGTCACGCGCGTGGCGAAAGAATTTTGGCCCGCCACGTTCAGGGCCCGCATAATCGCGGCGATCTGCGACGCGGTTTTACCCGCGCCATAGATCACCTCCGGCATCCCCCGGCGCTTCTGACGGTCATAATCGGGTTTCGCAAAATGCAGATCGTCGGTCATAAGGTCACACAATCAGCGCGTCATCGAGCTTGGCCTTGAGCTGCTCAAGCGTCAGGCGCTCCTGCAGCATGGTGTCGCGGTCACGGATCGTCACCGTGCCATCTTCCAGCGTCTGGAAATCGATGGTCACGCACCACGGCGTGCCGATCTCGTCCTGACGGCGATAGCGGCGGCCGATCGCGCCGCTCTCGTCCCAAAAGGCGGCGTAACGGCGGCGCAGGTGTTCGAACAGCTCGCGCGCCTTGTTGTAAACCTCAGGCTTGTTCTTGACGAGCGGGAAAACCGCGACCTTGACCGGCGCGATGCGCGGGCTGAAGTGCATCACCACGCGCACATCCTCTTTGCCTTTCTCGTCGACAAGCTTCTGTTCCTCATAGGCATTGCAGAGCAGCGCCAGCATCATGCGGTCCACACCCGCCGACGGCTCGATCACGTGCGGGATATACTTGCCCTCGAACAGATTCCCCACAAAGGCGCGCGCCGCCTCGGGGTCTTTGCCGCGGCTCGCCCACTCGGCCGCGACCTTCTCGGCGAAAGCGGCCTTGGCCGCATCGTCCATTCCTTTGGCCGCGAGCTTGAGCGGTTCGTCGAAGACCTCCATGCTCTTGCCACTGTGCTTCTGATGCTGGGTCAGATCATAGTCGGAGCGGGCCGCAATGCCTTCCAGCTCCTGCACGCCGAAGGGGAAACTGTACTGGATGTCCACGCAAGCGCGGGCATAGTGGGCCAGCTCTTCGGGCTTCTGCCAGTACTCGACGAAAGAATCCGAAGGCAGGCCACACGCCTGAATCCACGACTTGCGCCGCTCCACCCAGTACTTGTGCCACACCTCCCAGCCCCACGAATCCTGCGGAACGGAAAGATCCGGGCGATCGGCCATGGTCGTAACCTTGCCACAGATCAGCTCCACCGCCTCATCGGGCCGAATGAAAAATTCCAGCTCCATCTGTTCAAACTCGCGCGAGCGGAAGGTGTAGTTGCGGGGCGTCACCTCATTGCGGAAGGACTTGCCCATCTGCGCGATACCGAAGGGGACCGACTGGCGGCTAGTGGCCAGCACGTTCTGGAACTGCGCGAAGATCGCCTGCGCGGTCTCGGGGCGCAGGTAAGCGACGTTGGACGGATCATCCACCGGGCCGACCACCGTTTTGAACATCAGGTTGAACGGGCGCGGCTCGGTGAGCTCGCCGCCACAGTACGGACACGGCGTCACGGCGGGCTCCGCGCCCTTGGCATTCGCGAGCAGCGTGTAAAGCGCCTGCGCGGTACCGTATGCGGCCGGCTCGGCTTTGACCTTCTCGAAAGCCGCCGTCAGAGCATCGGCATCGAGCACGGCGGCCAGATTCGGCGCGAGTCCTTTGGCCTTGCCCTTGCACCAGCCCGCCACCTTGGCGGCATCGGCACCCTCGCTGAGTAACGCCTGAAGGTTCTGTCCGATCTCACCATCCGTAAAGAGATCCCACACCTGATCCGCACGCATGAGCTTCTTGCAGGACTTGCAGGTGCTCATGGGGTCGGAGAAGGTGTCGAGATGGCCGGAGGCTTTCCAGATGGCCGGGTGCATAATAATCGTGGCATCGATTCCCGCCACGTCTTCGCGATTACGCACAGTGGTCTTCCACCAATCCTCCTTGATATTACGCTTCATTTCACAGCCCATCGGGCCGTAATCCCAGAAACCGTTGATGCCGCCGTAGATTTCGGAACTATGGAAAATAAAACCGCGGCGCTTGCACAGCGACGAAATGACATCCAGACTGCTTGTGTTCGACATAACCATCCTTCGATTGCGTAGGCACAATAATGCGTTCTATGAAGTACTTATTTTTGCCCAAAAGCACCTGTGGCGCAAGTGAAATATGAGGCTTTCCAATTCCTGACCGCGCCCTTTCAGGGACGGTCGCTGATCCCGCGCGGATAACTGCGAGCCGCCTTCCGAAACTGCCGCATGGTCATGTTGGCGTGTTTACGGAAGACCAGCCCCAGGTAGCTCTCGCTCTCGTACCCGCAGTGGTCGGTGATTTCTGAGATCGACAGATCGGTCTCCTGCAACAGGCGACGCACCTGCGCAAGCCTTGCGCCCTGCAGCTCATCATGTATCGAATGCCCCACGGCCTGCCGAAAGCGCAATTCGGCCAGCCGCCGAGAGACCTTCAGATGTTTAACAACATCCACCACATTCATGCCGATGCCCGAATTGATGCGGATGAACTCTACCGCCTTGACCGCAAGCCGGTCTGTGAACTGAAGCTTCTCCGTCGACTGCCGGCCGATCACGCGGAGCGGGGCGTAGCGCAGAGACTCCTTTTTTTTGCCCTTGCCCCGCATCAGACGGTCGAGCATTTGGGCCGCGTAATAGCCGCTCCCTTCGGTGTCTCGCAGGATACTGCTCAGCGGCGGATTCGTCGTCGAGCAGATCAGCTCGTCGTTGTCCACGCCCAATACGGCGACCTGGTCCGGCACGCTGAGCTCCGCCATCTGGCAAGTATCCAGGACCTGACGTCCGCGCACGTCATTCGAGGCCATCACGCCGACCGGTTTCGTCAGCCCCGCCAGCCATGCCGCCATGCTTTTCTGCTCCACGCCCCAATCGCTGCGGGCCTCATCCGAGGGCGTCCGATAAACCTCGCAAGCGAACCCGGCCTTCTTCAGCCGCCGCACGAAACCGTCCTGTCGGTTGAGCGACCAGTTGCTGTCCCAAATGTCGCCGACAAAGGCAAAGCTGCTGAACCCCTGCTCCAGGAAATACTCCGCGCCGAGGCACCCGACCGACTCAGAATCGCAGATCACGGTCGAATGCCGGAACAGCGGGTTCCCCTTGTCCGCATAAGGGCAGAGCGGGTCAAAGAGCACCGTCGGCACGCGCGCGCGCATCACCGGCTCAAGCAGCTCCGTCAACGTCGTTCCCGCCAGGATACCGTTCACCCCCAGCGATTCGGGATCGCGGAAAGGTTGCTCAAACCGTTTTCCTTCAACGATGTGCAACCGCCAAGGCCCGTACAGCCGTTCATAGCGCAGAATACCCTGCATACGGTCCCGGTTGATCTTGTTCGACATCTCGAGCAAGATCATCACCTGCGGCATCTTTTGTGCGATCCTGGACATAACCCTGTTGGCCCCTCACGCGGCAACCCGCATCCTACATCAGTATGTCCGCAACATAACATGCGGCAGACAAGGTGTCAACCGCGAGGCGCGGCCCCGTTTCATTGACTCGCAGGGGCGAATTCTGTTTTGATGAGAGATTGGGTTGGTTTCTCGCAGAGGCGTGATGGAATGGCGGGAAAAACAAATGGCGCCCCGGTTACCCGGAGCGCCATCGTAGTGGAATGATCCGCATCTCTTACATCATCTCGCGCATGCCTCGGCGGGAGTTGTTACGGATACGGGCGCGTGCCGACTTACGGCGAGCCTTCTCGC
>JAEAMG010002062.1_pt1 | contig 13457 bp, 14 predicted proteins | sample 8958741 | NCBI WGS metagenome assembly JAEAMG01 (sample SAMN16933256, study PRJNA681125) | bioreactor sludge metagenome | isolation source: anaerobic bioreactor treating anionic surfactant - SDBS | place: India: Bengaluru | collected 2019-02-28
CGGAAGAAGGCGTCGCCGCCGATGATCCAGAACATGTCGAAGCCGCGCAGGGCGTCGAGCGAGAAGAGCCGGGTCCTTGCCGGGGCCGCGCTGTCCATTCTGTCCTCCCTTTCCTAAGAGGGGGTCAAACCTACCTTTTTTCGAAAAAGGTAGGTTTGACCCCCTCTTGGGTTCGATCCGCTCACCGATGTCGGTTTGCCCCTGTCTTTACGGGCCGGGTCGTCGGTCAGGTCCAGCAGCAGCCGGGCGGCCTTGTTGCCGCCGGCGGCTTCGCGGGCGTAAAAGGCGGCCTCGATCGAGCCCAGGGGCGTCAGGGCCAAGCCGCGCGTTTTGCCGTCGATCAGGCGCTGAAGAACGACGGCCGGAATGGTCAGGTAGGTCTTGCCGCCGTCGCCGGGGGTCACGGGCCAGTCGATGATCATCTGCGGATTGAGCACGAGGTCGCGGGGGGCGCCGGCGGCGATCGAGGTCCAGGTCGCGGTCCGCTCGTCCCAGCCGGGATCGCCGCCCAGGACTTCGACGACGCGGAGCTCGGCGAAGTCGGGATGATCGGCCGCCGGACGGCCGAGCGACCGGATCGTCAGCTCGAGGAGCCCGGGCCCCGCGATCGTCCGCCCCGCGAAGCGCGAAAGGTCCCAGCGCAGGAGGACGAGGCGCGTCCCGCCCGCCGATACGGCGGCGGCCCGGCCGCCCGCGTCCGTCGCCGTCCAGTCGTCGAGGTTGACGCCGGGCTCGGCCAGGTCGACGGTCAGGTCGGCGGCGACCGGCAGGGCCGTCGCGAACGAGGCCGGGTCGGCGACCGGCGGATGATAGGGGATGGGCGGGCCCAGGTCGGGCCCGGCCTCGGCGGCGTCGACGACGTCGACCCGGACATAATCGACGTCCACACGGTAGCGGCCGAGGCCCCAGTCCATCAACGCCATCTGGACGTTGACGGCGTCGCCGGGGCCGGCCTCGAAGCCGCGCGTGGTCAGGCTGACGGTATACCAGGTCCCCGCCTCGGCCAGGTCGTATTCCATGAGATGGCTATGGAAGTCGGTCGTTTTCTGGGTGTTGAAGCTCAAATTGATCCGCCGCGGGGCGGTGTCGGTCCGGACCCGGGCCTCGACCCGGAGCTCGGTGTCGGGCCGGGCCAGCCGGGCCAGGTCGAGCCACGGCGAGACCTGCCGGACGACGATGGCCCACCAGACATTGCGCCGGTCCCGGGTGGCGTCGACCTCCACGGTCAGGTGTCCCGGTCCGGCCAGGAGTCCCATGACCGCGGCGCCTTCCCCGGTGGCGGTGCCCCAGCCCTTCACCCCGTCCCTGTCCTTGACGAGCGGCCCGTCGAAATCGTCGCGGAACTGGGCCGCCAGCGGGACGGCCAGGAGGGCGGCCAGGACGGCCGCCGCCGTCCCCCTTCGGGCCCGGCGCGCTAGAATCGTCATCCGGTTCAGAGCTTGTAGCCGATCTGGCGGAGGAAGCCCTTGCGCCAGGCGACGCCGTCGGCGTCCTCGACGCCCTTGGCCCGGACGCCGTCGATGACGCCGAGGATGCCCCGGCCCTTCTCGGTCTCGGCCACGACGACCTCGGCCGGGTTGGCCGTGGCGCAGTAGAGGCCGCAGACCTCCGGCACCGCCTTGACGGCGTTGAGGATGTTGACCGGGAAGCCGCCGGTCATGAAGATGAAGAAGGAATGCCCGGCCCCGACGGCCAGGGCGTTCTTGACCGCGATCTCGACCAGGGCGTCGTCGTTGCCGCTACGGCGGACGAGGGCCAGCCCCGACGATTCGCAGAAGGCCAGGCCGAATTTCAGGCCGGGAGCGACGGTGACGATGGCCTCGTGGAGGTCCTCGACCGTCTTGATGAAGTGGGCCTGGCCGAGGATGAAGTTCATGTCCTCGGGCTTGTCGATGGGAACGATCTTGATCTCCATGGTCTCCTCCTCTCAAGACCCGGACGGCCCGGGCCCGCCGTGTTCCGGCACGGCGGCGTGGCAGGGCCCGCAGTCCGCCTTCCCGGAATGGATGCCCCCCGGCTGCTTGTCCTTGTAGAGCCGCGTATGGCAGTCGTAGCAGGCCTGGGAGCCCGGGTCGGGGGCCCAGGAGCCCCGGTAGCCGGACGATGTCCAGGCGTTGACGAGCTCGACGGCCTTCCTGACGCAGTCCCGCGGCAGCTTGGCGCAGCGGGTCCCGTCATAGGCCTTGCCGTCGTAGGCCTCCCGGAGGTAGACGCCCTCCCAGATGGCGCGCGATTGGTGGCACAGGGGCGAACGCGAAACGCTCGTGACGGTCCCTTTAAAGGGATAGAGATGGTCCCAATCCCGGCTCGGGAACGGGAACTCGCAGTACCACTTGTAGAGCTCCTGCCGGAGTTCCGGCGGCGCGCCGAGGAGGTTCATGACCAGCAGCGGACCCTGCAGGGCGCCGCAGTCCGAGCCGTAGGGCCCGCCGCCGTTGGCGAACGACGCCAGCTGCGGCGGCAGGGCCGGCCAGGCCGACCGCGGCAGGGTCCGTTTCAGCCCTTCGACGATCAGGCCGAACGAGACGACGCCGCAGCCATGCCAGTCGTCATCGGCCGCCGCGCCCGCCGTCCGGACCGGGTCCAGCCCGCCTTTGGGCCAGGGCCACGCGCCGACCTCGGGCAGGCGCATCCGAGCCCGTCCCGCCCCGGGTTCCAGAGCCGCCAGCCCGGCCGCCGCGAGGAGCGTCCCGCCGCCCAGGAGAACGCTCCGGCGGCTCTTTCGTGCTTCGATACCCATCCGGTCCCTCCGCTTGCCCCGGGCCCTTCGTCGGACGTCCCCGCCAAGGTCACTTCTTCGGCTCGACGCGATCGCCCTTGGCCGGGTCGGGCGGAAAGACGTCCCGGACCGAGAAATCGACCCAGATCAGGGCCTCGGTGTTCGGGGTGGCGGCCAGGATGCGGTCGCCGATCTCCTTGACCGGGTCTTCCATCGGCCCCCACCAGGGCTTGTCGGTCTGGTAGCCGTACTGGAAGGCGACCGGCGATGGCGCGAAGGTCCGGCCCCACTTGGCGAACTCCGCGATCATGTCGTCGGAGGACTTGAAGATCTGGCTGTCATCCACGAACAGGAGGCCTTCGCGGAAGGTCGGCGGCATGACGTCTTCGCGGAAGTGCTTGAGGAACATGCGGTAGGCGGGGTTGTGGGAGCGGGCCGCGGCCAGCCAGCTCTTGGCCATCTCGTCGGTCACCGGGTCGCCGAGATCGGGGTTGTTGGAGCGGTGCCACTCAATGTCGACGCCGACGCCGATGACGCATTTGTGGTGGCCGTAGCGGTCGAGCATGACGTGGAAGGCCTTGTCGACCGGCGCGAAGCCCGGCTCGGTCTGGAGCCAGACCCGGTAGCCGAGCTCGTCGAAGAGCTTCAGCACCGGCTCGCTGATGTCCTCGGACATGCCGGTGATGAGCGGGTCGACGCCCTCGGGGACGGGGAACGACATCTCGGTGCCGCGGCCCTTCAGCCGGCTGACGATCCAGATGGCCTCGGGCTTGGCGCCGGGGAACTTGGCCGCGATCTCGACGCCGGTGCGGGCCCAGTAGCCCGGCCCGGGATCGGTCGGCCGGCCGTAGGTGGAGCTGCGGATGCCCGCGCCCTTGAGGTTGTCCGTCCGGACGGCGGGCGCCGGCCGGGCCGCCGCCGCCAGGAGGAGCGCCAGGACGGCGGACGCGCCGAGCGCCGCCCGGCCCCTGGTCGTGGACGTCATGCTCATGGTTACTCCCTCCCGAAGCGGCCCGAATATACCACCGGCCGGAGGCCCGTTCAAGCCGCCGCCCGGGCCGGCGGGCGTCCCGGCCGTTAGAGGTAGATCAGGGCCAGGACGTCGGCGACCATGGCCGGCTTGGCCTGGCCCTCGATCTCGACGGTGTTCTCGATCGTCAACAGGACCTTGCGGAAGCCCCGCTTCTCGATCTTCTTCAGGACGGCCCGGTTGCGGACGCGGCAGCCGGCCCGCGCGGCGTTGGGGAAGCGGACCCGGTCGAGCCCGTAGTTGACGGCCATCCGGAAGCGGCCCCGGAAGATCTCGTTCTGGAAATTGAAGAAGGGCACGAGCGAGAGGAGCAGGAAACCGTGGGCGACCGTGCCCCCCAGCGGGCCGCGGGCGGCCCGCTCCGGGTCGACATGGATCCATTGGGTATCCCCGGTCGCCGCGGCGAAGGCGTCGATGCGCTCCTGGGTGACGGGCAGCCATTCGGACAGGCCGACCTCGCGGCCGGTCAGGGCCTTGAGCCGGCGCAGGTTCAAACGGCCGCCGATGATCGCCATGGGCACCTCGTCGCGGCCCCCATGATGTCAGAAGGGCCGGCGGGAATCAAGACGGTCAGGGCGTGCGGCTGGAGACGGCCAGCACGGCCGCGGCCGGGTCGCCGGGCCGGTCGAGGCCGGGGGCCGGATAGGGCCGGAGCGAAACGCCGGGCGCGGCCAGGCTGGCGGCGAACACGGGTTGGCTGAACGACGAGGCGAAGATCGTCTCGTGCCCCCGCCCGATGCAGGACAGGACGCCATGGAGCGGCTGGCCCGGGGCCCCGGCCGGGAGGTCCACGAGGGTGTAGTGGTTCTTCTTGGTGAACAGGGGCTCCTTGACGTCCGGGTCCAGGAAGTTCCGTTGCCCGCCGCCGCCCGTGATGACCATCAGGACGCCGTTGTAGACCAGCGAGGCGTGGACGTGACGGTGGCCGAACGCGGCCATGACCACGCCGTGGCGGGCCAGGATGTCCAGGAACTCGGCCTCGTTGTCGATGGCCGGCGTGAACAGGGAGGCCAGCCCGGGATCGATGCGCTTGAACGGGGCCCGGGGCGGGACGTGGGCGAAGAAGAACTTGCGCGACGCTCCGGGCGCGGCCAGCACCCCCTCGAGCCAGTCGAGCTGCCCGCGGCTGAAGCCGTGCCGGCCCCGCGGGTAGGCGTTGCCCATGAACACGAAGCGCCGGTCGCCGAGGTCGAAGGCGAAGTCCCGGTCGCCGAAGAAGGCCCGGGCCATGCGCTCGCCTTCCTCGCGGACGTCGTGGTTGCCGTCGATGTGGAGGATGGGGCAGGGCGGGTCGGCCACGGCCTTGAGATAGGCCCCGAACGACTCCGCGAGCGGCGAGACGGCCCGGTCGCCCAGGTGGACGATGAACGCGGGCGGCGGATCGAGGGCCGCGATCTCGCGCAGGAAGCCCTTGAAGGTCCCATTGTGGTCGGAGACCGTGTCGCCGATGACGACGAACCGCAGAGGCCCGCCGCGGGCGCGGTCCCGGATGGCCCGCACGGCCTCGGCGTTGGGGAGGACGAGCCCCGTCAGCTCCGCGGGCAGCGTCATGAGCCCGGGGTCGTCGCGGAACCGCGACAGGTCAACGCCGCCGTTATCGGCGCGGTATCGGCAGCGGCCCGTGAGCAGGGCCAGGGTCAAAGCCATGAGGACAACCTTCTTTCCCGACGGTCGGCGCGAGTTTTTCATGGGCTCCAAAACTCCATTATACAGGAAGCCTAAAAAGGGGACACCGCCTTTGGGGCGGAGCCCGGGCGCGACGGGGCCCGCCGGCTTGCGCCCCGGGGCCGCCGGGCATACAATGCGTCAGGAGCGAGCGAGATGGGGACGCCCAGGACGAAGAAAGGCCGGGCCGCGGCCGACCAGGCCCCGCGACGGCCGCCGCGGCCGCGCCGTGATGAGCGGTCCGACCAGTTGCGCCAGGCCCTCGAGGCCGCCGATATCGGGCTCTGGGACTGGGACCTGCGGACCGACCGTCTCCTGATGTCGGCCAACATGAAGGCCCTTCTGGCCATCGGGACGGGGGACGGCGACGAGCCCTTCGGGTCCTTCCTGAAGATCGTCCACCCCGAGGACCGGGCCCGATTCGCGGCCGCCCTGAAAAAGGCCGTCGACCAGCGGGCCTCCTTCGACGAGGAGTTCCGCGTCGAGCGGAGCGACGGCGCGGTCCGCTGGATGCGCGTCCGCGGCGGGGTGTGCCTGGGGCCGCGCGGCGTCCCCCGGCGCGTCATGGGCAGCATCCACGACAAGACCGAGCGGAAATACGCCTTCGACGCGCTGGAGGAGCGGGTCCGGGACCGCACCCGGGCCCTCGTCGATTCGAACGACCGGCTGCGGCGCGAGATCGGCATCAAGACCGACCTGCAGCGGCAGATGATGGAGATCAGCGAGAAAGAGCAGCGGCGCATCGGCCAGGACCTCCATGACAGCCTGTCGCAGCAGCTGGGCGGGATCCTGTTCATGGGGCAGGCCCTGGTCGAGCGGATGAAGGCGCGCGGCCTCGACGAAGCGGCCGATCTGGAAAAGCTGGTCGCCCACCTGCAGAACGCCCTGACCCACACCCGGGACCTGGCCCGCGGCCTGTATCCGACCCGGGCCAAGGGCGGCCTCTTGGCCGCCCTCAACGAGCTGGCCTGCTCGGTCGGGGATCTCTTCAAGGTCCGCATCACCGTCGAGAGCGAGCCGGGCCTAAACTCGACCGACGAGGCCGTCACCTTCCACGGCTACCGCATCGTCCAGGAGGCCGTCAACAACGCCCTGCGGCACGGCCAGGCCAGCCGCGTCGCCGTCCGCCTGGAGCGGCGCAAGGGCGAGGTCGTGCTGACGGTCGCCGACAACGGCACCGGCTTCCCGGAGAAGCCCAACCGCAAGGGCATGGGCCTGAACATCATGGAATACCGGGCGGCCTCGATCGGCGCCTCCTTCCGCGTCGAGCGTGGCCGGACGCGCGGGGCGGTCGTCAAGTGCGTGTTCGCCGACCCGGCCGCCTTCGGGGACCGGGGCTGACATGGCTGAGCGGGAGCCGCGCCGGAGGGCCGTCTTCGTCGTCGACGACCATCCCCTCATGCGGGACGGCATCTCCCAGCTCATCGACCAGCAGCCCGATCTCCGCGTCTGCGGCGGGGCCAGCAGCGGCCCCGAGGCGCTGGCGGCGCTCGACCGGCTGGAGCCCGACCTCATGCTCGTTGACATCTCCCTGCCGGGCATGGACGGCATCGAGCTCATCAAGGCCGTCCGCAAGCGCGCGGCCCGCCTGCCCCTGCTCGTCCTCTCCATGCACGACGAGTCCCTGTACGCCGAACGGGCCGTCCGGGCCGGGGCCAAGGGCTACGTCATGAAGCACGCCTCGGCCGAAACCCTGCTCGCCGCGATCCGAAGGGTCCTGGACGGCCGGGTCTACCTCAGCCCGGCCATGGCCGACAAGCTCCTGGACAAGATGGCCCGGGACGACGCCGCCGGCCACGAGTCCCCCCTGGCCGCCCTCAGCGACCGCGAGCTCGAGATCTTCAGGCTCGTCGGCCGCGGCCTGCGGACCCAGCGCATCTCCGATGAGCTCAACCTGAGCGTCAAGACCGTGGAGACCTACTACTCCCGCATCAAGCAGAAGCTCCATATCAAGGACGCCTCCGAGCTCCTTCAGATCGCCATCGCCTGGCGGGCCGACCTCGAGCGGCCCGACGACCCCCGCTAGCGCCGCGCCCAGGCCTGCCCCGGGACGGCATCGCTGTCGGGGGCGCCCCCGACAAAGAAACCGGGGCTTCCCCTTATTGCCAGCGGACCGCCCGGGGACGATAGTAGGATCTAAGACTGGTAGGGAGGGACTGCCCATGGCACAGATCATCGCACGCTGGGAATGGCGGACGTTCGGGGCGTCGTTCGGCGAGGCCGAGGTCCGCATCAACGCGCACCCGGCCGAGCAGGTCCGGACGAGCGCGGAGGTCTACATCCTGTCCCGCCGGAGCATGGACAACACCAAGATCCGGGACCTGCTGATGGACATCAAGACCCTCCAGCAGGTCAACTCCGACGGCCTGGAGCAGTGGTACCCGGTCATGAAGGCCGGCTTCCCCCTGGCCCGCCCCGTCCTCGAGGACGTTTTCCGGGCCTGGCGGGCCCCGCTGCCGGAGCTCCGCCGCGAGGCCTACGCCTACGACGAGTTCCTGAACGAGCTCGTCGCGCCCCACCCCGACCTGCGGACCGTCCGGGTGGACAAGCAGCGCCACGGCTTCAAGATCGACGGCTGCATCGTCGAGTTGGCCGACCTCAAGTTCGACGGGCGGCCCATCCGCACGGTCGCCGTCGAGATGGAGGACCCGGCCGCGGTCATCCGGACCGTCCGCGCGCTCGGCCTCGGGGGCTATGAGAACGTCAATTACCTGAAAGCGCTGAAGCGCTTCGCGGGTATCGAGATATCCTAATCACCCAAGGAGGTTCCCATGAAGAAGATCTTCTTATTGAGCCTGCTGGTGCTCGGCGGCGCTCTGGCGCTGGCGGCCCAGGAGGCCGAGACCCCGGCCATCGCCGGCCACAGCGAGGACGGGCTGCTCGTCTTCCAGTCGGAGGACGGCAAGTTCCAGTTCCGGCTCGACGGCCGCATCAACCTGGCCTTCGGGCTCTACTCGGGCAACGAGAACCCGCTCGGCAACGGCATGGAAGTCCGCCGCGCCCGCCTCGGCCTCAAGCCGGTGTGGGGCAACTGGGTGGCCCAGTTCGACATCGATTTCGCCGGCAACGAGGTCGACGTCAAGGACATGTGGATCGGCTACCGGGGCTTCAAGAACATGCAGATCACCCTCGGTAACCACAAGAGCCAGTACAGCGTGGAAGAGGTCACCTCGTCCCGCTACATCACCTTCCTCGAGCGGGCCCTGCCGAACGCCCTGGTCCCCGACCGGCGGCTGGGCCTGAGCGTCGCCAAGTGGGGCAAGAACTGGCGCCTGTTCGCCGGGCTCTTCGGCGAGGAAGCCGGCAACCTGGACGAGACGGGCGAGAACGAGGCCCTCAACTACAACGTCCGCGCCAACTACCTGCCCATCCTCTCGGACAACGGCTTCATCCACCTGGGCGGCTCGTACGGCCACTCCACCCCGTTCGCCAACGACGAGGGGCGGGTGCGGTTCCGGGCCCGGCCCGAGACCCACGTCGCCGACAACCGCTTCCTGCACACCGGCTGGATGGACGCCGAGAGCTGGGACAGCTACGGCCTCGAGCTGGCCGCCGCGGCCGGCCCCGTCCTGGTACAGGGCGAGTACCTGGCCACGAGCGTCAAGCAGATCGAGGCCGCGCGGGCCAATTTCTCCGGCTACTACGCCTTCGCCAGCTGGATGATCACCGGCGAGAAGCGCGTCTACAGCGTCGAGGAAGGCGAGCCGGCCGGCCCCATCCAGCCCCGGAACAAGAAGCTCGGCGCCTTCGAGCTGGCCGTCCGCGTCAGCAGCCTCAACCTCAACGACGCGGCCGCGGACGTCCTGGGCGGCAAGGCCAACAACATCACCCTGGGCCTCAACTGGCGGCCCTACGCCAACCTGCGGTTCATCCTGAACTACACTTTCGTCAACCTGGACATGTACGCCACCGGCAACGGCGACTACACGGGCAACGACGACTTCACCATCCTGCAGGGCGGCTTCTACTTCTCGTTCTGACCGCCGCGCGTGAGAGAATGAAACGGCGCGGGGGCGGGCCGTCCCGCCCCCGCGATCCCCTTAAAGGAAAACGTCCATGGGCCGAGAGATCGAAAGAAAGTTCCTGGTCAAGAGCGACGCCTGGAAGGCCGGGGCCAAGGGCGCCGTCTACCGGCAGGGCTACCTGTCCTCCGTCAAGGAGCGCGTCGTCCGCGTGCGCACCGTCGAGGACAAGGGCTTCCTGACCATCAAGGGCCTGACCCAGGGGGTGTCGCGCTCCGAATTCGAGTACGGCATCTCCGTCGAGGACGCCAACCTCATGCTCGACCACATCTGCGAGAAGCCTTTGATCGAGAAGACCCGCTACCGGATCCCCTACAAGGGCCTGGTCTTCGAGGTCGACGAGTTCTTCGGCGAGAACGCCGGGCTGGTCGTGGCCGAGGTCGAGCTCGAGGACGAGAACCAGGCCGTCGAGCTGCCCGATTGGGTCGGGGCCGAGGTCTCGGGCGACCCCCGGTACTTCAACTCCAACCTGATCCGCCACCCGTTCACGAAATGGTGAGGCGCGGCCGGCGGGACGCCGGCCCGGCCGCCCGGAGGAGCCCATGAGCCTGATATCCCTCAAGCGCTCGAAGGTCCTGGAAGGGCAGATCGACGATCTTCTGGACGCCATCAGCCGCGGCTCCCTCCTCTTCCGCCGCGGCATCCAGGAGTACCTCGACGGGGCCCTCGGCCCGTTCGAGGAGACCATCGCCGAGATGACCCGGCTGGAGAACCGGGCCGACGAGCTGCGGCGGTCCATCGAAAGCCGCCTCTATCTCCATTCGCTCATCCCGGAGATGCGCGGCGACGTCCTGGGCCTGCTCGAGAGCATGGACACGGTCATCAACTCCGAGAAGAAGACCCTGCTCCAGTTCTCCGTGGAGCTGCCCCGCGTCCCGGCCGAGTTCGGCCCCGACGTCCTGGCCCTGACCGACGTCAGCCGGGCCGCCGCCGAGGAGATGGTCACGGCCGTCCGGGCCTACTTCCACGACTTCAACATGGTCCAGAACTCCCTCCACAAGGTCTACTTCCACGAGAAGGAGGCCGACCGGATCAGCGACCGGCTCAAGCGCCGGATCTTCTCCTCCGGGCTCGAGCTGGCCCACAAGATCCATCTCCGCTATTTCGCCCTGCACATCGAGACCATCTCCGACTACGCCGAGGACGTCGCCGACCGGCTGACCATCAGCAGCATCAAGCGGAGCTATTGAGCCCGGGCCGGCCATGATCTACCTGTACCTGCTCAGCGGCGTCTTCCTGGGCTGGTCGCTGGGCGCCAATGACGCCGCCAATGTCATCGGCACGGCCGTGGCCACGCGGATGGTCCGCTTCAGGACGGCGGCCGGGCTGTGCGCCGTCTTCGTCGTCCTGGGGGCCGTCGTGGGCGGGGCCGGGACGACCGAGACCCTGGGACGCCTGGGGGCGGTCGACGCGCCGGCCGGTGCCTTCATGGTCGCCCTGGCCGCCGCCGCCACCGTGTCCGGCATGACCCGCCTGGAGCTGCCGGTTTCGACGACCCAGGCCATCATCGGGGCTATCCTGGGCTGGAACCTGTTCGCCGCCGCCGCGACGGACGCCGGGGCCCTGGCGGAGATCGTCACCAGCTGGGCGGCCTCCATCGTCCTGACGGCGGTCCTGGCGGCCGCCCTCTACGCGCTGTTCCGGGCCCTCCTGAAGCGGGTCCGGATCCATCTCCTGGCCCTCGATTCCTACACCCGGCTCGGGCTCGTCCTCGTCGGGGCCTTCGGCGCCTACAGCCTGGGCGCCAACAACATCGCCAATGTCATGGGCGTCTTCGTCCCGGCCTCGCCCTTCCGCGACGTCCGGGTGGCCGGGCTGTTCACCCTGACCGGAGCCCAGCAGCTCTTCCTCCTGGGCGGGCTGGCCATCGCCGTCGGCGTGTTCACCTACTCCCGCAAGGTCATCCAAAAGGTGGGCAACGACCTGCTCAAGCTGACGCCCCTGGCCGGACTGACGGTCGTCCTGGCCTCGTCCCTGGCCCTTTTCCTGTTCTCCTCCAAGGGCCTCCAGGCCGGGCTGGCGGCGCGGGGCCTGCCGACCGTCCCGCTCGTCCCCATCTCGAGCTCCCATGCCGTCGTCGGCGGCATCGTCGGCATCGCCCTCGTCAAGAGGGGCCGGAACATCCGCTTCCGGGTCCTCGGGGAGATCGTTCTCGGCTGGCTGGCCACGCCGGTCCTGGCCGGGATCATCGCCTTCTTCGGTCTCTTCATCCTGCAGAACGTCTTCGACCAGGACGTCACCCGCCGGGCCGCGACGGTCCGGGCCGCCGGGGCGGCGCCCGCCGTCGTTCCTGCCCCGCTGCCGCCGCCGCGGACGACGGCCCTGCCGGCCGGCGCCCCGCCCGGCCCGACGATCGACATCCCACGGGCCGCGCCGGACCTCCGGCCGGCCGAAAGGACCGCCCCATGACGAACGAGCTGCCGCGGACGTTCGATCCCCTCGACATGGCCAACTACCGCGTCGAGAAGCTGCCCAAGCGGTCGAAGTCCCGCTTCGAGAAGGCCCTGGCCCTGGCCGGAGGGCCGCTGGCCCTCGTTTCCTTCGTCGTCCTGGGCTTCCTGGTCCGGCTGCCCTTCCTCCAGCGCATCGACCCGGCCCGCCTGGCCGAGGCCGCGGCCAAGAAGTCCTTCGAGGCCATCGGGGCCGACGCCTTCAGCCGCGCCAACCACCTCATGCTGGCCGTCTTCGTCGCCTCCATCATCCTCTGGCTGACCGACGCCCTGCCCAACTACCTGACCTCCCTCCTGGTCATCATCGGCCTGGTTCTGACGGGCGTCCTCTCGGAAAAGGAGGCCTACGCCCAGCTGGGCCACCCGGTCATGTGGCTCAATATCATGTCCTTCGTCCTGGCCAGCATGCTGGTCAAGACGGGCGTGGCCAAGCGCTTCGCCCTGTGGTTCATCCTCAAGTTCGGCAAGAACGCTTCCCATGTCTTCTTGAGCTTCATCGTCATCAACGTCGTCCTCTCGGCCTTCATCTCGGCCACGACGGCCAAGGCGGCCATCCTCCTGCCCATCTTCATGGTCATCGCCGCCATCTACGGCGCCCGCAGCGGCGAGGGCAAGACGAACTTCGGCCGCAACATCGTCCTGCAGAACCTCTTCGAGATCAACATCGGCGCGGCCGCCTTCGTCACCGGCTCGGGGGCCAACCTGCTGGCCGCGGCCCTCATCGGCGGGGCAATCGGCGGCCGCATCTTCTTCTCCGACTGGATGATGGCCATGTTCCCGACCGTCGTCGGGCTGATGGTCATCGGCTACATCCTGGCCATGAAGGTCTTCTTCCCCCTGGCCCCGAACGAGCGCGCGCCGCAGATCGAAGGCGGCATGGAGCGCCTGCGCCAGGAGCTGGCCAAGATGGGCCGGCTCGACGCCCAGGAGATCAAGGCCATCGTCATCTTCGCCCTCATCCTGGGCTTCTGGGCCACCGACCGCCTCCACGGCATCAGCGCCACGGCCGTGGCCTTCGTCGGGGCCATCGTGGCCCTCCTGCCGGGGATCGGCATCGTCAAGTGGAACGACGTCGACGTTCCCTGGCACCTGATGCTCTTCTCGGCCGGCGCCTACACGCTCGGATCGGGCCTGTCGATCACGGACCTGCCCGCGATCAGCGTCAACGCCGCCTTCGACCACCTCGGCATCGGCCCGCACACCCCCTTCTGGGTCCTTTACCTGGTCCTGACGGGAGTGATGATCTTCAGCGCCCTCCTCTTCCAGTCCAAGACCATGCGGGCCATGATCTTCATCCCCATCGCCATCGGCGTGGCCAACCGCTTCGGCTATCCGGTCATCAGCCTGGCCCTGCCCGTGGCCTTCATGATCGAGCACGTCTACGTCCTGCCGTTCAACAGTAAGCCGGCCGCCCTGCTTTACGAGACGGAGATGTACAGCTACTCCGACACTTTCAGGTTCGGCCTGGCCATGATGACCATCGCCTGGGTCCTCAACATCGCGGCCGGCGAGACCTGGTTCCGCCTCCTGGGCATCACCCCGCACGGCGTCTTCGGGCTGTTCTAGGGCCG
>JAEAMG010002036.1_pt1 | contig 13453 bp, 9 predicted proteins | sample 8958741 | NCBI WGS metagenome assembly JAEAMG01 (sample SAMN16933256, study PRJNA681125) | bioreactor sludge metagenome | isolation source: anaerobic bioreactor treating anionic surfactant - SDBS | place: India: Bengaluru | collected 2019-02-28
GTCTTGACGGTGGCCTCCGCCACCGCCATGCGATCCGGGGGGGTGGTGGGGGCGGTTTTCTTCCCGGGCGCCCTCGCCGCCGTGGGCGGGCGCGGGGGGGCGCCGCACGCCCCGGCGGCGGCGCCGGCCCCCGCCAAAGAAGGTGACCATGAGCGATAAGCCCGAGACCGCCGAGCTCGACCAGGTCGTCGCCCGGCGCGAGAAATACCGCCAGCTGGCCGCCGCCGGCGTGCCGCTCTTCCCCTACACCGCGGCCCGGACCCACGATGTGACCCAGGCCGTCGCCGCCTTCGCCGGGAAGACGGCCGAGGAGCTCGAGGCGGCCGCCGCGGCCGTCGTCGTGCCCGGCCGGGTCCTGTCCGTCCGCAAGATGGGCAAGGCGACCTTCTTCCACATCTCCGACGGGCGCCGCCGGCTCCAGGCCTACATCCGGGCCGACCGGGTCGGGCCCGAGGCCTACGAGCGCTTCGGCCTGTTCGACCTCGGCGATGTCGTCGCCGTGTCCGGGACGCTGTTCAAGACCCGCACCGGCGAGCTGACCGTGCTCTGCGACGCGGTCACCTTCCTGGCCAAGTGCTTCCACCCCCTGCCGGAGAAGTGGCACGGCCTCCAGGACGTCGAGCTGCGCTACCGCCAGCGCTATCTCGACCTGATGATGAACCCCGAGGTCGGCGAGGTCTTCCGCCTGCGGGGCGCCATCCTGGCCCATATCCGGAAGTTCTTCGACGACCGGGGCTATCTCGAGGTCGAGACGCCGATGATGCACCCCATCCCCGGCGGGGCCCTGGCCCGGCCCTTCAAGACCCACCACAACGCCCTGGACCTCGAGCTCTACCTCCGCATCGCCCCCGAGCTCTACCTCAAGCGCCTGACCGTCGGCGGCCTGGACAAGGTCTACGAGATCAACCGCAGCTTCCGCAACGAGGGCCTCGACGCCCAGCACAACCCCGAGTTCACGATGCTCGAGTTCTACGAGGCCTACAAGGACTACTACGACATGATGGACATGACCGAGGAGCTGCTGAACGGCCTGGCCGTCGGCCTCCTCGGCGCCGACGAGGCGCCCTTCGGCGAGCACACCATCTCGTTCAAGCGGCCCTTCCGCCGGCTCAAGTTCCTCGACGCCTGCGTCCATTACAGCGGCCTGGCCCCCAGCCGCTTCGAGGACCGCCCCGGGCTCATCGCGTTCGCGGCCGGCCTGGCCCCGGACAAGAAGCCCCAGACCTACGGCAAGGCCCTGGACATCATTTTCGACCGCTTCGTCAAGGACCACATCGTCCAGCCGACCTTCATCACCAACCCGCCCCGGGAGATCTCGCCGCTGGCCAAGGTCTCCCGCGAGAACCCGGAGGAGGCCGAGCGCTTCGAGCTCATGGTCGCCGGGATGGAGCTGGCCAACGCCTTCTCCGAGCTGACCGACCCGGCCGAGCAGCGGGCCCGCTTCGAGGAGCAGGCCCGGGAGCGGGGCCGGGGCGACGACGAGTCGCACGTCGTCGACCTGGACTACGTCGAGGCCCTCGAGTACGGCCTGCCGCCGACGGGCGGGGAGGGCATCGGCATCGACCGGCTGACGATGATCCTGGCCAACCGGCGGTCCATCCGCGAAGTCATGCTCTTCCCCCTGCTGAAGCCGAGATGACGCCATGAGCTTCGAGCTGTTCGTCGCCCGGCGCTACCTCACGGCGCGCCGGAAGGAGGCCTTCGTCTCGGTCATCACGCTGATCTCCGTGGCCGGCGTGGCCATCGGCGTCGCCGCCCTGGTCATCGCCATCGCCCTCATCACCGGTTTCCAGGGCGACGTCCAGGCCAAGATCCTGGGCGCCACCTCGCACGTCATGGTCTCGGACCTCGGCGGGCGGGGCCTCGAGGACTACGAGGCCATGGCGGCCAAGATCCGGGCCCTGCCGGGCGTCGAATCGGCCTCGGCCGTCGTCTACAGCACCGTTTTGGTCACCGGCCGCGGCGAGAGCTCGGGGGCCCTGGTCAAGGGCATCGACTTCGACCGCGAGCGTCCGGGCTCGGCCTGGCTCCAGTCGCTCGAGGCCGGCCGGATCCCCGGCCCGGCGGCCGGCGGCCGCGAGGGCCTGCTCGTCGGCCGCGAGCTGGCCCTGCGCCTGGGCGCCCAGGTCGGCGACGCCGTCCAGATCGTCACCGCCTCCACCACCCTCGGCCCGACCGGGCTCCTGCCCCGGCGCAAGACCTTCGAGGTGGCCGGCATCTTCAACACCGGCCTCTACGAGTTCGACAGCTCCACCGTGCTGGTGGCCCTGGGCACGGCCCAGCGGCTGTTCGGGCTCGAGGGGCGGGCCAGCTACATCCAGGTCAAGCTCCGGGACATCTTCGCCGCCCCCGAGATCGGCCGGCGGATCATGGCCGCGCTGCCGCCCGTCGTCTACATCACGACCTGGATGGAGCTCAACAAGTCGCTCTTCTCGGCCCTCAAGCTGGAGAAGAACATCCTCTTCCTGACCATCACCCTGATCGTCGTCGTGGCCGCCCTGAACATCATCGCCACGCTGATCCTCATGGTCATGGAGAAGACCCGCGACATCGGCATCCTGATGGCCATCGGGGCCACCCCGGCCATGGTCAACCGGATCTTCTTCCTGCAGGGCGCCCTGATCGGCGTCGTCGGGACGGCCCTGGGCGCCGGGCTGGGCCTGGGCTGGTGCGCCCTGGCCAACGCCTTCAAGCTCATCCGCATCCCCGTCGACATCTACCAGATCTCCTACGTCCCGTTCCGGATGCGGCCGCTCGACCTGGCCGCCATCGTCGGCGTGACCCTGCTCATCAGCTTCGCCTCGACCCTCTTCCCGGCCCGCCGCGCGGCCAAGGTGGACCCCGTGGTGGCGTTGAAGTATGAGTGACGCCGTCCTCGTCGCCGAAGGGCTGGGCAAGACCTACCCCCTGCCCAAGGGGGACCTGCGCGTCTTCGAGGGCCTCGATTTCGCCCTCGGCCGGGGCGAGCTGGCGGCCGTCATGGGCGCTTCCGGCGTGGGCAAGACGACCCTGCTCAACCTCCTCGGCGGGCTCGACCGCCCGACCGAGGGCCGGGTCCGCCTCGACGGCGAGGACCTCTTCGCCGGGACCGACCGCGAGGTGGCCGCCATCCGCAACCGCAAGATCGGGTTCGTCTTCCAGGTCTACCACCTCCTGCCCGAATTCACCGCCCTGGAGAACGTCGCCTTTCCCCCGATGATCGGGGGGACGCCGCGGCGGGAGGCCTTCGCCCGGGCCCTGGCGATGCTCCGCGAGGTCGGCCTCGAGGACAAGGCCGGGTCCCGGCCGGGCCAGCTCTCCGGAGGGGAGCAGCAGCGGGTGGCCATCGCCCGGGCCCTCGTCAACGGCCCGCGCCTGCTCCTGGCCGACGAGCCGACGGGCAACCTGGACTGGAAGACGGGGGAGAAGGTCCTCGGCCTGGTCCTCGACCTCCACGCCCGCCGCGGCCTGTCCTCCATTCTGGTCACCCACAACGAGAAGATCGCCCGTTTCTGCGATAAGGTCTACGTCATGGAAGCGGGAGCGATGAAACTCCAGGCCGGGATCCCGGGTTAAGGTAAAGGGAGACCCGGTCCCCGCCCCGGCCCCGGCCCCGGTTTTGACCAATCCCGGCCGATATGGTATATGAGAGAAGGAATGTGGATATGACGAAACGCCTCCTCCTGCCCCTGGGGCTCCTGGCGCTTCTTGCCTTCCTCCCCGCGCTCCTGGCCGCCCAGGAACTCGTGGAGAAGATCGAGATCGCCGGCAACGACCGCGTCACCGCGGAGACCGTGCTTTACTACCTGACCGTCCGGGAGGGGGACTATTACAACGCCGACCAGGTCCGGCGCGACTTCCGCGTCCTCTGGTCGACGGGCTTCTTCTCCGACATCCGCATCGAGGAGTCCCTGGGCTCCCGGGGCCGGATCATCAAGATCGTGGTCCAGGAGAACCCGGTGGTCCGGGCCGTCACCTACAAGACCGGCAAGAAGGTCAAGGAAAAGGACATCGTCGACAAGCTCAAGGAGAAGGACCAGGCCATCCTGCCGTACTCCTATTACAGCCCCTACAAGCTCCAGCGCATCCGGGAGACCATCACCGATCTCCTCTACGAGAAGGGCCTGCTGGCCTCGAAGATCGAGGTCGACACGGTCCGCCAGGGGAAGAACGAGATCGACGTCCAGTTCCGGATCGACGAGGGGCCCAAGCTCCGGGTCGGGGACGTCGTCTTCGAGGGCGGCACCAAGGTCCTGCCCAGCACCCTCGAGTGGTCGATGAAGAGCAACCGGCCCCACTCCCTGTTCAACTTCGTCGCCGGCAAGGACGTCTACAAGCAGAACAAGGTCGAGGACGAGGTCGAGACCATCAAGAAGAAATACCAGGAGCTCGGCTACATGGAGGCCTCGGTCGGCCAGCCGCGGACCGAGGACTTCGTCCGCCGCTCCGTCCTGTTCAAGACCCAGAAGATGGTGCGCCTGGTCTTCCCGGTCACCCCGGGCTACCGCTACCGCACCGGCGAGATCAAGATCGAGGGCAGCAAGGCCCTCAACGCCAAGTACCTGCGCAGCCTGGTCAAGCTGCAGCCCGGCGACACCTACAGCACCAAGTTCCGGGAGAAGACCATCGACGCCATGGGCGAGACCTACCGCGACGGCGGCTACGTCTACGCGCAGATCATCCCCATCGAGAACCTCGACCCCAAGAACAAGGTCGTCAACCTGACCTTCAACGTCGTCGAGGGCGAGGTGGCCTACCTCAACCGGATCGAGTTCCGCGGCAACACCTTCACCAAGGACAAGGTCATCCGCCGGGAGATGATCATCCGCGAGGGCGACCGCTTCAGCTTCGGCCTGTTCAAGAACAGCATCCTGCGGATCAAGCAGCTCGGCATCGTCGACCTGGAGAAGGATCCCGACATCAAGCCGGACGAGTCCGACCCGACCATGATGAACGTCCAGGTCAACGTCAAGGAGATGCAGCGCAACAACATCCAGTTCACGGCCGGCTACAGCGGCTACGAGGGGACCTTCCTGGCCTTCAGCTATTCGACGGTCAACTTCCTCGGCGCCGGCGAGACGCTGGAGTTGAGCCTGCAGCAGGGCAAGCTGGTCAAGAACTACTCCTTCGGCTTCTCCGAGCCGTATCTCTTCGACAAGCCCATCACGGCCGGCTTCAACGTCTACAGCCGGAAGATCGACTACACGACCTACGCCCTCTACAAGCAGAACACCCAGGGCGTCGACCTGACGCTCGGCTCGCGCCTGTTCGGCATGTGGCGGGCCAACCTGACCTACACCGTCCAGCGGATCGAGATCGACTACCCGGCCGGGTCCTACTACTCCTACTATTACGGGGTCGGCACGGGCAAGTACTGGGAGAACTCGATCACGCCGCAGATCTGGCGGTCGACCATCGACAGCCCCCTGACGCCGACCCGGGGCACGTCCTACACGGCCAGCCTCAAGTACGCCGGCAGCTTCCTCGGCGGGGCCGTGGACATGATCAAGCCCCAGTTCGAGTTCACCCACTACCGGCCGGTCCTCGGCAGCGGACATGATCAAGCCCCAGTTCGAGTTCACCCACTACCGGCCGGTCCTCGGCAGCGGCCCCAAGGCCCACGTCATCGGCGTCCACGCCCAGTACATGTGGCTGAAGACCCTCCACGGCACGAAGATCCCGTACTGGGAGAAGTTCTTCCTCGGCGGCGAGCGGTCCATCCGCGGCTACGAGGTCTATTCGATCGGCCCGCGCGACGACAACGGCTACATGATCGGCGGCGACAAGGCCCTGACCCTCAACGCGGAGTACATCATCCCCGTCGGCGGGCCGCTCTACGCCATCTTCTTCTACGACCGGGGCCTGTGCGTGCCCTGGGGCAGCCCGATCGCCTGGAAGGACATGTACGCCTCGGCCGGCATCGAGGCCCGGCTCTTCATCCCGGCCCTGCGCGTGCCCTTCCGGCTCATCTTTTCCTACAACAACAAGAAGATCTACGCCGACGACACCAATTTCGCCTTCCGCTTCGCCGTCGGCACGACGTTCTAGGAGGTTTCCGACCATGAGACGATCCCACCGGCTGTTCGCGTCCCTTCCCGTGGCCCTGGCCGCCCTGGCCGGGCTGGCCCTGGCCCAGGCCAAGCTGGCCACCCTCAACTCCCAGGAGGTCCTGGAGAAGTCCGCCGAGGGCAAGAAGGCCATCGCGGCCCTTCAGGCGGCCGACAAGAAATACAGCGACGACATCACCCGCATGGACGACCAGATCAGGCAGCTCCAGAACCGCCTGCAGACCCAGCGGCTGACCCTGACCCCCGAGGCGGCCGCCGGCATCCAGGCCGACGTCCAAAAGAAGCAGACGGAGCGGCAGCGGGCCGCCGAGGACGCCACCCGGACCATGCAGCAGCTCCAGGCCACGACGCTGGCCAAGATCCAGGACGACCTCATCCCCATCATCGAGCAGCTCCGCGTCGACCGCGGCCTGGACCTCATCTTCGACCTGGCCAAGAGCGGCACCGTCTTCGCCAACCCGGCCATCGACGTGACGGCCGAGATCGTCCGGCGCTACGACGCCCTGAAGGCCGCCCCGCCGGTCAAGAAGTAGCGCCCGCGAGGAGGCAGACCATGATCGCGACCGAACGGATCATGCGCTTCCTGCCCCACCGGTTCCCGTTCCTGCTCGTCGACCGGGTCCTCGAGGTGGAGCCGCGCAAGGCCATCGTCGCCCTGAAGAACGTCACCTGCAACGAGCAGTTCTTCCAGGGCCATTTCCCGGAATGGAAGATCATGCCCGGCGTCCTGATCCTGGAGGCCATGGCCCAGGCCGGGGCCGTCCTCCTGTTCACGTCCATCCCCGACCCGGAGACCAAGTTCGTGGTCTTGAGCAAGGTCGACAAGGCCAAGTTCAAGAGGATGGTCGTGCCCGGCGACCAGCTCCGGCTGGAGGTCGCCTGGACCCGGGAGAAGGGCCGCATCTGCCAGATGAAGGGCCGCGCCCTGGTCGGGGACGACCTGGCCGCCGAGGCGGAGATCTACGCCTCCGTCCTCGACGTCGCCGACGTCCGGCCGTCCTTTACTTGACGGCCTTGATGAGCCGGCCGGCCGGCGGCACGGCCGCGAGCTCGAGGCCGTTCATGACCCCGAACGAGGGCCAGGATTTCTCCGGCAGCCCCGCCTTTTTCAGGATGGCCTGCAGCGTGTCCGTCCCGTTGGCCCGGACCAGGGCCAGCCGGCGGGGGGCGCGGTTGATCTTCGAGGCGTCGTTGAGGTCCCGGAACGAGGCCACGATCCTCTGGAACTCCGCCTGGTACTTGCCGAAGCTCGCGGCCGGGCTCATGGCCTGGAAGGCGTAGACCCAGTCGTCCTTCTTCAGGCAGGAGATCATCATCTGCACCGCCGCCTGGTCCTGTTGGGGGACGGCGTACGCCTGCTGGTAGCAGGCCAGGCCGTTGACCGTGGTCCGGTTCTCGCCGAGGAGCTTGCCGCCGGCGTTGGTGATCTCGGCGGCCTGCTTCTTGAGGAACTGCTCGGGCGTGTCGGCGGACGCGCCGCCCTGCAGGATGACGCCGGCGTTCTGGTCGGCCGCCACCAGCGTCACCCGGGTCGGCATGTTCTCGACGGCCCAGCCCGACGGGACGGCGAACTGGAAGCGCAGGCCGGGGTGGTAGAAGAAGCCGTTCTCGACGTAGCCCTGCCGGGGGTCCTCGCCGTAGACGACGTTCTCGACCGTCCGGAGGTAGGCGTCGGGGTTGCGGGCCAGGGACCGGTCGGCCGGCTGCAGCAGGGACTGCACGTGGGCGATGCGGTCGGAGGTCAGGGGGTGGGTGGACAGGAAGCCCGGCAGGGAGCTGCCCTGGCCGGAGAGATCGCCCATTTTCTGTAGCGAGGCGAAGGTGACGGCCATGTCGGCCGGATTGAAGCCGGCGGCGCGCGAGTAGTCGATGCCCAGGCCGTCGGCCTGGTTCTCGTTGTCGCGGCTGAACTTCAGGAACATCACCTGGAGGCCGGTCCCGGCCAGGCCGGCGTACTTGGCGAACTGCTTGCTGACGACGCTGCCGACGACCAGGCCGATCTGGGCCACCTGGGCCTTGCTCATCTGGCTCATCGAGTGGCGGGCGTTGACGTGGCCGATCTCGTGGCCGAGCACGGCCGCCAGCTCCGCTTCCGAGCTCATCATGGCCAGGATGCCGCGGGTGACGTAGACCGAGCCCCCGGGCACGGCGAAGGCGTTGACGACGGGGCTGTCGAGCACCGTGAAGCGCCACGGCAGGCCGGGCCGCTGCCCCTTGGCCGCCAGGGCCTTGCCCATCCGGTCGACGTAGGCCGTCAGGGCCTTGTCGTCGTAGACCCCATAGGTCGCCGCGACCTCCTGGTCGGTCTGCTGGCCGAGCTGGATCTCCTGGCTCTCGGAGTAGAGCATGAACTCTTTCTTGCCGCTGACGGGATTGACGGCGCAGGACGCGAGGGCCGCGACGAGCAGGACCAGCGCCGCGCACCTGGTGCGGGTTTTCATGAGGGCCTCCCTTGTTATTTTAATGTGAAGAGGGCGTCGTCCAGGTTGGAGTTGTAGGCCACCGTGACGATCGTGACCCGCTGGACCTCGGTCCCGTTGTGGAGCGTCCGCAGGGCGTGGGGGACCATGGTGCCGGCGACCTTGCGGTAATCGGTCGTGAAGGTCTCGGCGTCCACCGGGGCCCCGGCCGGATCGAACGTCAGCGTCCGGGTCCGGTAGGGGAGGAAGGTCTCGGGATCCAGGTCGTACACGGTCTTGCGGCCCTCGCCGCGGGTCTGTTCGAGCACGATGAAGTCCCGGCCATCGAGAGTGGTTTTGGGCTTCAGGGCATAGCTGACGCCAGCCCGGCGGGGATCGAGGAGGGCCTGGGTCTCGCGGGCCTGGCGGGCCAGCTCCTGGGCCAGGTAATCGGGCATCTCCTCGGTCGCGCCGGTCTGGGGATTGGTGACCCAGCCCTTGCGGCCGTCGAACGCTTGGACGATGGTCATGCCCGCTTCGGCGATGGTGATGTCCAGGCGCAGCTTGTCGGGCTCTTTCTGATAGATGGTCAGGGGCACGGTGATGCCGTACTGGACCATCTCGGCCGTTCCGGAGACCGTCGTGTCCTTGATCGCCCCAAGCACCTTGCGGCCCCCCATGGCTTCGACGAGCTTGTCGACAACGGCCAAGGCCTCTTTGCTCCCCGGCCCGGCCGGGGCTTGTCCGGACGCGGCCGGCCGGACCATGGACAGGACGAGCAGGACGGCGCCGCAGGCCGCGGTCAGCGATCTTCGCATCGGACCCTCCGGGAGAATCGATGAGATTGTAACCCAACGAAAGGGCCTTGCCAAGAGCCGGGCGCGAGCCGCGTCCGACCCGCCGGCTCGCGGCCGCGACGCTCCGGGCCTTTGGCATCGAAGAATGGTTAGCCGCGACAAGGGGTGCGGGTAGCCACAACAATGTAAATATTCGTCGAATTTGCTATAATTATTAATATCAGTAAGATGTGCCTCGAAAACAATATTTTATGTGCTATAAATGGACAGCATATAATCGGCATATATAATAAAATGCTTGACTTAAATAACTTTTGTGTGATAAAATCCTAATGTTCAATTAAAGGACATTATTGTGTCTAGCGGATTGGCCATTATCGCCTGCTCGAGCTTCAGCCGCGAGATCCAAGCCCTCCAATCGTCCCCCGAGCTCGAGGACATCCAATTCCTCGTCCAGCCGACGGCCTGCGACATGACCGAAGCCGTTTGGCCCGGCCTCGGCGACGCGGCGGGATCGTGCGCCGGCCAGGGCTGCGCCGTCGGCCTCCTCGGCGGGTACTGCCTGGGGGCGGCGTCGCGCGACCACCATCTCGAACAGACCTGCCGGCTCTTCCGGGAGAGCCAGTGCCCCGAGTGGGTGGCGGACAAGACGGTCCTGGACGGTCTCGTGCGGGACGGCGCCCTGCCGGTCCTGCCCGGCTGGCTCAAGGACTGGGAACACCATGTCGAGGCCCGCTGGTCCGCGGACCACAAGGCCGCCCAGTCCTACTTCCGCGACGCGGCCCGGAAGGTCGTCCTGCTCGACACGGGCGTCGGGCCGGACCTCGGCCGGGAGCTGCGGTCGTTCGCCCGCTTCCTGCGAATGCCCTTCGAGGTCCATCCGGCCGGCCTGGGATATTTCCGTCTGGGCCTCGGCCGCATCGCCTCGGCCTGGCGGCTGGAGATGCTGCGGCTGGAGAATTCCGACCGGCTGTCCGTGGCAAAGGGCCGGGCGGTCGATTACCCCCGCTTCGGCCGTCTCGTCGACGACGTGGCCGGGGCGGCCGACCTGGACCGGGCCCAGGCCGCGCTGGTCGAGTTCTTCCGGGCCGTTCTGGCGCCCCGGGACGCAGACTTCCTGACGATCGAGGCCCTGTCCGGCCGTCCCGTGCCCGAAGGCTCGGCCCTGGACCGCATCCTGGCCCTCAACGCGGACACGGCCCGGACCGACGACGGCGCGAGAACGTATGTCAAGGTCGCCTCGGGCCGCGAGATCCTCGGCGTCCTGGAGCTGGCCGGGCCCGGCGGTCCGGACGGCGACGGCCGCGAGGCCGGGCTGGCCGCGGCCGCGGCCCGGATCGGCGGGGTGGCCCTGGCCCATGTCCGGACGCGCCTGGCGCTCGAGGCCGCCCGGGGCCGGGCCGAGAACGCCGAGGCGGCCCTGGCCTCCGGCGCCGAGATGATGGCCCGGACCTTCAGCTACCCGCTCGGCACCTACCGGACGACGCCGCAAGGCCGGATCATCGAGGCCGCGCCGCAGCTGGCCCGGATGCTGGGCTTCCCGGACATCGCCGCCCTCAAGACCGTCAACTACTGGGACCTGCACAAGGACCCCCACGACCGGGACCACAAGCAGGCCTATCTGGATTCGACGTCCATGGTCGGGCTGTTCGAATGCCAGCTCAAGCGGGCCAACGGCACGACGCTGTGGGTCGAGGACTCCTGCCGGGCGGCCAAGGACGCCGCCGGCCGGGTCCTCTACTACGACGGCGTCATCGAGGACATCACCGAGAAGCGGCGGATGAAGGAGGAGCACGATCGGGTCGTGCGCCTGCAGGCCGCCGTCGGCGAGGTCTCCGAGCGGCTACTGTCCTCGACCCCCATCGACGAGATCTCCTCGCTCGTCCTCGAGCAGGCCCGGCGGCTGACCGCGAGCCCGTCCGGCTTCGTCGGCCACGTCGACCAGAAAACGGGCGGGCTGGTGCCGGCGGCCATGACCCCGGACGCCCGGGCCATGGCCGGCGCCCACGCCGAGGCCGCGGCCCGCTTCCACGAGAGCTCGGGCATGTGGCGCTGGGTGCTCGAGGAACGGCGGGCCATCGTGACCACGATGCCCAGCCTGGACCCGCGCTACCGGGGCATGCCGGACTGGCATCTGCCCGTCGGGCCCTTCCTGGCGGTCCCGGCCATCATGTCGGACGCCATCGTCGGCCTGATCGTCGTGGCCAACGCCGAGGACCCCTACCTCGAGCGCGACCTCAAGGCGGTCGAGCGCCTGGCCCAGCTGTACGCCATCGCCGTCCAGCGCACCCGGACCGAGGACGAGCTGCGCGAGCTGTCGCTCGTCGACGAGCTGACCCGGGTCTACAACCGCCGCGGCTTCTTGACGCTGGCCGAGCAGCAGCTCAAGGTCGCCCACCGCTCGCGCAAGGAGATGACCCTCTTTTACGCCGACCTCGACGACCTCAAGAAGATCAACGACGCCCGCGGCCACGAAGAGGGCGACAACGCGCTCGTCGAAGCGGCCGACCTCCTGCGGGACGTGTTCCGCGATTCGGACATCATCGCCCGCATCGGCGGCGACGAGTTCGTCATCCTGGCCATCGACATCGCCGAGAGCCGGGCGGCCGGGCTGGCCCGCCGCCTCCGCGACCGCATCCAGGCCCGCAACGCGGCCCCCGGCAACGCCTACCCCCTGACGTTCAGCGTCGGCCTCTGCCGCTACGACCCCGAACGGCCCTGCTCTCTCCAGGAGCTTCTGACGGAGGCCGACCGGCGCATGTATCTGGAGAAGACGTCGAAAAAGGCGGCCGGGGCGGCGGCCTGACGGGCCGCCCGGGGCTAGCTCCGCAGGCCGTACTTGGCCAGCTTGTTGTAGAGGGTCGTCCGCGAGATCGACAGGATCTTGGCCGTCTGCCGCAGGTTCCCCTTGGTCACCTTCAGGAGATAGGCGATGTAGTCCCGCTCCAGGTCGTCCAGGGTCGAGAGGCGGCCGTGGCCGGCCAGGGCCACCGCCCCTTCCGGCGGGACGTAGTCGCGGAGGTACTTGGGCAGGTTGGCGACGTCGAGGAAGTCCTTCTTGCAGAGCAGGACGGCACTCTCCAGCACGTTGGCCAGCTCGCGGACGTTGCCCGGCCAGGCGTACTTGAGAAAGAGCTTCTGGACCTCGCGCGAGACGCCCCGGACGTCCTTGGAGAACTTCTGGTCGGCGGCCTGGACGAAATGCCGGACGAGAAGCGGGATGTCCTCGGGCCGCTCGCGCAGGGGCGGCAGCTCGATGACGACCTTGTTGAGGCGGTGCAGGAGGTCCTCCCGGAAGCCGCCGGCCCGGACGAGCTCGCCCAGGCCGCGGTTGGTCGCGGCCAGGACCCGGACGTCGACCGAGGTGCTCTCGCCGGCCCCGAGCGGGCGGAACTCGCGGCTCTCGAGGACGCGGAGAAGCTTGGCCTGCACGGCCAGGGGGACCTCGGCGATCTCGTCGAGGAAGATCGTCCCCCCGTCGGCCTCCTCGAACAGCCCGCGCTTGTCCTTGTCGGCCCCCGTGAAGGCCCCCTTCTTGTAGCCGAAGAGCTCGGACTCGAACAGGTTCTCGGGGATGGCGGCGCAGTCGCAGACGACCAGCGGACGGTCCTTGACCGGGCTCAAGCCGTGGATGGCCCGGGCCACGACCTCCTTGCCCGTACCGGTCTCGCCGACGACGAGGACGCTCGAGAAGTACTTGGCGATGTTCTCGATCAGGCCGAAGATCTCGAGCATGGTCGGATTGCGGCTGATCAGCCCTTCGAAGACGTACTTGCGCTCCAGCCGCTTCTCGAGGTGCAGGGTCTCCCGGCGGAGATCGCGCTTGCGCGAGATGCGGCGCAGGATGTCGGCCAGGATGTCGCGCTCGTAGGGCTTGGGCACGACGTCGGTGGCCCCGGCGTGGACGAGGTCGAGGACGGCCTCGCGCCCCAGGGGGGGGCCGCCGACGAGGACGTCGACCAGGGCGTCGGCCTTCTTGATCTTGCGCATGATCATCAGGCCGGCGGCCGCGGAGTCCCCGGCGTCGACCAGGACGACCCGGATGCCGTGGTCCCGGATGACGTCGAGATAGGCGTCGCCGGTCTGGGCGAAGAAGACGTTGAAGTCCGCGGCCACGGGGGCCTTCTTGACGGACTCGTAAAGCGGGAAATCGTCCGAGATGATCAGGAGATTGATCGGCGCGTCCATCTGTTCCCGCCCCGGGTCCGTG
>JAEAMG010002063.1_pt1 | contig 13451 bp, 9 predicted proteins | sample 8958741 | NCBI WGS metagenome assembly JAEAMG01 (sample SAMN16933256, study PRJNA681125) | bioreactor sludge metagenome | isolation source: anaerobic bioreactor treating anionic surfactant - SDBS | place: India: Bengaluru | collected 2019-02-28
GCAGCGGGCGCTGTCATTATTACCTCCAGCCACAATCCGTCGATGTGGAATGGGTTCAAAGTCAAACCAGAGTATGCGGGCAGCGCGTCACCTGAGGTCGTGGCATTGCTGGAAAGGAACATCTCCAGTATCCAGACCGGAGCGGAGAAAGTACAGCGGGTGACGCTAAATAAGGCACTGCAGCAGAATCTGGTAGTCAGGTTCAACCCGGCGCCTGCGTATCTGAAGCAGATTGCCTCCCTGGTGGACATCGAGGGTATCAAGCAAGCGGGGATTACGGTGGTTGCGGATGCGATGTTTGGCGCGGGAATGGGCTATTTCCCAACCATTCTGTCCGGCGGCAATACGCGCGTCATAGAGATCAATAACGTGCGCAATCCGCTTTTCCCCGGGTTGCACAGTCCCGAACCAATCGCCCGCAACCTTGCGGCGTTGACCGCAGCGATTGCGCAGAATGCCGCGCATGCGGGTCTGGCCACCGATGGGGACGCAGACCGCATTGGCCTGATGGACGAGCACGGGGTGTTCATCAACCAGTTGCAGGTCTACGCCCTGTTGCTGCTCTATCTGCTGGAAGTACGCGGCAAACGCGGCCCTATCGTCAAGACCGTCACGACCACGGCCATGGCACACAAACTGGCCAAGCTGTACGATATTCCCGTCCATGAGACGCCAGTTGGATTCAAGTACGTTGGACCCAAAATGATGGAGACCGGGGCCATCATGGGCGGTGAAGAGAGCGGCGGCTTTGGCTTTGCCGGTCATATCCCCGAGCGCGACGGCGTGCTCTCCGGGCTGTTCCTGCTGGACTTGATGATCAAGCTGCAAAAGTCACCGGCGCAGCTCATAGAGTACCTCTACTCACTGGTCGGACCACACTTCTATGATCGGATTGATGTGCAGCTACTCCCCGAGCAGCGCGACGCGGCTTTGACCCGTATCAAGGCGGCAAAGCCGGAGCGGATTGCCGGGCTGAAGGTGACACAGATTGACACCCTGGATGGCTTTCGTTACGTGCTGGAGGATGGCGGGTGGCTACTCGTCCGGTTCTCCGGCACCGAGCCGCTGATTCGCATCTATACCGAGACGACCAATGGCGCTCTGGTGCAGGCAATCCTGGCAGACGGCAGCAAGCTGGTAGGCCTGGAAGCCGGTACTTCGCCCCGCCCTGTTGGCGGGGAAGGCCAGGTGAGTTTGTGATTCTTGTTGACACGCATGCGCACCTCGACGATCGCCAGTTCGACCAGGATCGCGAAGACACCATCAAGCGATCATCCGCCGCCGGCGTGCGCTGCATTGTCACCATAGGCACGGATCTGGATTCAAGCCGCGCGGCCGTGGCTCTGGCGCAGCAGCACACTTGCATCTATGCTGCAGTGGGTGTACACCCACATGATGCAGCGCGGGTCGGGCCAGACACCATGCAGACACTGCTGGGCTACGCGCGGGGTGACAGGGTCGTGGCTATCGGGGAGACCGGCCTGGACTTTTACCGCAACCTTTCGCCACATGATCGCCAGAAAGAGGTGTTCGCCGCTCATCTGGAGCTGTCGCGAAGTATCGACAAACCAGTGGTCATCCACGACCGCGATGCTCACGTAGAAACGATGGCCGTCCTGCGCGAACACGGGTGGAAGTGGCCAGGCGTGTTGCACTGTTTTTCCGGTGACAGAGAGATGGCGCTAGAGGCGATCAGGATGGGATTCTATATCTCATTCGGTGGCCCGGTCACCTTTCCCAACGCGCATCGCCTGCAGGAGCTGGCACGCGAGTTGCCCCTGGAGCGCATGCTTGTCGAGACCGATTGCCCCTACCTGTCGCCACAGCCCCGGCGCGGCCAGCGTAATGAGCCGGCCAATGTGCGGTGGGTCGCCGCCAAAATCGCCACCTTGCGCGAGATATCGCTGGAGCAGGTGGCAGAGATCACGACGGAGAACGCCAGGCGGCTTTTCGGATTGAGCGGTTGCGCAGGGCAACTGTCGAATTTGCCCCACAGCCAGTAGGGGAGGATCAACCCGTTGGCTGACCTATCTGTCGTCATCGTTAGCTGGAATGTAAGAGACCTGCTGGAACGCTGCCTGACCTCGGTGAACGCCGACATCGCCGGAGCAGACCGTGGCATCCCCTCAGGCTCGGCCGAACGTGCGGCAGCGACACCTGATCCGAGAGCACCGTCGCCACAGCAGCACTCAAATGCCGGCCTTACGGTCGAGACTATCGTTTTGGATAATGCTTCCAGCGATGGCAGCCCTGACATGGTCCGCCAGCGTTTTCCCCGCGTCAGACTGATCGCCAGCGACACCAATCTGGGTTTCGTCAGAGCGAACAACAGAGGGGTTGCCGCAAGCACAGGTCGCTACATATTGCTCCTGAACCCCGATACTGAGGTCCCGAGTGGGACTCTGGCCGGGATGGTGACTCATATGGATCAACACCCGGACATAGGCGTTCTCGGCCCCAAGCTGCTGTGCTCAGACGGACAGGTGCAATCATCGAGGCGGCGCTTTCCCACACTGGCAACGGCGTTCCTGGAGAGCACCGTACTGCAACAGTGGTTCTCGCACAGCCGGTTGCTGCAGCGCTATTACATGCAGGACAAAAGCGATGACGAGGAACAAGACGTCGACTGGTTGGTCGGCGCTTGCCTGCTGATTCGCCGTGAGACCTGGGACCAGGTCGGCCCGCTGGACGAGAACATTTTCATGTACTCAGAAGAGCTTGACTGGTGCCGTAGAGCCAAGACAGCTGGTTGGCGCATAGTGTATGTGCCGTGGGCAAGAGTGGTGCACCATGAGGGCCAGAGCAGTAGCCAGGTCGTGCCGGCGCGGCATATCTACTTCCAGAGCAGCAAGGTATACTACTTCCGCAAGCATCACGGCACACTGGCAGGCGAAACCCTGCGATTGTACCTTCTGGCCACGTACGTTTTCCAGCTAGCGGTAGAGGCCGCCAAGTGGGCAGTGGGGCACAAGCGGGCTCTGCGCCGTGAGCGTGTCGCCGCATACCTGCGCGTGCTTCGCTCCGGATTGCGCGTGCGAGGCGAGTACGCTCTCCCGTCGACGACTGCCCAGCAGACCGGGGCACAAGGGACGCAGCCATGAGAGTCTGCCTGGTCAGTGCGGAGTACCCACCCATGCAGGGTGGGGTGGGCGATTGCACGCACGAGCTCGGGCGCGCACTCATCGCTCTGAAGCACCAGGTGGCAGTCGTGACTTCCGTCACCCCGCCAGGGCTCAACAAGGACAGGGCGAGCGGGGAGAACGCTCCGGCACTCCGGCCAGAGCTCTCGCCACTGCAGCCCTCGCCTCCGGTATCCCGTCCCGTGGCCCTGGCAGGATTGGAGGGGTCCACAGAGCCAGAACCCGGCTTGTACCCGGTGGTAGCCAGGTGGAACTGGGGAAGCTGGGGTCACGTCATGGAGACAGTGCGCACGCTGAAGAGCGACATCCTGCACATCGAGTATCAGACCGCAGGGTACGGTATGCACCCGGCGATCAACTTGCTGCCCCTGCGTCTGCGCTTGATGAAGCAACAGCCCCGGGTGGTAGTCACCTTCCATGACCTGCGCGTACCCTATCTGTTTCCCAAGGCCGGCATAGTCAGGAAATGGGTCACGCTGGCGCTGGCGCGCTGGAGCGATGCGGTCATTGCCACGAATATCGAGGACTATCAGTCACTCAGCAAATCGCTGGCGGGACATAGCCGCCCGTCATTGCACCTGATCCCTATAGGCAGCAATATTCAGCCACGGCCTCCAGCTGACTATGACCGTGCGACATGGCGACACAACCTCGGCGTCGATGACGAGCTGCTGCTGTGCTATTTCGGATTCCTGAACGAAAGCAAAGGAGGCGAGACTCTGTTTAGAGCCCTGGCAGAGCTGGTCCGCCGGGGACGGCGAGTCAAGTTGTTGATGATCGGTGGTCAGGTTGGCGACAGTGATCCGACGAACGTGGCCTATGCGCAGCACATCCGGGTCCTCAGCACGGAGCTGGGCTTGCAGGATCGCGTACTGTGGACCGGCTATACAGACGCCCAGCAAGTCGCGGCCAATCTCCTGGCAGCCGACATCTGTGTCTTGCCGTACCGCGATGGCGCGTCCTATCGCCGCGGCAGCTTTATGGCCGCCCTGGCCCACGGCCTGCCGATCATCAGCACACAACCCGAGGCGCACATCGACACGCTGGTAGGTGGCGAGAATATCCTCCTGGTGCCGGCAGATGACCCGCCGGCCACCGCAGCGGCGATAGAGCAACTGGCGTCCGCACCGGAGTTGCGTGCGCGCCTGGCACGGGGCGCACTGGAGCTGGCCCAGGCCTTTACCTGGAACGCAATCGCTGCGCAGACTGCCCGGGTCTACGGTGAACTGCTTGCAGAAGATTTGAACTGGAAACGGTCGGGAAAGGTTGAGAATGGCAAGTGACATAGCGAGCGGGCCTGCAGTGCCGACGCATGGCAGGACCTCCCACCCGGACAGGATCTGGCTGTGGGCATGTGCGCTCATCACCCTGGCCACTTTTGCCATGTATGTATTCACCCTTGGCAAACAGAGCCTCTGGCCCGATGAAGGGCTCACTGTTGCCTTCGCGGGACGTCCCCTGATCGAGGTTCTACGGACGATGATCTGGGAGGACCTGCACCCACCGTTGTACTACTTGATCATGCACTTCTGGATGATCCTGGCCGGAAGGAGCGAGCTCGCGGTTCGTATGCCCTCGGCTTTCGCCGCTGTGCTTCTGGTACCGCTTGGTTTCGCGGTGGTGCGCGAGGTCTACGGCAAAGAAGGCGCCGCCGCGGGGATAGCGGCTGCGGCCCTCATCGGGGCTTCACCATTCATCGCTCACTACGCACAAGAGACTCGCATGTACAGCCTCACTGCGGCTCTGACTCTGGCAACCGTCTGGGCCTACCTCAGAGCCACGCGCACTCGCACACGTCGCTGGTGGCTGGCCTTTGGCTGTCTATTGGCGACCGGCCTGTACACGCTGTATTTTGCGGCATTCATCGTGCCGGCCTTCTGGCTCTATGCCTTGTTGTTCGACCACAAGTCCCTGCGGGGCACGGTTCTCAACACAGTGATGGCAGGAGTACTCTACTTGCCCTGGGTTGTTCCGGCATATCTCCAACTGGCGCGGCTGCAGCGTTCGCCAGACTACTGGCTCACGACACAGATTGATCTAAAGTGGTTTGCAGGCGCCATGCTGGACATGCTGCTGCCGAACCTGACGGGGCGCTGGGCCCTGCTGCTGGTAGGAGCTATCGCCCTGGCGTTCGCCGGTTTTGTTCTGACCAGAGGGCTGAAGCTGTCGCAGCGCGGACGGCGCTTTATACTGGTCGCATTGGCTTTTCTGAGCCCCTTCGCCCTGACCTATGTGACGGTAGCATTGGTGCCCAAGTTTGCTCCTCGCTACGCCATCATGACGGCCGCGCCGCTCTATATCTGCGTTTGCCTGGGCCTCTACGGGTTGCTCAGCGGCAAGCCCGTCACGCGCATTCTCTTCGGCCTGCTCGCCGCCGCAGCTGTACTCGTCTCGCTCCGCTCAGCGATAGAAACGGTCGAAGGGCGCCTCAACGCACGTGATGACACAAGAGCCGTGGGAGCCTACCTGACCCAAAACGTGCAGGCCGATGAGGCGCTGGTGTTGGTGGAGAACGCGCCCTATGCGCTGGAGTATTACTATCGCGGCGGCGCGGCCCGGTACGGATACCATGTGGGAGAGGATTTCGAAGGTGCCGCGAGCATGCTCACCAGACTCTTGCGCACCCGTACTGAGCGGATCTGGCTGGTGCACTGGAGAAACGAGTTCGCCGATCCCACGGACATGATCCTCACCGAACTCTTGCGTGTTGGGCGGATCGCCGTAAAGGAGGAGTTTCACGGCTACAGGGTGTATGGTTTCGATATTCGGGACTATGACTATACGGTTTCCGCCTACCCCGAACCGGCACAACGTATCGGCATGGATTTCGTGCCGGGCATCCGCCTGGTGGGCTTTGACCGCCTGAGCGGTGAAGCCGGCCAGATTCACTATGTGTTGTACTGGCAGGCGCTCGAGCAGCTTGCGCGTAACTACAGCCTCACCCTGACCTTCGAGAGCGAGGATGGAACAGAATACATACGCCGGGATCAGGCACTGTGCACCGACTACTTTTTGCCGCCCGTATGGCCCGTGCAAAAGCCCATCCGCGGTCGCGTGGACCTGATTCTGCCCGGCGACCTGCCTCCCCTGGATTACCGGGTCTACGTAAGGGTGTGGGATCCCCAGTCCCAGCGCGGTCTGGATCTCGTCGATGAGAGCGGGCACCCTCTGGGACAGGCACTGCTTCTGGAAGAACTCGTGCTATCGAAGGAGGAGCTGGCCGAATCTCCCAGCCCGGTGACGAACTCGCTGAGCGCTAAGATGGGTGATCATCTGCAGCTGTTGGGCTATGAACTAGCAGGCACAACGTACAATGCAGGTGACACGCTCTACCTGACTCTCTGGTGGCAGAGCAACAATACACCCGAGCAAGATCACCAGGTGCGTGTCCGCCTGCTGGACGGCGCGGAGGCGGTGATCTGGGAGGCAGCGCGGCCAATAGTAGCGGGTTATCCCACTGCGCGCTGGCAAGCCGGCGAGATCAACCGCGGTATCTACCGTCTGCCAATCCCATCCGATTTACCCGGGGGTGAGTATACCCTGCAAGCCGGCATTGGAGACGAGCAAATCGCGCTAACAGCAATAGAAATCGAGGCTCAGGAGCATCGCTACGATATGCCGCCCATGCAACAATCCGTCGGGGCGCAGTTCGAGTCAGGTGTTGTGTTGCTTGGCTATGACCTGCAGACGCCTGCTATTCAACCCGGCGGAACCATGACCGTCACGCTCTACTGGCAGACAAAGGAGGTCATGGCCGCCAGTTACAAGGTCAGTGTACAGGTTCTGGGGACCGGGCCACGGATTATTGCCCAACACGACAGCATCCCGGCCAATTGGACTCGCCCGACGACCGCCTGGCTAGTAGGTGAAGTCATCACCGACGAGCATGTGCTGGAACTCACATCAGATGCGGCACCCGGCACCTACACCGTGATCGTCGCCTTGTATGAGGAGGCCTCTTCACGACGGCTACGTGTAGAGCAGGGAGGCACAGGGGATTCCGTAACAATCGCCACTGTGCACAACGTGCCATAGGGGCACGGCCATTCGCTTTGCGGACCTGGCTAAAAGCAAGCTCTATATTCATGTCGCCTATTGGTACTCTATCCCGTGTTTCCGGTACTCCGCCTCGCGCTACCGGCGAGGTTGACGGGAAGCGCAATCTACGCCTGGGAGATGTTTGGATATGTATGAGGCTCTTGTCAAACGTCTGCGGTCCTGGCTTGTAACAGGAAGCCAGACAAAGCAACTTCTGGCCGTGCTGGCCCTCTGTGTCATCGTGGGCATCGCGGGAGGTATACTTTTCGTTATTCCAGGCCCCTTGCTGACGGTGGCCCTGCTTGTGGCGGCCGCCGGCGGTCTGGTCATGCTGCGCAGCACACAGTTCACCTTTTTCGTCCTGATCGGCGTGATTTGCCTGCTGCCCTTTGCAGCGCTGCCTATTCCCAACGTAGGCTTTCGCCCCACAGTGCTGGACTTGATACTGGCTGTTCTTCTGTTCAGCTGGTTGTTCCAGGTTGCCCGAAAGAAGCAGAGGAACATCCTCGGCTCCGCCCTGGGCATGCCTATTGTTGTCCTGATGATCCTGGCCTGTGTTTCATTCGTCATTGGCCTGTCATTTGCCAGCCCCACCACGTCCGTCATACGCCAGTTTGCCGAGCTGTTGTTGAACCTTGTGCTGTTCTTCCTGGTCATAAACAACGTACGCAGCCAGAAGCATCTGGAACAGATCGTCTGCGTACTGATCCTGGCAGGTTTTGCAGCGTCGGTGATCGGCGTGGTGCTGTACTTTATTCCGGAGCACTGGACGATCCGGTTGCTCTCGATGCTGCGCGTCCTCGGCTATCCTTCCGGCAGCGATGTGCTGGTCTATGTCGAATCCGACCCGGCGCTGCCATTGCGGGCAACTTCGACATCGATCAACCCGAACGTATTGGGGGGCATGCTGGCCATTGTGGCCGCGATTACGGCTCCACAACTGCTATCACGCGATCCACTTCCCCTGTTTCGCCGGGGGCCACATGCCTGGGGCCTGAACTGGCTAGCCGCGCCTGTGTTGGGTGCCATGCTGCTCTGTTTGCTGCTGAGTTACTCACGGGGTGTCATGGCCGGGTTGGCCGGAGCAGTCGTTATCGTAGCCCTGTTACGCTACCGTAAGCTGGTTCTTCTGATGCTGCTGGTGGGCCTCGTACTGCTGTTGCTGCCGCAGACACAATGGTATGTGCAGCACTTTGTGGAGGGGCTGCAGGGCGAGGACCTGGCGACACAGATGCGCTTTGGGGAATATAAGGATGCTCTGATTCTGGTTTCGCGCTATCCATGGTTCGGCGTGGGCTTTTCCGGAGCGCCCAATATTGACGTCTACATCGGCGTATCCATGGTTTACCTGTTGATCGCTGAAGAGATGGGTTTCGTGGGGCTCGGTGTTTTCCTGCTGATCATGGCGCTGGCGGTCAGACAGACCCTGCAAGGCCTGGGGCGTGTCAGTGACAATCCCCGGCGCGAGTCGATCCTGCTGGGCCTGTTGGGCGCTCTACTCGCCATACTGTTTACGGGGATATTCGACCACTACTTCTTCAACATCAATTTCCAGCATGCAGTAGCGCTGGTTTGGCTCTGCGTAGGGCTGGCGATTGCCACTACGCTGCTGCCGGTCGATGGCAGCATGAAAACGACTTGATGGCTACCCTGATTCTTCTGCCTATGTTATAATTCGCCCAGACGCAAGAGACAGATCAAGGAGGCTTGGATGGAAATCGAGACGAAGCAGTTGAAGCGAGTAGACGTCGTGGAAGTCAGGGGTCGCGTCGATAGCAATACTGCTGCTCAGCTAGAAGATGCTTTCAAGGCGATCACCGGAGCGGGCCGTTTTCGCATTGTCGTAGATATGGAGAAACTCGAATACATCAGCAGCCGCGGCTTGCGCGCCCTGATCAGCACCCGACAAGAGACGCGACGGTGGAATCGCGGTGATCTGCGCTTGTGCAACATGCCTGCCCGCATCAAAGAAGTGTTTGATCTGGCCGGCCTGACGCCCCTGTTCAAAATCTACAACGACCCCGTAGATGCCGTCGGCGGCTTCTAGGGGAATGCGGATCGACCGACGCAGGGGCGCCCGGCAGGCAAGCTGCCGCGCGGTCCCTGTGGTCGTCCGCGACCCGGCACAGGGGCTTCCCTGCCGCAGGCTTTCTCCCGGTGTTGGCCATCAGGGCCGGCTTGCATGGCGAATGGTGCCTCACGCGGCAGGCTTCTGGCGTATGCCGGAGATCGATTGCGCGGGTAAGGAGCAATGACTTCCAAGTTCAAGCTGCGCGTAACCAGCGACATGAAAAACCTCACTACCATTAGTGAGTTCGTCTCCGCTTTTGCCCGGGAGGCAGCGCTGAATGAGGACGACACTTTTGCCCTGCAGATGGCTGCAGATGAGGCGTGTGCCAATGTGATCGAACATGCCTACGGTGGACGACCAGACGGCACGGTCAGCATAGAGTGCCGTCTGGCAAATGACGAAGTGATCCTGACCATCCGTGATCATGGGCGGCCTTTTGATCCGAAAGCCGTACCCAGGCCAGACATGGCTGCCCCCCTGGCGAAACGTAATGGGGGCGCCCTGGGGCTCTACCTCATGGAAAAGCTCATGGATGTGGTTCAGTTCGAGTTCGACCCATCCAAGGGGAACAAGCTGACCATGAAGAAGAAGGTACACCGTGAGAAGCTACCCCTCTGCTGCAAATCCTAATGTCTCGGTAGTTCTCCCAACCGGCCGGCTCGACGCCCTGGCATCGCCCGACCTGGAGAGTGCCCTGAGCTCTCTGACATCAAAGGGCGCCAAGCAACTGGTACTCAACCTCCGCGAGACGAGTTACATCAGCAGCAGCGGCCTGCGGATCATACTGATCTACGCACGACAAATGCGACAGGCCGGCGGCGACCTGAAGCTGTGCTGCCTGGGGGACAAGGTGACGCGGGTCATGCAAATTGCCGGGTTCGATGCCGTGCTCGATATTCTGGCCGATGAAGACCTGGCAGTGCAGGCATTCCAGAAGCCGCCGCGAACATGATCGTCGAGCCCTGGCGTACCCGCCTGATCGCTGCTTGCAGTCTGGCGACTGGCATAGCCGGCTGGCTGGCCCTCCTTTCCGTCGCACGCGGGCAGATCTGGCTCACCCCATTCTGGTCCATCCTACTGGCCCTCGCCCTTGTTTGCTCGGGTGCTCTGCTGCAACAGTTGGCCCGGGCCCACAACCGCCTGGAAAGGCGCGTGTCAGAGCTGGAGGCACTGCAGGAAGAGGCATGGGCAGCAACTGCCTTGCTGCAGGTTGCGGAAGCCGTAGGCAACCTGACCAGTCTGGATGAAATCCTCGAGGCCGTGGTGCGAATCACGCCAATGCTGGTAGGAGTGGATCGCTGCACGATCCTGCTGTGGCAGGACGAATCACAGGAGTTCATGGCCACCAAGGGGTACGTGCGCCAGCGCAAAGCTGAGCCGATCTTTGCCGGATTGCGTTTCCGCCCCGGTGACGTGCCCTTGCTGGACGAGTTGCGCGCCAACGCCACCCCCACCGTTGTGGAAGGCGCGGCAGATACTGACCGTATCCCGGCAACGCTGGCTCAGACAGCCGGTATCGGCACTCTGCTGGCCCTGCCTCTGCGGGCTGAAGGTGAGGTGCTCGGCGCCATGCTGGTGGACTATATGAACGCGCAGGATCACTTCACAGACCGCAAAAGGACCATCCTGTCTGGCATCGGTGACCAGGCGGCCATGGCCATTGCCAACGCCAGGCTACACGACGCTCAGCGTGAAGAGGCCTGGGTTTCCACCGCGCTTTTGCAGGTAGCGCAGACGTTCATTTCATCCGCCGACCTGCACGAGAATATCTCCAAGATCGCCCGCCTCACTCCCTTGCTGGCGGGCGTGGATCGCTGCATGATCTTTCTCTGGGAAAGGGAGAACGGTGAATTTGTTCCTTACGAGGCTCACGGCCTGAACAAAGAGGCCAGGCAGGCATTTGATAGCCTCCGCTTCAAAGCGGGTGATATGCCCTTGTTGGATCAGGTCGTATTACAGCAGAGTCACGTGGTTGTGCAGGATGCAGCGAATAGTGACCTCATTCCGCAGCCGCTGCTGCGGACTTTCGGCATCCAGTCCGTGCTGGCCGTGCCCTTGATCAGCAAAGGAGAACTACTGGGGGCATTCCTGGTGGATTGTACAGAATGTCCTACCCGTTTTCCGCCCCGCAGAATCAGCATTGTGGAGGGCATTGCCGATCAGACGGCTGTCGCTGTCGAGAATGCCCGCCTGTACGGAACGGCATTGGACCGCGAGCGAATCACGCAGGAATTGCGGCTGGCCAGTGAAATTCAGAGCAGTTTTCTGCCTGACAGCTGCCCCTTCCTGCGCGGTTGGGACATTGCTGCGGACTGGCACGCGGCACGTGAGGTGGGCGGAGACTTTTACGACTTTATTCCCCTGGGCCGAGATCGACTGGGGCTGGTGATCGCCGATGTATCAGACAAGGGAGTGCCGGCCGCATTGTTCATGAGCCTGTCCAGGACGCTGATACGTGCCGCCGCTCAAGATATCCGCTCGCCGGCCAGGGTATTGCAGCACGTGAATGAACTGATCATGACGGATGCACGGAGCAATATGTTCGTCACCGTGTTCTACGGGGTGTTGAACCGAAACACGGGCCAACTCACCTATGCCAGTGCCGGCCACAACCCACCCATCTGGTGGCGGCACGCTGCTACGGCACCCCGCGCTGTTGGCGAGGCGGCCGCCGCAGCTCGCGTTTCCGATAGCTCAGCCCTCACTTCGGGCGAGGGCAACGCGGCGGAATCGCAAATGACGCTGCTAACCGCCAAAGGCGTGGTACTGGGAGTGGCCGAGGACATTGTGCTGGAGGAGCGCCAGGTCATTGTGGGACCGGGGGATATCCTGGTGCTCTACACGGATGGCGTAACCGAACCGATCAACGGGCAGGTAGAGGAGTTCGGAGAAGAGCGCCTGATGCACACCATCGCCGCGGCCAGCGACAAACCGTGCAGTGAGCTGGTTCGTTTGATCCACGATACCGTCACGCGATTTGTCGGTGATCAGCCGCAGTTCGATGATTACACGCTGGTGGCGGTGAAGCGCCAGATGTAGTCGCAGAGTCGAGTCTTGTCCGGCGCAGACCCCATTGCGTCGAGCGGGCGAGGGCAGCCGACAGCCGCCCTCGCGTCTTTACTGCTGGGTCACCCGTATCGCGTTGATCATCGCATAGTCCACAACGGTGTCAAGAATCACATCGAGCTGCCCATCGCTGACGGTGACGGCAAACGTTCTCGCCAGGGATTTGAGCTTTCCTCCCGCGGCGACAAACACGTCGAAATCATCCAGTACAGTCTCACCCTCGAGAATCACGTCAAACACGCGTTGCCCCGCTTTGCCATGGTAAATCTCGGCAAAGTGCAATTCCACCACATACTCGCCGTCCGGCACCTCGAACTGATAGCTGAAGGTGTTGCCAAAGCGCACAGTCTGATATAGGCGCGCCGTGCCCGGCGTGCTAACAACAATATCCTCGCCAGTCGCCCAGGTGTCCGTTCCCGCGCCATAATAGCCCCAACCTCCGGCGGTGTACTCCCGGTCCGCCAGCCAAAGCTGTCCGGTGCCATCGAGGTGATTGGTATCCGATCCGCAGTCTACAAGGATTTTGAGGGCGGGCTTGTGTATGATGGGCAGATAGATGGGCACTCTCCCGCCAGGCGTGCGCGTCTTGGTTGGCGTGGGTGAGGGTCCACCCGTAACCACAGGCGTTTGTGTTGGTGTGAACGTGGGGGTAGTCACTGGTGGTGGGTAACAGTGAACCTGCAGGGTGTAGCTGCCGGACTGGAAGCCGTCGACTACGAGGTAGAATGTGGCCCCGGCAGTGACGCCTTGTATTGGAATCGATCCTCCCGACCAGAGGCAAGTTGCGGGATCGGCACTGGAAAGTACGAATAGCCCAAGGTCGGCCGATGTATCCAGGTTGAGGCCAAGCCAATCCAGGGCATAGCCGGCCTGGAATCTGTAGACCGTCTCCGGACCCCACACCCCGGCACCACACCCGCCATAGTCATTGATGACAAACGGGTAGCCAGCAGTATTGCCGCTGTAGGTTCCTTCGCACGCAATGGGAATGGGATCGTGAAGAGTCCCGGCGGGCGCACCCGGCAGGGTCGACGTTGCTGTGGGGGTAAGGGTTGGCACAAGGGTAGGCGTAGGTGTAGCCGTTGCTCCCGGCGGCGGCGTGAGCGTGATCGTGGCTGTTGGAGTCTGGGTGGGAG
>JAEAMG010002066.1_pt1 | contig 13434 bp, 6 predicted proteins | sample 8958741 | NCBI WGS metagenome assembly JAEAMG01 (sample SAMN16933256, study PRJNA681125) | bioreactor sludge metagenome | isolation source: anaerobic bioreactor treating anionic surfactant - SDBS | place: India: Bengaluru | collected 2019-02-28
TTTGAAACCACAGCGGCGTGGCGTAGGCTGGCCCCGCAATCAGAAACGGCACCCATTTCAGTCCCGCTTTTTGCAAAGTGACAACCTGCTTGTCCCACCGGCTCCAATCCCACTGATCCTTTGCCGGCTCCACGCCCGCCCAATCGACATAGCTCTCCACGCTGGTCACGGTCAGCGCCTTGAAAAGCACCGCATCGGCCACACTGGCATCGTTTCCGAAGGTCAGTTCCATGCCCGGATCGCGTTTCACCGCCACAGGTCTCAGCGTTTCAGCATCGGTAGCCTGATCCATACTGAACCCTTCAGGGCGACTCACACTGACCTTGATCGTACGGAAAGCCACGTTTGGTGCTGAGAACCGGAAGTCCGCGCCATTGTTTTGCCCGTGCCCAAGCCGAAGTTTCGGCAAATAAAAATACAGCGTGCGCCAACGCCCCGATCCAACCAGAAGACAGGTTGTGTCCGCAGACGTGTAGCGCGTACTGATATTCGGGCGCTCCGCCTCTTGATCAAACTGCAGGGTCAGCCGAGACACGGTGTCATCGAAAACCTCGGCAGAAACGTAGAGCTCCACCGGGCCTCGTTTGTAAGCCGGATGGTCGATCGCAACATAGAGATATTGAGCGCCCGGACCGATCACTCGCCGAGCGGACACCCCCTGCACCGTCTCGGGCGCATTCACGCCATCTCCTCCCGAGGGCACGGTCAACCCCTCACCTTTATTCCGTTCACCAAGCGCGACGGACAAATCAGGTCTTGCCTCATCGGCGAGACTCAAAAGCCCCGAGTTAAAAAGCCCTAACACAGTCCAACAGATGAGCTTAGTTCTACTCTTACATGACGCACCCATCATGGCGCTTTCCCTATCACCACATTGTCGATGTAGAATGTTGTCTCGGTGGTTGCCAAGGAGATGAATCCAACCCAGTTAAGACGCTTGAACGTCGGACTACATGGCAGGTCGGGGAACGTCTGCGGCGATTGCCCCGGCACAGTCACCGTGAGTTGCCACTTGGAGTCAGTTGATGTCCCTGAATCGCAGACCACTTCGACATGGTTCCACTGACCGGGTTGCACTGTCAGAAGCTTTTTGCCGCTCGCAACCAGAGAACCATCGGCGTTCACGCGCAAATTGGGTCCGGCCCGATACGTCTCGCCTGAAGGCCAGTCTCGCCACTCGTAAGATAGGATCGCCCCAGTTTCATGGCGAAGATCGAACGCGCCGCGCAGCCGCCCCTCAGGAAACTCGCCCTCGTAATAGAGGTGCGGATCATGCGCATGTTTCTGCCCCGGCCCATCCGTCACGCGAAGGCACTGACTCGGACCCGCAACGCCTGCCGCAATGACACGTGCAACCGCTTGTGTGTTCTCTTCAAAGACCCGCGCGACATCCGGCAGATCGCCTACCGACTCCTCCTCGAAACCTTGACGGATATCCTTATTATTAGAGGTAGCGACCGCAGCCTCATAGCTTCGATTCTGAACCGTCTGCGGCAAGCGGACCCATTTCGGGTCACCATAAAGTCCAACTGTCGAAAGGTCGATCGGCACGAAGCCCAACGCCAGTGCGGGAGAACCGGGCCGCAGCGTGAAATCGCGAGCCGCTGCATTCACAAATACTGGATCAGCTACGAGGCCTTTGCGGTCATATCCTTCGGATTGCCACTCGGAGAACGTACGGCCGGCGAACACAGGCGCGTTCGTCGCCGTACTCCAATACAGATTGCGATCTGTGCTGAAATTGCTACCCTTCTTCCAATTGCCACCTCCCGTCATGCGGGTTGAGGTGCCGTAAACAATGTTACGCTCCAGCAAAACGTGCTGTTTCTCATTCTCCATATCCGCGTTGCGAAGCAGTTCGGCGTCTTTCGAAAAGGCAAAGATGTTATTCGTCACCACATCGCCAAACGGATATGCGTAGCAATGCAGGTGCAGACCGCCATCGCGCGTATCATAAACCACGTTGTTTTCCACTCGGATTTGCGAACTACCCGCATCGAGGTAGATGCCCCACCCGCCGTAACCTTCGCGACCACGCTCGAAACGGGAGATATCATGGATGCGGTTGTGGTGCAACACCGTCCCCGGTGAAACGCCCAACGTATAGATACCGCCGATGTCGTTGAGCACGCCGTTACCGATATGGTGAATGTGGTTGTAACACACCTCATTGTGGTGTGTGTAAGCGGGCGCACGCCCTGTCCAACTCCAACCGAGATGGATACCCATCCAACTGAGGTCACAGATCTCATTATGCGAAATCTTGTTGTAGCTAGCGCTACCGCCCATAAAAACACCACACGCCGCCCGAAAGATGCGTCCACCGTCGTGGATGAAATTATTATCCACCGTGTTATAAGCCGTCAGGTACCCGTCGTCAACCTTGGACGGAGCCCCTTCGGACAGATACACGCCACCCCCTCCCAAATCGTGAAAGCGGCACTGGCGGATCACATTCGAAACACAGCCCTCGCGCAAAGAAATGCCGTGCTCACCCAACCGCGTAAATGTGCAGCCCTCGATCAGCGATGACCGTAAGCCTTTCGCAAAAAAAGCAGCGCGCTGCGTGTGCGCGCCCTGAACGCTGTGAGGATAATCAGGGGAAAGATCGGCATCCGTATGCTGAAAGGAAATTCCGCGAACTGTCAACTTTTCCACAAAAGAACCCTTTTCAGCGTCTCCCGCCACGGTTATCATGCTCGCGACAAGCGATGGCGCAACGACCTCCGCACTTCCCATCTTCTCATCATTGGCAGGATAATAGAAAAGAAGACCTTTGATGCGGTCAGCATACCATTCGCCGGGCGCATCCAAAGCCTCCAGACTGTTTTCGACATAGTACCGCACTTCCGGCCCGAGGAAAAAGATGCCGGCCGGACGCGCAAATTCAATACGGCGTTTTTCCAGATCTAGCGATTTGACACGGTTATACGAGTTCACCCAATTGTGGAAAAGCACGATACGCACGCCTTCCTGCCCGATCCACTGCACCGCGTCTTCCTTGTTGTACGTCAGACCATAACACTGCCCAGGCGTTCCCGGTCCAAGTGTCAACCTCTTGGTATAAAAGTATTTGCCTTCATTAGGTGTACGCGCACAGGGACGCCGTACGCCGTTGACAAAAAGCTGAGTGAGCGGCTCAGTCCGATTCTTAAGCCAAGGAGCGTCTGCGACCCAAATATGATCAATGTGCTTGCGCCAACCAACAACACGCAGACCACCGCTAACCACGGGATCAGCACCCGGCGCAGCCTCATACGTCACACCAGAATCCGCAGGAGTCAACGCCAACGGTTCACCGAGAATATGCGTGCCCGCCAACAGCCTAACGGTGACCGGCCGCTTGAGAACATTTTTTTCATTAAATGTCCGCGCGGCATCTCGCGCGAACAGAAGAGAAGCGAAAGGTTTCCGTTTGGTTCCCGGGTTTTTGTCCGAACCTCCGGGCGAAACATAAAACACGGTCCCGGCTGGCTCACCCTGCTGAAAAGGAAACAAGCAGCACCCCGACAGAGCCACCAGCCCCACCAACGCTATTACAACACCGCTTTCCACCGTCACTTTACCGCCGTTATTCGTCATGGCCATTTAAAAGCCTCCTCCTCATAAAACCACCCAACTTAAAATCAAATCACTTGCCGTGAAAAAATGGTTAATGTCGCTACCGTAAGTCTGGACTACATTCGAGACCACCAGCATTCCGCTTCAGGGCAACAGGACACGGAAAGAGGTCGTGGATTCATGCCGTGCAGCCAGTTCGCGCACCCGAATCTGCCAGAGTCCCAGACGGTCATTTTTAGCAAGATCGAGCTTCAATTCAAGCTGCCCGTCTTTCGCACCGTAAAAACCGCTCCACTCAGCCTCACATCCGGCGGGATCGAGGATCTCAACCTTAACTGGCACCACCGCAGCGACAGGACAACCGTCATCATCGACAACAGAGATCCTACAGGCCAATGGTTCTCCGCGTTTCACCGTCTCCGGCATACTCATTATCACCCCGTCGATCGCTTCATCGGTGACCATCAACACACATCCTTCGCAGGGACCCAACCCCCGCTGAATCTGCAACCGCCCTTTGCGGGTGGTCGTCTCCATCTCACGTCCCGCCGCCAAATCGTACACGCGTCCACGCCTGCGGCCCAACGAGAGCGTCGTTTCCGATGGCACACCGTTCTCCATCACAAGTCCGTACTGCCCCACGTAGTCGCCGAACTCGCGGCGGTCATTCACGGCAAAAAGATAATCCGTCTTGCCATACGTGCGGCAACGCGGTACGACATCTGGGCACGTGGAATCACAGTAGCGGCTATAACGCTTGTCGAGAACCTGGCGGAGTTCCGCAGCCTTCGCCAGCAGCGCAGTCTTGTCCTCCTCTGCCTTGCGCGTCCGCGCATAGCTTTGAACTGTGACATCCGCCCGAATCGCCGGACAGAGCCGCTCGTCGCCGACCACCATGCAGCCCTTCGCCTGGAACGCCTTGACCGTCGCGACCACACTTGCTGTCAGAACATCGCAATCCATCATAACCAGAACGCGGAAACCGGCTAGCCCGCGCTTCACTACGGTTTCATCAAACACGACCTCCGGCTGCAAATGCGCCCACAGCAGCATTTGATACGCGTCGCCAGACCAGCCGTTGCCCCATCCATACGTGCCGCGCCGCGCAAACATCTGCGACGCAAAACTTTCCAGAAAAGCAACGTCACTCACACGATCAGGAATCTGCACCAGCGTCGGCCCGAGCGGCTCAACCACCTCTTTGATCAACCGCTTGAGTTCATTTTGTGTCTGCGGATGCGTGTAGCGGTACGAGCCCTCACCCGTCCCCGGAACCAACGAGCCCCAACCGTGATACATAATACCCTGTACCGGCCGCGAGAGCTTAGTCCAGAACGCCTCGCGCAGATGCATCGGCGCGATTGTCGGAAACGCAGCGTCGGGGTCGGTGTCCTCCCATGGCGACTTGGTGGCTTTGCTCACCTCATCGCCTTTTGTCATGGGCGCTGTTTGGGACCGATACCAGATGATCTGCGTCATTTTCATCACCCGTTGCGGTTGCAGCGCGCCGCGCGCCATAGCGAACAGTTCATCCGTCGCAACCCCCAAGCGGATCGGATCGGGATATGAGTATGTCCATTGCGAGATAATGTCCGCCTCGCCACCGCTGCCGTAGACGCTCGCCACGCGCACCGCCGGATCATGAAAAGTCCAAAGGTCATTGCGTCCCGTCGATTTGAGTCCCTTGTGAAGCTCCGTATTCAGCCGGTTCCAACCGTCGCCCTCTTTCCAATACCACGACAGGAACTTAAGCGTCGGATCATCGTCAGGAAGCACACGGTCCTCTGGAAAATCCTTGAGCTTCGTATAATCGCATCCCCCTTTACCGGGTGCGTCCGCCGGATAGTCCAGCCCAGTTGCCTGACGATAGGCCGCACGGTCATGCTCATGCCAACAGACGTTAGCACCATCGCGCACCTCCGTGTGCAAAAGCGCGGACTGCCATGCAGGAAACGCACCATACGCCTGCGCCACTGACGCGCCGACGTTGTAGCAAAGCGTCTGCATTTCCGGAAAAGAGGCACAAAGCGATGGCTTGGCGTCGCTGCTTTTTCCGTTTTTATCCACGCGCCGATATTCCTTCTTGGCTTCCGCGGCCCAGTGTCCCGGCGACAGCGTAGCAATAATCCCAATATCGTTGGCCAATGCGGCGTTGAGCATGCGTTTGACCTCAGCGACTTTTTCCGGCGAGTCCGGCTCAACAGGCTTGCCAGTATCAACCATTCTGCCATAATCAGCACCAAAACCGAGGCAGTGAGTAAAACCGATCTCTTTCAGGCGCGGCATCTCCTTGATCACGTTCGGAGCCCCGTACAGACCCCACATCACCACGGGCATCCGCACCGGCTTACGAGCCATCAGCGTCACCGCGAAGCTCTCTTCGCTAGCGTACGGACTTACACCAGGAATCTCAACGCGTGCCCGCAGCGCGTAGCTACCAGGACGCAACGAGGTATCAAGCGAGACCTCCTGCGTCTGACTCGCACCAGAGGCCAATTCAGGCACCGTTGCACACGCCACCTCTACACCTTCCAACGTAAAACGGACAGAAGCCCCTTTCAACACATCACGTTGCGTGTTGATCAATGAGAACCGCAATGGCAGGACCTTTTCCATGCGGACAAATGTATCCCGCTCCACCTCGCAGAACAACACCGCGGGACGAAACTCCAAAACACCGCTACAAAGTCGAACTTGCGCGATATATCCCGGGAAACCATGGTAAAGACTGCCGATACGATCACCGATTGAGAGAGGATGACCACCAGCCACGATTCGCCCACGACCCACTTTCGTGGCTCCGCCAAACGCCGCTCCGTCTCGATAGAAACACCCCGTCCCCGCGCCGTCATACGTAAACGCCACATGGTGCCACACGTTCGTGTCATAGACTGCCGCTTCAGAAGCATACGTTTCAGAGTCATCGCCGAAACCAAGCCTCATATTCAACCGCCGCAGGCCTACCTTGTCAGCAGCCCCCAGCGTGAATTGGTAGTCCGTCTGCGCCACATACTTCTTATCAGCCAGAAAGGCCTCGGGATAATTTGCAAGGTCCTTTTTCGGTTTGATCCACATCTCAAGAGTGAACGCGCCTTTGGGCGTCAGCGACGGATGGTTAGCAATCACAGCCGCGTGCCGACTGTCCTCGACCGGATAGCCGCAGTACGATTCAAGACATTGCCCGAACTTACTGTCAGGCGAAAGGACTGCACCCTGAAGTTTAGGATCGAGCCCCTTTCCGGAGGCGTCCTTCGTATCCGCAAACGTCCACAGACCGATCACCTGCGCTCCCTTAACGTCGTCCCCCTCATACGGCAGCTGCCACCTCTCGCAGAACCGGTGCTTCGGTCCATCCGCCATCGAGGCTAGAGTCAATGCCAGCACGATCGACGCCTGAACAATCGCTTTCATAATTTAATTAGCCCTTATGATATTGCGTATTACTCGGAACCTGTTGGTCTGCAAGAACTTTAACGCCTAGCCGGCCACATGGCACGGGTATCGTCCTGATACAATCCGATCTTTTCGACTGGGATTTTCTGAAAACCGATCTTGAAGGCAGGCGAGTCCTCCTTCAGCCGGAAATCACAGACCTTCTCATCCATGAACTTGGGGTCGAGGTCGAGCAGGTTGTACTGGAACACGAGATATGGATAAGCCTTCTTCTCGATTCCATCCCACTTCCCTTTCCATTGGATATTGCGGACAATCCTGTTGCCTTGCGGAGCCGAGCGGTCAGGATCGTCGAGGATCGAAAGCAGACGCGGGTAACGCGACAACCAAGGCTCTTTGCGGAACGGCAGAGCCTCCAACTGTTTGGCAAGCGTTGTGTGAAAATCCGCTTGCCAGCCTAGACCACGCGCATCCACGTGTATTGCCGGGCTACAGTCGACAAAGATGTTATTCTCGACAACGGTGTCCTTGCCACCGCCGATAAAAGCCGCACTTGTCACACGATAAAACACGTTACCGAAAATATGCGCCGAAGAGAACTGGTCATCAAGATAGACACCCACACAGCCTTTGTTCTGGTAGCCGGTAATATCGTGAAGATAGTTATAACGGATCTCATGACCACGTGCCGCCCAATCGCGACCGCAGTACATCGCACCCGCGTCGTTGGAGTGTGTAACCACATGGTGAAGCTCATTGAATTCGATCACGTGCTCGTTGCCGCTGAAACCGATCGCCATGTGAGGCGCATCGTGGATCAGGTTGTGCGCCGCACGGTTTCCGACGCCGTCAAGCCGAATGCCGGCACGGTAGACCGGCTTCCAACGGCTATAGTGATGGATATGGTTGTTCTCAGCCACCAGTCCGCCGGACGAGAGCGTCTTACGATCCCCGCCCGTCAGGCTGATGCCGCCCTGAGCAACCTGATAGATATCGCATCCGGCCACGCGGTGCCGCAGACCCGAGGCGCTGACAGCCGAGCCGCCGACGTTGCGGACGGTACAGCCAAGAACCTGACTATCGCTGCCGCCCGAAACGGTGACCGCCGTATCGCGGCACCCTTCAAGCGTAAAACCGCGTAGGGTCACAAAGCTGGCTTTCTCCAGCTTTATAAGGCCAGGCAGCACCGAGATAATGGCTTTCCCGCTTTCGGGCGTCGCTGTCGGCGGCCAAAAGTACAGCATACCGCTCTCGCGATCCAAAAACCACTCTCCGGGGCAATCCAGTTCACAGAACAGATTAAAGGCATAGAACCACTGACCCTTACGGAACCCGAAGGCGTGCGACGGCGTTGCAGGAAGCGTGATGATTCGCTGTTCGGTGTCGATAGACTCTACACGGTAGCGCTGGTCGGCCCAATCCCAGAACCAATATCCATGCAACATCACATCCTTCTCTCCGGACCACCGTTTAGGCCGGTCGCCCTCATAGCTGAAAATCCCGACCTTACTGCCTTTCTGGCCGTGGATCACGTGGCCATCCTGCACCTTCAAGTCGCCAACGCGCACCGTCTCCGCATTGGGCCAGCGGGCCAAGGTCATCGGCTGGTCGTTGAAAAAAAACTCGAGCCCAGGGGATGACGACGTCCAGTCGGGATCCGATTTCATGTGCCCAAAATCGGTGACACCGATTGCTTTAAGGTCAGCCTGCCACACATTGGTACGCGCAACCTCGTCAAGCCGCGCAATCACAGCCTCATCGGTCAAGCGAGACCAGCCGGTAACGACAGCTCCCCCCACCAATCTAACCTCCTCACCCTTGCGCGCGCGATAAGTGATCGGCGCATTGCTGGTGCCGCTGTCGGCTTCGGTCAACTCAAAGGGCTGCGCTAGCTGGTAAACTCCACCACGAACTTCTACCGTGATGCCACCAACTTGCAAAGGCCCCTTGGTTTTTAATTCGCGGATAGCGGCCCGGGACCTTTCCAGCGTGGCGAAAGGCTGCACCTCCGTGCCGGGATTGGTGTCACTGCCGTTAACAGAGACCGTAAAGTCGGCTGACCATGTCAAATGCCCCACAAGAACAATAGAAAACAAGACCACACAGGAACGTTTCATCTTTAACACCCATTTCTGCACGTCGGATTTTAAGGCTCCGACCTGCTTGAGAACACAACTCAATCGCCCTTCAATTTCCGCAACGCGTCACGCGACACATCTGGATGCGTTTTCTGAAGCGCCTGCGCGATCCGTTCGACGGCCTGGGTAGCCTCGGCACGGACTCCCTGAACTTGCAACACCTGTAACGCCAGCGCCAGCGCATCAGGATGTGCCACGCCCGCCAGCGTGTTCAAAACCATCTTGCGTTCCGCGTCACTTTGCGCGCCAGCCAGCAATTGCCGATAGCGTCCGATCAATGCGGCATCAGGCTGCGCATTGTATTCGCTTACGTTTTTGACCAAACCGCGCAAGGCCAAAGCGCGGTGCGCGTCGTTATCCGGTTTGAGATAAATGTCTACCAGCGTCTTCCATGCGGCCTCACCGCGCCAAGCCGCCAACGTGCGCAACGCCACCTCGCGAACCCTTGCGTCGCCGCCCACAATCGCTTTTTGCAGCTCAGCAAGCGACACGGAATCTCCGCCATCGGCGATCCGTACCAAAGCCTGACTCGCCGCATGCGCGACCTCCCCATCCGAGGCACACGCTTGCGCCAGAAGCGCTGACACCGCCGCACTTCCGCTCCGACGTGACAACACGGAAATCAGCAGCACCTTGTCTTTACCCCCAGCTTGTCGCAACGCCTCATCGATCACCTTGTCCGTCTTTTCTCCTCCTCCGAGACTGGCAAAGGCCAGCTGCACATCCTTCACCTCTTCGGGCGTTGCCGCAGCTTTCAACGCCCGCGTCAGCAACTCGACCGCAGAGGCGTCCTCCAGTTTTCCGACAGCCCCGATTGCCGCACGTCGCACATCAGGATCTGCCGCGCAAACCTGCTCCCGGATGACCGCACGCGCATCCGCATCACCCCGGGATGCGAGCGCCTCAATAAGCAACACCTGATCCGACGAAGCTAGCCGCGAGAGCAATCCGCCGAATTCTTTTGACACCCCTTCACCGCTTAATACCGTAACCTTCGCGATGGCGACAGGAACGAGGACTGCATCAGATGTTTTGATATCCAGAACCGAACGGATACGCCGCACACCCCCATCCGCGTCGCATCGCACCAACATCCCGAATGCGCCGCGCCTGACGTGCGGTGAAAACGGCTTCTTAAGCAAGTCCTGGCACACCGACACCGCCACGTTTGTGTCACCGGCAGAGATAAGCCGCTCTGCGACATTCAGCGAAGCCGCCGCCACGTCATCAGCCGCCACGCCAGAAACCGCATCGCGACGCAATTCCGCGAGAGCCTCGCTTGCCGACACAGCATCTATGGCACCCAGCGCACGGATCGCTGCGCGGGCGATGTTGCTATCCACGTCGCGGGCAAGTCCGACAAGCGGCTTTACGGATTCCGGCTCCGCACGCAGTCCTAGCGAGACGATGAGCTGCAACCGCACTTGAGCCCGCTCGTCCGTCAGGGCGGCACGCAAAAGATCACCGGCTTTCGTGGACGGGAACCTGCCCAGTGCAAAACAGGCAAGGCCAACCGTATCGTCCTGCTTGAGCAGCGATGCAAGCGCAGGCAGAGCTGCGTCAGAACCGTAAACCGCCAGATTGTTGCAGGCAAAACGCTTCGCCTCAAACGTGGTTTCGGGAGCCAGCAGTCGGATCAGCGCGGCTTCGCACTCGCTCCGCCGTCCGGGATCGCCGGCCGACTCGCGCAGGAGCTGTTCGAACTGTCGCTGCGGCGCGAGGTCAGCTCCGGACTCGTACTTCGCCACAGCGCTGGCCAGCGCGTCGAGACCTTCGGCACCCGCTACAGGCACGGACAACAAGACCGAGACCCCAACAGAGAAATACAGGAGAGTCAGATCGTTCATGGATTTGCTCCTTTACACGCACCACGGCGCACGCGGCTCACGCTTCATCATCCGATTGGCTTCCTCGCAGTCGAACTGCTCTCTGGCCGGATTCCACTTCAGTTTCCGTTTCAGGCGGGCGCTGATCGTCATGGACCCCACTATACTCTGGGCGCGGTGGGCAACCTCGGGGTTGCACAGAGTCGGACGGCGACTGCGAATCGCGTCGAGAAAATCGGTGATGTGCGCGCTGGCATCGCTCCACTTCGCACCTGAGCCACTGCGCAAGCCGAGTATGGAGGCGGGACTGGCTGTCACAGCATCCGTCTCGTCATCCACCTGAATCCACCCCTCTTCTCCTATATAGCGGATATGGCGGTCCTTAAATGCGCCACGCTGATAGATGACACCGTTCACGCCGTTTGCATAGCGGCAGCGGAACGTACCGGAGATCGCGGTCTCGCTCATGTGTTTTATGGGGTCCGGCCAGACAATGTCCGAGGTCTCAAATTCAACCGGACCGGTGCCGTCCGTGCCCAGCACCCACTGCATCTGGTCCGTGTAGTGCGTACCCATATCGGTATGCATCTCCTCGCCCGTGTCCCAGAAACAGACCCAACTATTTACGCGGCCCGGCACAAAAGGCCGCCACTGCACAGGGCCCAGCCACATGTCGTAATTCCAACCCTCGGGCACCGGCATCGCCTTGCCATGGGGCACAGTGGCGCCGGTCCAGACCTGGGACTCTACCGTATGCACGCGGCCGATCCGGCCCTGCCGCACCACGTCGCGCGCAAAACTGTAGGACGCGGTGGACCGCCGCTGCGTGCCAGCCTGATAAACGGTTCCGAGACGGCGACAGGTCTCCACAAGCCGCCGGCCTTCGCCAAGGGTAAGGCTAATCGGCTTCTCACAATAGATGTCTTTACCTGCATTTGCGGCGAACATTGAGGCCATCGCGTGCCAGCGGTTTCCTGTAGCAATTAGCACAGCATCTATCTCCTTGCGGGCCAGCAAGTCGCGGAAGTCTCCAAACGCCTGGCAATCTTTCGTACCATAGTGGGTATCGATCAATTCTTTGGCGGAGGCGAGACGGTCGGCACGAGCATCTGAGACTGCCGCCCATTGGACAGCTGGTTGCCAAAGGAAGTTCGGCAGAATATAGCGCGCACGGTTGCCGATGCCGATGCCGCCGAAAACGATGCGGTTGCTGGGGGCGACCCCCCCGTTGCGCCCGAGAACACGACCAGGAACAATCAGTGGCGCGACTGCTAGCGCCACGCAACGTTGGAGAAAACCACGACGGCTAAACCTCATCCTATCAACAGGTTTCATTTCGCGCCTCCTTTTGACTACTTACGAGAAAAAACGCTCGCAAAGCACTCGGCTCTTCGGCGGGGCTATTCCCCACCTGTCCGCAAACTCCTCAGTGGCTCCTTATGAAAGCGATACAGAACATCACATCATCCAGCAAATGGTCGGTGATATTCTCATATTCGACCGCAACATGGCCTTTGAATCCATGCTTCTTCAACTCTGCCAGCACGCCGGCCATATTACCGATGCCTTGACCGTAAGGCAGGTCGATACTCTCTTTCGCAGCTTCCTTGACATCCTTCAGATGCACCGACAGTATGCGGCCCTTGAAGAGACGGACGGCTGAAACAGGATCCAATCCCGAGCGGCTAATATGGCCGGTGTCTAAAGAAAATCCCATCCTCGGATCACGTTTTTCCATCAGCGAAAAGAGATAGACGGGGTCCCAATTTTTATAATCCGGTCTTTTTGTATCTTTTGGATGGTTATGGAAACAAAGCTGAACATCGAACTCCTTGACCATCTTTTCCACAAGATCAAGCTGATCTTCCGGCGGCTCGCCGGTCAGCCCGCGTAAACCGAGTTTCCGAGCGAACTCGAACAGCCTGCGCACATTCGCCTCGACGTTAGCCTTGTCTTGAAAGACCGAATTGTTGAAATAGGCGTTCACGGCCTTCACGCCGGTCACCTGTAACTTGTTTTTGAGCGCAGCCAGATGCTCGTCAGAAATATTCTGGTTCAGGACAACATCAGGATGTTCCGGACTCAACTTCTGCCAGAGAAAGAACTCAATGACGTCCGCCCCGCACGCCTTCGTTTTCTCAATCGCCTCAAAAACCGTGACATTACGGAACGAGTAGGTGGCGATCCCTATCTCAAAACCACCCGCGCGTGCACCCAACAAAGCCAGTCCAAAGGCCAACCAAGCACCGTATGCTCTCATCGTACCTCCCTTTACAAAACCACCCTTCCACGAACAGAAGCTCTCCCAGCGCCTAACGGCGCGACCCCGGATCGCTCCCCCCCATCCCACTTAGGTGAACTATTATGCGAGGGAAGAGACAATGAAGTCAACCATCGAGTATGCCGAGGTCGGGCACGTTGACTTGAGCGAGCGGATGACCGTTTTGAGAAGTTGGAGGATTTAAGTTTCATGCTGTTGCTTATACCAGAGGAGGACTCTACCCGATGACCACCCA
>JAEAMG010002067.1_pt1 | contig 13429 bp, 6 predicted proteins | sample 8958741 | NCBI WGS metagenome assembly JAEAMG01 (sample SAMN16933256, study PRJNA681125) | bioreactor sludge metagenome | isolation source: anaerobic bioreactor treating anionic surfactant - SDBS | place: India: Bengaluru | collected 2019-02-28
GTTTTGTGCTTTGTGCTTTCTCTTGAGGTCCCTTGGTGGGCTGTCTGGTCGTACGCTCTTCCGTTTGGCCGCGCGGCCGGGCCCCCCGAGGGCAAGCTGGTAAAGAAAGCAGGCGCCGCAAATGCCTGCGCCTGTGCCGCCTCAGTCCTGCCGTCCCCGTTTACGCCTCCGGCGTACCTCCGGCCTTCGCCAGAGGCGGAGGAAGGCCAGAGGTGAGACAGGGCAGGCACAGGTGAATTGCGGCCTAGCGCTTGACAGCATGAATGTGCAAAAAGCACCTCCGAAGATATCCCACTCATGTAAGCAGTTGTCTATCGATTTGTGCCAGAAGCTGCGGATGCCCGCACGTGCTCCTAACTTGTTTCGCAATCCCGCTTACCGTGGTCATGGCCTACCTCCTCGCATGTGTATGGCTTCAGGATACCGTGACAGAGGCGGGCGAGGAAGGGCCGGCGGGCCTATTGCGGGTGGGTGCGGGGGACCAGGGGGAGGTGGGCCCTGGGCCAGCCAGCGGCGCTGCAGGGTGGCCGGGTCGCGGGAGACCCGGGGTCGGCAGGTGCCTGGCCAGACGCGGGTCATCGCCCTGCCACAGACCGTTGCTCGTTTCTCATCTCTCATCTACAGTCTCTCATTCCCACGGGGGCGGCGGGGCGGAAGATTGTACGATTGTATGATTGCAGGGGCGTATGGGTGGGCGGATGATTGCGGTGGGATGGGCGAGGGACGGGCAGAGAGTGATGGTGGGGGAACGGGGCAATAGCAGCTTAGGGTCTGCCAGATACGAAGCCGGGTAGGTAGCCAAGGCAGGTCCCAAGTCCTACGAGATGGTCAGCTCTCCAGCGTCTTGCCAACAGCCCGGTCTGGATCGCCATAGAATACAACGTCTACGCGCTCGGCCACTTCTTCCGACAGCCCCGCAACCTGGCCTTTGTTAGCCAGGGGCAGTAGCGCACGCTTTGCGCCATTCTCCATTGCCACCTGCAGTGGTTCGACTACGGAGACCACGCCCTTGATGTTACCCTGGACTGTGACATCGCCAAGCACCACCGTAGCAGGCAGGATGCGGCGGTTGTAGAGTGCGGAAATGATAGCCACGTAGAATGCCACACCACAGGCACACTCAACCTTGCCGCCTGTGAGGTCGATCGCCTCGGCCTGGATGTCCTTCTGCGCCAGCAGGGAGGAGATACCCAGCTTGTCCTTTACAGCCATAAGGTAGGCATGCGCGCGGTTCAGAGATTCCTTCAGCGATGCTTCGAGACCGCCGGGGGTGCGCAGCTTGCCGCTCCCCGCGGTGATAGCCACCTCGAGCCGATAGAGTCCGACGCGCGCCTGGGTGTCGGCAGCCGCTGTGTAGACGCTGCCGGGTGGGAGTGGATCAGGCGAAATGACCCCGGCGCCACCCTGTTCTGGCAGGCTGACCATATGCTCGCTGCCGTCCTCTTTGTCGATGTAGGAAAAGCTCGTCTTGTAGAACTCGAACGAGCCGCGCTTCTTGAGCTGCTCCTTGACGCGGCGGCGCCCTTCCATGGCCAATTCAAGGTACTCGGTCAGCTCTTCCTTGCCCCAGCGCCCATCCGGGTGCAGTAACTTGAGCAGGCCGCTTACGGTGCGCTTGATGGCAATTGCATCGCGCCCCTCGACGTGGGAGCCAAAACGGTAGTACTCTTCTGCCGCGTCAAAGCGGTTCTCTTTGCGCAGTACACGAAACGCTTCCGCCACATAGTCCGTCACGAAGCCATGGTGCGTGGTTAGCAGGTCCCTTGAAGTCTTGGGCACTTCCCAGCCCGGCAGGTAGAAATGCAGGCGGTCGATCACGGCTAGGTCGAAAGCCTCAGGCAGCGGCTGCAACAGGTCGGTGGTGCTGCTCTGCACTAGCGCGTCCACGGGCTGATTCAGGTTGCCAACGAACACCAAAGAAGCATCCGCGTTCACCTGCGTAATGCCCCGGCTGAAGCGCCCATTGGCCATATAATCCTTCATGATCTGGATGGTGTCGGGATCGGTCACCTTCATCCCGCTGACCTCGTCAAAAGCCACCACGTCCCAGTGGCCAACGAGGCCCACCTGGCGGCGCGCATTGTTGTAGAAAAGGTTGGCCGAGCTGGCCTTGCCACCGGAGATCAAGATGCCGTACGGAGACATCTCGCTGAATGCGTAGGACTTGCCGGTGCCGCGCGGCCCCAGCTCGATCAAGTTATAGTTCTTCTGGACATAGGGAACCAGCCGCACCAGGTTGAGGAGCTTGAGGCGATGGTCCATCCGTTCGGGTTCGAGCCCCAGAGTGCGCACAAGCGCGTCGATCCACTCCTCACGCGTGAACTGCATGCGGCCGTCCGCGAACTCGGCCTCGTCGAAACGCGCCAGCTGGATGGGTTTCAGTTCAGCGATGTAGAAGGGGCTATCCCCCTTCTTCTCCGAAGGACGGAACTCGACCTCCAGCATGGCCCAGATACCGCCTTCTAGCAGGCGTTCGTACCGTCGGTGATATTCGTCCGGGATGTAGATGTGGCTATAGGAGAAATTGTCCAGAGCGGCCCAATACTGGTTCTCACTGGGCACAAAGCGCACCTCGACCCGATCGATGAAGCGGTAGCGACCCTTCTGTTCCACCAGGGATTGGGCCTTGTTTGCCTCGTCATGCCGAAAGTACTGCGAGCGTAGCGTATCCTTGACGGCAGCAACACCCAGGGCGACTTCCGTGGGCTCATCGGAGGCACAGTATTTGCCCAACAGGTACTCCAGAACGTAGGAAGGCACGTTCTCGCCTCCGCGAATCTGGTGCAGCAGATCCTTACGCACCACTCGGCCCGGGAACACTCGCGCGAGTTTCTGGTCTAGCGTTTCCACTGTCATGTTTGCCTCAATCCATGATGCGGTTCTTGAGTCTCATCGTCGCCCAGATGACGCCCGAGTCCGGAGCAATGACCCGAACCTCGACTTCCTCGCCCTGAAAACTGCGGTCAATCAACACAGGAATCTCGACCGAAGTGTTTGGCAGCAAGGTTACCTCGTGGGTAGTCTCGTCCCGTGCGGTGCAGTCAGCGGCCTCGCCCACCGGGGGCCCTTTGAGATTCGCCACGTCAAACGCTTCCACACGCACCCGCAGGGGGTCTCCAAACAGCCGCCCATCGTGCACTTTCAGCCCGATTACTTGGCTGGTGAAGTGGTCGCGGCCGTAGCTCAGGGCGACCCTCTGTCCAGCACCGGCCACAGCCGGAGACTCGCGTGGCCGCAGCGTGACCACTGGAACGACGCACTCCTGCAAGCTCAGCCCCTCGTGGAAGTACACCGCATCGCTTGCATACACGGAGAACCCGACGGGCACGCAGTAGCTCGTCACATCGCCTTGTATGCCGAGATGGCGCGCGTCCAAGACCAACGAACCCGCCTGCTCCTTGATTGCCTCGCCCAGCTTGACGCGGCGCTTGCTCAGCGCCCACTGCCCTGGCGGAGCGCTGGCCACGTCACCGGGCAAAACCTCGGGCAGAAGTACATGGCCGTGGTCAGCGGCTAGCACGATCCACTGAAAACCCAAACGCGCTAGCTGGGCGCAAGCCACCTTCAGATCGCCTAGCAGGTCACCCATGTACTTGCGCGCCTGGCGCGCGCTGAGGCGCTCGGGCAATTCGTCAATGTCGGGAACCCGCAAGATCAAGAGACCAACCGAGGCCACGCGGGCGGCGCGTTTCTTCTCGGACGAGTCCAGCCATCCGCTGAGGGCAATATCATCCACCCGATCGCCGTACCTGGAGTGTAGCCAGGCCAGACGTGCGGGCAAGTCCGGCAGCGCATGGTCGCCAAGGTGTGGGATCAGCTCCTCACCGACCTTTCGCTGCGATAGCGCCCCGTCGGCTCCAGGTAGCAACGCCGCCATGCCGGTGGCGGTGGTCGTAGGCAGCGCTGCCGCGGTGGCTTGCACGGCCACGTCGCCAAGCGGCTGCAGCTCTGCGGCCAGAGCCTGGCCCATCTCGAACCGCAGTGAGTCCGCCAGCACATAGGCGACCTTCTCACGACGCTCCAAGGCAGGTGCCACGAAGCGGTCAAACACCTGCGTCAAGCGCAGGATGCCCTCTGGAGGCCAGCCTTCGGACTCGACGGACTTGACGAAGCGAGCCTGCAGGCGCCCGATCGCTTCCCGGTAACTGCTGCGCGCGAGTTCGACCAGAGGGAGCAGTTCGTCACACTCGATGGATTCGGCCCAGCTCTGTTCCAGTACGCGTTGTACGTGGTCCAACTCGCTCCATCCGCCGCTGCGCACATACGCGTCCACCAGCCGAGCGAGTGTATGGCCCGCAGCCACGTGGATGCCTGCGGCCGTCTCCAGTAGAGCCAAGCAGCGCTCCGACACCTGCCAGGCTTGTGCCCGCTCGGGTTGGCGACGCCACACTGAGGTCTTGCGGGCGTCAAGGATCTGGCCCGCCTGCTTCAGGTCCCCTTTCTGCACCGCCCGTGTAAGCCCCGCCAGTTGTTGGCGCTCCTCAAACGAGAAGGTGTCACGCTGCCCAACATCAGCCACCTCACGAAAATGGCTGGCTAGATCGAGGTTCGCTTCGACCTGATTGGCAAGCGTCATGTAGGTTTCGCGCGTTGCATCCGAATCGCGCAACCGCTCGCAGATAGCGTTGATTCGCTCCCGACGCTCCACACTAGCTCGTGGGACGTTTTGCAGTGCTGCAGGCCAGGGACCTTCCAGATCCAGGGCCAGCTCGCTGACCAGCACGTAGGTAGCCAGCGGCTCACGCCACTGCTCAAGCGGCTTGGCTTGCGGTGGATTCCAACCCAGCTCTCTTTGCAGCAGCACTGTCAGCTCATCCATGGTGCCCGGCAATGCCTGGATCTGCCCGAGGGTGTCACTGTGCCCAAGCAACCTTGTGCACACATCCACCACGGCCTGACTGCCCAGCGCTTGTTCAACCAGAGGGTAGGAACTGGAAAGCTTGAGTTGATCCAGCTGCTCCAGGGTGGGGCGGCCCGCATCAAAGAGGCGGTCTATCTGGTCGGCGAGCCTCGGCATCGCCACCCGCGCAAGAGAGTGCAGATGCTCGCTCTCCGCCTCGCCAAAGACGGCGCCGGCAGCCGCAAAGACTTCAAAAGGGTCCTCCGTGCGCTGCTCAGGGCGGAGCCTGGCATGGGGAACGTAGATCAGCAGGGCAGCTTTCGCTGCGGCGGGGTTAGGGGCCTCTTCCATCAACTGGTACAGGGTCTCCGCCTGGCGCCGAGCCTGCAGTGCAGATTGGGCAGCAGACACGACTTGAACCCCGGGGATCCGTAGGCCCAACACGAACTGGCCAAACGCGCTCTCGCCGTCGTACCAGACTATTACGCGGGATTGGTCGAGGCGGCTCTCCAGCACCGTGCGAATGTGGTTGGTCAAGTGCATCCAATGCTCCTCTCAGTCCAGTCGTGTCGCTTGCCAGCAGTGCCTACGCGGTGTCATTCGTCCGATTCCTCCAAGCCCGTGTCACCCTCGTCGGGGGCTTGCTGCATATCGCTGCGGTTACCCTTGGGTGAGGGGGTCCTGCAGAGCCCCTCCAGCCCGTGTGCAATCGCGATGGAGCGGTCCGTCTCGCATTTCTTGCGCACGCGGTCGGGCCAGATGACATAGGCCATGTGCGCCCAGTCGTATTCACCAGATTCCAGCTTCTTCCACACCGCCTCCGTGGCCTGCGCCCACTTGCGCAGGCGAAACAACTTGTGCAGCGGTGCAGCGTTGATAATCACGCCATCATTGAGATCAGGTTTGTAGGGCAGCGCCGCGACACGCAGCAGCTCGGCCCTGAAGTCGTGTAGCTCATCCGCAAAGCCGCGCAGGTCGGCCATTTCGTCGCGCAGTTGCGCCGCGGCCCGGCCAGTGGTGCTGGCGAGCCGGGCCTCGAGCTGCTCCAAGCGACGCTCCACGTCGTCGAGCTTGGGTTCTACGTAGCGATTGACCACGGTATAGAGCGTATCCTGAGTCAGCCGGTGGTAATAGAGCCAGACCGTGTAGCGCCCTGAGCTCGTGCTGAGCGGCCAGTAGATGGGCGCCTGGCGGCGGCTCTTGGAATAGCGCTTGAGATGGTCGGGAAAGAACTGGCCGGGGGCGGCAAAATAGTCCCGCAGAGAGCGCACCCCCAGAATCTCGCAAGCTTCCTGCTCGATGGCCTCATCCCGCTCCTTCCAGATAACTCGCAGGGCCTCACGCGCGCGCCGTACAATGTCCTCGCGGTGGTCAGGGTCGTCCACCAGGATACCCTCCCAGGAGATGCGCAGGGGGTAATCGGTGGGCGCATCTTCCGGAGTGGCGGGCATTCCCTGGGTATTCTGCAGCATCCCAGGCGGACAAGCGGGCAGGGGTGAAAGGGCGTCGGGTAGACTCGGTGCACGCGACGGTTCCACCGCGATGCGGACATCCCACCGACCGAAGGCGATGCCCAGTACATAGTCCAAGAGTTGACACGTGAGAGCCAAAATATCCGAGGCAGGCGCGCTCCATGGTTCTTCGGCCACTTGATCGTCATACTCAGGCCTCTCACGATCGATGGCGGCCTCGCCTGGGCTTCCAGGTCGTCCAAGACGCGCCGGGATGTCGTAGAGCGCAAAAACGATATCATCAATCTCATCCCGAATTCTTGACAGTGCCTCGTTGATCCTGCCAACATGGACTGCGTACTTCTGGGCAGTTGACGCCAGTGTCTCACCATTGTGATGCACCAGTGCAATCGTCATAAAGACTGGAGATGTCACGTTGCTCAAGTCGAGGCAGCGCCGGAAATGCCATCCTTCTTTGGCCAATTCCTGGAGAACTGAGCCTGATTCCCCTATGCTGAGAGGCACAGGTGTTGACTCAATGTAGTTGTATGCCTTATGTTCGGCACATACTGCTGAAAGCCAATGGCCAACGGCAGAGGAATTGAGTAACCCAAGCAGAGCCCAAGCATCAAGATATGTCCCGTCAGTGAAGATGGCCGTACCTTCAAAAGAGAACACGTGATCAGCCGGCAGGACCTGAACTGTGAAATCCTCGGTTCTCTTACCGTAGCACAAGCCTGGCTTTCGATAGAACTCCTCGGCTTGGATCTTGAAGCCATAGTTGCCGTTCAGATAGGGATAGCGATGAACGACCTCGGCCTTTGCCTCACGTCCATCATCGGCCCAGAGAAATAGGTGAGTTGTGGGTTTGTAGAACCTCGCCGGAGGCGTGCCATGAGCCATGTAGAGCCAATCCCGGTTGATCCCAGTGTAGGGCACCTCCCATACCAATCGATGGAACCGGGTCGAGGCCCCAATTCCTTGGCGTGCGATAACTCCGTTCGCAGCCAATGTCTGTCCTTTTGCAGCAAGAAGTAGCATCTGAGGGGGCGCATGGTAGGCTAGTGGGCACCCCGGAATCGATGTGAACAGCATATCTTCCAGCACAAGCACGGTTGGTGTCGCATTGCCTTTGGAGATCTCGGATGCGGCTTCCAGCAACGCGAATCCTTTGTCCTCGACGCCAAGTAGATGCACGAAGATGATTTCCACTATGGTGTCTCCAGTAAATAGGCGCAAACCTGAACATTGGCGTCATCCAGGACACCTCTTCCGAGGTCGGCGATAATCCGTATCTTGCCTTCTGCAAGAAGGAACTCTCTGACCTCGCGAAAACTCGACAACGACAGCCAGGTGCGAGAAGTGATCGCCCCAACGCGCGAGTGCGCGCAGAGAAGCCCCAACCCGCGCTCTATGAACGCGCCGTAGATATCAGCCTTGGCTCCCCTATAGGAGGCTGTCATTTGATCCCTCGTTCCTTTGCAGAATTCCCCAAAGGGAGGGTTCATCAGCACTGCGTCGTATCTCTGTCTGCACACGTCGATGAATGCAAAACCCCGCGCCGCGTCCGCCGCAAACAGCCGCCGCCGATATCCGGCACCGTTCCCGGCCTGTTCAGCGTAGGCTCGCAGGGCCTCCAGCACCTTGGTCTCGGCCTGCTCCCAGAATTCGGCGCCGGTCACACCTGTCAAGTCAAAGAGCCGGGCCTGCCTGGGTCCCACTTTCAGCTCATCGAGCTGCTGCTCGGTGAACAGAAGGGCGTTGCCCCGGCGATCCTGCGCGCGTTGGCTCGCCTGCACCCATTCCCGGCGTGCCGTCTCGATAGTTTCGGCAAGCTCCTCTTCGATCTTGAGGAGAGATCCAGCCTCACCGGCCAGCTTCATCTTCTCGAAGATGATGCGCACGATTTGGCCCAGCACCGGCGGCCGCAGCTCAGCCACGAAGTCTTCCAGCATGTCCGCCTCGCCGGGCATTGGCTCGGCGCAGACGACGTTGGAGCGCTGGATGCGCGGCCGCCCTGCGGGCCTCAGCCCCTGGGCCCGCCAGGCCTTCTGCGCCCGCAGCCAGAGCGAAAGCCCAGAAATCTGCGTGGCGCGTGGGTCAATATCAATACCGTGGATGTTGTGTTCGATGATCAAGCGGGGCACCTCGCGCAGGAAGGCCTCTTTGCTGGCGTAGGTGTCGCGCAGTGGCTTCAGCTTCTCGGGCCGAGCGAAAGCGTCTGCCCCCAGTTCCCCCTCCAGGGTCCAGGCCTCCTCGTAGATGCACTCGTAGATGTCAAAGGCATACAGGCCAAAGTGCATCGACCCGCACGCGGGGTCGAGCATCTTGACGGTGCGCGGGTCCTTCAGAGGGCGATGGGGTATGTAAACTGGCTGATTGAGGAGCTCCTCCTGGGTGAGATCACCGCTGGGTTCCTGAGATTCTGGCGGTTCTTGCCCTTTGGCCAGGAAGACCTCGGTAGGCCGTCGCACCAGATAGCGGCACTTGTCCTTCAGTCCGGTCTCACCGCGGGTCATCTCGTACCAGATGCGTCCCAGGGTGTTGTCGGTGAGAAACTCGACCACGTAGCGCGGGGTAAAGAACTGGTTGCGCACGGCCAACTCGCGCGAGTTGCGCGGCGCCGACGACTGCTCACGCATCAGCTTGCGTTCGGCCGGGTCGTTGTAGTACTGGTAGATCCAGCCGATGGTCTCATCTTCACTCCAAAGGTCGCGGAGGGCTGGCTCGTTGAGCAGCGCCAGCACATCCTCCAGCGCGCGCTCGCTCGGAAAAACACGCGAGGCAGGCGTCTGGCGGTCGAATAGCACGCCCAGGTCCAGTGCCAGCTCGTCGAACAGGCTCTCCAGAAAGGCGCAGTACGTGGCGTAGCGCGAGCCCAGGGCCCCGCCGGTCAACTGGTCGTAGACACGAAAGCCTTCCGAGGCCATGCCCTGGCCCACGCACTCGACCAGCAACCCGCGCTCCTCGCACAGCCGCAACGCGGCCAGCCGGTTGAGCACGGTGAAGCCGATCTCGCGTACCATCCGCTCGAAGGCACGGGCACGACGGGTGGATTCGTCACCTGATTCCTGCGCCGCCAGGTGCGCTTGCCAGGCATGCAGCTCACGCGCTGTGGCTAGGCGGTCCTCGACTAGCCCGTCCAGAGGCAGCGCGGTCCCGTCCGGCTGCAAACGGTAGTGGGTTTGTAGTTGTTCGGTGATGTCACGGGCCAAACGCTCACGGGCTCCGCCTACCATCCGCGCCAGCGCGTTGCGCGTGGCCTTGTCGAATGCCATGGCTAGTCCCCAATGTGGATATGCTTGCCAGTGGCCAGAATGGCTTCGAGACGACTGCGCACGCGCAACAGCCAGTCCGCCAGCTCCACTATACTGCCGATGGACGCAGATGGCGTCAACTCTGCCCACGACACGGACTGTACTTCGGCCTCTGCGGAAGGCTCGACCACTCGGGGTAGCCGCTCCTGCAGGTCCGCCAGCAGATCCTGTTCCAGCGCGGCCAGGCCGACCCGGCGGACCCACAACGCACGCAAGTCATCCAGGGGTGAGGGCGCCGGCACCGGCAGCACGCTGCGCAGCCGATCCATGAGTTGGGCTCTCGCCTCGTCACCTAGCAGGGGCCACTTTGGGTGGGCCTCCAGACGCTGGGCTGCCTCAGCGACGCTTTGCTGCAACTCTGAGCGAGTCTGCGCGGAGACATCGCGGGCGCGCTCGAGAGCGCGGGCAGTGACGGCGCGCACGTCAGGCAGACGCTCAAAGAAGCGCTCGGAGCTCAAGGCCTCCGCCAGTACTCCGGCATCTTTGCTCGGTACAAGAGTACGCCCCTGCCCAGGGAAAAGGGTTTCCAGCTCGTCGACAGCACTGCGCACACGGTTGGCGGCTTGCACGTCGCCCTCTGCGCCATGCTCAAAGCTCAGCGCGACATCCCGTGCCCAACGGGTGTCCTCGGCCAGGGTAGCGCCTCTCGCACCCAGGATCGCAGTGGCATCGGCCGCGTCGCCGCTCAGCGCGCTCGTCAAGCTGGCCTTCAGCGCCAGGGCACGGTTCTCTCCGGGCAAACCTAGCAGGCGCAGCTTATCCGGCAGAGCCCCCACAGTATCCAGCAGCTCCGGCAGCTTTCTGCGCACCTCGCGGCTGATGGCGTCCTCCAGCGGAAGAACCTGGCCGCCAAACAGCTCTTCCAGCAGGCGCGCGGCGCGGTCGAGTGCCTCGGGGTCAGGGGGAGCATTCCGTAGTGCAATGCCCACCTTGGCGAAGGACATGGCGTTCTTGCAGGCTTCGGCGGCCTGCGGCCCGAGTACTCGCAGGGTCCCCGCGGCAACGTGGAACTCGACTTCCCCCGCGGCAAGGAGAGCAGCAAACAGGTAACGGATCGTGTCTTTGGACCACCCATAGGGCGGCCCCGAGAACAAGTCCTGCAGGGCGCCGCCCAAGAGGCGCCCGCTTCCCGTCTGGTCCAGCTGGTTACGGAACGCCCGCAGGGTTTCGGCCAACACTGGGATGGTGGAGTCCACCCGGCAGGTGCCAGCCTTCTTCACCACCAGGTGCAGGGGGTCTCGCTCGGTGGGCATATGGTCGAGTCGCTCTACGCTGGAGAACTGCGCTGCTAGGTCCGTGCTGGCGCGTATGGGTGCCAGGTGATAGTAGGAGAAAACGTTTCCAGCGGCCTTGCCCAACACGGCGCGGGCTGCAGCGTCCACAGTCAGCCCAGCCTCCATGGCAGGAGTAGGCTGACCCCGAAAGACGAGTGTGCCTCCCATCAGCGCCTGGCTCAGCAAGCGCTTTACCTCCCCGCGCTGCGTGTCGGCCTGCTTGAGCTCAGCACGCAGGAACTGCGCTTCATCGCGGTCGGCGTTGCGCTCGTCAATGGCCTGGGCAATGGTCTGGGACCGATAGATCTCGGGCAACAGGTCCTCGACTGTGTCACTGCTGCGCGCCAGCCAGGCAATGGCTTGGTTCCATTCTGGTAGGGAGGTGGTCTCGGTGAGCAGTTCGGCGCGACGGGTCTCCCAGCGTGCGTCATCCACCCATTCCAGGCGGAAAGTGATGTCCTCTCCATCGCCCACCACCAGGAACTTGCCGGAACGAACGGCGGCCTTGACCTCCTTGGTCCCTTCCAGACGTGTCGAGGGCTGGGGAGTAAAGACCTCGGCCAGGACCTCGTTGCGAATGCGGTTCGTATCGCCCGAGGTTACGGACATTTCGCCGCGCTTCTTCTGCCAGGGCAACACCTTGTCCGAGAGAAAGGCATAGCCGTGCGCCTTGGGGTCTTCCACTAGGCCAATCTCCCGCTCGGCCAGCATTCTGCGCAGGATCTCACGGACTTCAGGCAGCAAGCTGGCGCTGCCCACGGATGGATAGAGTAGCGCGGCCGCATTGTCGGCGTTGCACGGAAAGTCGTCGAGGTTTTGCAGCACGGCGATGGCCTTGGCCACACGCACGGCTAGGTGCTGGGCGCCAAAGATCGTGGCCGTGCGATCCACGGCAGAGACTACATGTCCCAGGACTTTGGCAATGTCGGTGCGCAGGATGTCATACAGGTCATCAACGCAGGCCAACGCCCCAACGGGCCGGTCCGCCAAACGGGTGGCGCCCGGAGGCAACAAGCGATTCACGTCGACCAACACATCCTGGATGACCTTGATGGCCGAGCGCAGGCCGATGCCACCTGTGGAACGGGCCAGCGCGCGGATCAGGGCCATCAGCAGGTCGAACTGCTGCGGCAAGAAGGGATAGAACTGCACAAAGGTGTCGGCATTCGGATCACCCCTGAAGAGCGAGGTACCCGTCAGCCGGGTGTGGCTGCACAGTGCCTGGCCATTAGCCTGGAACATGGCCTTGAGCTGAGCCTCGCCCTCGAGTGACTTGGTCAACAGGCGGCGGTACGTGATCTCCTTGATGTCGCGCGCATCTAGCTCGATGGAGACGGGGAAGCGTGCCTGCAGTTTGTTGAGCTCCGCCGAGTTGTAGAGGGCTTTGCTGACGATTTCGGTCAGGGTCTGCTGGCCGGTGGCCACCATCCAGACTTTGCCTCTGCCCAATTCCTTGAAATCGCGCACCAGCCCATCCAGGTTGAGAATCAATTCCCCGCGCGAAGCCACATACTGACCAGCCTCGTCGATCAGAATCAGGAGGTTGGGCTTGCCGGTGCGCTTGCGCACAAGTGCGATGATCTCCTCGGCTCGATGGCGGATGCTGGCTGCTTCTTCGAATCTGAGCTGGCCAAAGCTCTCGGGAGTGGGAAAGTCCTCCGGCAGTACCTGGGGGACAACCTGCGCTGCTCGAGCATTGCCCAACAGTGGGTCGTTGTGGATATTCTCCCACTCCTCATGCCAGCGTTCGGAGTAGAGCTTGAGAAACTCGTCCCACCTGCCACGCTGCTCCAAAGTCAGCTCCAGTTGAGCCAGTTTCTTCTCGCGCGAATATCCCAGTTGCTGCAGCACCTTCCAGTACAGCACGGTCGAAACAGCCGTCGCCGGGCTGGCTGCGGACTGCTCCGCCCCCAGGTCCAAAAAGATCACCGCGGTGGGTGCCTTGGTGGCCACGGCGCGCAGGAGCGCCTTGAGCGGGTTAGAGCGCAGGCGCTCACAGAACAGGTCAATGAAGGGACGGCCAGCCACCTTACGCTCCGGGTCTAGGGCCAGGCCCAGATACTTGGTGAATGAGCTTTTTCCCGAGCCGTAGAATCCTGATAGCCAAACGCCGATCTCTGCCACCTCTTGCCCTTCAACTGCAAACTGGTAGTTCTCCAGGAACTTGCGCAGGCAGTCTTCAACGTTGAGGGTGGCCTCGTATTCCTCTATCTCGGCCAATAGCCGCTTGTCCTCCTGGGCGGCATAGTCAATAACCTTCTCAATGCGCCGGTCAATGGGGCGGCGAGCGGAAAACAAGGACCGGATGGGCGTCATTCCAAACCTCCGATGATGGTGGAGCGTTAATTGGGATCTTCGGGGTAGAACCCGAGGAATCTGAGGCCATACTGCCCCAGACGTCGGCCTGGGTAGAAGAGAACAGTGGGATGAGGCACCTTGCCGATGAGCGCACCCTCCAAAGCGCGGGTTCGGAAGTAGGGGTGCAGCAACTCTGCCTCCGTCAAGAGCACAACGGTCTTGTCATCGCCACCGCTGATCTCTTGCGCG
>JAEAMG010002070.1_pt1 | contig 13412 bp, 10 predicted proteins | sample 8958741 | NCBI WGS metagenome assembly JAEAMG01 (sample SAMN16933256, study PRJNA681125) | bioreactor sludge metagenome | isolation source: anaerobic bioreactor treating anionic surfactant - SDBS | place: India: Bengaluru | collected 2019-02-28
AGGTTGTGCTGTGCAATAAAGAATGGAAGCAGCACGGGTATCGCGCCTTGATTTACATCAGTCGCTGTATGGGCCAGCGTTAATAGAGCTGTAGATCGGTATTTCATGTAGCCTCCATTTACTGGGGCTCACGCCGCCCCCTCCATCAGCAAAGCTGTCGGAGCCTTCCCTTCTCGCCCAAGAATGGGCTGGTTCCCTAAATCTTTGCTCTGTGTATCTTTTCTCTCTGCTCTCTGCTCTTGTGCCCTCTGCTGCTTTTCAGCTGGGGCTCTTTAAGTTAGATAATGAACCTGCACATTGTCAAGGACAAACTCACAAATTACGTGGAGATTGATGAGAATTTGAAGAATTTTATGGTGTCAGTCTTTTTCCCAAAACAAAACCTTACGGATCCTCTGGATGATCGGTTGGATTGCCTCAGGCCTCTGAACGACAGCAGCCTTCTTCCAAGTTCTCCAATCTCCAAAAAGCTCGTGGTAAAGCTCGACGCATCCACGATGATAACTGATAGCCGCGCGGGGATTTATGCGTTGAGAACAATCCTGGACGATTTTAAAGAGCTTTTTTCTCTGAATCACGCCAGATATATTAAAGACAATCACCTTCGTTGTCTTTGTATCGTCAACTGATCCAAAACGCCCCTTCACTTTTACGTCGTCATTCAAGGACTTCTCAAGCTCAGAGAGAAGATCTACGCATTCTTCCATGCTGTCAAATACGACTACCACTTTCCAGCACTTCAAGGCTGGGCCAAGATCGACTTCTGTTTTGCCATCTTTCAGCTGCTCATAGAGATTCATGATGCAAGGAACGCATTTTCCGTAGATGTCTTTTTTCGTTTCTTTAAGATCCCGGGTGTCTTCGAAGCTCACCCATTTCGCTTTTTTGTCCGCAAAATAGTGTTTATCAATGTATATTCTTGGCATTATTTTGTGTTTTATTCAGTGTGTCGCTATCTATTATAATCCCTTATATCCCAGCATCGGAGAAGGTCTTCAGATTGAACAATCTCTCCGAAGAAGGAGTTAATGTTCCTCAAGGACCATTTCTTCGCCTCGGGGCTGGTCCCCTCCGTCAAGTCTGCCGGAATAACAACATGGTAATCACGTGCGAATCCGTCACGGGCTGTAGATTCAACACATACGTTCGTTGCAAGACCGGTTAAGATTAATGTCTGTATCTGCCTTATTCTCAGAAACTGGTCAAAATATGTTGAAACAAAAGCCGAATGCCTGTATTTCGGGATTACGACTTCTCCCTCCTTTGGTGAAACCTCATAAAATTCCGAATATGCCGGATCATACTTCCGGTTAATACCAAGCCGTTTGTATTGTTCAAGAGCTGCCGGCGAGCCAAGAAAGTCAATCTTGGTCATCTTAAAATGCACTATATTTTTGAGAACCTTTCTTGCATGGCCCAGGAAAGCGTTCAGCCGGACAGCGAGAGCCTTTGCAGGTTCTATGTCATAGCCCATCCCGTGAAAGGCCCCTCCCTCATCGCAGTAATCTTTCTGCATATCTATGATTATTAGTACAGTTTTTTCAGGAGCAACCTTTGCCCTAAGATTTGCGAGATCCATCATTACCTCCTTGATAACTTTTCACGAGCAGTACATTTGCACGTAAGTAACATAAGCACGTATTCGCCCTATCCTTCCATCTACATAAGGGCTTTTCCACCATCAATCATATAAGTACCTCCAGTGCAGTACCTGCTCTCATCCGAGGCAAGATAGAGCATAAGAGCAGCGACTTCTTCCGGGGAGCCATATCGCTTCAAGAGCGTTGTCTCTGCAAGGGCTTTCCTACCTTCTTCCGGTGCTTCAGGATGGCGGCCTCGAACATGTTCCTCAACCATGGGCGTTTCAATTGGACCCGGATGAACTGTATTTACTCGAATATTAAAAGGGGCACACTCAATGGCTGCGGTCCGCATGATGCCGACAACTCCATGTTTACTTGCACAATAGGCAGAGCTTCCGGCAGAACCTTTTATACCGGCTATGGAAGATGTAATGACGATGCTGCCTCCGCCCCGTTTCTGAATCTCAGGGATTGTATACTTGAGGCTTAGCCATACACCTCTAAGATTGACTGCCACGACATGATCAAACATCTCAACGGGATGGTCGGCAATTGTGTTCTTGTCTCCCACAACCCCTGCATTTGAGATCAGTATGTCGACACCGCCATAACGATCAACGGCAGTATGGACATATCGTGAGGCCTGATCAGGCTGCGACACATCTGCCGTTATGTAACTAACTGAGTTCGAGGCTACCGATACCACTGCCTTTTGCAGGATGTCCTCCCTGAGATCAACGAGCAGAACCTTGGCTCCCTGCCGGACAAAAAGTTTGCCGGCTGCAAGACCAATGCCCGATGCTCCACCTGTGACAATCGCCACTTTTCCATCGAGCCGAAACACTGCAACCTCCCTCGGTTTAAAATCAAGGTCCCCTCCAGCTTTTATCAAGCATGGAGGGGGAGCCCATAAAAATCTACTGAAACCACAGAATTACTTTGACTTATCCATTGTTTATCTCATTCAGTCATTAAAATAACAAATAAATCTTACGGCATTGCATTCGGCTGTTTTCCCCTGAAAGGCGGCAGTAAGTAATCGTCTCCGCAAGGTTTGATTTTCATTTTTGCTACCTTTTGCGGTGCCGTTTCCACATAGAAGAGAGAAATAAGAGCAATAAGCACCCCAGCGATCACTGTCATCCAGACAGGAGCCACAAGACCAAGCTTGTCGGCAAGATATCCTGCGAGGGCAGGCATGGCTGATGCACCGAGAAACTCGCCAACCCCTGTCGGGATGCTCGCCGCAGTTCCTGCGCATTCAGGAGGTACACATTCCGTCGGCAGAGTCCCGAGGTACAACGGAAACGTTCCGATTCCAAAAAAACCCCAGAAGAAGAAAGGCGCGAGAAAAACGCCAAGGGGTGTCCCCACAGGCAATAATGCTACGGCAGCTCCTGCGGCAGCGCAAAGAAGACCCGCGATGATCATGGCTGTCTTACGCCCTATATGGTCTGACAAACCACCCATGCTTAATACACCGAGGCAACCGCCCACACCTGAAGCGGCCAGGGCAATCCCTACCTGCCCCATGCTAAACTGATGGACCTTAAACAAAAAGAGCGCCGAAAAACCGGTATATACCCAAAGCACAGCCATAACCGGGATGCTGTTCGCAGTCGAAACAGTGACGTTCTTGAACTTAAGCACATCAATCAATCTCATTTTCTGACCTTGATGATAGATCACCTTCTTTTGACCGCTCTTGCGCATCCTGAGGGATTCAGCAATAGATGGCGCCTCGTGCATAAAGAAGAGCACGATCAGTGCCAGAATCGCTGCAGGCACGGAAAGAATATAGAAAACCGGCCGCCATGAACCATAGGCCTCAAGAAGCCGTGTTGCGATAATTGGTCCTATGGCAACACCTATCAGCATAAAGGACGCGGAAAGAGCGCCTACGGTAATCCCCCGTTTTTCAGGAGGCGCTTCCTCCACTAATGTTGAGATCGATGGGGCCCATGGTCCGCCTTCAAAAAATCCCAGAATTCCTCTAACTGTGAGCATACTTCCAAGACTATTTACAAAGCCGGTAACCCACGAAAAAACAGAGGCCAGGATAGCCGTAACAACAATTACCGGACGGCGTCCGATTTTATCACCAATGGCAGCAAATATAATTGTACCAAAGGCCCAGGTAAGCCCTGTAATGGCAAGGACGAAACCAACCTGCGTATATGTAAACTTCATATCTTCTGCAATAGCGGGCATAATAATTGCGATCACGATCCGTTGAAGCGCAATAAAACCCCAAATCAACGCCAAGAGAATTGCAAGCTTTTGATAATACTTCATAGTCCCTCCACTTTCATTTATCTCGTAATATAAGATTCTGTTTTAGCCATACACGCTGCGTTGTTCCTCTCCTTCACAATCTGAAGTTCCGTGTCCCCATTCAGTCAACAACATCACACAGAACCAGCCGATACCAGATATACGCCCCTGTCTGAACACCTCCTTTTCTATAGTTTAAATTAACCGCTCAATTACATTCCAGGAACACTCAGTAAACAAAAACAATTCCAACAGATAATGCCTTAGGCACAACACCAGGATCTACGCTCCTGTATATTGGATAAATCTCCCATCCTGCTTTTGTCACCAGACGGAATACATCTATTCCAACTCCTTCCATGGAGGGTCTTGCCTTGAGAGGATTGGCGCACCTGTTACCCTGCAAAACCTGACATGGCTTGGATTCGCAAAGCGCCACATGGCAATTGTACTGAGAAAAACCCATAGCAAGGTGATAGCCAAGACCAAAAGCAGTGGTTTCCAGCTTGCCCGTGATTTCTAAGTTCTTCTTCGTCCACTCCACGCCGGCCTTCTGCTGAATTGGTCGGTCTGAAAATTCCGATACCGGGATTACATCCAGAGCAAAGAGAACCGCCCACTTGTATCGACCAAACGCCCGCCTCATGAAATCAGAATCAGGGCTGTTAGGGGGGCAGTGAGGGCTCTTGCCGAAATACGGGCACATGGGAACACTGCATTTAAGCACAACCCTTTCGTCTACATCGACCCACTCAGCAGGTATGATTTCCGCCAAAGAGGCGCCAAAATCAATGGCCGTCTGCTTCAAATGGTTCAGGTCTTGTTTCAGTATTTCATCAGGTACATCTAGGACAATACGTCGGGATATCCCCCCCCTGCGGCCCAAATTTTTCATCCTCCTCCAATCGTTCGCTAGTCGAATCGGGCAAGCCTTTTTATTAACCTGCCACCCCTGTGTATTTGATTTCGCCCCCGTTACTCTTGAGCCCCAGTTTTGCCATGATACTGGGGTAAGCCTTGATTAACATCTTTTCCATTTCCAACAGTATATTGGCAACGTAATCGAAATCCTCCTCAACATAGTTCCAAAGAGTGCTGTCCCGAGGAATCTTCCTGAAATCATAATCTTCCTGAAGCAAATAATCCTCCCATTGAGATATCTCTCGAATCGTAAATATTCTGGAAGCTACATTCGGATAAATCCTTTTTATATCTTCCTTCTGATCTGGCAACACTGTGATAATCAGATCAGCCTGTTCTGCCATTTCCTTGGTCAGCTCTTTAGATCTCCATTCTTCTGATACAATTATGCCGTGACGGAGCAAGGATGCTCGTGTTGTTTGTGGCAGACTTCTGCCAAAAAAAGGATTCGGCGCGCCGATCTTCAGTGCAGCCATCTTGTCTTTCATCCTTTGAGGCACAAACCCGGCAGACGAAATGTTTATTTTATCTATAAGCTTATTATCCCTTTCGCATAGCAGATTCGAAAAGAAGAACTCAGCAAAAGGGCTTCTATTCCTGTTTCCTATACACACGAAGACCAGATGGAGTGGACGCTTCACTCTTTGTCTTCCCTCATCATCTTTATTTTTCGTTCCCTACTATTACACAGCACCCGATGCCGGCGCCGGCATTTCCTCCCAGGTTGTGCGTCATTGCCAAACGAGGGTTTTTCACCTGTCGAGGACCTGCCTTACCCTGAAGCTGCAGATACATTTCATAGAGCATCCTCAAACCGCTCGCACCCAACGGATGACCGAAACATTTTAGCCCGCCGTCGGTATTGATGGGTAGCTCCCCTTTTAGCGTAAAGGTACCCCCGAAGATATCTTCCCGTGCGCCTCCTCTGGGACTGAATCCGAGGTCTTCATACACTATCAGCTCATGGGCCGTAAAACAGTCGTGTACTTCGGCGCAACTGATTTCCTTTCTTGGGTTCTTGACTCCTGCCTGTGCATAAACCTGTTGAGAAGCACGGACATTCTCATCTATGTGAACATAATCATAATCCTGCCTCATTGATCCCTGACGGGCCCCTGCACTGATAGCCATTCCCTTTATATAAATAGGATCGCTCCTGAAACTCTTTGCCATGTCTGCACGGACCACTATTGCAGCAGCTGCACCGTCGCTGACGCCACAGCAATCAAACAAACCCAGCGGCCAGGCAACAATAGGCGCTTTCATAACCTGTTCCACGGTAAGGATATTGTGGAAATGCGCCTTCGGGTTGAGGCTCCCGTGCTGATGGTTCTTAACTGCTATCTCCGCAAGCATCCTTTTCCCTTCGTCACGATCAATGTTGTAGTGGCTGAAATATCTGGTCCCGAGATAAGCAAATGAAGCTGGGGCGCTATAGCCGGAGCCAATGGCCGAGCTACCGTCGGGATTATCACCTACAATAGCGGGGCCTTTTACCCCCGTTTGTCCTGAATCCTTGAGCTTTTCCACACCAATGGCCAGCGCGATGTCGCAAACACCAGCGGCCACGGCATACGCCGCTCCGCGCAATGCCTCTGAACCGGTGGCGCACATATTCTCCACTCTCGTGATCGGTATGTACTGCAGCCCCAAGGGCGATAAAGTCATGGCGCTGATGCCGGAAAATACTGTCCCAAGCCACGCTGCCTGAATATCCTTTGGTTCTATGCCTGCATCCTGAAATGCTTCGTAGGCGGCTTCGACAAGAAGATCTTCTACTCCCATATCCCATCGCTCACCAAATCGTGTGCATCCCATGCCAACGATTGCGACCTTGTCTTTGATGCTTTCCATGCTCCTGCTCCTTTTTAACTGCTTTCAATAAGTCTAATAGGACTTATATGACCTATTAAAAATCTCAGATTGGTTTCGCTTTCCAAAAATAGTTAACAATACCCTTGCCTTGGTGAAGCTTCCTAAAAGTCATTTCCACTGCCATACCTGTTGCAACCTTGGTAAGATCATAATCTGTCAGCTCACAGATTAACCTTCCTCCACCGTCAAAGTCGATTACACCGTTTAAACCAGGTGGATTTTTTGTTGGCTGCAACTGATCTATCGCATAGGTAAATAGTTTCCCCCTTTTGTCGGAAAACTTGTAGTCTTCAAAATCGTCTTTTGTCTGGCAGACAACGCAGACCCGTGCTCTCTGTCCAATGGGATGGATCTGGGGGGTTCCGCATTTCCTGCACTTTGCCCCATAGAGAGCCCTTACGGTCTTCCGTTCTCTCCACCGCGTCGCGAGGGAAGGCTCAGCCCGTTCCGGCAGGCTCGATGCCTCAACGGGAATCAGGTCACGCCACAGGAGGTATTTTCCGTAATCTATGGGTACTGACCCTGCCAACCTGTCCTTCATTAAAGGCGCACTTTTGATCCTGGTTATGTTTTCCGTAATACGCAAGATAAAGGCGTCTGCGCCATCTCCATAGCCAGCGAAAAGTATTCGGTCTCCCGGGTTTGCTTCTTCAAAAGCAGCCACCAGCATAACCATTGCAGCAGCAGTTCCGGCGTTACCAATCTTTGCAAAAAGTGGATCCTGCACCTGATTCTTATCAAAACCAAGGGCCTTGGCAAGGCTCGCATGATTTCTGCTATCAGCCGCATAAAAGACTACTTTTGTAAAATCTTTTGCTAAAAAAGAATATTTTGCCATGAGGTCTTTCATGGCTTCCTTCATGACGGGCATATAACCGGCCTCTTCAATGAAGCGCCCTTCTCCGGATTGAATAAAGCTGTCCTTTTCAGTTCTCCAGAGATCGGTAAAATCGCTGAAGATGGAGTGGGCCCCTTCAATCACTGCCACGGGATCATTCTTTCCAATCATCATAGCTGCTGAGCCGTCACCGAGGAGCTGCTCAAATCTACCTCTGGGAGCACCCAAGCGGCAGTCTGCCGCAACAACCAATGCATTCTCCGCCGACCCACTTTTGACCAAATCCATAGCAGCTTTCATCGCTGTTGTGCCAGCTCTCAGTGTATTGGTAAAATCCGCTGTTCGGGTCTTTTTATCAAGGTCGGCAGCGGCTGCTACAAGAGTAGCGCTCTGCTTCTCTTTGTATGGAGCAGTGGTGGTAGCCAGATAAAGTCCGTCCGGCTGGCTGCCGGTGCGCTTTATGCAATCAAGCGAAGCTGCTACTGCCATAGTAACAGCATCCTCATCGTACCCCGCTACCGATCTTTCTCCTGGCCCACCCCTTGTCTGCCACATCTTACCTATTTCTTCCATGCTGAGCCTGTACTTGGGAATATAAGCGCCAATAGATGTAATTCCTACCATAGTGTTCTCCTTAAATCCTTACGTCGTGCGGTATCCGGGCCAATCGTGCAAGGCTTGCCGCGCTTTTACCTCTTCACCTCAACCCCTGCCTTCTCCCTGTCCCATGTGGCAGGGGTAATGCCTGCCTGTTTCAGGAGGTACTTCTGCACCCTCTCGGTAGGGGTCTTGGGAAGGCTGTCCATGAACTCCACAAAGCGGGGTACGGCAAAGTAGGGCATTCTCTCTGCGGCGAAGGCAATCAGTTCCTCGGGGGAGAGTGTTTCACCGGGTTTTAAGACCACGCAGATTTTCACTTCATCTTCCGGCATCTCTGCCTTGACGGCAACGGCTGCCGATTCGAGGACCTTGGGGTGCATGTTGATCGCTCTCTCTACCTCAAAGGAGGAGATGTTCTCTCCCCGTCTTCTGAGGGAGTCTTTCTTGCGGTCTTCGAAGTAGAAGTATCCGTCCTCGTCTTTCTTGGCCAGGTCTCCCGTATGGAACCAGAGGTTCTGGTAGGTCTCCAGGGTCTTGTCCGGCATGTTGTAGTAGCCGAGCATCATGGTAAAGGGTTCCTTGGGGCGGAAGATGATCTCTCCGGGCACTCCGGGAGGGACCTCGTTGTCCTCATCGTCAACGAGGTTGATCTCATAGATGGGAAGGGGTTTTCCACAGGAGCCGGGTCGTCTGTCGTAGAGGGTGGTGTGGATCGGGATGCCGATCTCGCTCATGCCGAACCCTTCCATGCATTTACAGCCGAATCGTTTTTCGAATCGGTCCATTACTGCCTGGGGACAGCCGGCGCCAAAGGCAATCTTGATGGTGTTGTCGATATCATCGGGTTTCTCCGGCTGCTTCTCCAGGATGGGGATGACGGCTCCCAGGTAGTTGAACTGGGTGGCCTGGTACTTCTTGATCTCTCCCCAGAACCTGCTGGCGCTGAACTTATCCGAGAGGACCACCTGGCCTTCGGCGAGAAGGGCGGTAACCACGGTTAAGCACTGACCGTTCATGTGATAGAGGGGAAGGAAGGTATAGAAGATGTCGTCTCTTCCTCCCTCCCGCAAGGGCAGCAACTGTTCGGCAGTCACGATCCAGAACTTGTGGGGACCCAGGGTACCCTTGGACAGACCGGTGGTGCCGGAGGTATAGATGATGTTCTGGGGATCATGGGGATAGATTGTGATGTCAACGGGGGTCTCAGGGGCGGTAAAGAACTCTTCCCAGCTGATAAGGGGGATCCTGGATGCAGCTGCTTCCTCTTTGGTCAGGCCGCCGAGGATCACCCCCTTCTTGAGCTTTTTGAGGTCATCTTCAATGAGCTTCAGGCGGTCTAAGTATTCGTGGTCGAGAAACAGGACCGTGGAATCGGACTGGTCTATAATGTGGCGGAGGAACTCACCCTTGTAGGAGGTATTAATCGGTACTTCCACGGCGCCCATCTTTGCCGATCCCCACCATATCCATATATACTCAGGGCAGTTGGGGAGCATGATGCTGATCTTGTCCCCCTTTTGTACTCCCTGCTGTAAGAAGGCATGTGCACACCGGTTTGCGGAACGGTTCATCTCGGCATAGGTATATGACTGGTCTTTGAAGCGAAGGAAAATCCTGTCGCTGTTTCGTTTTACTCTGTCCTCAATCAGGTCGCCGAGAACGTAGGGGGTTGTGTTGTCTGTCATGGGGTAGCCTCCTTTAAGCTGTGAGCTTTAATTGTGCCTGCTATTTGTTTTCATATTTTTCAACTTAATAGTTTCATATATGGAAACTTATAACATTTAATTGGAAACATTGTCAAGCATTTAAATTATCTTATTCACTGTCTTAAATTATGTTTTTCTTATATCTCAATGATAATACAGGCTTATTATTTATAGAGCAAGGCCAGAAACTGAGGGTCAAGAAAAAAAGTTATTGCTTGTGTTTGTGAAATGAGCTACACTGTTATCCAACAGGAAACAAAAGGACAACGAAATGGAAACAGTTTGTGAAGGGATCATCGCAAGATTAAGGAAATCTTACCTATGGACGAAAGTGTAATTTCACAAAATATCAAAAGAATTCGTTTGGAACAGCACTTATCTGTTGAGCAACTTGCAAAGATGTCCGGTTTGACAAAGGGGTATATGTCAAAAATAGAGAATTCTTCAAAAGCGCCGCCCTTTTCAACATTGATAAAAATCGCTACAGCCCTGAATACTGACGTGAGTATACTGGTTTCAATAGATTCAAATACAGCTCAGGACACGCCTATGTGTGTGGTACGGGCAAACGAACGAAAGGAAGGTATATCAAGGAACGGTACCCTTTACGGATACCAGTATGAAGCCCTGGCATATAAAAAGCTCGGGAAAAATATGGAGCCATATATTATCACACCGGCGTTTGACGAAAAAAAAGTGTTTTCCCATGAAGGCGAAGAATTCATGTTCGTGCTTGAAGGGACGCATGAGTTTGTTTATGGTAACAAGAGGTACATACTTGAGCCGGGCGACAGCATTTATTTTGACTCATCCATCCCCCATACCGGCAGGAGTATTGGAGAAAAGCCCGCAAAGGTCCTTGTAGTAAGCTATTCCTATAAGCGATCATGATGGTAAAATTCCCTTTTTGAGAAGAGATCACTGAAAAGCAACACTTAAGGATATGGTTTTTTGATTCCGAGTTTTTTCATGCGGGACAGAAGAGTTGTTGGTTTCAAACCCAGAATGACCGCTGCTCCGTATGGACCGCTCACCCTCCAATGGCTAGCGTGAAGTATGCCTTCTATATAGCTCCTTTCCATTTCGGCTAAGGGCCTGGGAGTGCCCTGGCTTTCATTGCGTGGCTGGCCTTCGAATGGCTGCTCGAGGCCTGGAAATTTGATTTGTCCTCCGTCCGAGAGTATGACCGCTCTCTCAATAAAATGTTCCAACTCTCTAACATTGCCCGGCCAGTGATACGAAGCGAGTTTTTTTAATTCGTCATATGTAACACTCTTCATTTTTTTTCCCATTCTACGGCTAAATTTTTCGATAAAATACCTTGCGATAAGAAGAATATCCTCTTTACGGTCCCTGAGTGGGGGAATTCGGATAGGAAAGACATTCAGGCGGTAGTAGAGGTCTTGCCGAAAGGTGCTTTTTTCTATTTCCCAGAGAAGGTCCTTGTTCGTGGCCGCAATAACCCTGAAATCGGAGCGGATCGGTTTTGCGCTCCCCAAGCGTTCAAATACCCCTTCCTGTAATACGCGAAGGAGTTTGACCTGTATGCTCTGAGGGAGGTCTCCTATTTCATCAAGAAAAATTGTACCTCCATGGGCGAGCTCGAACCTTCCTTTGTACCGTTCATTCGCACCGGTGAATGCACCTTTTTCATGCCCGAAAAGCTCGCTGGCAACAAGTTCGTGGGGAAGGGCAGCCAGATTTACCGGAATAAAAGGTCCCGACTTGCGCGAACTGAGGTTGTGAATTGCTTTTGCCACCAGTTCTTTGCCGACACCGGTTTCTCCCATGATAAGAACTGAGCTATCAGTTGGGGCTACCTGTCTGATCTGGCCCAGAACGGTTTTCATTGCTTCAGACTGGCCAATGATTGTTTCCAGAGGATTTGCGATACCCATCTCTCGCTTATAGAAGGTTGCTTCCTCCTCAAAACGATCCTTCATTTCGCGAATCTCATTATAAATATTGATATTTGATAGTCCTATAGCAATTTGGTTACACAACAACCTCACATAGGGAAGATGGCTGTCAGGGAATGCCTCACCGCCGAGCCGATTATCGAGATAGAGGTATCCATAGGTTTGGTCTCCAAGCTTTGCCGGCATACAGATAAAAGAATGAATGCCAACCCGGAAAAGGACTTCATCAGAGACGTTACCGCGGTCGTTCAATCCCGGCATAATAGCCTCAGCGCCATTTCTGGCAACAAACCCTATCACCTCTTCAATGATTTTGAACTGTTCTGCCTTAAGTAACATCGGGTCAAGATTTCGGCTTGCAACGATTCTTGGTTTGTTAGCTTTATCGATTTCAAAAAATGCGCCACGCATAGCCATGGTAAAATCCATGGCAAGGTTAATTACCCTTTCAAGAAACATGGGTAGATCCCGTACGGCTGCAAGAGACTCATTGATACTTATGATCCTCTCAGTCATAAACTCAACCTTTTCTTCCTGGGGCATCATAATAACCAATAGATCTTTTGGGAAGAGACTCTTGTCGATGGCAGAAAAGAGTGCCCATGCTTTTTCAAGGTATGAAAGCGCAACTTTAACCTCGCCTTCCTTCAGATAAGCATCGCCAAGGATAATCCAGGTTCGTGCAAGCTCGATTTCGGCCCCTATCATCTTCAAATGCTTCTCACTTTTTCTGAGATCGAGGAATGCTCTTCCCTTTAGTTCCCGAACCTTGATATTCTTAATGGCTTTATATCGGAGGGCCACCCCTTTCATATAAAGATCATCACCATTTATCATCCGGTTTATTTCAGAATCATAATTCATCTCTGGAAGAAAAAAACCCCTGATTTCCAGCTCATAGAGGTACTCAAATACATATGACCCTGTGTGGTATGTAAGTCCCAAGAAAGATGCGTGCTCCGACAGTTTTTTGTGCCACTCAAAAGCTTTTTCGTATTGTTTCTGAAAGGAACAAGCGTATGCGAGGCACCCATATGAGGCCGATAGCAAATAGTGGTCATCAATAGCAGGTTTTGAAGAGAGGACGCCTTCGAGACACGAAGCAACCTCTAAAACCCTTCTGACCTCCATCAGAGAAAGGGCCTTTACGACGCTGGCAAACACGGAGGCACCGTCAAGATGAAAGGACTCTGCCTTTCCTCTAATTGCGTCAATCATTCCTAGTCCCCGAGAAACTCTCCCGCATATGACGTAACACCAACCAAGCATAGCGCCAGACTTCAAGGTAGTTTCGTCATCGCCAAATTCTTCCAGGTTACCCACGACTTTTTCGTATCGCTGAATCGCTTCTGAAATCCTTCCTTTCCAAAAGAGAGAATTGCTGATGTGAAGGACAACTGTTCTGAGTGTATCAAGATCGTCCGTTGCTTCTGCAAGCTTCCAGGCATCGTTGAAATAGAGCAGGGCTTTGTCGAGTTGATTACCTTCCCTGAATAATTGCCCCATGGCAAGGGTGATTTTTGTGAGCGTTCTCCATTCCTTGTGCTGTCTTGCCACTTCCTGTGCTTTTGTAAAGAGATGGATCTGCTCATCAGGGGGCAGAAGGTGACCTGCTCTTACAAATTCCATTAAGATGCTATCGAGGAATTCTCCAGGTTTAGTTCCTGCCAAACCATATTCTGCGAAGATTTTGAGG
>JAEAMG010002074.1_pt1 | contig 13389 bp, 9 predicted proteins | sample 8958741 | NCBI WGS metagenome assembly JAEAMG01 (sample SAMN16933256, study PRJNA681125) | bioreactor sludge metagenome | isolation source: anaerobic bioreactor treating anionic surfactant - SDBS | place: India: Bengaluru | collected 2019-02-28
CAGTTATGAGGCAACTATACCTCATTCGGTAACAATAATTATGATTCGGATCGCTCCTTTGACACTCCGGTGTCTGGTGTGTATACTCCCTCCGTGTCGGCGCGCGTCCGTTTCTTGCCTCGCTCGTATTGCCCAACAGGCCTACGAAGGTGTTTTCTCGCTGGCGCAAGTTCCGGACAGATCAGGCGTCATACTATTCGAGCGTAGTAATTCTGTTTGGAGGAGAAGTGTCTTGAACAACTCGTTCCGGACGATAAGGCAATTGGGATGGCAAATGGCTTTGGTGAGTATGGTCGCCGCGCTGGTGATCGCGCTGGCTCCGGTGGGCAGCCACTCTGCTGGGAGCCTGGGCTTCCTTGACGAGGTGGACATGGAGGTCGTGGGGCAGCTTGGCGGCTCGGTTCAGGCGGTGGCGATGAAGGGGCAGTACGCCTACGCCGGGATTGGACCGCGCCTGGCGCTGCTAGATCTCTCGGACCCACTTCATCCAACACAAATCGCTACTTCACTGCTGCTGACAGACCTGGTGCAGGCAGTCGCGGTTTCACCGTCTTCTGCCTACATCTATGCGGCGGCCCGAAGTGCCGGATTGCAGGTTCTGCGCCTGCAAGACGGTACGCCTCCGGAGTTGGTGTCGGTATCTGCGTACGCACTGCCTGAGAGGGAACAGGCGATGGCAGTTGCGCTGGAGGGTGACTACCTTTACCTGATAACGCAGGTGTCGACCGCGGTGGGTGACGTCTACGGGCGAATGCATGTTCTTGATGCCCGGAGCCCTCAGCAGCTTCAGGCTGTTGGATACTATCAGCCCGCACCAGCGGCTATTCTGCAAGGGCTTGCGGTGGGTGGTGGGTATGCCTATCTTGCGGCCTACGATGCAGGGCTGGACATTGTGAACGTGCGGACTCCACAGAGCCCAAGCCGTGTGGGAACCCTCGATACAAGCGGCCTTGCACACGACGTGGCTGTCGTGGGTCAGTACGCTTACGTGGCAACGGAGTACGAGTGGCAGCAGATCATGGGGTATGTCGGGGGTGGCTTGCACATTGTCGATATCAGCAATCCCGGCAACCCGATTGAGACAGGGCTGTTTCCGATTGAGGATCACTACCAGGGCGCGACCCGGGTCATTGAGGGAGTCGCCACCCGTGTTGTCGTGCGGGAGTCCCGTGCGTATGTTGCGGCCCAAGCCGGTGGCCTCTGGGTGATCGATGTTAACAATCCGGGCGACCCTCAGAAGCTTCGCCACTATATGGACGAGTCCAGCGCCGCGCTGGACTTGGCTCTGCTCGACGCCTACGTGGTTCTGGCCGACAGCAGCAATGGGCTACGGGTCGTCACTGTGCAGCCCGAATATCCGACTTCGGTTGGTCTCTACCGTACCATCGCTTACTTCGAGAACCTCGATGTCGCTGGAGGATATGCCTATCTTGCAGATGGTGCGAATGGCCTGCAGGTGATAGACGTTTCCGTCCCGGCACGACCCACTCTTCACGCCTCCCTAAAGGGCATAGGTTGGGGCTCCATAAATGACGTGCAAGCCAGCGGACAGTATGTTTTTGCCACGGACCAAGTCTTCGGCAGCGAGCAAATTACCGGGACTCTGCGTGTAATCAATGTGAGCAATCCGGCAAATCCGCAACCAGCAGCCGAGGTGGCGAGACCGGGTTATGCCAATGGCCTAGATGTCGAAAGCGGTTTGGCCTTGGTGGCAGGCGAAGGGCTCTACCTCGTGGATGTTGACCCGCCCGTCGCGGCGCACGCGATTACCACCTGTGCCACCGGCGGCCAGCCGATGGGAGTCACCGCCACCGGTGGCTATGCCTATGTCGCAACGGCATGGGGCGGGTTGCAGGTCGTCAGCATTGCGAACCCGCAAGAGCCCGAGAAGGTAGGTGGGATAAGTTCTTGGTATGCGAGCAACGTGGCTGTCTCGGGCAGTCACTGTTTCGTCGCCGGTGGCACCAACTTGCGCGTGCTGGACTGTGCAGACCCCAGCGCCCTGCGGCAGGTTGGCTATCATGTGTTTCAGAGCGGTTCGGTGGTGGAGATGGCACAGCAAGTGGCCTTGCGGTCTGGATATGCCTACGTTGCGGCTTCGGGCGGAATCCATGCCATGAACGTGGGTGCGCCTTCCGTCCCAATCGAAGTGGGCTTCCTGCATCTACCGGCGGCCACAACTGATATTGTGTTTGCAGGGGAATATGCCTATGTAGCAGCCGGTGCGGCCGGCCTATACGTACTTGGGGTCACGGTGACGCCGCCAACGGCAACGCCCACGCGTACGGCGACGCCTACTCGCACCCAAACCCCTACGGTAACCCTCACACCGACCCGGACACAGACACGTACGCCGACCGCGACGCGCACGGTGACTGCAACGGCTACGGTCACGCCGCCTCTCCGTCGCGTGTTTTTGCCGCTGGTCCAACGGGCGGTAGTTCGTCCGTAGCAACGACCACCAGATTGCTTGTTGAGCCAGCAGCTCCGCCAGGACTCCGCCGCCCCGGTGAACGCGACGTGCCTCATGCGCAGAGCCGGGGCGCGGACGGCGCCGAAGAAGCTGCCGCATAGCTCGCGCCACGAAGCTGGGCGGCGTTGCGTGCGTGGCCTGCCATGTCCTTCATTAGGAACCTTCAGTACGACTGTTCCGGAATGCCCTGGTGTGGACTGGGCCTCAGCAAGCCAGCGCGTCGAGTTTCGCGTGCCGGGGGCGCATGCGCTACAATAGCAGGGCGTCAGTAACGCCGGGTGTCAAGTAGGCCCGAATTCGTAGTAATCATGGGGTGAGGACCGTGCCGCTGTACGAGTACGTTTGTGACCAATGCGAATGCAAATTCGAATTACTGCGTAGCTTCGGCAGTGCCGATGAGCCAGTCGTGTGCCCAAGATGTGAGTCACGGGGTGCGCACCGGCAAATCTCCAGGTTCGCTGCACTGAGCAAGGGTGGCGATGACTCGGGCACCAGCATCGGCGGTGGCTCTTGTGGCTCCTGTGATGCCAGCTCCTGCGCGGGATGCCGGCACTAGGGGCTCGTAGCGCAGCCGGGTGGGTCCACCGGCCAGATGTGATTTGACAAAAGGTCGGTGTTGCGCTAGAGTAGGTATAGGAATGGTTACTGTGATGTGTGAATGCGCTAGCGAGATAGGAATCCGAGCCCGAGAGGAGCCAGACCAGTTGCCTGGTTAGCCTTGGGCTGTTTGCGCTATCGATGGGACTTGACGGCCAGCTTCCAGACGGAGCTGGCTGTTTTTGTACTCGACGGTGGTCGCACTCTCGCGTTTCGTTTTCGCAGCGGAAGCCGGCACATCACCTGCTCCCGTGGAACATAACTCAGGAAGGAGGATGAGACGTGAAGAAGAAGTTGGACAAGGTAGTGGTGGCGTATTCAGGGGGGTTGGATACGTCGGTTATTGTGCCCTGGTTGAAGGAGACCTACGGCTGCGAGGTAATCACTTTTACCGCGGATGTTGGCCAGGGTGCGGATGAACTGGTTGGTCTGGAGGAGAAGGCAAAGGCTAGCGGTGCCAGCAAGGCAGTCGTCCAGGACCTGCGCGACGAGTTCCTACGCGAGTACGCCTTCCCGACGATGCAGGCTGGTGCGATCTATGAGCGGTTGTATCTGCTGGGCACCTCGTTTGCTCGCCCCATTATCGCCAAGTACATGGTTCAGGTCGCAGAGCAGGAAGGTGCGCAGGCGGTAGCGCATGGGTGCACCGGTAAGGGGAATGATCAGGTGCGTTTCGAGCTGAGCGTGAAGGCACTTAACCCCTACCTGCAGACGATTGCGCCGTGGCGCGAATGGAAGCTGCGCTCGCGCGAAGACGAGTTGGCTTACGCAGCCGCGCACCACGTGCCAGTAGCCGTGACTGAAAAGTCCATCTACAGTCGCGACCGCAATCTCTGGCACCTGAGCCATGAGGGCGGTATGCTTGAGGATCCATGGGTGGAACCAGATGAATCGATGTTCATCCTTACTACGTCACCTGAGAAGGCACCAAACACACCTCAGCATATCACGATTGACTTTCAGAAGGGGGTGCCGGTGGCGGTCGATGGCCTTCAGATGGGCGCGGTCGAGCTGCTGACCAAGCTCAACTCTCTGGGTGGCGCCCATGGTGTTGGCCGGGTTGACCTGGTGGAGAACCGGCTGGTGGGAATGAAATCGCGTGGTGTGTACGAGACTCCGGGGGGCACCATCCTGTATGCAGCGCACCAAGGCCTGGAGCAGATTTGCCTGGACCGGGAGACGCTCCACTGCAAGGAACTGATCGGCCATCGCTACGCGGAGCTCGTGTACTACGGTCAATGGTTCACACCGCTGCGCGAGGCGCTGGATGCCTTTGTGAACAAGACGCAGCGGCGGGTTACGGGCACGGTGCGCGTAAAGCTGTACAAAGGCAGCTGTTCGGTCGTCGGCCGCAAGTCTCCGCACAGCTTGTATCGTGACGACTTTGCCACGTTCGGGCATGATGTTGTGTACGACCAGCGGGACGCAGCGGGTTTCATCAATTTGTTCGGCCTGCCACTGAAGGTGAAAGCCCTTGTTGACCGCCGGAACCGGACTCTCGGGGTTACCGAGGACTATGAGCTTGTACAAAGGGATTGAGTGGGGCCTGAGACTGCCAGCCGAAAGGAGCCAGCGATGACTCTATGGGGAGGCCGCTTCACAGGGGTAACGGACGAGGCGATGAGGCGCTTTGGCGACTCGATTGCCTTTGACAGACGTCTCTACGAGGCTGATGTGCAGGCAAGCATAGCCTATGCGCGAGGACTAAACCGAGCGGGGATCATTACGGACGAAGAGCGCGATGAACTCGTCTCCGGTCTAGAGCAGGTTCGCGAGGAGTTCCGGACCGGCGCTTTTCGGCTATGCCCCGGTGATGAGGATATCCACACGGCTGTTGAACGACGTCTGGGCCAGTTCGTGGGCAACGTTGCCGGCAAGCTGCATACTGGGCGCTCGCGCAACGACCAAGTGGCGACGGACCTCCGCTTGTACCTGTTGGACGAGGTGTCTTGCCTGCGACGTGCGCTTCGAGAAGTACAAGCGGCCATCGTGGAGAAGGCGGAGTCTCATCTAGGCGTGGTGATGCCGGGATACACACACGCCCAACCGGCCCAGCCGCTCCTCTTTAGCCATTGGTTGATGTCGTTCTTCTGGAAGCTGCAGCGCGACCAGGAGCGCCTGCGGGACTCTGCGCGGCGCACATCGGTGCTGCCGCTCGGCTCTGGGGCGCTTGCAGGTAATCCGTTCGGGATTGACCGGAGGGCACTCGCTGGAGAGCTCGGCTTTGACGCTGTGACGCAGAACAGCGTGGACGCTGTCAGCGACCGGGACTATGTGGTTGAGTTCTTGGCGGCGGCTGCGTTGCTGCAGGTGCATCTGAGCGGCCTGGCCGAGGACCTGATCCTTTGGTCGAGCCGCGAGTTTGCTTTCGTGCGCCTTGACGACGCTTACTGCACCGGGTCTAGTCTGATGCCTCAGAAGCGAAACCCCGATTCCCTCGAATTGGTGCGTGGCAAGAGTGGACGAGTAATTGGGCATTTGCTTCAGTTGCTGGCTGTAATCAAGGGGCTGCCTTCCGGGTACAACAAGGACCTGCAGGAGGACAAGGAGGCCCTGTTCGATGTACTGGACACGCTCCAGTTGCTGCTGCCAGTCGCTGCGGGTCTGCTGCGCACACTACGGATCGATGCGGAGCGAATGGCTGAGGCCCTGGACGACTCGATGTTGGCGACGGACCTTGCGGACCATCTGGTGCGAAAGGGCGTGCCTTTCCGGAGAAGCCATGCCTTGGTCGGCCAGGCGGTCAAGCGTGCTGAAGAACTGCATCTCTCTTTGGGGAGGCTGCCAATCCACGAGTACCGGGCTATCGCAGGGGAATTTGACGCGGACTTGTATGGTGTGTTTGACCACCGGCGGTCTGTCGAGCGTCGGGACGTCGAAGGCGGGACTGCCCCTGCGGCGGTTGTGGTGCAGATCGAGCGGGCCCAAGCTCTGCTGGCGGAAGAACAGTGAGGACCGGGCCGGTGCGAGTGGTCGCGTTTGGTCCGATGGGCCTGGCGGATTGTCTTTTGCTCAAGCCTGTGCTATGATGAGCCCGAGTGAGAAGCACCTTGGGACGCGAAGGAGCTTGGCAATGCATGCGGTGGACATAATTCGCAAGAAGCGGCAGGGCGCGGAGTTGAGCCGTGCGGAGATTGAGTCCATGGTTCTGGGTTTTACACGCGGTGATGTACCCGATTACCAGATGTCAGCCTGGCTGATGGCCATAGTCTGGCGTGGCATGTCGCAACAGGAGACGATTGACCTGACGATGACCATGGCTCATTCGGGGGATGTGCTTGACCTGAGCTCGATCTCGCCCTTGGTGGCGGACAAGCACTCGACCGGCGGGGTGGGGGACAAGACCACCCTTGTTGTTGCACCCTGGGTGGCGAGCATGGGGTTGCCGGTAGGCAAAATGTCAGGCCGCGGCCTGGGCTTCTCGGGCGGGACGCTGGACAAGCTCGAGTCCATACCAGGATTCAACGTGAACCTGACGCGCGAGCAGTTCATGGATCAGTTGCGCCGACTGGATATTGTCCTGGCTGGACAATCGGCTGATCTTGCGCCCGCAGATGGCAGGATGTACGCCCTGCGCGATGTAACGGCTACCGTTGAGAGCCTGCCCCTGATCGCGAGTTCGGTAATGAGCAAAAAGATCGCCGCTGGCGCGAATGCGATAGTACTCGATGTCAAAACCGGGAGCGGCGCCTTCATGCAGACCGAGGAGGAGGCTGTCGCTCTTGCTGAGACGATGGTCAGGATTGGCGCCGGGGTAGGGCGCAGGATGACGGCTGTCATCTCCGATATGGAGCAGCCGCTCGGCCAGGCAGTAGGGAACTCCCTGGAGGTGACGGAGGCCATCGCTACCCTGCGAGGGTTTGGCCCACCTGACTTGGCGGAGCATTGTCTGGTGATTGCAGCGGAGATGCTGCTGTTGGGGGGAAGATGTAGTACGCTCGAAGCGGCCAGGGCTGCCTTGCGGCGGGCGATGCATCGGGGCAAGGCAGTTAGCAAGTTCCGGGAGTGGGTAGTGGCGCAGGGTGGGGACGAGGAGGTGGTGGATCGCCCGCAGAGCATGCCACGGGCTCGGCTGAGGGTGGATCTACCGGCCCCGTGCTCCGGATACATCGGTGCGCTCAACGCCATGGATGTCGGCCTGGCGGCGGTCGCCCTCGGGGCCGGGCGTCAGAAGAAGGGCGAGACGATTGATCACTCAGTTGGGCTGGTGCTGAAGAAGAAGGTAGGCGAGCGGGTCGAAGCCAGCGAGCCGTTGCTGACTCTGCACGCCAATGACGAGGGCCGGCTGGCAGAGGCACAAGAGATGTTGTTGGGGGCATATCGATGGAGTGATGTGCCAGTCATACCAGCGCCGCTCATCCGGCGGGTCATACGCTAGACTCTGATGCCGGGAATACCTGTAGGGGCGGCTAGTGCGTCTTGGGGGCGGGGCCAGGCCAGAAGCGTCCGAACACCTGATTGGCCAGCAGACGCCCGCGGGGCGTAAGCCTGACTCCCCTCAAATCCGCTGCCAGCAATCCGAGCGATTGCAGATCGTCCAACTCGCTGGAATAGTATTGGTGTATGTCTTGCTTGTGCTGCCGTTGAAAGTCACTGAAGCTGACGCCATCCATCAGCCGCAGCCCCAGAATCATCGCTTCACCCATGGCCTCGGTGGGTCCGATCCATTCCTGGCTCGCGACTGGATCCTGGCCCTGTTGTAGACGAGCGATATAGGCTTGTGGTTCGAGCAGATTGTGATAACGCCACTCGTCATAGAAGGAATGCGCCCCTGCGCCAAAGCCGAGGTAAGGCTCACGCTGCCAGTACTTGAGGTTGTGGCGACAGCGGGCAGTTGTGCAGTCTGGACTGGCAGAAGGCAGCGTGCCCCGGTCACGGGTCCTTGGCCGACGCTGGGCCCAGTTGGAGAGCTCGTAGTGCTCATAGCCCTGTTGGGCGAGCCCTTGCTCTGCGATCGTGTACATCTCAGCTGCCAGGTCGGGGTCAGGCGACGACAACTCTCTCCTCTGGATGCTGCGCGCCAGGGTCGTACCCTCCTCTATAGACAACGCATACAGCGATAGGTGCTCGGGCTGCAGATCCAGCGCACACTCGAGCGTGAAGCGCCAGTTGGCCGCGGTCTGGTGCGGCAAACCGTAAATGAGGTCCAGGTTGATGTTATTGAAGCCTGCTGACCGCGCTAGGTGGATGGCTTCGCGGGTGTCGGTCGCACTGTGTATTCGCCCCAGGAGCCGGAGCTCATCGTCAAGGAAGCTCTGCGCTCCGAGGCTGAGCCGGCTGACGCCAGCAGCGTGCAGTACGGTTGCGTTGTCTGCGGTAACGGTCCCCGGATTGGCTTCGATGGTAATCTCGGCGTCTGGTCGCAGCTGAAACCTGTCTCGGCAGACCGTCAGGATCTCAGCGAGCAGAACGGGCTGGAGGCATGTTGGCGTGCCGCCGCCCAGGTAGATTGTGTCTACATCAAGGCTCCCCCGGCGCCGGGCGTAGCGATCTATCTCAGCGCACAAGGCCTGGACGTAGGGTTGATGAAGGCGCTCGAGGTGCGAGAACGAGTTAAAGTCGCAGTAAGTGCACTTGGCGCGGCAGAAGGGAATATGAATGTAGAGGCCGGTGGGACCACCGCTCATTGGCTAGGTCTTGTTCGCCACAGCCTGGATAGCCTGAATGATCTTGAGATAGCCTGTGCAGCGGCAGAGATTGCCGGAAATGGCGCGCCGGATTTCAGCATCTGTGGGATGCGGGTTGTCCTGCAGCAGGGCTACGGCTGTGAGTAAGATACCAGGCGTGCAGTAGCCACATTGTACCGCACCGTGCTCCACGAAAGCTGCCTGAAGGGGGTGGAGTCTGTCGCCATTAGCCAATCCTTCCACAGTGAGCACACGCCGGCCGGCAGCCTTGAGGGCGGGATAGAGACACGAATTCACCGGCTCCCCGTCCACCAGGACGGTGCAGGCTCCGCATTCGCCTTCCTCGCAGCCAATCTTTGTTCCGGTGAGGCCGAATCCTTCGCGCAAAACAGAGGCCAAAGTGGCCGATGCTCGGACCTCAATGGTGACATCTTGGTTATTCAGGTTCATGCGCAGCGGGTATGTTTTGGCCATCTTCAATTATCCTCTGGCTTTCTCTAGGGCTCTGGCTATGGCACGGTTAGTCAGGGCGCCGATGACTTCGCGGCGGTATTCCTTGCTGGCGCGCAAGAGGCTTGAGCGCGGCTTGCTCTCGTGCACGGCCGCCTCAACCGCTTCGGCAATTGCCTCGCTACTTACGGCTCGCCCTCGGAGCGTATTCTCTGCTTCCTGGGCCCTGAATGGGACTGGAGCAACGGGCCCAATCGCAATGCGCACATCGCGAACATGCTCGCCGCTGGCATCGAGAAGCACTCGGGCTGCAACGTTGATGAGAGGCAGTGCGAGAGCCTTACGCCGGGCGGTTCGTTCAAAAGCAGCACCTTCGCGCGAAACGCGGGCAGGGAAGCGGAAGGCGGTGATCATCTCGGCGCTGGCGTCGACGCGAGAAACGCCCGGACTGACGAAGAGGCTGGCCACCGGTACCCATTGTCGGCCGGTGAGATTGGCGATCTCGGCTTCGGCGTCCAGAGCCAACAAGGCGATTGAACCGTCGGCCGCGGGCTGGGCGTTGGCCACGTTGCCGGCCAGGGTGCCCACATTGCGGATCTGTGGCGATCCGACCCAGGAACTCGCCTCGGCCAAGACGGGGGCCACTTCCTGAATGAGTGGAGAATGTTCGATTTGTGCAAAGGTAGCCGCGGCTCCGATGACAACGTGAGCGTTGCTGCGCCGGATGTCCGTCAGACCCGGAATGCGCGTGATATCGACCAGGCAGCCAACTTCGCGTTCACCGTGGTAAATCTGGATCATGAGGTCAGTGCCGCCAGCGATAACGCGCCCCGCTCCCCGCAGGGACGCCAGGGTCGCGAGCGCCTCTTCGACTGTTGAGGCGGTGACATAGTCCGCAACTGCCATCGTGGGCTCCTTTCGAGCACAGGTTAGTTCAAGAGGCGTCTGTTGTCAAGTGACGCGACACGGCTAGGTATGCTGGCCCAAGTACAGGATTGCTTCCAAGACGCCGCCGCCAACCGCTCGCGCTTTGTCCGAGATACTGAAGCAGTGCGCAACGATGCCACGAGGGTCGACATCGCCTACTTTGAGTCCCTGCTGAACAGCCAGACCATCATGCAGCAGCCCGCGCACCACGCCTGCAATGCTCGCCTTGACTGGCTGGCCGCCGACGTCCGCAACGAGCTGTCCGATTTCGACCGGGTCTCCAATGCACAGTTGGCCGTGGAAGAGTCCTGCACACGGTGCACGCAAGAGCCGATCCTGGCTGTGTCCCTGGACCGGAGCCGGCTGGCCAGTATCGGGCGCAGCGCTCCCTTGGAGGATCACCCGGCCGAGATCGTGGCCACGCATCGTCTCGATGACGGCATGCACTTCCCGGCCGGCTATGAAGCCCGGGCCCAAACCGATGACGAGAGGTGCATCGTCGAGCGTCGTGTCCAGATTGTGCTTGGCAATCCGTGCGTCTACTGCGACATCCGGCGACAAGGACCGGGCCGTGGCCCCTGTGGGATCCACGAGTAGCGGTATGATGCTCTGAGACAACAGCACTTCCGCAGCGCGGAGGTCAGAGGCCAATCGGGCCTCGACACCCTCCAGGGCCATGCTGCCCTCCCAGACTGCACTGGAAAAGGCGACTGCGCGACGAACAGTCAGTGGCTGTGGTAATTCCGTGATGACGACGCGCATGCCCGCGCGATGCACACGGTGTGCCACTCCTGTTGCCAGGTCACCGCCGCCCTTGATCCAGACCAGTAGGGGTGTGAGGAGAGTCACTATCAGCCTCCTTCTCCTATTCACGAATGGCTGCCAGGGCTTGCGCCAGATCAGCAACAATCTCAGATGCCTCCTCAATGCCAACGGACAAACGCAACAGGTTGGGGCAAATTCCCCGTTGTTGTTGCTCCCGCTCACTGAGGGTGCGGTGGGAGGAATGCGCAGGGTAGAGGATGAGGCTGTACACGTCGCCTAGGCTAGTGGCCGGCGTGACAAGAGTCAGTGCCTCCATGAAGCGAAATGCGCGCTCTCGATCGGCACCGCGAATCTCGAACGAAACGATACTGCCGTAAAGGTCGCCAGGCAGCAATCTGCGCGCGAGGCTGAACTGGGGATGGGTTGGCAACCCGGGGTAATATGTGCGTTCTATCTGCGGGTGCGCACTAAGGAAACGAGCAACTGTGGCTGCGGTGTGGCATTGCTGCCGAGAGCGCAGGACGAGTGTCTTGATGCCACGTAGGATGAGCCAGGATTCATTGGGCCCCAGAGTGCTGCCAACCAGCTTGAGCAGGTCGCGGGCTCTTGCGGAGCGCTGCGCTGAGGCTGCGATGAGCCCGCCCATGACATCCCCGTGACCGCCATGGTACTTAGTGGCGCTGTATACGACATAATCGGCCCCGTGGGTCGCAGGGTGGTAGAGGCAGGGGGCAGCGAAGGTATTGTCGACAATCAGAGTGGCTCCCGCGGCGTGGGCTATCTGGGCCACTGCCGGTATGTCTGTTATGCGAAGCAGGGGATTGGAGATGGTCTCAACCAGCAAGACCGTCGGCGTGGTCTTGGCGAAGGCCTCATGGAGGGCCGGCAGGTCCGTCGTGTCAACTGCCTCGAGGTGGACCCCTTGGCTCCCGAGTACCTGGGTCAGCAAGGCATATGTGCCCCCGTAGAGATCGTTGGCAGCGAGCACGCACGAATCGCGACTGGCTCCCGCTGCCAGGAGCGCGAGGTGAATAGCGGCCATACCGGAAGCACATGCAATAGCGGACTCGGTGCCCTCCAGCTCAGCCACTGCGCGCTCTAGCACTGCTGTGGTGGGGTTGCCGTAGCGATGGTAGACGTAGCCGGTATCCGTCCCAGCAAGAACCGCGTCAAGGGTCTCCATGTCGTCATAGGTATACGTTACGGCATTGTGGATTGGCGAGCAGATGGGTGTGTACTTTGGATGCGGGCACGGGTCGCCTGCATGCACGGCAAGCGTTTCGACAGCCATGTTGGCCATGGGACACCTCCTGTGACCACACTATTATAGTCCGAGTGGCGCATTGCGCCAAGACGGCAATTGGAGCGACCCATGGTTCCTCGGGGTTGCACGTGTGGTCAGGATGGGGTAGAATAACGCTTTGGCAATCGCTTTGACAGAATAGCACGGATGTGCTATATTGCGCAACAGAACCTGGTTTTTGGCGTGGCACGTGCTTCGGGAGAGGGGTAATGCCTCAAGACAAGATCATTATTCGCGGCGCGCGGGAACACAACCTGAAGAACATCGATCTGGAGATCCCGCGGGACAGGCTCGTTGTCATTACGGGCATCTCTGGCTCCGGCAAGTCCTCACTGGCTTTCGACACGATCTATGCTGAGGGGCAACGGCGCTATGTGGAGTCGTTGTCTGCATATGCTCGGCAATTCCTGGGGCAGATGGAAAAGCCTGATGTGGATTCCATAGAGGGGCTGTCTCCAGCGATCAGCATTGATCAGCGCGGGGCGGGGCATAACCCTCGTTCGACTGTGGGCACAATCACTGAGGTGTACGATTATTTGCGCTTGCTCTACGCTCGGGTGGGTGTTCCACACTGCCCGCACTGCGGTCGTGCGGTGGCGCGCCAGACTGTGCAGCAGATAGTGGATTCCGTGATGGCGCTGCCGCAGGGCAGCCGGATCATGATCCTTGCCCCCCTGATCAAGGACCGGAAGGGAGAGCACCAGAAGGTATTTGAAGACGTCCGAAAGGCCGGCCTGGTACGGGCGCGAGTGGACGGAGAAGTTCGGGACGTGAACGAAGAAATCGTCCTTGAACGCTACAAGATGCACACCATTGAAGCGGTGGTTGACCGGCTCGTAGTTGCGGACTCGGGAGACGCAGAGACATCGACGGACCGGCTGCGGCTTGCAGATTCGATTGAGACCGCGCTCAAGCTCGGCGGCGGGCTGACAAAGGTAGTTCTGGAGGATGGCAGCGAGTATCTTTATTCGGAGCATCTTGCCTGTGCCTACTGCGGAATTAGCTTGCCCGAGATTGAACCCCGGTCATTCTCCTTCAACAGCCCGCATGGTGCCTGTCCTGCCTGTACTGGCCTGGGGAGCCTGCTCGAGATCGACCCGGACCTGGTCATCCCGAATCGATCGCTCTCGCTGAGTGAGGGAGCTATCGAACCCAGCCCGTTCAACCTGGCCCGCAATGCGGAAGATGACAGCTACATCGGCCAGTTGTTTGAGGGCGTCGCTGAGCATTTCGGGTTTAGCATGGAG
>JAEAMG010002075.1_pt1 | contig 13374 bp, 12 predicted proteins | sample 8958741 | NCBI WGS metagenome assembly JAEAMG01 (sample SAMN16933256, study PRJNA681125) | bioreactor sludge metagenome | isolation source: anaerobic bioreactor treating anionic surfactant - SDBS | place: India: Bengaluru | collected 2019-02-28
ATCTGGCTGAGGACGGTGAGGATGCGGGTGTTGTCCACGCAGCTACCCAGGTGCAGCACCGGCGGGATACCCACAGTCTCGCAGATTTCGCGCAGGCCGGGGCCGGCGTACTTGGCGGCGTCAGGGGTGAGCAGGCCATACTTGGCGCAGGCCAGAGCACCGCAACCGGTCATGACTACCAGCACGTCGTTTTTGATCAACTCGCGCACGGTGTAGAGGTGGGACTCGTCCTGGCAGCTATTGGTGTTGTTGCAGCCCACCACGCCCGCGGCACCGCGCAGTCGCCCGCTGGCCACCGCGTCATTGAGCGGCCGGAACGAGCCGCGATACATGCCGCCCAGGGCATAGTTAATGTACTCGTGGGAAAAGCCCACCACCATGTGGTCGATATCCTTCGGAATGTGCGTCTTTTTGCGGTTCGGGAAGTTGTCAATGCCCATTTTGACAACCTGCTTGGCAATCTCCAGCGCGTGCTCCTCGTTGACCTCGACATGCATCACGCCTTCGATGTGCGCTTTCGGGGAGGTGGTCACCAGCTTGGTGTGGTAGCGCTGGGTGAGCGGGCCCAGAGCCTGCATGATGCACTGGATGTCCACGACCATCAGCTCCACCGCGCCCGTGGCAATGGCGAGCTCCTGGCTGAGGAAGTTGCCGATGGCCGCCACGCCCTGCCGCATCAACGTCTCATTAGAGGTGCAGCAGAGGCCGCCGAGGTTGATGCCTTTGGCGCCCTTGGACTTGGCGTACTCGACCATCTCGGGGTCCTGGACCGCCACCAGAATCATCTCGGAAAGGGTGGGCTCATGACCATGGACCACGATGTTGACCATGTCCTCGCTGAGGGCACCCATGTTCGCCCGGGCCGACAGGGGGACGGGCGAACCGAACAGGATGTCGGTGATATCGGTCGACAGCATTGAGCCGCCCCAGCCGTCGGCCAGGCCGGCACGCACGGCGGCCAGGATGAGGCTCTCGTACCACTGGTCATTGCCCATGTGGGTGCGGTGCATGATATCCACCACTTCGCGGTCGATGCCGCGGGGCATGACGCCAGCCTTGCGCCACAGCTCCTGGCGTTTCTTGGGGGCGCGCTTCACATAGACCAGCTCCCCTGTCTGCTGCCCGAACTGGGCCAGTGCCTTGAGAGCGACGTCTTTGGTGATATCCTTGATCTCGCGATCCTTGGTGGGCACATCGAGGTATCCAGCGACGGCCATCAGCTTGCGCACATCACGAATCTGATAGTCCGGAGCGTGGCCTTCGGCGGCGGCCAGCAGGGTCAGAGCCATGTCCCGTCCATGGTCGGAATGGGAGGCGGCGCCGGCGGCGGCCATACGCGCAAAGTTGCGCGCGATGATGGTGTCGGCATCCGCACCGCAGACGCCGAGCTGCGCTCCCTCCCCGAAGGGGTCGACGCGGCATGGTCCCTGATGGCAAATGCGGCAGCACAAGCCGAGCTGGCCAAAACCGCACTGGGGCTGCTGCGCTGCGAGCCGGTCCCACGAGAGTTCGACGCCATTTTCGCCCGCCAGTTGTATTAGCTTCTGGATGGCGGGATCACTCGTTATCTTGCACGCTTCTGTCATCTTCCACTCCCTCCTGTAGAGTTGTAGCAGGCCCGGCTCCGGGTCGGAGCGCAGGCCCTGCTGTTAGGGCCTTATTGTCTACGACTCGGGGCCGGTGCGGCCCTGAGACTGATGATCCAATCGCTCGCGGCGACCTCGCGGCGACAATCCGGGCAAACCTCGAGCAAGGGCCTGACCAGCTCGAGCTTGTCCCCCAGTTTTTCGAGCTCGACCTGCGGGGCAAAATCGGCGCCGCAGCGAACACAACGTCGCTTCTCGAGGGACGATCCCCACTTGGTGATCTTGCGCAACCGGAGCACATCCTGCACTTCGATGGCGTGGGTCGGGCACACAAATGCGCACGCTCCACAGCCGATGCACGCTTCGGACGGCTCGAGGAACGGGGTGCTGACCTCACGGCCCGGGCCACGGCCGACAAAGCTGATGGCGCTCTCGCCGATCAGCTCTTCGCACACGCGCACGCAGAGGCCGCACAGAATGCAGTTTTCGTCCTCCTTCTCCGCTTTGAAGCGGGGCCTGGACACGCCCAGCTCGGCGCCCAGGTCCTGCAAAAGTTTGACGTTGGGACAGCGGGCCAGCAGGAGCTCGACCACCAGCTTGCGGTTGCGCAATACGCGTTCGGAGTGAGTCTCGATTTCCAGGCCGTCCTCACGGATGTGGTAGGTGCACGAGGGCACGATACGGCTGCGGCCGCCCCGCTTTACCTCGACCAGGCACAGGCGGCAGGAACCGTAGGGCACCAGCGCCGGGTGATAGCACAGGGTGGGGATCTCCACGCCGATGGAGCGGGCCGCCTCCAGGGCGGTGGTGTCCGCCGGCACCTGCACAGGGCGGCCGTTGATTTTTGTGGTCACGAAGGATTCGCCCATCACTCGACTCCTATCGCGCCGAATTTGCACACATCAGCGCACAGCCCGCAGCGGATGCACTTGTTCGGGTCAATGACGTGCGGCTTTTTCTTGTCACCCGTGATGGCAGTTTCCGGGCAATTGCGGCGGCACACCCCACAGCCCGTGCACTTGTCGGTGATGACAAAGTAGCGGATCAGTGCCCGGCAGACACCGGCCGGGCATTTCTTGTCTCTGATGTGCGCCTCGTACTCATTGCGGAAGTAGCGAATGGTGGTCAGCACCGGGTTGGGTGCGGTCTTGCCGAGCTGGCACAGGGCCGAATCCTGGGCCATGTGCCCGAGCTCCTCGAGCAGCTCGATGTCGCCTTCCCGCCCGTGGCCCGCGCAGATGTCGGTCAGCGTCTCAAACATACGCTGCACTCCCTCGCGACAGGGAGTGCACTTGCCACACGACTCGTCACGCGTAAAGTCCAGGAAGTAGCGGGCCAGGTCCACCATACAGGTGCTGTCATCCATGACGATCATACCACCCGAGCCCATCATCGATCCGGCCTCGGTGAGTGCCTCATAGTCGACCGGCAGGTCCAGCATCTGCTCCGGGATGCAGCCTCCGGAAGGACCTCCGGTCTGAACCGCCTTGAACTTGCGCCCGCCGGGAAGTCCACCGCCGATGTCATAGATCAGCTCGCGGAGCTTGGTGCCCATCGGGACTTCGACCAGGCCAGTGTTGTTGATCTTGCCTACCAGGGAAAAGACCATCGTACCCTTGCTCTTTTCCGTCCCGATCGAAGCGAACCAGTCGGCACCCCGATTGACGATGTGGGGCACGCTGGCCCAGGTCTTGACGTTGTTGAGCACCGTTGGCCGGTCCCACAAGCCGCTTTCGGTGGCGTGGATATCCTTGTCGCGGGGCTCGCCCACGCGCCCCTCGACCGAGCGCATCAACGCGCTGGACTCGCCGCAGACAAAGGCACCTCCGCCCCGGCTGATCTTGATGTAAAAATCAAAGCCGGAGCCCAGAATATTCTTGCCGAGCAGGCCGTGCTCGCGCGCCTGCTCGATGGCGAGGCCGATGTGCTTCACCGCCAGCGGGTATTCATTGCGCACATAGATGTACCCCGTGTGCGAGCCAACGGCATAGGCACCGATGATAATCCCCTCCAGGACACTGTGCGGGTTGGCTTCGAGCAGGCTGCGGTCCATAAATGCGCCCGGGTCGCCCTCGTCGGCGTTGCAGATGACGTGCTTGATCTCGCCAGGCGCGACGTGCGCCGACTCCCACTTGCGTCCGGTGGCAAACCCGGCGCCCCCGCGGCCGCGCAGCCCAGCGCGTTTGACGGTGTCGATCACGGCCTCGGGCGTCATGCCGGAGAGAGCCTTGGCGAGAGCGGCATAGCCTCCCAGGGCCACATAATCCTCCAGAGACGTGGGGTCGATCCGCCCGTTGTTGGCATACAGGATACGCTGTTGCTTTTTGTAGAAGGGGATATCTTCCTCGTGGGTGATTGGCTCGCCCGTAGTCGGGTGGGTGTACAGGAGTCGCTGCACGACCTCACCCTTAACCAGTGTCTGGGCGATAATATCGGCGACATCCTCAGCCTTGACCCGCTGGTAAAAGATCTTTTGCGGGTAAATCACGACGATCGGGCCGCGTTCGCAAAAGCCGTGACATCCGGTGGCCTTGAGGTCCACCACGCGGTCGACGCCGGTTTCGTGCAATTGCTTGCGGAACGCGTCCAGCACCGCATGCGCTCCCGAGGCCGCGCAGCCGGTAGTGCTACACACGGCCACCAGCGGCCGGTTCGGGTCTCGCTCGGCGAGCAGGGACTTGCGCCATTGCTCCAGGTCCGCGACAGTCATGAGCCTGTTCACGTGCTTGCCTCCTGACTGGCGCCCCCCGCCGCAGGCGCGTCAGCGGCTGCGGGCTCCGGGCTCCGGTAGGGTTTGAGCACGGCATCTACCCTGGAAACGGTCATCCGGCCGTGATACTCACCATCCAGAACGACCACCGGACCGAGGGCGCAGGCGCCCAGGCAGTTCACGGTCTCCAGGCTGAACTCTTGGTCGCTGGTAGTGCCGCCAGGTTTGACGTCGAGCGTGCGCTCGAGCTGCTCCAGGATCCGGTCGGCGCCCCGAACGTGGCAGGCGGTCCCCAGGCAGATCTGGATCAGGTGCCGTCCTCTGGGCACCAGACTAAAGGCGCGGTAGAAATTGGCCACACTGTAGACGCGGCTGGCGGGGATGTCGAGCAGGCAGGCGATGCGGCGCAGGGCTTCCTTGGGGAGGTAATTGTACTCCGCCTGCACCTCCTGCAGCACTGCGATGAGCATAGAGGGGTCGGCATCAACGTGCCGAACGGCTTCGTCTACCCTTGCCAGGTCCATGACTTACCTCGATTCACAAGGATGGCTACTGTCGGGCAGCCAGCAAATCGCGGGCCGCACTCACGCGCTTGTCTTTGGCGACGTCCTCGACCTCCTTGAACTGGAGACAGTGAGTCGGGCAGGCGGAGACGCATGCCGGCTCGAGGCCCGCTTTCTGGCGGTCGAAACAGAGGTCGCACTTGAGCACGACCCGGTCGGATTTGCGCATCCGTGCCGCGCCAAAGGGGCACACCAGAACGCACCACAGGCAACCGATGCATTTTTCGCGGTCGGCCAGGACGATACCCTGGTCGCTTTCTTTGGTGAGGCAGTGCGTGGGGCAGACCTGAACGCAGGGGGCATCTTCGCAGTGCCGGCACTGCAGGGGTATAGGCATCTGCTCCACATACTCGACCATCACGCGGTAGCCAGGCCGGGGTTCTTCCTGAAACGCCTGCACCAGATCTTTCGAAACCGAGTGCTCTACAGCGCAGGCGATCTGGCAGGCCCGGCACCCCATACACTTCTCAATCTCACAGATGATCCTCTTCATGGTCAGCGATTCCTCCCATTCCGGAGTTTTCGTGCCACGGCGGGCTGCCCTTCCCATCCGATACGGAGCCGACCTTCCTCACAGCGCCCGGCAAGCGGGCACCGGGACATCCTGGGCGCCCACCATGAAGATGCTAGTACTTCCGGTGATCGCCAGACATCTCCAGATCCTTGAGGTTTGTCTGGGTAACGCGAGGCCCACCCTGGAACCAGAGGGAGGAGTCGTCCTTCCCCTCGACCGTCTGGGGAAACTCCCATTTGTCGTCCGGTCCATAGCCCGCGGCACGCAGGGCGTCCTGGAGTTTTTTGGGGGCCAGGAGCTTGGGGTCGAAATGCACCACAACGCGTCGGAAGGCGCTGCTGGCGATGACGTTCTCCACGCCCTGCAGCTTGAGCAACACATCGCGGACGATCAAGACATGGTGATCGGCATACATCTTGGGCACTTCAAAAACCGCCTTGTCCGTTGCCACTGTAATCCTCCTATTGGAATGCGAAAGGTGATGCAAATGGTCCCGGGCTTGCCGGCATCCTTGCAGTGTGCGCCGGCCGGGCAAGCTGCGCCCATTAGGCTGCAGGCGGGGGAGTTTCCCCCGCCTGCAGGGCATGCTTTACGACAATCCAGTGACTTTGCCAGTCTCCAGATCCACGTCAATGTCCATAAAGACCGGTCGGGATGGCAGGCCCGGCATGGTGCGCATTGCACCGCACAGCGGGTACAGGAATCCGGCGCCAGCGGAAGCGCGGATGTCGCGGACGGGCAGCATATAGCCCTTCGGTACACCCTTCCAGGAAGGCTCATGGGACAGAGAAAGGTGCGTCTTGGCCATGCAGATGGGCAGCTTGTCATAGCCCAGGTCCGTGTACAGCTTGAGCTTGGCCTGTGCCGCCGGCTCAAAGATCACGCCATCAGCGCCGTAGATTTCCTTGGCGATGGTTTCGATCTTGTCCTTGATCGGGATATCCAGCGGATAGAGGAACTTGAAGTCGGTGGGCTTTTCGCAGGCGGCCATGACGGCTTCCGCCAGCTCCAACGTGCCCAGCTCGCCCTGGGACCAGTGCGTGCAGGCATAGGCGCCTTCGGCACCGGCCTCAACGGCGGCCTTGCGCACCACCTCGATCTCCTTGTCCGTGTCGGCGGGGGAGCGGAGCAGCGCCCCCCCGACCTCCTGGTCGGTGTGGGCGGTTACCCGTTACCCCGCCACGACCACCGGCACGCCGAACTTTTTGGCGCTGCGGATATGCGATGCCAGGTTGCCCGTGCCCTTCTCCAGCAGCTCGATATTCTCTTCCTTGTACGCTTGCGGCAGAGGGACACCCGCGACTACCTTGGGGCCACCGCCGTGCATCTTGAGGGCGCGCACTGTGGCCACGATCACCACACAGTTGGGAACAAGCCCACTGGCACGGCACTTGATGTCCATGAATTTCTCCATGCCGCAGTCTGCACCAAACCCTGATTCTGTGACTACGTAGCCACCGGAGGCCAGCTTGAGAGCCAGCTGGTCAGCGACAATGGAGGAGTTGCCGTGGGCGATGTTGGCGAAGGGGCCGGCATGGACAAAGGCCGGGCCGCCCGACAGCGTCTGCATAAGGTTGGGCATGAGCGCATCCTTCATCAGGACGGTCATCGCGCCTGCTACACCGAGGTCTTCGGCCGTAACGGGGTTCCTATTAACGTCCGTGCCGATGACAATCCGGCCGATGCGTGCCCGCAGGTCCTTCAGGTCAGTCGCCAGAGCCAGGATGGCCATCACTTCGCTGGCCACCGAGATATCATAGCCGGTCTGCCGGGGTCGTCCATCATCCTTGGTCCCCAGACCAATGATAACGTTGCGAATGGCGCGGTCGCTGATATCCACGATGCGGTTCAGGGTGATGGCGTAGGGGTCAATATCCAGGCGGAAGAAGCGGCGGCGGTCCTCCGGGCTCAGATCGGCCGGCTTCTCCGCCTTAATGCCCAGCTTGTTGAGGCGGGCATACATCCACGGAGCGAATGTGCCAGCCGGGCAGAGCGCCTTGGCGAGCTTTTCGTCGCTCATGGAGTCCTCGTGCATGATACGGGCGTCCACCGCTGCAGCAAGCAGGTTGTGGGCGGCACTGACGGCGTGGATGTCGCCGGTGAGGTGCAGGTTAAAGTCCTCCATCGGCACGATCTGGGAGTAGCCACCTCCAGCCGCTCCACCCTTGATGCCAAAGGTGGGGCCCTGTGAAGGCTGGCGAATGCAGGTGAACACGGTCTTGCCGAGGTAGGTCAGGGACTCGCTCAGACCACAGGTAGTGGTGGTCTTGCCCTCGCCAAGCGGGGTGGGGGTAATCGCGGTGACGTCAATGTACTTGGCGTCGGGGCGATCCTTAAAACGCTGCAGAACATCGAGGTGGACTTTGGCTTTGTACTTGCCATAGTAGTCCACATCGTCCTCGGTGAGGCCGATCTCCGTCATGATGTCACGGATAGGCCGCAGCCTGGCCGCCTGAGCGATATCGAGATCGCTCGGGGTTGGCGACTTGATGTCAACAATCATTGTTGCCTCCTTGTCTACAGTATGGATTTGAGCACTATGTCACGCACACGCAGGAGGGTGCTACCCCCTACATGGGATCACCACCACCAGACCCGGCCTAGCGGCCGTTTGTGAATTATTTCACTTCCACTTTCCCGCGGTACTATACCATAGCTTGACGGGCTTGTCAAACCGCGCCAAACCGGCTACGCGACCTGCCACTTGCTCGTTTCTGCAGAGCGCCGGTTCTTGACGCCCGCCCCGCCAAGAGCACGGGGCGCAGTAACGGCAAGGGGCTATACTACACAACCCTGCACCAGGGCTATGCGACCTGCCGCCTGGCCGCCTCAATGACGTTGCGCATCAGCATGACGTTAGTCATCGGGCCGGTGCCCCCGGGGACGGGCGTGATCATGCCCGCCACTTCCTGAGCAGCGGCGAAATCGACGTCACCCACCATCTGGTCACCCAGGAAGTTCACACCAAAGTCAATGACCACCGCGCCGGGCTTGATCCAGTCGCCCTTGATCATCTGGGCTCGCCCCACGGCGGCGCACAGGATATCGCCGCTGCGGCAGACCGCCGGAAGGTCGGCGGTGAGGGAATGGCACAGCGTGACCGTGGCGTTCTCACGCAGGAGCAGCATGGCCATAGGCTTGCCCACGATATTCGAGCGGCCGACGATAACCGCGTGTTTACCTTTGAGCTCTACCTTGTACCGCTTGAGAATCTCCAAACCGCCAGCGGGCGTGGCCGGCACGAAGAAGGGCCCCACCATCGGCGGGCGCCCCACGGGCGCCACCTGTGTGAGGCGTCCGGCATTGACGGGATGTACGCCATCGACGTCCTTACCGGGCGACAGGGCCTCTTTCACCACCGCCTCATCAATGCCTTTCGGCAGTGGTTCCTGGACCATGATGCCATGCACACTCTTGTCGGCATTGAGCTGAGCTACCAGCGCCACAATCTCCGCCTGAGAGGCCGTTTCGGGCAGGGTGTGCAGAGAAAAGCCCATCCCGCGAGCGCCAAAGGCCTTCTCGATGGCTTTGGCATAACTCACCGAAGCGGGATCCTCACCGGCGCGCAAAACCGCAATGGTGGGAGCAAAGCCGTACTTGTCCTTGAAGGCGAGGACTTCGGCGTTGATCTCCTCCTGCACCATCTTGGCCAGTTCTCGTCCACTGAGAATCGTTGCAGTCATTTTGCTCTCCTTGTATGAAGGTTAGCCCTACAGCTTGGCGACGACTTGGGTCAGAATGTGTTCCTTCAGCTCGGACTTGCCGGCCAGCAGGGCGTGAAGGCGCAGGCGCTCCTGGCCGACAAAAACCTCATCCTTGATGCTGCCCAGGTTGATCAGGACGTTCAAGGCGGCGGCGCGCAAGCCCGCTTCGGCCATCAGTGCCGCTACACCCACATCGCTGACCGCCCGCACGTTACCCTTTTCGGTGGCCTCCGGGCACAACTTGAGGATCTCGCCACAGACCTCCGCCAACTGCATGGGGACGGCGGTAGCGTTCTTGAGTGCCTGCTGCATGGCGGCGCTGCGTACCGCCTTCTGTTCATCCGTATCGCGGGGCATCTTGCCTACCCTGGACACCTCGCTGTAGGCGGCCACGTCGGCCTCGAGCAATTCCTGGCACTTGTGGCGCAGGGTCTCGGCTTCTCCGAGCAGGCGCTGGATATCGTCCTGTACCTGGACATAGTCCTTCTTGCCCACAGTCAGGTTGGCCACCATACTCACCAGGGCTGCGCCGATGGCGCCGGCCAGGGCGGCGGCGCTTCCTCCACCGGGAGCGGGAGCGGAACTGGCCAGTTCATCGAGGAAGGCATTCACGGGCTTTTCGGTAAGCATCTTGACATCTCCTTGTCTGTTGTTTTCGGCTGCGAAAAGAACTGCCAGGGCCCGGCATCGTCCAGCAGGCCAGGACAGTATGGTTACTCTACAACCAAACTGACTTGGGAGACATAGCTTTCGTAGCCCCAGCCCGAAGCATACACACGTAGCCAGATGATACGTTGGGGCTTGATACGCAGGGCTTCCAGCAAGTTCTCGGACTCGTAAAAGTACCAGGTGCTTTGCGGGATTTCCTGGCCATTCATGGTTGGGTTCTGGCTCGGGTTTTGATAATAGAAGCCCTGGATCCACTCATTTTCGCTGCCATAGATGTCACGGTAGCGAATGCGGATCATCAGCGGGTACTCGGAGCTGAGATACCCGCCGCCGGAGAGGCTCTGGTGGACCAGCTTGAAGGTAGCCTGTATGCGCAGGGTAGTCAGAGGATCGGAGAGGTCGCGGTTTATGACCTGCTCAATGATGGTCTCGCAATGGTTGAACTCGCCACCCGTGCGGAAAAAGCGCACGGCCCGCCGGCCTTCTTCGACCACGAGGGTCGCGGTGCCATCCACCTCGCCGCCATCCCCGCCCTGATCGTTAAACACGGTCCAGCCTGCATTCAACGGGGAGGCAAAATCGCCATTGGCGACCAGGTCGCGCTCCGCCTTCAAGGGTGCCAGCGGCGGCTGGCCAAACTGGACTACGGTGCGCTGGCGGGCAGCGAGGTCAACGCTGGCGGCGCCTTCCGGTTGAGGCACAGCGGTTGCAGACACCCTGGCCGCGCCCCGCTGGACGATCACCTCGGTCTGCTCGTTGCTCACTTCCACAACGTACCCGCCATCTTCAGCCAGCAACGTCTGCGCTTGCAGGCTCTGGACCTGAAATTCTACCGGTGCGGAGCCACGCAGCACCGTGTCGGCATAGAGCCGGCCGCCCCTGGTGTACAGGGTGATGTAGGCGGAACGCGAGCTAAAGCCAAAGCGAGGGGCGCGCATGCGTTGCAGGACGACGCTGGTGCCAGGGAAGAGGCGAACCTGAGATTCGTCAAAGAAGGTAATCGTGGCCTCGGCGGTCTCATCGACGCTGATCACCATACCTTCCGGGACGGAGAACGTCTCGCCGGTGAGCACAGGTCGCGCCGAGCCTTGTTCGGGGTCCTCAACAACCGCCGTGCCCGCCAGGCAGGTGACCTTGGCGTACGCCCGGGTGGCATTAACGAGGTACCAGCGAATGCCCAGTGGGACAAAGACGGCCAGCGCACAAAAAATGAGAAAAGCCGTCAGCAGGACGCTCCAGGCCACGTGTGCGGGGTTTCGTCGCATCAGAAGGCTACCTCAAAGTGCCTGAACTCGCCACTGGGCTTTTCCCACTGCGAGTCCACTCTTTCGACATAGGCGGAGGGTGGGCCGATATGCAGCCACGACAAAAGTTGATCTACTGCTTCCCGCTCTCCCTCAGCCACAACCTCAACACTCCCATCCCAGTGATTGCGCACAAAACCACCCAGCCCCAAACCGCTGGCGCGACGCTGGGTGTAGTAGCGGAAGCTGACACCCTGCACCTGGCCATGTACTCTGGCGTGCAGTCGTACCCTATCAGGCATGCTCATCCTCGCACGACACGGTAGGGATTATAACGAGGTTATGGATTCCTGGCAAACGGGCAGGGCTCAGGGTGCAAGAGACAGGATGCAGGATACAGGATGCCGGCCTGTGCCCTGTATCTTGCATCCTGTCTCTTGTCTTGCGTCACCAGCTTACCGGCACCATCTGCCGCTGGTACTGCCTGTCCCAGTAGTACACGACCTTGTACTGCTTGCCGTACTCGTGCAGGTTCTTGGTGATCTCCACGTCTTTTTCGCAGTAGGCGAGCACCTTGTCGACCAGCCCCTGGCGGTACCAGCGGATGGCCTGCAGGCCATCCGCCGACTTGGACGCGCGCAGGGTTGCCGTGGCCAGCGAGTCCAGCGAGACACGGAAGCCCAGGCGGCGGGCAACGTGGTCCATCATATCCAGGGTTGGCACAAACTCCAGGGGAACATCGGCATAGCCACGCAAAACCTCATAGTCGAATTCCACGACGTTATAGCCCACCACGAGGTCCGCGGAGCGAAGCTCCTCCAAAAGCGCCCGGACGCGGCTTTCGGTGTAGCGATGATAGGCCGAGGCGGCAGTGCTGTAGGTGACGGCGACGGACATGCCCAGCTTGCGGATGTTGGAGCGTCCCCCGACTTCGTCCAACGAGCGCTGTGTTTCCAGGTCAAAGTAGATGATGTTGATAGTGATGTTCCCCCTCTAGCACAGATGCTTGGAGTACACGATCAGGTCATCGCCCGGGCGGTAGAAATCGGGCACGGAGAGGTGGCCATCGTAGCCCAGGCGCTCGTAGAAGCGGCGGGTCGGGGTATACTCCGGCGTGCCGCTCGTTTCGGCAACCAGCAGACGTCCACCCGCAGCGCGCACATGCTCTTCGGTCCACTCCAGCAGCTCGCGGCCCACTCCGCCGCCGTGGGCCGCCTTGTCCACGGCAATCCAGTACAGATCAAAGGTGCCGTCGGTGAGCGCCGTGGGTCCGAAGCAAACAAAGCCCAGGACACGGTCCCGGTCATCGCAAGCGACGAAAAACTCATAGTCCTGTTGCTCCGGATCGTACAGGTGAGCCTGCAGGAGCTCGTCCACGGTCGCTACTTCTTCCGCCGTGAAGACGCCAACTCCGGCGCTGATCCGCAGAATGGTCTCGCGGTCGCGTTCCTCAGCGAGGCGAATGGTCGGCAAACGGCACCTCCGTGACGAAGGAAAGGATCTTGAGAATCATCTGATCAAACTCCACGCCCGCGGCGCGCGCCGAGCGCGCAAAACCCGCATCCGAGGCGATGGAAGGATTGGGATTCACCTCGAGCACATAGACCTGATCGCCCCGTACGCGCATATCCACCCGGCCATACCCGCGGTTGTGCGTCACCAGCTCCCAGGCCTGCAGCACGGTGTGGCGGATGCGCGATTCGAGCTCGGGGGCCAGCACCGCGGGGCAGATGGCCGGCGTATGCGCGTATTCAAACGAGCCCTCTTCCCACTTGGCGGAGAACGTCACGATGCGCCGGGTGGGATCGCCCAGCGCGCTCAGGTCAATCTCGGCCAGCGGCAACACCTCCGGCGGGTTGCCCCACACGGCGGCGTTGATCTCGCGGCCATCGATGAACTCTTCGGCCAGCACCGGCTGGTGATAGGTCTCTACCACATAGCGCACTCGCTCGCGCAAACCGTCCAGATCCGTCACCACAGCGTGACTGTCGATGGCCAGGCTGCTATCCTCCGCCAGGGGCTTGACGATCAGCGGGAACGTCAGGTCTCGCACCGCGCTGGCTGACACCTCATCAGCGTACGCCAAGACCCGCCAACGCGGGGTGAGCACCCCGCCAGCAGCCAGGACCTTTTTGGTTGCGGCCTTGTCGAGCGCCAGAGCCAGAGCGCGGCCATCCGCTCCCGTAAAGCGATAGCCCAATGCTTCGAGAGCAAGAGCAGTGGGCGCTTCCTGATCGGGCAGGGGGAGACCGTCCTCACCCACCAGGTTGTCCAGGCCTTCGAACAGGTTAAAGATGACGTAGCGATCCGGCGGGTACGGTCCCAGCTTGTCGGCCACGTGATGGGCGGCGGGGAGCAGATGCACCTCAAGCCTGGTGTGCTTG
>JAEAMG010002077.1_pt1 | contig 13365 bp, 11 predicted proteins | sample 8958741 | NCBI WGS metagenome assembly JAEAMG01 (sample SAMN16933256, study PRJNA681125) | bioreactor sludge metagenome | isolation source: anaerobic bioreactor treating anionic surfactant - SDBS | place: India: Bengaluru | collected 2019-02-28
TGCAGTGTCAGTCAATGTGGGACTGGCAGTGCCAAATAATGTGAGCCTTAGCAACTGTAATGGTGTGCATAATACAATACCTCTATGCATAAAAGTTGCGGCCATCAACGGGATGTCGAAGAAAAGGATATCGGCAAAGCAACGAGCAGAATAATGAAATTGCCCAATTGTGAAAATGCCATTGTCGAAGCTGCTAAAGTTATAGAATACCTGCTTAATCCGAAGCACCCTTACGGTGCAGGCAAGGCGCGATTCTTTGTTGAATTTGGCTTTTGCATAGAACATTGGGAACTATTGGCAGAAGCATTATTTGAACATGGCTGCGAGCATGAAGTAATTGCAGTATATGAGACAGGATTTGGGCCACGGTACTCGGTGGAAGGTAAATTGAAGGCACCGGATGGCCGTCGTCCCGGTGTGCGCAGTGTTTGGCAAATGGACAAGGGCACGATGGCTCCCCGATTGATAACCGCCTATCCTCTGGAGACAAAATTATGATCAAAGAACACGATTGTGTGGTGCTGACGACGGATTTGCCCGACGAAAAACTGGAAGCGGGAGATGTCGGCACGGTGGTGCATATCCACAAAGAGGATATCGCCTATGAAGTAGAGTTTATGACCCTGGATGGACATACTGTGGCCGTCGCCACCGTGGCGAACAATCAACTGCGCCCTGTATCTCGTTTTGACATTGCTCACGTACGCGAATTACAGGCGGTATGAAACGGCTGTGTAGACGGACCGGGAACGTACTGACGCCGTAACTTGATCTTGGGACATATCAGTGCAAGGCGTTCAATGGTATTTTAAGTCAATAGTATCATGCCCCCGGAAATAACACCGAATCTACTGAGGGAATAACTGTAATTCCGTCACTTTTTTCGAAAGGCCTACCCTTTTCTGTTGCACTGGGAACGTATGGCTCATCTTACAAAGAACTGTACCGAGGTTTTGTAAGAGCTGGAAACACAGATTGAGTCTTTTCTTTGCAAGATTTCTGAAACCGGCTAGATCCTGAAACCCAAGGGAAACGGGCAGAGAGAGCCAAAAGAACATGGGGAGCCGCATATCAAACGTCTCCGGTATGTACGGCTTTCACAATGTCTGAAACCTCAACCGGTAGTGTCCCCGCCCCGAGGAGTATCTTGTTCTCTTCATCAGCAAAGGTAATCACCCGCTGACCTCGGGCCAGCGCCGCCTCGGCCGTTTCCCATACTTTGCCCCCCGGCGCCGCATGGGAATAAGAATCACACCAGACAAGGCCGTCATGAGATTATTCCGCAGCGATGCCCGGTCGGCGCCTTTCTGTTCATATTCCCGGATATACCAGCCGATGAGCCAGTTGCGCATGGTCAGGCTCACATTGACCGCGCCGAATGGCGGAGATCGTAGAAGCGATATCCTGCCGCTTCCATCGTAACTCCGGTCCGTATAGCTTCTTGATGTAAAACGGCAGGATGCCGCTTCTACGATCTTTATTGGCTCTACTCCATCAATTTGGTTTCTTACATGCGGATTTGGGTTTCAGGAATGTTATTGCCTTCCTTATCGTTTACGTGATAGTGTATTTCCCGTCAGGGGACCACTTTTATGAACCATAACAGGAGTATCACCGTGAAATATATCGTGTTGCTGGGCGATGGCATGGCGGATCATCCACTGGCGATTCTTGGCGGGCTCACGCCCATTGAAGCGGCGCATACGCCCAATATGGACCGTATTGCGCATTTAGGGTGTTCCGGCCTGTTCTGCACGGTGCCGGAAGGAATGCCGCCGGGCAGCGACGTGGGCAACCTGTCGGTGTTCGGGTACAACCCGCGCGAATTTTTCTCGGGACGGGCGGCCATCGAGGCGGCCAACCAGGGCATCTCCCTTGCGGAGGATGAGGTTGCTTTCCGGTGCAACCTGGTCTGCCTGGAAGACGGTCGTATGAAGGATTTCACCTCGGGCCATATTACCACGGAGGAGGCAAGGCTCCTTGTGGATTCCCTTAATGAAGCGCTTTCCGGACGTTTCCCCATCCGGCTGCATACAGGTGTGAGTTACCGGCACACGGGCGTCATCAAGGCGTCAGCAGCGGGTTCGATGGAGCAGCTGGTGGCTACGGAATGTGAGCCGCCGCATAACATTACGGGCCAGGAATATGCCGTCTACCTGCCGAAAGGCCCGGCGACCGGCTTGCTGCGCGACCTGATGGAGGCGTCCGTGCCGGTGCTGCGCGATCATCCCGTCAACCTGAAGCGCGTCGAGACGGGCAAACTCCCGGCTACGTCTTTATGGCCCTGGGGCCAAGGCCGAGCGCTCACGCTGGAATCCTACCGTGACCGCTTCGGCCTTTCGGGCGCAGTCATCTCCGCGGTGGACCTGGTCAAGGGCATCGGCGTGTGCGCGGGGCTGGAGGTTATCAATGTTCCGGGCGCGACAGGCTGGCTAGACACGGACTATGAAGGGAAGGTGGCGGCCGGTTTGGATGCCCTGGAGCGTCACGATTTCCTGTACCTGCACGTAGAGGCGCCGGATGAGGCGGCCCACCAGGGCAGTGTGGAATTAAAGGTGCAGGCCATAGAACAATTTGACGCGCGCATTGTCGGCCCCTTTCTGGAATATCAGGCCGAGCATCCGGAAACGCGCCTGCTAGCTGCGCCCGACCATTTCACGTTGATCAGCACAAAGACCCACGCGGGCGGCCCGGTCCCTTTTACTATATGCGGCCCGGGAATAGAACGAGACGCCTTAGACCAATACGGCGAGACAAACGCCGCGTCCGGCGGCATACTTCTTGTCCAGGGCTATGCATTGACGCATCACTTCATAAAGGATCATCCGCTCCCCCTGACCGCTTTGCACGGTTCCTCCTGAGCGAAGCGCACACTGTTTTTGTTATACTATTCACGGGTAATCGGACAAGCCGACCTCGCATCGCTTTTCCTTCCCTATCACCATTCACCATTCCGGGGGCACATTTCACAGGAGTCTGTCAGCATGAAACGAAAAATTGACATATACGACACCACGTTGCGCGACGGCGCTCAGGGCCCGGGCGTCAAATTTTCCGCTTTCGACCAAGTGCAGGTGGTCAAGGCCCTGGATACACTCGGCATCTCCTATATAGAAGGGGGACAGCCCTACGCAAACCCGAAAGCGTCGGATCTGTTCAAGCGGGTCCGGGACATCGAACTGAAAAACAGCACGATGGTCGCCTTTGGCAGCACGCGCCACCCCAAACATGCCTGCGACCATGATCCGAACCTGAAAGCCCTGCTTGAGGCGCATACGCCTGTAGTGACTATCTTCGCCAAAAGTTCCGTCTCCCATGTGAAACAGGTCTTGGGCATTACGCTGGAACAGAACCTCGACCTGGTGAACGAGTCCATAGCGTATCTCAAGAGCCATGGCCGCCGTGTGTTTCTGGATGCGGAACATTTTTTTGACGCGTTCGGGGAAGATGAGACCTACGCCCTGGAGGTTATTGACCGGGGCGCACAGGCCGGGGCCGAAGTCATCGTGCTTTGTGATACAAACGGCAACAGCCTTCCCGACGATATTGGCGCCATCACCCGCGCCGCCCGCAAAAGGATCGCCGGCGCCTCCATCGGCATTCATACCCATAACGACAGCGGTTGCGCGGCGGCCAATGTGTTTGCGGCGATAAAAAACGGAGCGACACAAGTACAGGGAACCATCAACGGCTACGGCGAACGGTGCGGCAACGTGAATCTTTGCACGGTGATTCCCACGCTTCAACTGAAAATGGGCTATAAGGTGCTGACCGACGAACAACTGACGCGGTTGACGCGTAAATCCCACCTCATCGCCGAACTGGCCAATATGGCGCCGCGGGATGACGCCCCCTATGTGGGCCGGTATGCGTTTACGCACAAGGCGGGTATGCACGCGGACGCCGTAAGCAAGCGTAAAACCGCTTATGAACATATTGCGCCGGAAACGGTCGGCAACAGCACCCATATCGCCATAAGTGAAATGTCCGGACGGTCCAGCCTGATACAAAAAGCCGCGGAACTCGATATCGCCCTTGAAAAGGACGGACCGGAGACGCGGCTCATATTGGACCGAATCAAGGAGCTCGAAAGCGAAGGGTATGAATTCGAGGGTGCGGACGCCTCCCTGGAAATCATCATACGGAAGGCGACCCATCGAAACCGCTGTTTTTTCCGGACACTGGGTTTCCACGTAAGGGTAAATCAGCCCCATATCGGCCAGCCGACCATGTCCGAGGCGACCGTCAAGGTCGAACTGCCCAACGGCTCAATCGAGCATACGGTGGCCGAAGGACACGGCCCGGTGGACGCCATGAACAACGCCTTGCGCAAGGCGTTGCGCAGCATGTATCCTGAAATTGAAAAGATACGCCTGGAAGACTACAAGGTCCGTATCCTGGATGGTAAACTGGCCACCAAGGCCAAAACACGTGTTCTGATTGAAACGTCCGACCGCGAAGATTCCTGGTGCACCGTGGGCGTTTCAGAAAACATTATTACCGCTTCCTACGTTGCCCTTCTGGATAGTATTGAATACTTCCTGTTGCGGCGATACGGGCACACCATCGAGGGCTCCCCCGAATCCGCAAAACAATCTGTTCCCTGTCCAAATTCGTAACGCCCGGATTCCCAAAACGCCGCCGTTACGGGCCGGCGTTTTCCCGCGCGAGACGGGAATACAAGGACTGCAAGGCGGCATTGTCAGGCCCCGGCGCCCCGAGAAGAAAATACTTGTCCAAATAGGACAGGGCTTTGTCGGGTTCCCCGCTTTCCTGGAACAATACGCCCAGGCGGGCCGCGCTTAAGGCGGAATCGTGCTGCGCGACACATTGCGCGTAAAGGTCCATGGCTCCCTTGACATCCCCTTCCGCCTCTTTGAGCTGCCCCGAGGCATACCCTATTTTAGCGGATTCACCGGCATCCCCACTAGCCGGCAATGCTTCATTCCACGCGGCCAGGCGCTGCCGGGCCTCATCGAGGCGATCCAGATGGATCAGGGAATCCACCAATCCTTCATAAGGCATCATGCTCGATTTGGGACCTTCCAAAGCGCGGGTAAAACATCCCGCCGCCTCTTCATACCTGCCTTGACGCCATAGAAGCGCCCCCGCCCGTTCCAGGGTGTAAGTACGGTTGGCGGCGCCATTGAAACGCGCTTTTAGCGCCCGTTCATAGACGACCAGCGCCTCATCGTCCCTCAGCGCCTCCTCGAGGCGCTTACCCTCCCGCATCAACATATCCCCGAACGAATCGTCTCTGCGCCGCACGAAACTTTCCCCATATTTGGCGTACCCGACGATGATCAACACGAGCCCCAGGGTAGCCGCCACGGACAGTGCCAGGATGATCGCCCATTGCCTCCGGGGCCCGTCCGTCTTCTCGCTCGTGGAAATGTTCTTGTGTTGCTCGTGTACCATCATGTCAGGATCCCTGTTCCGGCGCGGGGCTGTTCATGATGCCGCGCAACAGTCCCAGTTCGCGCTGCGCCTGCTTCTTCAATGGCGATGCCTCCGGAAGGCCGTTAACAGCGGCCATATAGGCGAACACTGCTTCTTCGTTTCTGCCGGCATCGCGAAGCAGACGCGCATAAGTAAGCTGCACCAGCGCGTCTCCGGGGGCCATCTGAACCGATCGGGCGCTGAGCGCCAAGGCTTCGTCCGAACGCCCCAACCCGGCAAGCGCCCGGGCTCTAGCCGACATCAGACGCCCATGAGTATTTTCCGGCAGGCGCTCGATGGCATAAGCAAAATTTGTGTCCGCCTCCTCCCACCGTCCAGCCTCGAGATAGGCGGTGGCAATATTGGCCCGGATTTCCGCCTCACGTTCCTCAGGGTAGGTTTTGCCCTTCAGCATCATGAACAACAAATCAACCAGGCCCGCGAGATCCCTTGCGGCGGGTTGTCCCGCTGAATGCATTGAGGCGCGGGCAATTTCCCGAGATGCCACGCCCAGCCCATCCTGACCGTCGGCGCCGGAACACATCATGCGGACCACCTCCGGTATGTTCCCTCCACCCGATTTGGACGCGGTATGCATGGCCACTTCGTTGCACAGTAATTGCGGTTTCCCAAGGCCGGCGGCAAGCCCCGAAAACAGCGCCCACAGTTCCGTCCGATGCGCGACCTGGGTCAGGTCATGGCGTACAAACCGCAGCGCCGGGAAAATATCTTTCTCAATGTCATTATATACATTGACCAGCCGACGAATCATCGCCACCATCAAATCTTCCGATTCCGGCATTCCCGCCAGGGCAAGCGCATGACTCTTGTACAGCGCGTTCAGAATCGGTCCCGTGTTATCACTGTCCCGGGTGGCCGTTTCAAACAGCATCCACCCCGATTCGTCTTTCATGTCCTTGTCCACAACATACGCCAGGGGATCCAGGGCCTTTTCCGGTTCATTGATTTTGGAATAGGCCATGCCAAGCGCCTTGTACGTGCCGGGCACATCGCGCAGCCCGTATTGCAGGGAGTGTCTTATTTTCTCAGCCACCTCCCGCCAATGCGGCAGCGCGTCTGCGCCCTGCTCCTCGGCCAACACAGCCCGAGCCCGCGCAATACGCCATCCCACATCCTGTACAAAGGGGGAAATGTCACAGTATTTTTCCGCCCGGGTGGTGGTGCGCTGCGCCTCTTCCAGCAGGGCGCCCACCCGGTCATAATCCGGCGCCACATTGTCCCGCGCATCGCGGAGCGCCTCACTCAAATACGCCCTGGCAAGGTTAGCGGCCTTATGGGGGTGATGGGGATCGGTTTCAAGGGCCCGGCTGTAATACTCTACAGCCGCCTCCGTGTTGCCGGCGCGCATGGCGAGGTGACCTAGAAGGTCCGAATATCTTTCGTCCCAGAATACCAGGCTGCGCCCCGCAAGCAATTGTTCCTGCCCTTGTTTCAGAATCTGCTCCCGATACATTTCATTTTTGGCGTCTTCCTCGTAAATCTTCGCCGCATTTCCTCGCTGATACCGTATTTCTCCGGCAAACACCACCGAGGCGCCCACGAGGCAAAACAGTGCCACGCCACAGAGGACCAGGCTTGAAAATACGCGGGGTTGCCCCTCCGGCTCGGGCGGGGCCTGCTCCCGCATCTTATTCTTCTTTTTCTTGCCGGTGTCGGGCGGCGGAACAGGCGAGGAAACGGGCAACGGCGCCGATACGCCCTCAAGCACCCCTGCCATCAGGAAAAACAAGCCACCGGACACGGGCACGCGCAGGTTGAATCCAAAGAGGCCATCCACCGCAAAGGCCATGAAAAAAGCGGCCAGAGCATACCCGATGCGCCGTTTCTCCGGACGGCCATCCTCAAAAGCCAGGGAAAGGCTGCGCACCAGAAGCGCCATGAGCAAGGCCACATGAAGGGCGAGTCCGGGCACGCCACTCTCCGTTGCCGTTTCAAGAAGGTCACAGTGGGTACGCATGTTACGCTTCTGCTGGTCGGCAAACCAGCGTTTTTCGTAAGGGGTCCAGTAGGCGATCGCCTCCCGGCCATAATTCCCGGGCCCCACGCCTATGATGGGGTTATCAAGGACCATGTTGGCCGCCCCGTAATAGCCGTTATATCGCAATATCAGCGAACCGTCGGTGGGAAAATAAAAGCCGGTCCACATTTTGGAAACCGGCAACAGCGCCAGCACACCGGCCACACCCAGCACCACCACGGCAAAAAGGGCCCAGACCGGTTTGTATGCGGCGCCCGTCTTGATATATTTCTTTGTGAACAGGGCGCACAGCACGAGCAGGCACCCGGCGATCAGGGCCAGGGGGGCGCCGCGCATGTGGGTCTGGTACAGGTGGGCCCCGATAAGAATCAGAAGCAGGACGACCCATCGCATGCGTTTTATCGCCACAAGGCAAGCGCCAAGGATCAGGGTCAGCATCAGGGTGTGGCCTGCGAAGTTGGGATTGGCATAGGTGGAGGGAAGCCCTCTGTATTCCTCGACATCCCGCGTGGACCAAGGAAAGAAATCCAGGCCCAGAAATTGCATGAATCCATAGACACTGGACAAGAACACAGCGCAACAGATCACCAGAAACAACAGATGTACCTGGCGCGGCTCGCGAAACACGCGCGCCGAGAATAACGCTATCATAAACCACGTCAGATAAACGCGCATTTCATCCAGGCCGGCCATCTTGAAATCGGAGAGCAACGTACAAACAACTCCCCACAGCAACCATAAGGCGCACAAAAACAACACGGGCATACGTTGCCAGTCATAAGGGACATCGGGCTTTACCGGCAAGGCCAGCAGACTGACGGCCAGCAACACCACAACGACTGAAGAAGCCAGTTCCTTGACAGGTTTTACCGGATTGGAGGTGAGCGGAAACAAAGCAAGCACCAGCACAAACACCCAGACAAAGAGGACGATACGATGGAAAGCGGCAAGTTTTATTTGGTTTTTCATTTGACCTTCAGAAAAAATGATTGATTGCATGAACGTATTAAAAGCGCATTATAAAACGCATCGCGCGAAAAATACCAACCGCCATTCACGTTAGACCCGCGCGACCCTGGCAATACCGCAAACCACGCTTGCGTGCAAACCCAGAAGCCGGGTTACGAAAAAACCGACGACGTTAATCCGGGCGATCCTTTTTTCCCATCCCCTTTGACAGGCCGGGACGAAGGACTGTTCGGATAGGTCTTATCGAAACGCCCTGTTTGCGCTTTTAGAGAACCACACCGCCAGTACGTGCTCAGTGGACATCCACAGGCAATTCCCGTTGCAACAGCAACCGCGTCTCGCCCGTTCGCATGGGGATCAAAATGCTTTCCTTTTGGAACCATCCGATGCGTGGATCCAGCTGGTCTTCGATGTTGCAAAAACGATTCAGGGAAATGGATCGCTTGCCCTCCTGGCTTGCATGCACCGCCAACAGGGGACCACGGGCGAAAACGGCGTCATAATATATGCCTTCACTGGTATTTGGGAAAAGGGGCACTTCCAGAATCCGTACCAGTTCACTGAGCAGCGCGGGACTCAGTTCCGGCTCCGCAATATACAGCGAAGTCCATTGTTCAGGCAGCGTCACCATGGCGACGCTTCCCTTTTTCTCATCGGCCTCATATCTGGCCAGGAAGTCCACATCATCTGTTTTTTCTATATAGAAAAGGGGCGCCCACTGTTCCTGCGTGCCAAAGTCCTGCTCATTCTGCAGGTGTTGACCGGACAAGATAAACCGGGAGCCGGATTGGGTCGGCCCTTCAAAAGCGCGCACCTTCATGCCTGTGGTGGCGCTGATATTCTCCACGTCGGGCGTCATGCCGAAATAGCCGGGGGCATATACCCAGATGGCGCAGGCCTGTTCCATGGCGAAACGGGCATGCAGCCTGGCGCGGTCATCGGCGGACAACTGAAACGCGTTCAGGAACAGGTAAATCGGGGTCGGTGGCGCAACACCGTCAATGACACCCCGAAGGAGGTGAAATCGCGCGCTGACGCCGGTACGCAACACGGCGTCCCTGCCGCGCTGCAGCAATCCTATGTTCATGTGCTCGGCGCATTGGAGGTAATACTTGGAGGCTTCATCCACCACGACGGTTATACTCGCCCCGCCTTCCGGGCCGCCGTTATCGCCACTTTCGCGCATGTGTTTCACATAGATGTCGCGAAGCGCCTTGAATTGGCTCCATTGTTCCTGGTCATGGAACCTGCCCTCCCCCTGCGGGTCGGACCATACAAGTCCCAGCCCGTAGGTCAGGGCCATGGAAAAGTTGCGCCGTTGTACTTCGTAAACATCTCCCGCACGAATGCCCTTGACCCGGGCGAACTCGCCGGTTTCCGCATCCCGCTCCACTCCCGTTCGGGTATCTTCGATCAGGTACAAGGTTTTCCCGCGTACAGTGAGGCTGTCTATAGCGCCCATCATACCGCCGACACCGCCCAGGCCGCGATCAAAATACGACACGGGGCTGACAAACCCCGTGATCTTACTGTCGAACAGAAGTTCCACACCGAAATGTCCGGATGCGCTGTGCAAGGCCTCAAAGGAATATCCGTAAGGCGCCAGTATCAACGGTTCGAGGGTGGAAGCCTCCGCGGTCAACGAGGCGAAACCGGCCAGCACCGCCGCCACCTGTTCCGTGCAATATCGGTAAAAATCCACCAGCGATTGTTGTCCCGGAAGCGCCACCAGGGCATTGCAGGTATCTTCGGTCTCCGGACGCTCCGGTATGGCTGCCGTATCAAAGCCGACATCGGGATTGCCCCACGCTCCCCGCAACGCCTCTACAGTGTTATAAATGCGCTCGAGCCACTTCCGAAATCCTGCCGTATTCGCCTCGGATTCATCAAATTCCTTGCCCAACATCCAGCACTGGTCCTTCAGCGCGGCCAATCCATATCCCAGGAGGTGGGAGCTATAAGGTCCCGACTCCACCTCGCGTATCAGTTTTTCAAGCAGCTGCCGCGCCGTATCCAGCCAGAGGGCCGAACTGATGGAGGGATAGGCCTGTAGCGCTTCATTGACCACTATGGCTGCCTCGGCATGCTGTTCCAGCCAGGACACGGACGGATTCAGGTCCACCCAGAGGATCAGCCGCGCCTTGTCGTTCGCCTTGATATACATTTCAAGAAGGGCATTACAGCCCTCACTTTGCACACCAGTATCGGCCGGCGCCGACCAGTCCAGGGCTACCGGCACAATAAATCGGTTTACACCGGCACTGGAAGCCAACTCGATCTGAGCCTGCGCGACCTCCCGATTCTCCTGGCCTGTTCCGCCTATGTGCAAAAACAGGGGCGCCTCATCGTCTTGCTCCGATGAAGCCCCCGCATTCTCCGGGTTTCCACCATTTTGTCCGGCATTTGATACGGGGGTGCGCGACGCCTGCGATGCTTCAAAAACCGGCTCCCAGGGCACAGACCGTTTTCCGAAATAGAGCCCGGCACAAACGGCCACTGTCAGCAGAACCAGGAAAACGGCAAGGCGCAACAACATGCCCCTAGTAAAAAGACCACGATAGGAATTCATGCAAGCTGTCCTTTTTTTTCGCGATAAACGCACCGCATCCCTGTCCGGGAACGGCGCTGTATTTTTTCAAGCAGGGGCCATCGTAGATGCAGACAGCCGCCGCAGCCGCCAAATCGGGCGCAGGCCCACGTTTTAGTGCCCTGTTTCCCTTCAGGTCTCACTGCCGCATTTTCTTCGCCCCAACCCGTATGCGGGGCGCTATCAGCCCTCAAGCGACCACACGCCTCGATATACGCGCGTCAACATGCCATTCAGGGCAGGGTTATCTTTAATGACTTCCAACTTCGGATCCCATTTGAACCCCGATTTCAGCATGCAGGCAAGCTTGCCCAAATGCCCGATGGAGGCCGAGCGATGGCCCGCATTCACCGGGGCAATGCACGCTTCCCGCGACTTCACGCAGTTAAGAAAATCGGTCATGTGATTATCGCCGGACCGGAACCGGAAATCATCTTTCCTGAACTTCGTCTTGAGCAGTGCCTCGTTGCCGGCCTTGATGCCGCTACGATCCACATAGAGCCATTTGTCGCGTTCGCCGAAAAACATGGTTCCCAATTCCCCGCAGGCCTTGAAGACGTCCGGCATGTCTGCGGCACTGGCCACCGTCATGGTGATGCCGCCCCGGTACTTCAGGTCGAATCTGTAATGTTCCGGGTCATTATACAGGTTATTGCGTTCTTGAGTGGGCGTCCAGAACCCGTTTTCAACTTCCAGCGGTCCGGTTTCGTCCCAGTCCATCGCCATGTGGGCGATGTCTCCGTGATGACCGATCCAGTCCATCATCTGGCCGCCTCCGAAACTCATCCACCAGCGCCAATCCCAGTGACAGCGCTTGGGATGATAGGGCGTCCATTCGGCAGGTCCCACATAAAACTCCCAGTCCAGTTCGGGTGGCGGTGGCGGCAATTCATCCGCCCAAAAGGCATGACCGCCGTTGGGAAGGGAAACCAGAATTTTGTTTATTCGGCCCAGATAGCCGTTACGCACCAATTCGCAGGCCAGCTTGAAATCCCGGCCCGACCGCTGCATGCTGCCCACCTGAAAGACACGGTTCTTCTCCCGTACCGTCCTGACGACCACTTGGCCTTCGCCCAAGGACCAGGTTAGCGGCTTCTCGCAGTAGATATCCTTGCCCTGACGCGCCGCTTCCACGCACACCAGCGCGTGCCAATGGTCCGGCGTCGCCACAATCACGGCATCTATATCAGGACGGGCCAGCAACTCCCGGTAATCCCCATAAATGCCGCATTCCTGGTCCCCGTAATAGTTGTCCACCAGGCCTTTCGCCTCGGCAAGCCGGTTCTTGTCGAGATCGCACAGCGCCAGAATGCGCACATTTTTATGCGTGATTGCATTCTCCACCAGTCCCTTGGCCTGGCTGCCCGCGCCAATGCAGCCTATCTGGATGCGCTCGCTTGGCGCCGGAATGGCTTCCGTACCCCGCGCCGATGCGGGAATAATATAAGGCGCGGCAAGGACAGCGCCCATACCGCCCAGGAACATACGCCGGGAGACAGCCTTTTTCTCTGTGTTCATTTCATTCTTTTCCTTTATCATGGTTGCCGATGGCGGACCAACGCCATCCCTTATAGTACCCTGCCCTCACGTGGCGAACAGAACCCGCGAAACACGCTATTCAAAACACCCGCAACGGGATTCCGGCCTGGAGCAGACCTTTACGGTGAATTGCGCGTTGGCCTCCGCTGTAATCTTAGCGCTGACAGGAACTTGGGCGGGGGTAGAACACACAAAACTGAGCAGTTTGGGTGTCCTCACATAAATCGTGATTTCAACCTGTTCCGGCCACGTTTCCCGTACCGCCGCTTCCGGTTCCAATACGGAATACCCGCCCGTCGGAAAGGCAAACTCTCCTTCCAGTATCCATGTTTTCGTATTCAAATCCTTTTTCGTCAGGGTCCCCTGAAAGCCGTTTACCTCCTCTATAATGGAACATCCGTAACGGTCGGAAAACGAAGTCAACACCGCCTCGGTGCAGCCAATGCCTTCCAAACTGAAAGGAACGTACGTGCACCCTCCCCACAAAATGGCGACCGCAGCGCCCAGCACCATCATTGCCTGACCGATTTGCCTTGCCTTCGACATGGTGGATTCCTTTCCTGAAGCAACTTCTATTCTATCATATCTTGTCAATCAGGATTCCATTATACGAAAAACATATTGCCTGGCTGCCGCCTGAAAAACATGCGAAGGCAACCCACCGTGCGCTATAGTATGGAGGCCTGATCTGTCGTAGCCGCCGTGCCGGCGCCTCGGTTCGGGCATCACGCACAAAACGAATAAGTTTTTTCAATTGCCTTGCCAACTGAAAAACTATGTTGGACTAAACGCAAGTAAGAAGACGGAGCAAAAAGGGGACTGTCTGCCAAAT
>JAEAMG010002079.1_pt1 | contig 13363 bp, 13 predicted proteins | sample 8958741 | NCBI WGS metagenome assembly JAEAMG01 (sample SAMN16933256, study PRJNA681125) | bioreactor sludge metagenome | isolation source: anaerobic bioreactor treating anionic surfactant - SDBS | place: India: Bengaluru | collected 2019-02-28
GGTTATTCGAAGAATGGCAGGGAGCTATTGGTGATGGCGATCCTTCCTCCAGTACTTTGGGCCTGCTGATGGACCGGGACCGAAGCATTACAGCGGTATTTGTGGAGTCGGATATTGAGGGAGAGGGCGAAGCTCCGGTCGAAGGGGAAGGTGAAACGCCCGTCCCCCATCCGGCGGACCTGAATCTGGATTATCGCATGGTGATCGGAGAGGCCATCGCCTACCTTGCCGGGTGGCAGCAGGGCGGCAATCCTCTGGCCTACGCCATCCGCGCCGCTTATCTATGGCAGAACGGTGAAGACTATGTCTACGACGCCGCACAGGAACCGCCCTTATGCTGGATGCTGCCGGAACCGGCGGAAGGAGAAGAGGGCGGCGAGGGGCTCAGTTTCAGGCCGCAATAACAGCAGACTTTATGCCGGACAAGTCTGACTTGTCCGACGTTCTCCGACAGCGTCGGATTTTTCCAGTTTCGTATAAGTGCCTTTGCCAAACCTTTGCTAACACGACCAAACAAGGCCGCCGGGGAAAATTGACATCGGACTTCTTATTTTGCTATCATTTATTTTTCGTTAGAGGGGGATGTGTCGGTGGTGGCGGACTTCTTTGAGGGGTATCCCGCAGAGAAGGATGCGGTTCTCCGGTTTTATCCGAATTTTAACAACTTTTTATATAGTCTATTGGAGGCCTTATGGCCACGATGAGAGTCGGCCTGGTTGGGTGCGGCAATATTGCGTCTGATATCTGCCTTGCCATCCGTAACGGGAATATGCCCGCCGAGGTCGTTGCTCTTGCGGATATTGATGCGTCGCACGCGGAATTGCTGCGGCGCGAGTACCAGTTGAATGCGTTTATCGGTACCCTCGATGAACTGGCGGATGCCGTGGACTACATTGTGGAATGCGCCGTTGCCACAGTGGTTCCGGCTGTTGTGGCCGCTGCCGTCAAACATCATGTGGACTGCCTCGTGATGAGCGTGGGCGGACTGCTGGAGCGCCCGGAATTGTTTGACTTGGCGCGGGACAACAGCGTCAATTTATGGGTGCCCTCCGGGGCCATCTGCGGCATAGACGGCATTCGCGCCGCCATGCAAGCGGGCCTGGATGAGGTGACCCTGACCACGAGCAAACCGCCGAAGGGACTCAAGGACGCGCCCTATCTGATTGAACAGGGCATTGACCTTGACGGCCTCACGGAACCGAGGGTTGTTTTCGAGGGTACCGCCCGGGAAGCGGTGCGGGCTTTTCCGGCCAATGTGAATGTGGCGGCGTCGCTGAGCCTGGCCGGGCTGGGCCCCGACCGGACGCGGGTGCGTATTGTTGCGGACCCGTCGGCGACCGTAAACACCCATGAAATACGTGCGAAAGGGCCTTTTGGCGAGTTGACGGCCATCCTGCGCAATCGTCCTTCGCCGAGGAATCCCAAGTCAAGTTATATGGCGTCCCTTTCGGCATGTGTGGAAGTGGCTTCTGCGGCAAGACTATTCGCCGCGCGTACGGGTTGAAATTGTTTATAAGCCTTTCAGGCAAGTTTGGAGATTTGGAGATAACATCATGTATGCAGTAATCAAGACAGGCGGCAAGCAATACAAAGTCGCCGAAAACAGCCGGGTGCGGGTCGAGAAACTCGATTTTCCCGTGGGCGATCGTATTGAACTGGAGGCCGTGCAATTGGTGATCCGGGACAATGCGGAAATCGTGACGGATGCATCCGCCCTGGATACCGCCCGCGTGGTGGCTGAAATCGAAGAGCACGGAAAAGCCAAGAAGATCCGTGTGTTCAAGAAAAAAAAGCGGAAAGGCTATGAGCGCACGCAAGGCCATCGCCAGGCGTATACGCTGATCCGCATTCATGAAATCAAGGCGTGATAAGGAGATTATGTTATGGCTCATAAAAAAGCGGGCGGCAGTTCCCGAAACGGCCGCGACAGCAATGCGCAGCGGTTAGGCATGAAACGTTACGGCGGAGAGCAGGTGCGCGCGGGCAATATCATTGTGCGCCAGCGCGGCACACGCCTGCACCCCGGCGTGAATTGCGGCCTGGGCAAGGACCATACGCTCTTTGCACTGGTGGACGGCAATGTGTCCTTTCGCTTTTTCAAGCGCGGGCGCAAGTGCGTGGATATCCTGCCAACGGCAACGTCTGAATCCTGAACCCCTTTGCAGCATTTTTTAAGCACCCTCAATATCCCTGGGGGTGCTTTTCTTGTATAATTGTAACTGTCCAAGAAAATGCCCCATTGTATGCATCTGCCCCAAGGACGCTAAAGTAGGGACCGTTTTTCACGAAGCGATTGCTTTCACCTGAAACAACGCGAATGAGAGCAGGATGTTTGCCCATAGGACTATAGGTATGTTGTTCACGCTTTAGCGTGCCAAGCCATTCGAGGATCGTGTGTTATCACGCACACTAACGTGTGAATAACATACACTGAATTTTTTTTCCGGGTTGTAAGCGATGTCCGCATTAAAGAAAGACGGACAAAATGTTTATCGATCGTGTGCGCGTTAAAGTAACCAGCGGCGCCGGCGGCAACGGATGTTGCAGTTTCCGGCGTGAGGCCTATGTGCCGCTGGGCGGCCCGAACGGCGGCGATGGCGGCAACGGCGGCGACATCTATTTTGTGGCCACCACGCGCATGAATACCCTCTTGGATTTACGCTACCACCCCCATTGGGTCGGCAAGCGCGGTGTACACGGACAGGGCAAGAACTGCCACGGCAAGAACGGCGCGGATACGCTGATACAGGTGCCGTGCGGCACGGTCGTTCACGAGTATCACACCGGCGCGGTAGTGGCCGATCTTACCGAAGAGGGACAGCGGTTCCTGGTGGCCCGGGGCGGCCGGGGCGGCCGGGGCAATGCCCGGTTTGCCACGCCGACCAATCGCGCACCGCACTTTGCCGAAAAGGGGGAACCTGGCGAAGAGCGGGAATGCATGCTCGAGCTAAAGCTGATTGCGGAGGTCGGGCTGGTGGGACTTCCCAACGCGGGCAAATCCACCCTGCTTTCCGTGATCAGCGCGGCCAGGCCCAAAATCGGCGATTATCCCTTCACCACCCTGTCGCCGAACCTGGGCGTAGCCTGGCTTTCCGACGATCGCATGCTGACCGTGGCCGACATTCCCGGTATCATCGAAGGCGCCTCCGAAGGCAAAGGCTTGGGCCATGATTTCCTCCGCCATATTGAACGCACCCGCGTGTTGTTGTTTCTTGTTGACCTGGGCGACGCCGACCCCCTGAACACCCTTGCCGTCCTCGAAGAGGAACTCAACCAGCATAGTCCGGTGTTCAGGGAACGGCCGCGCCTCTACGCCTTCAATAAGGCGGACATTCCTGAAAACAGGGAACGCTTCGAGACCTTGTCGGCCCATCTACCCCGAGGTTCACACCTGATTTCCGGGGCAACCGGTGAGGGCACGCGCCCGCTAATGGAGGCCGTGTGGAAAGAGGTGGCGGCAGCCCGGGAACTGGAGGCTGAACAGGAGAAGGATAGTGTCATTCCCCAGCGGGAATATGTGTTTCAGGCGCCTTTTGAAATTGCCCGGACACCCCAAGGCTTCCGTGTGACAGGCGAAAAGCCGTTGCGGGCGGTGAGCATGACGGATTTCGACAATGAAGAGGCCCTGGCCCACCTGCAGCGACAGCTGGAAAAAATGGGCGTGTTCAAGGCGCTTAAACGCATGAAGGCCCGTCCGGGACAGTCCGTGACCATCGGGGATTATGAAATGGAATACCAGGACTAGCCTTCGGCGTCCCCCGGTCTCCCGCTTTGTTTTTCAGCGGTCGTTGTGATACAACGATAGGCAGCAGCCTGGAGTATTGCCATGACTACAAGCGCGAAAAATCCGTACCAGCCCGGCGACCCCCGGCAGATTGTCCGCTGGGCAAGGCGTTATGCGCAAAGCAGGACCATTTCCTTTCTGGTACAATGGGTGTTCATCGTGGTGATGGTGATGGGCATCGGCCTTGCCGCCAGCCTGACGCAGACAGCGCACCAGGAAGGCAAGACCGTCACCTTCGCCCTTTCGGTGGTTTTTATGATGCTGGTGGCCCTCGCCCTGGTCTGGTTCTCCATATCACGGTGGAGCGGCGAACTGGTCTTCAGCATCACCAACTGGCTGTACGGACGCGAGGGCTACGTGTCCTATTCCGGGAGCGATTCGGAAAAGCCCCTGCCGTTGTGGCTCACCGGGCTGGGCGGCGGGCTGCTGGCCTACCACCTGCTGGGCGCGCTCCTCATCAGTTTCAATTACATGCACATCAAATATATGCAGCCCTGGTCCGCCGCCTATATGACCCCCTATCTCATCCTCATGGTGGTTTACCAGCGCCTCGGGTTCTGGGCCTGGCTGTGGCCGGTACTCTACGGACTGCATGCCGTTGCCTTGATGCTGGGGCTGCCGGTCCGTTTCGGAAGGGAACTGGAACTATTCAACATCATTGCGCCTATCTTCGCCTACGGCCTTATCGCCATCCTGGTCGGGCACGCCTACAGCCGCTATGCGCTCCGGAAATTAAAGTCGCTGACCCAGAGTTCCATCCCTGAATACGACGATGAAGCTTCGGAAGCCGGGGAGAAAAAAGATGGCGGGAGCCCCGCGAATGGATGACCTGGATCGCACCATTCATGAACCGGCGCGGTTGCGCATCCTGACGCTGTTATCCGGCGTGGACGAGGCGGACTTCAATTTCCTGCTCAACACTGTGGGATTGACCAAGGGCAATCTCTCCTCGCACATGGATAAACTGGAGAAGGCCGGCTATGTGACCATTGTAAAAACATTCAATGGCCGCATCCCCCACACCGACTTCAGCCTGACGCCCGAAGGACGCAACGCCCTGGAAAAATACTGGGAAGAACTGGACGCCATCCGCACCATGCGCGACGCACGGGAATAAACAATCGTTTTCCACCATGGAAGTCACGGAACTTCACGGAAAAACATATTAAGAACGAATCACCAACTTCTCGTGTGTAATTGTTATTTATCAATGTCTTTTTTCCGTGTCATTCCGTGTTTTCCGTGGTAGAGAAAAAGGAGATGTATCCATGAAGTTGCTTGTACTGGGCGGGTGTGCCGATATGGCGGTACCCCTGCTGAAACAGGTACGCGATGATGAGCTGTTCAATAAGGTCATCTTGGCCGATCTGGACGCTTTAAAAGCGCGGTGCCGGGCTGCGGAATATGGCTCAAAGTTTCAGGGAACCCCTTGTGACGCCACGGACAGCCCGGGGGTCATTTCCCTGATGAAAGGATGCGACATCGCCGCCTGTTATATCGGTCCTTTCTATCGTTTCGAGCAGCCCCTCGCTGCCTGTGCCATTGAAGCGGGTATTCACTACGTGTCCATAGCGGATGATTATGACGCCTACCTGGATGTCATTACGTTGGATGATGCGGCACGCCGGGCGGGCGTGAAAATCCTCACCGGTTTCGGTAATTCGCCGGGCATCACCCAAGTCCTGGCCGCCAAAGGCTATCATGCGCTGGACCGCCCCCGACGCATTCATGTGAACTGGTGCGCCGGCGCAGGGGAAAGCGTGGGCGTATCGAACCTGATGCATCTCTTTCACATTTTCGAGGGCGATACGCTGCAGTGGCGGAACGGCAAAGAAATACGCGTTAAAACGGGAACCGCACCCAAGCGGGTGCAGTTTCCGGAACCGATCAACGAAGCGGTTGTTTACTATACCGGCCACGCGGAATCTGTATCATTGCCCCGGAATCTGCCCGGGCTGGAGGAAGTCACGCTGCACGGCGGCACCAAACCGCATTACATTGTCACCCTGCTGAAATGGATGCGTGCCACGGGCGCTTTTAAAACCCACCGGCGCCGTGCCGCACTCGCCCGGTTTTTCCATCATATCGAATCCTGGTTTCCTTCCGGCGGCCTGGATAAATCGGTGGGCCGTGTAGATATCATCGGCGATAAAGACGGTCATGAAACCTGCCTCAGTTATTCCTATGTAGGCCATATCGCCGACATCACCTCCATGCCGGTCTACCTGGCAGCTAAAAATCTGTGCGAGGGCGCGTATAATGACCTGCCCGGCGGCGTCTACGCCCCGGAACGCCTCCTGAAAGTCCCGGACGTATTCCTCGACGGCCTGAAAGATCTGGGCATTGATATACGTGTTTAACCCACGCGCTATACGATATTGAAAGTCCCATATAAATACGTCTTCTTCGCACGCTTTGATGGCAGGAGGGAACCCTGCAGACACGTACTTTCGCGATAATACCTGTGCCGAATGATTCGCCACGAAAAACACGTACTATTACATAAATACTCCGGGTAGCAGGGTCTATCTTCTTTCGGGTCAAGCAATTTGATAAACCACCCCTTCGGGTTGTAAGGTGGAAGAGGCAAAGAAGATGTTCCTTGTACAGTGCGTTCCCGTATCCCGTCACAAATGCGTGATATAGTAAAACATAACCCAGGAAAAGGTGATTGCCCATGTGTTTCTATCCCGGCCTTAAAGGTATTTTGTTCGCCATCGGATTTTCCCTCGTGTGTTTTCCCGTCCAGCAAGCGCAAAGCGCGGATTCCGACACTTCCATCATTGAAAAACTGGACCCCAACTTTGCCGCGAAGGACGCCTCCGGTGAATGGCTGTGGTATGACGCCCGGGAGTTGACGGTGGAAGGGAAGGGTTGGACGGACACGGATTGGTTCTATGACCGGCTTCCCACACGTGCCAACGGGCTTGTTCCCAACCCGGTCTGGGCTTTGAGCCGCCATTCCGCGGGAATAGGTGTCCGTTTTATGACAGACTCACCGAAGATTTCGGCGCGGTGGAAGGTATTGAACAGCGATCTTGCCATGGCCCATATGCCAGCCACAGGTGTCAGCGGATTAGACCTCTATGTAAATGACGGCGCTGTGTGGCGCTGGATTGGCAATGGGCGGCCGGGAGCGCAAAGCACAGAAGCAATGCTTGCGGGCGGCATCCCGGAAGGCAGTCACGAGTATATGATCTATCTGCCACTTTACAACGGTACCGAATCCCTGGAAATAGGCGTGGTTCCAGCGGCCGTACTTGCCAAAGGGCCCGAAAGGCCCGAGGGAAAGAAAAAGCCGGTACTTTTTTATGGGACCTCCATCACACATGGCGGGTGCGCTTCCCGCCCCGGCATGGCCTACCCGTCCATCCTGGGACGGCGCCTGAATCAGCCGATAATTAATCTGGGTTTCTCGGGAAATGGAAAAATGGAAGCGGTAATGGGACAATTCCTTGCCGAGGTGGACGCAGCGGTATATGTGCTTGACTGCCTCCCAAATCTGACGCCGGAGGAAGTTACGGAACGGGTGGAACCATTTGTCATCGCGCTGCGCGCCGCGCGTCCTGAGGCGCCCATTATCCTCGTAGAGAATATTGCCTACCAGGCCGGGGCTTATCTGCCGGGAAGCCGGGAGAGTTATACCATCAAGAATGCGGCGTTGCGGGCAGCACACGAGCGATTGACTGCGCAGGGTGTCCAAGGATTGCATTACATACCCGGAGAAACCCTGCTGGGAAATGATGGTGAGGCCACGGTGGACGGGACACATCCGACGGATCTTGGATTCCAGCGGATGGCCGACGCAATGGAACCCCTGTTGCGTCAGGTGTTGGAAAAGAACTGATTGGCCGGCCGATTACGCCCTATCCTGTCTCTGCCCTATCTGTTAGACGCGAAAACGCTCACCTTAACAAGCGCCGTAATTAGAGACGCATAGCGCCGACCAGGTCGTTGATATCGGCAATATCCTGCCTGACACAGTACTCTTCAAGGCCTTCCACCACCTTCAGGGCGATGTCGGGACGCCGAAAAGACATGCAACCCACGGCGATGGCGCGCGCGCCGGCCAGCAGGAACTGCAACGCGTCCTGCGCGGAGGCGATGCCGCCCATGCCCAGGACGGGGATGTCCAGGGCACGGCACACATCCCATACCATTTTGACGGCTACGGGACGTATGGCGGGCCCGCTCAGGCCGCCGACAATGTTACCGAGCCGGGGCTTCCGTGTTTCCGAATCAATGTCCATACCGAGCAGCGTGTTGATGAGCGATACGGCATCAGCGCCCCCTTCCTGTGCCGCAAGCGCCGGTTCCACAATGTCCGCCACATTGGGCGACAACTTGATGAATACAGGCAACTTGGTGGCGGCCTTGATGGCGCGGGTGTATTCAAGGACCTTTTCCGGTGACTGGGCCACCAGAGCGCCGCCGCGCGCACGCCGGGCATCATGCACATTCGGACAGGACAGATTCGCCTCGAGAGCGTCTGCGCCGTTTTCCGTTTCCAGCCGGCGCGCCAGTTCCGCGTATTCGTCGGGACTGTATCCGTAGATATTGGCGATGATGGTACAGTCGTGCCCGCGCAAAAAGGGCAGCTTCTCGGTCAGATAAGCGTCAAAACCAATATTCTGCAATCCTATGGCATTCAGCATGCCCGCCGGAGTTTCCACGATGCGCGGGGGAATGTTGCCCGCCCGCGGTTTCAGGGTCAGGCTTTTCACGGTAACCGCGCCCAGCCGGGACACATCAAAATAGTGATTATATTCGTCTCCGTAACCAAAGGTGCCCGACGCCACCGTAACAGGGTTTTTCATGGTCAGGCCGCCCAGATTGACTTCAAGGTTAACAGAATTCATGGCCGTATCCCCGCGTTCCAGTTGATGTTGCGCGTCTCGAATATGGGGCCCTCGCGGCAGACACGTGCCATGCGCCGTGACTCGTCCTCGGCGTTGGTTTCCACGACACAACCCATGCACACACCGTCGCCGCAAGCCATTTCGGCTTCGAGCGATGCGTAACACAGGGTGTTGTGCCGCAGGCATACCTCATGAACGGCATGCATCATGGGCGTGGGGCCGCAACAATACACCAGCGTCTTCTCATTGGGGGCAAGGTCCTCCAGCGCGTCGGAAGCGAAACCCTTCATGCCGGCGGAACCATCATCGGTGGCAATATGAATGGGGCAACCCATCTGACTGAATTCCTTGACCAAGAGCAACATGCGGTCGTTGCGCGCCGCCAGTACCAACTCCGGAGTGCGCCCTATTTTCCGCAGCAGCGCCTCGGCCAACCCAGGAAAAGGCGCAATACCAATGCCGCCCGCCACCAGGATATACCGTTCAAAACCTTCGGGAAGCGGAAAACAATTTCCCAATGGTCCCTGGACGTTAATCACAGCGCCCGGAGCCATGCCTGCCAGCAGGCGAGTCCCCTGACCCACAATCTTATACAAAATGGATATGCCATCCTTATAAATGCGTTCAATGGACATGGGTCGCCGCAGGAAAGGATAAAATCCTTCATGCACCTCCAGCATACAGAATTGACCGGGCGCGGCGGCGGCGGCGATGGGTTCCGCCCGTATTACCAGGCGTTTGTGTCCCTGCGCGACTTCCTGGTGCGCGGTTATCTCACCCTGTAGCACAACCGTCATGAGTCTGCTCCCGTGTTGCTGACCTGGTTAATCAGCAGGCTGATGCCGCTGAGAATACGCTCGGCCATGACCTCGCCCACACCTTCCACCTCCACAAGTTTTTCCTTGTTCGCGGCAAGGATATCTTTGAGCGAACCAAACTGGTTTACCAGATTGTCTATAATTTGGGACTGGAGCCTGTTGATGGCATGCAGAATATGGTACCCCCGGGGCGTCATGTAGGAATCCACACTCCTGGGATTGGAACCATATCCAAGGGCCTGGCTGATGCACCCCAGGTTCATCAACTCCTCCTGGGAAAGAGTGCTGATGCGTTCCGCCACCGTTTCGGCGGTCACGCCCGGACGTTCCCGATAATAATCACGGGTGACCAATGCGGCCTCTTTAAGGGGTTGTACCGTTTCCTGTAACTGCAATTGCAGCAACCGTCCTTCCGTGCCAAGCTCCAGAATAATCGGTAAAACTTCCTTCTGGATGCGGTTTACCATCTCCGCACGCTGCAAAACGCGACACACATCAAAAATAGTGACGACATCGCCCAATTCACGCACGATTAGCTCGCGCATGGTTTTTCGCAAGGCCTCCACATACTTCTCAAGAGTTTGCAGTGTCTGCGAGCCTTTATTGATAAGGGTGGGCACCGAATCCAGGGTGTAACGCCTGGAATGGCAATACAGGGTGACACTGGCCCGTCGTTGCGACAAGGCCAACACAATGCATTTGGCCTGGTTGGCAAATCGCTGTGCGATACGGTGCCGGGTACCCGTTTCCAAACTTGGAAAATTGGAGGAAGGTTTAAGGAAGCGGTTCGCGTACAGAATGCGTGTGCCCTTATCATTTAAGATAATCGCACCGTCCATCTTGGAAAGTTCATACAGGAGTTGCGGTGTCACTTCCGCATCCAGTTTCACGCCGCCCTCGGACAACCGGCTCAGCCGCGCGGGATTGCCAAAACAGAGCAGGCCACCCATGTGTGACTGCAATATTGCGGAAATGGCCTCGCGTATCGGGGTTCCCGGCGCAATCATCTCCAAAGCGGCGCGAAAAATCTCCTCATCATTCATTGACTTGTGTTGTGTCACGGTATCAGGTCTCCAAAGCAATTCTAAGGGCATCCACCAATTTGGCCGCCGGTTCCGGCGTCGCATCCGTACCTGCGGCATCTCGAATACAATTTCCCGGCATCACGCACCGGCCGAACCCGAATTTGGCGGCTTCTCGGATGCGCTGCCGTGCCGCGCCTACGGCGCGTACTTCACCGGACAGGCCCACTTCGCCAAAGATAGCCACATCCGGGGCGACAGCCCGCCCCAGCAGGCTTGACGCCAGCGCCACCCCCGCCGCGAGATCGGCGGCGGGTTCGTCCAGGCGTATGCCGCCGGCCACATTTACAAATACATCTCTGTCACTAAAACGTAACCCGGCATGCCTTTCGAGGACAGCAAGCAGCAGGGCGATCCGGTTGGGGTTGAGGCCGGTGACGGTGCGCCGGGGGCTGCCGGCATGCGCTTCGCTGACCAGGGCCTGCACTTCCACCAGCAGCGGCCGGGCGCCTTCCACGGCCGGAAACACTACGGAGCCGCTGACGCCGACAGGCCGTTCATCAAGAAACAGCGCGCTGGGGTTGCGCACTTCCGTCAGGCCCGTGTCGTGCATTTCAAACACACCGATTTCGTTGGTGGAGCCGAAGCGGTTTTTAACTGCCCGGAGCACCCGAAGCGACTGGCGCCCTTCCCCTTCGAAATACAGCACCGTGTCCACAAGATGTTCCAGCAGGCGCGGCCCGGCGACTACGCCCTCCTTGGTGACGTGTCCCACCAGCACAATCGGCGTCTGCGTCGTTTTCGACAGGCGCATGAATTCGTTGGCGCATTCCCGGACCTGGCCCACGGACCCCGGCGCCGCGGCGAGGCGGGATGTATACACGGACTGAATGGAATCCACCACCGCCATCCGGTACGTTCCCCCGGCAAGGTGCGGCGTGATGGCGGACACATGGGTTTCGGTCAACATCAACAGGCGGTCATCCAGGGTCTTTAACCGTGACGCCCGGAGACGGGCCTGGTCGAAGGATTCCTCGCCTGAAATATAAAGCACGGGACCTTCCACGGCGGCCACGTGGTGGGAAACCTGCAGCATCAGCGTGGACTTGCCGATACCCGGGTCGCCGCCGACCAGGGTAAGCGAACCCGGCACCAGGCCCCCGCCCATGACGCGATCGAATTCATCCATGCCGCCCGAAATGCGGCGCGGCGTTTCATGACCCGGACGCGTGATGGGGATGGGTTCACAGGTTACCGCCAGCGAATCACGCAGATGGGGGCCCTCTTCCTGCAACACCTCTTCGATCAGCGTGTTCCAGGAATCGCAGTCCGCGCATTTGCCCGACCATTTCGGATGCACCGCGCCGCACTCTTCACAAATAAACCGTGTTTTTACCCGCATCATGCGTCCGGTGTTTCCTTTGACGTGCATCGTTCCCGAAGAGGTATCCCGCCTGCCCCGGACAATACCGCAGCGACTTTGCCGGTCCTGGGCCGTTCTTGCACGGATTCCCCGCTTCGGATACCATAAGGTTCTTCCCGGTTCGGGGCAATGCGTCAAACCGTGCCCCGCAAATCGCCTTGCCGGGAAAAACAAACGCGCTCGTACACTGTGGCGAGGCCGATGGCGCTGTGCAAAACGGTCCCGCCTTCACAAGACAATGCATCACCACAGCCGGAGCGCTCGCCTTGTTTCAGATAAAAGTGTACCGTAATGGAGGTCGTTACGGCAACCTGTATAAATGGAGCAGAGTGGAAAGAAGTCTCCCGTGAGTTATGACCTGGGAATGGATATCCTGAACCTGTGTCCGGCACCACGTCCGGGTCACGTGGTCTACTGCACCCACGAAGCCCTGCGCGACCGGGTCCGTGAAACGACCGGGCTGTCTCTGGAAGACGCGTGGGAATGCGACCTGATATGGAATACCAACGACGGGCCCGTGCCCTGGTCGGCCCTCGGCCGGGTTACCGACATGGGTCACGCGGAATTCATGGCCGGCGGCGCGGACCGGCGCGATCCCGGTGTCTGCCCCTTTCGTACGCTGGAGGAGGTGCGCGCCTTTGACGCGGTCGCGGAGTATGGTCTTCCCGACGGGAACGCCCTGGCCGAACACTATGAAGCCGCCTTTCAAAACGGACAGCGCGCTTTTCCCAACCAGGTGTTCACCGGCGGGTATTACAAGACCCTGCTATCGGGCAGCCTCGAGATTTTCGGCTGGGATATGCTGTTGCAGCTGGCCGCGGACCGTGAAGCCTTCGAAGCGGTGCTGGAGTCCATATTTCAAGTCAGCCTGCACCACTACCGCTGCTGGGCGCGCACCGGCGTCAAGGCCTTTATTCTTCACGACGACATGGTGTGGAGCGGGGGGCCCTTTCTGGACCCGGACTTCTACCGAGGCGTGATTTTCCCGCGCTACACGGCGCTGGTCCGGCTGTTGCACGCCGCCAGCAAGAAAGTGCTCTTTGCCTCGGACGGCAACTGGACATCCTTCATGGATGACATTGCCGCGACCGGCGCTGACGGTTTTATTTTTGAGTCGGCCGTTCCCTTGGAAACCATGGCCGACCGCTTCGGCAACTCCCATGTGTTGGTCGGCAGTGCGATGGATTGCCGCACCCTGACCTTCGGCACCCGGGACGAAATCCGCGCGGAAATAGACCTCACTCTGAAAACCGCCCAGAAGTGCCGTGGGTTATTCATTGCGGTGGGCAATCATATCCCTTCCAATGTCCCCCTTGAAAATGCTCTCTTTTACGGCAACTATCTTCGCCGGCATTGGGGGAATTCTCCCGGAATTATTGAAATCTAGACTCTAAAATTCCAGTTGAAAAAAATGTGACTTTGGTATATATTGTTTATGTAGTTAATTGTCTTGTGAT
>JAEAMG010002083.1_pt1 | contig 13332 bp, 16 predicted proteins | sample 8958741 | NCBI WGS metagenome assembly JAEAMG01 (sample SAMN16933256, study PRJNA681125) | bioreactor sludge metagenome | isolation source: anaerobic bioreactor treating anionic surfactant - SDBS | place: India: Bengaluru | collected 2019-02-28
GCTTGACATCATGCCAGAATATCGGATATATCTTTGGTAGTTTCATATTATTTTGAGCAACCTAGCGACTAACAACCAGGCAAGAGCAACCGCAGCGATAAGCCATTGCTGCCTCCAAATGAATAGCTTTGCTTTTCGTACATTGAATCCACAGACGATTCTCATTTGCCTCCTTCCCCTTCCGGTCTCGTAGAACAGGGCAGAGTGATCCTTCCCTGCCCAGTGATAGAGCCTCCACCCTGTCTTACCAGACCAGAATCTTTCCTCCGGCTTGTTAATTCAAACTTCCTGATTGAAGCACTGACCGCTTGCCGACTCACTCCCTCTTTACGGGCGATGTCCTTGATTCCATACACCCACCCGCCACCAGGGTTCTTCTTCATGTAGAGTTTGTATCGTCGAATGTCTTTGTCGCTAATCATGCTATAATCCTTGTACCCGTAGGATGACCTCCAGTCTACCTACGGGCTTACTCCAAAACCTCCGCTATCTGCTTGTAATCTTCGCTCCATATGAGCTCTAGGAATTTCTTTCCCCACTCATCGCTATTGTTCTTCCACTGCTCTTTGCGGGCCTTGATGTATTTCTTGGCGATTGGGTCCTTCATGCGCTCTATGTCCATCCAGATACTTTGAAATAGGCTCGGGTTCATGCTGCCACCTCCATAGATGTCGGCTGTTCTACCCAGGCAATGAATTTTGAACAAGTGGCGCAAGTCTTGAACCACTTGCCCTGATTCGGCCCTTCCTTCTTGACCTGATAGACTTTGAAAGTCGTGTGGGGGCAAGTCTCCTGCATCTGCTTCTTAGCATAGTCCGGTTTGTTGGCCGGTATGCTGGTCTGCACGGGCTTTTCTTCCCGTTTCCCCATAATCTTATCAATGTCCTTCTTAGCCTCTGCTAGCTCCTCGAAGTCATCGGCCCTGATTACTAATTGCTCGTCTCTCCCATTCTTGAGAAAGACTGAGTATTGAAACTTGGGATAGGCTTTGTTCATGTTATCTCCTTTCCTTTGGATTGCTCTTGAGTCCTTTAAGCTCCAAGAGAAATGCATCAATTAACTGGTCCACCAACTTCTGTCCTTTAGGTGTGACCTCTTTGTATAGTTTTGCAAGTATTTCTACGATTGTCATTCTTCCTCCTTAGTTGGCCTCCGTAGGGAAGGGGCCCTCTAATTCTAATATCCCCCTGTCGTTGAGTTCTGTCTCTCGATATGCCTCACGGATTCCTGAAGCGTTAAGCTCCAGGTTGGCTACCATTGAGGTTAGTTTCAAGGCCTCGTTGGCCTCTTCGGTATTGCCTTGCTTGTTCAGTTTGAAGTAGAGCTTCAGGCCCTTTCGTAAGAGTTCGTTGACCTGTTCTTCTGTGTGTGTCATGTTGACCTCCAGTCTTATCAAATAACAAGTCTAGTGTACCAAACGCTTTACATAGTTGTCAAGTACCAAATTGAGCCTCACTATATCTTCTCCTATAGGCCGTAACAGAGAGCATAAACCCCACCGAAGTCAATGGTGAGCCCTAGCGAATCCGGCAGGACTTGCCATTGACTTCTAGGTGGGGGTTGTGCGACTGCTAACCGCCGAACTGCCGTCTGTGTAGCTCGTGCCGTTCTTCCAACTCATCCTCGACTGCATCCAGCCAGTCAAGGGCTACCAGAAGGTCATGACACTTCACCCGATCCAGTTTGACGGCCCTCACTATCGAGTCCCTGAGTTCTACAAGATCTCGGTGAGGCCAACAACTAAAAGGCAACAACTCGGTCTGTATACGGCCCTCAGAGCGTTCCGGTGTCATTGGTGTCCTCTCTAGGGGTGATGAAGCGAACCTGCTCCGACCCGTACCACCATGTCTTAGAAGTTAGGTACTCTGTACCGAGTAAGCTGAAGGCGGCGAAGTCGCCGAAGGCGGGCGAGCCGCCAGAGCCGGCCGATCGAGTCCTCAGCCATTCCAATTTGCTTCTCGTGGTGGTCAACCAAAGAATGGGGATTGTCCTTCCCATACGTTCGTACAGCCCCTCATATGCCCGCAGACGGGCGATTAGGTCGGTCTTGGTAGGTAGCACCGCCGTGAACTCCAAAAAGGCTTCCTGAGAGCCGTTTTTCCCCTGTACCTTGAGATAAGCGTCTGGTTGCACTCCCAACTTTTGCATCTCTAGCATCCGGCTGTTCTTCCAGGTAAGGGACCAGTCATACTTCCTACACTCCAGTACAGCGCTCACATACAAGTCCGATAAGGTTAGCTCGTGCCGCATCATCAGAAAAGGGGCCTCCACCTCTCCTTTGTATCCGGCGATTTTCTTAATCTCCTCGGGCGTGTAGTCTGAGATAGTGGCGATGTACCTTCTCCCCTTTAATCCCAAGAAGTACACGTCCGGCTCGTTAGGGTAAGCCTTTCTCTTGCCGATGTATCCTCCGTCATACAAGTAACGCAATCTCTGTCGGCAATGGGAGAAAGTCGTGGGTGTGTACAAAAGCCGACAGACTCCTTGGTTGGTGAGGTAGCGGGCCTCGAACAAGGCTTTCAAGGTAAGGGCATCCCTTGGGGTTAGGCGGACGATTCTCTTTCGGCGCTCAAACCGCTTGGTCATATACTCCCTCCCATTCTTACTCTCTCTATAGGTTCGGGCTTGAGCATCTTTCTCACTCTCTCTTGTCGGGCGATAATCTCGTGCCGAATTGATGAAGCTGGTGCTCCGGTAAGCTGTAGATGTTGGGCTTCAAATAGCTCTATTTTGCCCTGCTCCGGCTCAGGCATCACCACTTCGGGAGTCCGTCCGACTCGGGGCTTTCCTTTGAGTTTGTCCCAGACTACCACTTCCCGAAAGCCTAGATCAGTGAAGACTCTCTGGTTTTTGTTCTCCTCCGCAGTTGTTGGCCTCAAGAGGGGCTCGCCACGCCGACTGATCCCCATCTCCTGTTGTCCGGTGATCGGAAACATCATGTCCGCTAATACATCCTTATCTACGAAGTCCTGAAAAACTGACCAGTAGCGGGCGTTGGCTTTGGCCGTTTCCATTAAGTGATAGTCCAGATAACCTTCTCTGGAGCGGGCCATTTGAGTCAAGGATTGAACTACTAAGGTAACCGAGAGGTTGTATGCCCTTGCGGTTTCCAGGATCTGATCCAGGGGGCCGGTATTGAAGAAGCGGGCCTCATCCAGAATCAACCTATATGGCTTTCTCCCAATCATCCTTTGCATACAGGCGTAGATAATCTTCACGATTAGGAAGTTTCCTAGTACCGTGGTGATGGTCTCAGAAAGTAAGGGATAGGGGATGTTCACAAAGAGCCAATACCCCTCATCCACCACTCTTCGGAAATCGAGTTTCGAGTGGTCCACTGTGCAAACTGTGTACAACATCCTTTCATCAAACAGGTACTGGAAGATTCTCCCCAGGGTTGATTGCACCCACTCCCTTCTAGCGTCTGCCGTCCAGTTGGCCCATTGGTCGGTCCAGAATCCCTTAGACCAGAGATGGTCCATTTGGGGCAACAAGCTTTGGACGAAGGGGTTGAAGGTGTCTCTTTTCCCTTTGCTGAATGTCTCCACGAAAAGTAGGGGTAATTCCGCTAGGGTGTAACCTTTTAGAGTACCGATGGCCGCCGCCATGATGTTCTGCATCCTCACCGCCTCTCCGACATCGAACCCGCTTTGCCTTCTGATATGGGAGGTAATCGAGTTGGCTAAGAGGGCGACCTTATCCGGTTGAGAGGACCGGAAATCCGGCACCGGTTCCAGGGCGTTGAATCCCAGAATATGTCCCGAAGAAGAGACCGGATTCAGGAGGAGGATCCGGTGTTTGTAAGTCTCCCAGATTCTCCTCCCGTCTCGGGTCGTCGCTAAGAATGCTAGTAAGTTATAGTAGGTGTCTCCTTTGGGGTCGATGTAGCAACAGGGCCGGTCATGCTGGAAGCTGTTGACAATCTTCCACAGCACCCAGAATGACTTGCCCATACCGGTGGCTCCGCAGATAATCTCATGGTCGTTTTCGAGGTTTACGGACATCCTATCCCTCCAGAAGAAGGCCAGGGAATCGAGCAAACGTCCTGTCCAGTCGCTCACCCTTCCATTCTCTCACCATTGTTTTCACAATTCAATAGATACCCATTTCTAGACTTCAGGCCGGTTTCTGCTTGTCGTCCGTAGACTTCCGACTGGGTTCCCGTTGACTGGCATCGAAGATGAACTTCTGCAAGTCGGCATAGTAACTGGTATCTTTGTCAATCCCCTTCATCACTTCTTCGGCCGCCTCCAGCATCCGGTCCAGTTTGCGGTTGCGCTGTTTGTCGGCCACATAGAGCCCCGTTGTTCCCAAGGCGGTGATGACAAACCCAAATGCGATTAGAAAGAGTAGAAAGTCGCTCATAGGTCCTCCGCTAGTCTTGAGGGTAGGCTCTCCGCTAAAGCCAACACCCCCGCTTCCATCAGATTGAGGCACCTGCACGTCACCATCAGCATGAACTGCTGCAGGGCCTCGGAGCGGGGGGTGGTGTTTAAGCGGGTAATCATCACCTCCGCTCCCGCTTCCATCTGTCTTTGGGCGTGGCTGCACACCGCTACCATGGCGTTCATCGCCGTGTTCGTTCTCTGGGCTTTGTAGAGCATTTCGTAGTGTCTCTGGAGCTCGTGCACCGGGTCTCCCCGCCTTCCCGGGACCAGTTGCACTTGATGGGGAAGTGATAATTGGGTACATCCTCCAGGGTTACTGCCAGTCTTCAATTCGGCTGCCAACGCTGCCTGTAAATCCTCTAACGCTGCCATATCCCACCTCCACTAGATTTTGCCGGAACAAGGATTCGATCTCGGACACATTTCTGTTTTCCTTGGGGCGTTCCGGTTCCGGCATGAACCCAACCGGACTCCCCAGTTTGGGGCGTGCCCACACCTGTAGTTTTCCCGCTACCCACCTGAGGATCCCATCGAGAATCGGTGCCAGGGTCCGCAGGATCACCGCTACGGTGTAGGCGACAATCTTGACCGCCCAGACAAACAGCTCCCACATGATCTCGATAATGATCTCCGCTAGGTCTTCAAACGCTTTGTTCATATTCCCTCCGCTTTGATATTCCCGTATTTGGTTTTAAAATACACACAGACTATCCTATCCTACCCTGAGTGGTAACTTGGCAATCATCCGGTCAGGTCGTGGCGAGTTGGAGGTAAGTTGCTTACAACATCGCAGCGCATCCTCATAGAATGGCGTACCAAGGCTAGGCTGAGCCAGGAGGAGTTCGGCCACCTGTTCGGCTGGACCAAAGAGCAGGTACGCAATCGGGAGACTCGCCAGAAGCTCACCCTTCGGGATGTCGAAGAGATGTCCCAATACGAGTTTGCTAAGAGGCATGGCGACTGGATAATTAAGCTTCGTGAGGCCGTTCAGAAGGAGCAGGATGAGGAAGCGGAGAAGGAACTAGTTGCTCTTGGTCTAAGGGAAGAGCCCGTTACCACTACTTTACCACTCGAACCCGTTGAGGAGGTTATTCCAGAAGAACCTCAAGAGATAGTGGAGACTCCGCCTGTAGAAGAACCAACAACCAAGTTAGAAGAACCGGCACCAAAGAAGACCCGTCCTTGGAGATATCCCCTCACGGCCTTGGTGTTTCTCACATTGCTGTTCGCAATCTGGTGGATTGATCGGCAAGATTGGATTAGCTATCCCACCCCTAGTCCAACGGTTACCATTACGCCTGCGGCAACCATCAGCCCAACACCAACTTATACGCTAACTCCAACCGCCACACCTACGGAAACGGTCACACCAACAAACACGCCTGCCATACCGACGGCCACAGAAACGATAGGTCCAGACTGGGATCCTCTTGCAACAGTACCAACGGTCACACCTGGGCCTTCACCGATAATGACAGACTTAGGGCCAGTACCTTTGCCGACTGAGATAATTGCCACGTTCAAAGTCCAATATATGCCATCAACCCCGACAGCTGGGGAGATTGCTATGCGATTGACAGAGTAGGGATTTTGCCTATAGTAATCCATTGACTCTAGTTTGCGGCCTAAAGTCAATGAGTCGGAACAGGCCGTTTTGGGGCTTTTCGGGGTCTTTTAGAGCAAGTAACTCTTAATCATTAGGTTAGAGGTTCGAGTCCTCTGCGGCTCACCAGGGAACGATCAACCGCCTCCTACCGGTAGTGGTAGGAGGCGGTTTTGCGTATGTTGGACTGGCTCATTCGCCTTGCCCTGGCCCATGGCCTGATCACAGTTGACGGGGATGCAGCAATGGAGTATAGTGGTGCCAAGAGCACTCGGCAGAGGTTCAGGTCACGGCCACGAGGTAGTGCCCGACACAGCAATCCATACAGCCCGTCCACTGCAAGCCGGTGGACGGGCTGTGCTGTGCGACTGAGAAGAGTGTCTGTGGATGGAAGCGGAACTGCGTGGCCAGGAAGGAAGACATGCGCGTCGCATTCAAGACCCGAATTCAAGCTCCGGCAGTGATGATGCTATTGGGGATCGTCTGCCTTCTACTCGGAGTGGGAAGCCAGCCCTGGGGAGCGGGCAACGTGCTTGCCGGCCGCGCCCAGGCGCCGGAGACGCCACAACCGGATACGGCATACTTTACTTCCCGGACGATAACGCTCCGCGATGGGACAAGCCTTGAGGAATACACCATTAATGGCCCGCCGGACCCTCCTCCAGGCTACGAGCATCAACGCACAGCAGTTGGATTGCCTGAAGCCAACTATGCGATGGCGACCAACTCGCTAGTCGTTCCCGCTTTTGACTGGGTTTTCGGATGCTCTTCGGTTTCGGGGGCCATGATCGCCGGCTATTACGACCGGAACGGGTATCCGAACATGTACATAGGGCCCACAAACGGCGGCGTGATGCCATTGGACAACAGCTCCTGGCCCACATGGACGGATGCGAGCGACGACACGTATCCCAATCTCCCGCTGGCTGCCTCCCACAACGGTATTGATGGCAGGACTGTACGTGGCTCCATTGACGATTATTGGGTCGCATACGGTAGCAAAGCCCAGGACCCATACATAACAAACGGTTGGGCAGAACACACCTGGGGCGATGCGATTGGCGATTATATGAAGACCAGCCAATCTGCCTATGACAATACGGACGGGTCAACAACCTTTTACAATTGGACGTCATCAGCAAGCCCGTTAACGTGCAGTGCAATGGAGTCATATGGGATCAGCGCAGATGACGGGACCTACGGGATCAAGCTGTTTTACGAGGCCAGAGGTTATCCCGTTACGGATTGTTACAGCCAGAAGACGGACAACACAATCGCCGGAGGCTTTTCCTTCACGCAGTTCAAAGCGGAAATCGATGCCGGCCGGCCTGTGATGCTTAACCTCGAAGGCCATACGGTGGTCGGAGTCGGCTATGACGATTCAGGCAACAAGGTCTATATCCATGATACCTGGGACTATAGCACTCACACCATGACCTGGGGCGGGAGCTACGCGGGGATGGCCCTCTTGTCCGTCAGTGTTGTCCATCCTGAGACGGCGACCACCCCTGTGCCGACGCGGACCCCGACGAACACGCGGACGCGCACGCCAACGAACACGCCGAGGCGGTCTGCGACGAACACGCGGACGCGCACCTCAACCAGAACGCCGACGTCCATCCCGACGTGGACGCCAACCAGCACGCCGACATGGACGGCAACAAATACACCAACTTGCACACCAACGCAGACGCCGACGCTATACCCGACATGGACGCCAACCGGCACGCCGACGCCAACGCCGGAGCCTGCGGCTCTGGGTGAGGTCAATGGCGATGGGCTGGCAGACTCAACCGATGCCTTGATTGTTCTGTCTGCCGATGCGGGGATTGATACGGAGCAATTCTGTCCGCTCAACTGCGGCGACGTGAACGGGGATGGGTACGTTGACTCTACGGATGCCTTGATTGTCCTATCCTACGATGCGGGGATGAATGTCCCGTTCCCGGTAGGACAACCTGGATGTCCAGCGAGCGTAGCTCAACCCCCGGGATGCAGTCCCTGACCGGTCCAGATATCGTTCCCGCGACCCGGGTCGCTTAACTGAAACCCGCAAGGCATGACACTGCCAAGTGTACAGGACAGTACTATCGGCAATAGCTGAGCCGGATTTCCGAACAACCGCCGGTCATTTCTTCTGGCTCGCCTGAAACGTCCCGTAGCGATGCTGATAGCGATCATAGTTGGCGGCGATTTCTTCGGCAGGCAATTCCTCGATCCGGCCGATTTGCATCGCGAGCCACACGGTCCTGGCAACGTCCTCAACCATCACCGCCGCCTTCACCGCCTTCTCCACCGTCGCGCCGATCGTGAATACGCCATGCTGCTTCATCAAGATCGCTACCGACGTCCCGATTTCCCGCGCAACTGTCTCACCGATCTCTTGATCGCCGATGCGAACGTACCCGGCGCAAGGAATCGCCGTGCCGAATTCATCCGCAATGGCCGTGAGACAGACGGGAATCGACTTGCCGACGGCGGCAAACGCAGTGGCGTAATTCGAATGCGTGTGGACGACGCCGTTTACGTCGGGACGGTGCTTAAAGATTGACAGGTGCGAAGCCGTGTCTGTGGATGGACCCAGGGTGGCTTCGACGACATTCCCTTCCAGATCAACGATGGCCATGTTCTCTGGCGTGAGTTCGTCGAACAAGACACCGCTGGGCTTGATGACGACCAGCCCCGTAGCCGGGTCGCGCCCGCTGACATTGCCGCTCGTCCATGTCACCAGATGGTTGGCGGGCAGGGCCATGTTCGCCCGCCACACCTCTTTACGCAATTGCTCAAGCATGGTGCGCCTCGCTCCTGATGCATTGCATCAAAGATGAGCATGGGATTGCCACGGCTGAGTACAGCCTCGCAATGAAGGCAGGCCGGGCTTGCTCAGGTTATTCTCCCGATGGTGCAGATGAAGGACTTGGCCCCGGTTTAGCTCCCGGCCAGTACCCGTTGCCTGAGCGCCTTTAGCCGCTTCATCACATCGTTCTCCCCACGGCCGAAGTGATCGTGCAGCCTGACGTACTCGGCAAAGAGCTGGTCGTACACTGCCTTGTGGGCGGGGTTGGGTCTGTAGACGACATCCTGTAGACGGGCCATGTTCTTGGCCGCCGCGAAGATGGTGTCGTAGCCACCGGCTTGCCGGCCCGCTGCCACCGCCGCGAACATCGCCGAGCCGAAGGCTCCCGCCTGGCTTGTGGCTGCCACCTTGAGTTCGCGACCGGTAACGTCGGCGTAGATCTGCATCAAGAGCTTGTTCCGCTCCGGCAGGCCACCGCAGGCGACGATCTCGTTCACCGCAACGCCGCTGCTATCGAACGCTTCAACGATCACGCGCGTGCCGTAGGCGGTGGCCTCGATCAGTGCCCGGTAGATGTCCTCCGGTTTGGTAGCCAGTGTTGCGCCGAGCAACAGGCCGGTCAAGTCCACATCCACCAGGATGGAGCGGTTGCCGTTCCACCAGTCCAGGGCCAACAGCCCATGCTCGCCCGGCTGCTGCTGGCCGGCCTTTTCCTCCAGCAACTGGTGCACGTTCAGCCCACGGGTTCTGGCCTCCTCGTGGTACTGCGGAGGAACACAGTTGTCCACGAACCAGGCAAAGTGGTCGCCCACGCAAGACTGGCCGGCCTCAAAGCCGAACAGACCGGGGATGATCCCGTCCTCGACCACACCGCACATCCCCTCGACGACCTTCTCCTCCTCGCCCAGCACCATGTGGCAGGTCGAGGTACCCATGATGGCCACCAGGCGTCCCGGCTCCACTACTGTCGCGGCCGGGACGGAGACGTGCGCGTCTACATTGCCTATGGGGACCGCCGTCCCCGTTCGGAGACCGGTTAGTCTGGCCATTTCCGGCGTGAGCCGGCCTGCTCGCCCTCCCAGGGGATAGATCTCTCGTGAGAGCTTGTCGTCCACCACGTGCCGCAGCCGGGGGTCGAGCGCGGCGAAAAAGTCCTCGCCGGGGTACCCCTGCCGCTTGTGCCAGATTGCTTTGTAGCCCGCCGTGCAAGAGTTGCGCCGCTCCTCCCCGGTAAGCCGGAGCACGACCCAGTCGGCGGCCTCAAGGTATCGGTCGGCCGCCTCGTAGACCTCCGGCGCGTCACTAAGCGTCTCCCATATCTTGGGGAAGAGCCACTCTGAGGAGATCTTGCCCCCGTAACGAGGGAGCCACGCTTCACCCCGCTCACGGGCGATCTCGTTCAGGCGGTTGGCCTCGGGCTGGGCGGCGTGGTGCTTCCAGATCTTGGTCCAGGCGTAGGGATTAGCGCGCCATTCCGGCTTCATGCACAATGGCGTGCCCCGCTGATCGATGGGCAGCATCGTGCAGGCGGTAAAATCGGTGCCAATACCGATGACGTCCGCGGGATCGACGGCGCTTTCCTCAAGCACGGCCGGGATGGCCTGTCGGAACACCTCGATATAGTCGTCAGGATCCTGGAGTGCCCAGTCGGGTTCGAGGCGGACATTGCTCTCTGGCAGAACTTGATCGATCACGCCGTTCTTGTACAGGTGGACGGCCGTCGCCAGCTCCTGGCCGGTAGCCACGTCCACCAGGACCGCACGGCCCGATTCTGTGCCAAAGTCCACGCCAATCGTGTATTTGTGCTTGCCCATCTCTCCCCCCGTTGCAGCCGGAGACTATCTGCCGGTGATGTCAACAGCATAGCTGATGAAGAGTCGTTGTTTCTTCGACTCGACGCTTAACAGAATGTACAGGCCGTTCACCTCTTTTGGAACTGGCACCCCGGTCGTCCATTGCGCCTTGTCGCCGGCAGGGGTTATTGGAACCGACACGATGTCGGGCGTTTCGTAGAAACCGTAGATGATGCCGTCTGCGCCGATGACCGGTGGGTTGCCGATATGCACATACGTGGGGTACTCGCCGGGGTTGCTGGTCTGCCATCCGAATAGCAGACCGGAGTCCGTGCGCTCGACGCTGGTGAGCAGGAGGGTAACATCGTTGATCGCCGTGATCTCCGTTCCGGGCTGGAGGGCCAACCCCTTGATCTCGTCGGCGACCGGGTAGGTCAGGTCTGCGGCGACCTCGTCGAGCGCGACTTCCAGCGTCGCGTCGACCTTGTTCTCATCCGGGTAGTAGTAATTGTACTCACCGGTAACGTAGGTGTAGTTGATCGTGAGCTTGGAGCCCGGGGCGGCCGCGGCACCCTGGCATTCCACGTAGATGAGCTGCGTTTTTTGCCCGGCCTGGGTCCCCCCGATGTAACCGCGCATTCGAAAGCCGGGAGCCAGGCGGTGGCCGCCAGTGCCGACGAAAACCGTGTCGCAGTGTGAGGTCTTGCCGTCGCCGGTTCTGAGCACAGCCGGCCTGTCGGTGGCGGCTTGCATGGCGCTCCAATCGCCGGTCTCGTTGTGGATCGTGAGGTCGATGTGCAGAGCGCCGGCGTCCGACGTGGAGACGCGGGTTGCTACCGCACTCCAACCCTTGGAGACGACCACCGTATAGCTATCCAGGTCTTCGGGCAATACGATATACTGACAGGCACAAAGAAGCAGTGCGCATACCAGGGCAGAAACCAGAGCCGATTTCCCTCTCATTATCCATACTCCTGTGTCTGGCGCTTCCCGCTAGGGGGCAGCAGAGAATTTGGGAACAATCGCCTTGACCAGCGACACCACCTGCCAGTAGTCAGCCGGAGCATCCGTCCCGCCGTCCACACCTTTGACGGTCTTGATCCGATCCTTATAAGAAACGGTGAGATAGTACCCGTAGCATTGCCCGCAGGGAGTATGCCAGGTATTGTACATTTCGTCCGTAAACCAACCGAGGCCCTCGATGCCCGCCAGCAGTGTATCCACATCGGCCGGGGTCACCTGTCCCTGGATCTTGTTGGCACCGTCGTCGCCTACGATCCGGCCATCCGGATAGATGAAGTACAACTCGTCGATGCAGTTTGGTCCGCCATTGCGCTCGTAGGCGAGTACTGCTCCCGTCTCCATGGCAAGCTCGGCCTGGTCCTGGCGGAAGGGCTTGAGCTCACATCTGGTAGATCCCGGCGTGGCCGTCGTGCTGGTGGTTCCGCCACCTGCCGGCCCGCGCAGCAGGCTGAGCACAATCGCGGCGAGGGCAATGGCTATGATGGCGACGCTGCCGCCGAGCATCAGCAGCCGGCGTTTGCGCGCGGTGGCCGCCACGGGCCCGGCGCCCTCCTTCGCCTCACCACGGCCGCGTTTCCGGGCGGCCAGGAGGCTCTGCACGCCAATGAACATGAGCGTGAGCGCGCCGATGACGATTCTGGTCCACCAGGAGCTGAGCGTTCCATTGAACTGGATCAGAGTCTGGGTGATACCGAGAATGAGCACGCCAAACAGCGTGCCGAATACATAGCCCACACCACCGCTCAGCGATGTGCCGCCCATCACCACGGAAGCGATGACATCCAGCTCGGTGCCGTTGGCGTACAGGCCGTGACCCGACATCACAAAGACGGCCAGCGCGATACCTGCGAGTGCCGAGCAGAACCCGTTCAGCGTGTAAACGAGGATCTTGGTCGAGTTTACCGGCAGGCCCATCAGCCGGGCCGATTGCTCGTTTCGCCCCTCGTTACCTCCGATAGCGTACACGGTGCGGCCAAACCGCCGGTAGTGGGTAAGGTACATTGCCACCGCCAGGACCAGGAACGCCACGACTACAAATATGGAGATGAAATCCCCTTGCTTGGTAGCCGGATCGCTCAGTCCCGGGATCAGGAGCCTGGTTCCCCCCAGGATGTGAAAGGTGCGGTTTCTGATGGCGATGGCGTCGTCGCTGATGAAGAAACACAGCCCACGGGCAACCCACATGCCGGCCAGGGTAGCGATAAACGGCTGGACCTTCATGTAAGTGATGATACTGCCCATCGTGGCGCCAAGAGTCATGCCCATGGCCAGCATCAGCAGGATTACCGCCCAGGCGTTCCACCCGTCCCGCAGCAAGGCGGCCGAGGCTACTGTCGTCAGCGCCATCACACCGCTGACCGAAAGGTCGATGCCGCCGGTAAGGATGACGAGCGTCATGCCAACAGCGCTAATCAACAGGTAGGCGTTGTTGCGAAAGATGTTGAGAAAGACCTGCGGATCGCGCATGGCCGGGTAAAAGATCGCGCCGACCCCATAGGCGATGAAAGCCAGCAGCGCCGTCGCGACCAGCGGAATGAACTTTTGATAAGTGGTAAAAAGGGCGGCTATTCTTCGCATCGCAGCTAAGCCTCTTTCTAGGCGCTACGCGTCCGTACCCCATCTTCGGGGTGCGCGCCGATTCTGCGGACAAGGCCCCTGACCTGTTCGGAATAGAGGAGGATCACCAGGATCACCACCACTCCCTTGATAGCCTGCAGGGCAAACGCC
>JAEAMG010002089.1_pt1 | contig 13298 bp, 6 predicted proteins | sample 8958741 | NCBI WGS metagenome assembly JAEAMG01 (sample SAMN16933256, study PRJNA681125) | bioreactor sludge metagenome | isolation source: anaerobic bioreactor treating anionic surfactant - SDBS | place: India: Bengaluru | collected 2019-02-28
GAAGAACTCAAAAAAATGTTTAGAAAAACCGCCCGAATAAAAGGATAAACCGCAGAGGACACAGAGGACGCAGAGAGAAAAGAATCATGGGGTTAGTTGCTGGATAACGACGGAATCTCCCCGAAACAGCCAACAAGAACAGGTTCCAAAAATTCTTCTTTCTCTGCGCCCTCTGTATCCTCCGCGGTTACGATTTTGTTTCGGGTTGTATTTCCGATCCGTGTTACTTCGCAATCGCCTTCTTGACCAAGTCGACGACGGCCTCGAATCCTTGCGGATCGTTGACGGCCATGTCGGCCAGCACGCGGCGGTCCAACTCGATATTGGCTTTGACCAGCCCTGCAATGAATTCACTGTAGCGCAAACCGAAGGCCCGGACCGCGGCGTTGACGCGGATGATCCACAGGCGGCGGAAATCGCGCTTACGGTTGCGGCGATCGCGGAAGGCGTATACGCCGGCGCGAACCAGGTTTTCCTTGACGGTCCGCAGCAGACGGCGGCGTCCGCCGACGTAGCCCTTGGCTCGTTTGAATAGACGATTTTTTGCCCGATTGCGGGCTGCACCCTTGGTCGTTCTCATGTGACTAACACTTTCTGGATCCGTTAGGCCTGAAACGCAGCGAAAGCGCCTTGCGGCGGAAAACCGTGCGTTGAACGGCGATCATTCACGGATCAATCGTATATGCGAGAGCCAGGCCCTTCCCACACGCGGGAAGCGTTCCGGTCGCCCGTCTCGCTGGCAAAATTTAGTAGCTGTGCTTTCCGAGGACGAGGCGAATCTTCGCCGACTCGACGGTGTCAACGACATCCGTACCGCGAAGGTTGCGCTTGCGTTTGTGGCTCATCCGCGAGGCCAAGTGGCTGGTTCCGGCGGAGCGATGCTTCACCTTTCCATTGGCAGAAACGCGGAAGCGTTTTTTCGTCCCCTTGTGGGTTTTCATCTTCGGCATAATAGCGATCCACTCTTACGATAGTTACAGCGGCGAGTAAATAGACCCGTTATTATAAACGATCTTCGGTCGCGTGGAAGAGGTATCGGCAGGAAAAACCACCGCCCTCGCTGGGGGTACGCCGCCACGCCAGCCAGCCCTTCACCGCCTTGAACGAAAGGACCGCTAGGAAGCCCGACCACCGGCGACTCGCATAGTCTTCGGTATGACGGTCGTAAAAACGCCAACAATCCATCCCGCACCCGATAATTTGGTCCAGAAACAGGCCCTGTACGCGGGAAACCTTACTGACGGCGGGCTTTAGGGAAACGACGAAACTCTTTTCGGATATTACGGCTCAATGCGGCAATTTTCATGCTTCCGTGGCGTTCTTTGCTCACAAACCGTTGACAGAACCTACCTCGCACCATGACAATGACTCAGAAGACCCCCTGGCAGGAGCTGTCATGCGATTTTATGCGTTTGTGTTGAAAAATGTCGTCCGCCGCCGCGTTCGATCTTGCCTAACCGTTATCGGCATGGCTGTCGCGGTGGGGGCAGTTGTAGCGTTGGTCGGCGTTTCGAGTAGTTCCATCCAAGCGTTTTTGTCGATCTACGACGCACAAAAAATTTCGATCATCGTGCAGCAGAAAGGCGCCAAGCAGCGACTTACCAGCACGATGCCCGAGAAATTAGGCGACGAAATCGCCAAAATACCGGGCGTGAAACAGGTCAACACGGGGTTGGTCGATTACACGTCGCTGGAAGAGCTTGGGATTCATGCCCTGGTTGTGCAGGCCTGGATCGGCGACTCGGAGGCCATGAAAGCCCTGAACATTCTACCGGGCGGACACTGGCTGACGGCCACGGACCGGCACGGCGTTTTGCTGGGCGAGGAGTTGGCGCAGACCGTGAACAAAAAGGTCGGCGATAAGCTGCCGCTGTTCGACGACGGCGAGTATACCGTGAAAGGGATCGTGAAAAGCCCCAACCCCTATGAGTCGAGCAGCATGTGGGTTTTGCTGCCAGCCCTACAAAAGTTCATGGGCCGCGAGGGCCAAGTGACCGGCTATGCCATTGTGGTCGATAAGCCCGAGGATGCGGAGGTGGAGCGGATCTGTAAAGCCATCACCGAGTTAGGCCCGAACGTCGAAGCAAAAAGCGTGCTGGAAACGGTTTCCACCACGACGGAAATCCAGTTTATTCGCGCCATGTCGTGGATCATCTCGGCCATCGCGATCATCATCGGAGCGGTGGGCATGTTGAACACGATGATCATGTCGGTTTCGGAACGGACCAAGGAAATCGGCATTTTGCGGGCCATCGGTTGGCGGCAATCGCGCATCGTGCGGATGATTTTGACCGAGTCGGTGCTGTTGAGTCTTTGCGGCGGTATCATCGGCTCCGTGGCCGCCATGATATTCACGCCGCTTCTGGGACGTCATCCGGCGGTTGCGGGACTTTTGGATCCTCGTATTTCGCCCGAGATCGTTGCAGCCGGCATCGTTATGGCCCTGTGCGTCGGATTGCTGGGGGCGGCCTATCCGGCCTACCGAGGCGCACAACTTCTACCGACGGAGGCCCTCCGCCATGAATAACCGCAGCCGCGACCCTTACCTGTTCCGCACCGAGCATCTGTCGAAGCTCTATCCCGACGGACAAGTTCATGCCGTCGAGGATGTGAACATCAGCATTCGACGCGGCGAATACGTGGCGATCATGGGCCCCAGCGGCAGCGGCAAATCAACGTTGCTGAATCTGCTGGGCGCGCTCGACAAGCCGACCTCGGGCGATGTCGTCTTCGACGGTCAGTCGTATTCCAAAACCCGCAGCCTCGACCGCATCCGGGTGCAACAGTTCGGCTTCGTGTTTCAATCGTTCCACCTGCTGCCGATTTTGACATCGCTCGAAAACGTGCAGGTGCCGATGTTCGAGGGTTCGCTTTCGGCGTCCGCCCGCGTGAACAAGGCGAAGGAATTGTTGGACTTGGTCGGCATGGGCCATCGAGCCAACCATTTGCCGCAAAAACTTTCGGTCGGCGAGCGTCAGCGCGTGGCTATTGCCCGCTCGCTGGCCAACGAGCCTATTGCCATGCTGGCCGACGAGCCGACGGGCAACCTCGATTCCGTATCGGCCGACGGCGTTTTCGAGCTATTCGCCCATTTGCATCACGAACTCGGGATGACCATCGTGCTGATTACGCACGACGAGGAGTTCGGCCACCGAGCGCAGCGCACCATCCGTATGCAAGACGGGCACGTCAAGACCGACATCACGAACGAGCACCGGCGCATCCGCACCCCGCTGCCGCCGTTCGCGGTGTAAGAAATGAATCGGTCTTCTCTCGGGAGAAGGTCAGGGGGTGGGCGTCAATAGAAACGCACGTCCCTGCCCTTTGGGATTGACGCCGGTTCCTGTGATTTGTCCCTTGTCGTTGATGGCGGTTGCTTCTTTCAAAACCCAACCTAAGCACGGGTCAATCAGTGTGTTCAGGTCGGTCGTTTTCCCATCACTATAGAGAAACGCTCGCCAACGAGGATTCGGATCATCCCCCGCTGCGATTCTTCCAACGACTTGCCCCTTGTTGTTAATTCCAAAGGCCCAACTAGAATCGCCGTCGAGTGTGCCGAGATTGATCATCTTTCCGCCGGTATAGAGAAAAGCGTGCATCCCACAATTTTCGGAGACGTAGGCACCTCCCACAACCTGTTCATTGGCGTTGATCGCATAAGCCATACTGTGCTTGCCGCCGAAAGTGCCTAGATCTCTTGTCGTTACCCCGTCGTAGAGAAACGCATGGAAGGGACCGTGTTCAAGGGGGAAAGTATTTCCTATAATCTGACCTTTGGAATTGATGCCGTTTGCTCCATTACCCGCCCCGCCAAGAATGAGGCCAAGGTCGGTCATCTTTCCGTTGCTGTAGAGGAAAGCATGAGGGTCCTCGGCCTCATGCGTATGAGACCAGCCCACTACTTCTCCCTTATCGTTGATGGCTTTGGCCTCACTACTTCTGCCGCCAAGGGTGCCGAGGTCGATCATCTTTCCATCAGTATAAAGGAATGCGTGCAAGTAGGCATTCCCTGTTATCCAAGAAGAGCCCACCACTTGGTTTTTATCATTGATGGCATAGGCAGTGCTGGCCGTACCTCCAACGGTGCCTAAGTCGGTCATTTTTCCTTTGGAATAAAGGAAAGCATGCCCTCCGAAATCGCCACGACCCACCACATCCCCATTGGCGTTGATCCCGTAAGCTTCGCTGCCAGTTAGCTCACCAAGCGAGCCGAGGTCAGTCACGGTGTATCGCACTTGAGCGAAAGCATTCCCAAGAAAAACCTCCGATAATGAAAACACGACTGCAAAAGCAAACATCCATTGCCTCATTTCATGTTTCCTTTCAGAAATGAGTCTTTCACATCGCCGTCACTACGCAAACACGGCATCGACGATGTCGTCTTCGTCCGTCGATAGGATGCTGTCGTAGTCGATCAACCAATCGGATTTCGCGGTTATACCCGCCGTGGCAAAAACGGCGGAAGCGGCCGAGGAGGCGACGGTCACGGTGAACTTGCCGGACGCGGTGCTCGATTTCTTCTGCGAGTCGGTTGCAGTGATGGCATAGCTATGCGAACCGGCTTTCAGAACGCCCGTGTAGGTGTAGGCAAACGTCGTGCCGCTGCCCGAGGCTGCAATGCCCGAGGTGATGGTCTTGCCGTCGATCGTCAGCTTGTAGCCGCTGATACGGTCGATGTCATAGGCATTCCAGGCGATGGTCGTCTTGACGGTCGTGGCCGTAATCTTGACGCCGGAGATCGTCGGCACAGTGGCGGCGACCGTGAACGAGCCTTTCGTCTGCTTCGCAAAGGCCGGAACAACGGCGGCATCCGCCGCGTCGATCGTGTAGGTATGCTTGCCGGCGGTAAGTTTTCCTGCATACGTATAATTGATCGTTTCGACGCTGCCCGACTGCGTAATGCCCGAGGTCATCTTGATGCCGTCGATCTTCAACGTTGTGGATTTGACCTTGTCGTAATCGTAAACCGTCCAGGCGATGACCGTGTTGTCGCCCGAGGTTTTCGCGGTGACTTTCGCGTTCTTGATGGTCGGCGTGGTGGCCGTCACCTTCAATGAGCCGGAGTACGGCGTTGCCGCTTTGCCCGTGGCATCGACGGCCGTGATCTTGTACGTGTGCGGGCCGGCGGTCAACATGCCGGAATAAACAAAGTTGGCCGAGGTCGTGCTGCCCGACTTCCGGGCGATTGTAATGGCGGCGCCGCCATCGATCGACACTTGGACTTTACCGACGCCGTCAATGTCGGCGACCGTCCAGGAGATGGTCGTTGCTTTATCCGACGTCGTGGCCTTGGCCGAAACCTTGGAGATGACGGGCGTCGTGGCCGCGACGGTGAACGTATCGGTATAGCTGCTCTTTTGACCCTTGGAATCCGTACCGGTGATGGTGTAGGTGTGTTTGCCTGCTTTCAAAACACCGGCATAGGAGAAAGTAGCTGTCGTCTTGCCGGTCGATTTTTGGGTGACGGACACCGCCTTGCCGTCGATGGTCAAGGTGGCCTTGCCCAAGGTATAGCTGCCGCCCGCCTCATTCCACGTGATCGTGGTTTTGTCGGCGGATGTTTTCGCCGTTACCACGATTTTGGAAATCGCCGGGTGCGTGGAAACGGTCATGATCGATGTCGCGCTGACGCCTTCGTTGCCGGCCGCGTCGCTAACGCGGGTGCGCAGGCGGTAGGTTCCATCCGGGATGGACCAAGGAGTCGTAACGGCCAATTTACCGCCGGAGAGCACTCCCACAACGTAGCTGCGGATATCTCCCGCATCGGTAAAATCACCGTCGTTATTCGTATCGATGTCCAAATAAGCGGTTGTTCCATCAGCCACGCCCGAGCCGGAATCCGTCGCGGTGCCCGAGCCGGAAAGCTTGGAGAAGTTGACCAATCTCGCCACCGACAAGGTGACGGTCGGAGCGGTGTGGTCGTAAAGCACGGCGGCATCCGAGCTGTCGGACGCTTGATTGGCGTTGCCTTCGGAATCGGTCACAGTGCCCGCGGCAATCACTGGCGTAACGTAGCCGTCGGAAGTCATGCCGCTGACCACAAGCGTGTAAACGGTATCACTGACCTGCGTCAGCGAAAGCACCGTAGCGCCCGTACCGCCGTTGATCGTAATATCCTCGGCCGAGAAACCGGTCACCGCTTCGCTGAATACGATGGTGAAATATAGTGGGGATTTACTAGCAGATATTGGTTGATTGGAGGCTCTGGCAAGAGCAACGGTCAGCGAGACGTTGTTCACGCGGAACGCATCGGTGACGGCCGTGGTTCCAGCCGCGGAGTCCGTGCGTGTAATGCGAAATTTTACGTTGTTACAATCGGAGTCGACAAGATCGGCGGCGCTGGCCCAGATGAACGTGTGTGGAGTGCCGCCGGGGCTGGAAGTCAGGCCGGTGGTACCGTCACCGTTCGGGCCGGCGGTAGCCATGTTCCAGTTGGCTCCTCCGTCAATGCTGTACTCGGCCAGGATGTTGCAAGCGTTTGACTCCATGTCGGTTAATGTATAATTAATCGCTATGTTTCTGCACTGAGTGCCTGTCGGTGTAATGATCAATATGGACGGGGTTTGATTTGCGGCGGTTGTGAAGGTGCGGCAGTCGGCCCAATCGCTCCAGTCGCCACAGCTATTTTGATAGCGGACTCGCCAAAAGTATTGAGTCGAGTTTGATAGCGTTTCCGAAGGGACAGTTTGGCTGGTTTTGTCGGAATCCGTATCTGTGAAATCCCAAATTACGCTGTTGGAGTTGCCGGAGCCGCCGTCGGTGGAATCCCAAATTACGTTGGTGAAGCTGGTGTCTGTTGCTATTTGCCAACGGGTTGCTTGATGGGCGTTTCCATCCGCATCGAAGAAGGCCGAGGCAGTCAAGGTTGGCGTCAAGCTTACGTCGGTTGCGTCGTCTTGGGGCGATAGACAGGTTGGCGTGTCGGGGGCGATTGCATCGTACAAAATACTGTCGGACGCGGTGGCTAGCACGTCGCCGTTATCGTTGCAGTACCGAGTATAAACCCATTTTTGTCCTTCGTTTCTATTGCCACCATATTCGGCCAGATTCCACGAGTCGATGGCGGACTGGAGATCGTACCATTTGGCAGGCGAGCCTTCGTCGCTGCCATTGCTGATCCACATGCCAGTTGCGCCGCTAACGCCAACGACGCCTAAGCTATTCAAGGTGACGATAAGAGAAGATGTCAGGTTAGCTCCGTTATTGATGGAGAGGGTTCCGTAGGCGGAGTCGTCGTTTTGGATAGTTGCCTTGCCCACGCTTTGGGAGATAACGGCTCCTTTGGCATTGCTCAGGTCGATATAGAAGTTTTCGTCCGTTTCCCATTTGTCATCATCAAATAGGGTGACGGATATCTGACCGGTAGTTTGGCCGGCCTGGATCGTGAGTGTGCCGGAGGCGCATGCGTAATCACCAGCAATGGTTTGCGCGCTGCCGTCTCTGGTGATGTAATCGGCGGAGACGTTCCGCGTACTCGGCTGCGATAATACGACGGTAAATACGGCCTCGCCGGCTCCTTCGTCGATAGAGACATCTTGGATCGCCAGGCTGGGAAGGTCATCGTCGTTTTCTATAATTCCACGGCCCGTGACTTTATTTTGATCGGCACCTTCTACAACCAAGATATCCACACTGAAAGATTCGTCATTCTCGCGATCCGTGTCGCCGTTCACATAAACTGGAATCGTGAATTCGGTCTCGCCGGGATTAATATAGAATTGGTAGTTTTTGAACGCTGTATAGTCACCATCCTCCGCATTTGCGGTGCCATCCGACGTCCAACAACGTATCTGCACCTCCGTTGTGGCAGCGTGAGTCAGGCTTACGACGAAGTCATATCGTGTTGTTCCGTTGTCGCCCTCCGAGTGGGTCACGTCGTTAATATTGACCGTCGGTTGGACGCCGGCATCGTCGTTGCGAATCCAGCCTTTGGCAGCGGCATCGGCGATTGTCGCGCCGGTGGCTCTGGTCAAAATGACGTAGAAGTATTCATCTGGTTCCTCGACTGCGTCTCCCTTGAGCTGTATGGTTATGTTTGCCGAGGTTTGGCCGTGAGTTATGACGACGGCCGAGGTTGAGGAGACGTAGTCGCTGCCGTTTGTCGCTGTTCCATCGGCGGTTGTATACTCGACGACGACGTCGTAGGGACTTGCCTGGGACATCGTCACCGTGAAGGTCATGCTCGTCGTGCCGTTTCCTTCGGCGATGGATACGTCGTCGATCTTGACGGTTCTGTCTGTCTTGGCAACCGTTAGCTTGTCTGTTGCATAGAAGTAGCGAACGTAGCCGTTGCATTCGATTTTGGCGTAGACGTTATATGTGCCAAGGGCGGCTCCCGCGAGAGCGAGGTCATTGAAGGAGCCTTTCGTGACGACCGAGGTCGTTCGATTAGAGTAAGCGCCAAGACATTCCACTGGGGCATCATAGGGGTTTTCGTTGTCGTCGAGATAGAACGAAATGGCGGCTGATTTACCTTGAGGAACGTCGTAATAGCAATCGATAGAGAATGTGCCTTCTTGACTCACCGTGGTTGCGGAGAGATCGAGATAGCCGATATTGGCCCAAATACCTTCGTTTTTATACGACTTAAACGAGCTTGATAGAGTATGCTCATATCCGGCGACACGGCTCAAGTTGTAGCCAGATGTTGTTCGCGACGGATTAGAGCCTCCGTACCACCCATCATTAACGGCATCGAAGATGCCTCCACTTGTGTCATTGACTGTCTGGACGGTAGTGTCGATTGTACCCTGATACCAAAGATGAACATCGTTATGGTCTCCGGCCATACCACCGTATCCGCCGGGAAGATCGGCAAGTTGTTTATTGAGAGCGCCAGTTACGGTTGCGTTTTCACCGAGAACTGAACGCAGTGATGATATGGACGAATCGCTTGTTTCGTAATAATTGTCGAAAAATGCCACGTTTGCGGAGGCAGAGAGGGCGTTCTCGCCTGCGAGGGCAACTGGATCAAGTGTGGTAACTTGATCTACCCAAACGCCATGTTGGCCAAGGTCTTTGGCAAGTTCGGTGACGAGTGATCCACCACGACTGTGCCCAATCAGATGAATGGGGTTTTCCGCAAGCGGATAAACTAGGGCGAATAGAGGGTCGGTGCACACCATACCCTGAACCAAATAAGACACAACGGCGTTCGCCACATCGGCGGTGTGGTGGGAGATATCGAGAAAGTTGGTTGGATGAAGCGGACTCCACGTTCCAGCCACCGCGGACCAATCCAACAATACAATCGTCTCGGCACACTTTGAAGTCTTGAGGTTTGGCTCTACAATCCATTGCGGTATAACGCTGAGATCGCTTTGGACGGTCAATCTCATTTCCGCAACGTCGCTGACCGAACACTGGCAGTTAGCGGCTATCTGATTCGCAATCGTCTCGGCCATCTCAGTTACCCACCCGTTCACATTATCATTGAAGCCATGCGTGATAATCGTTACGCCGCTCAACATCCAGCGATCTTCCAAAGGCTCGATCCGCAAGGAGCGACCGGACAAGAAGTTCCGTCGGGTTTCGATGGTTATCGGGGAACTTCCTCGCCGGGATGATTTAGCTTTTGCGAGCAGTCTCGAAGATGAACGGAAGAAAGACGACATGGCGTTGATCCTTCGATGTCTGATAGCGTGTTTATTTCAGGCCCAATGAGACGTCCACCAAAGAGTGGCGAGACGCAACCATCGGCAATCTCAGCCAAGCAGAATATCCCATGCAAAAAATCGGGTCAATCATCCCCACCCGCGCAATTACGCGGAATTAACACAAATCAGCTCTACGATGGGGTTTTTATGCACAAGATTTGGCACATAAGAGGGGAAACATGCCGCTGCAATGCCAAGGAGAACTACAAAGTCTCCATAAACAGTCATTCTGAGCGAAGCGAAGAATCTCCGTAAGCCTATATAAGTCCCAATATGCCAACGAGATCCTTCGCTTCGCTCAGGATGACGGTTCCTCCCTGGTCAACGACTTTGCAGTTCTCCTGATGCAATGCCGAGCCGTCACCGGCTGAATCCCCCGGAGCTCGCCATTCACTTGCCCGAAAAAACGTTGTCGTTCAACAGCGTTACGGGAGATGTCCCCATGAAAAGAAGAATGGTCGAAAAACGATCAAGCCCTCTCCATGCGTCAGGCGGAAAAATCGACGCATGGTGTTTTACGCTTTGAGCGCACCGCAGCCTTGCCCCTGTGTCAAAGGACAAGACCTGTCAGCTCGTTGTGAGTCACGACAAGGTTACTTCACCGCAGTCGTCGTGGCGGCGGCCGAGGCGGTTTGGTTTTCGGGCGCGGCGTTGGCTTGATAGACGCCGACCTTGTCGATGCCGTCGCCGGTCCAATCGCCGACCACCGGCCGGTCGCCGGCGCTGCCGAGTTGGAATACCTTGTCGGTAGCGTCGATCTGGTGATTGTTGTTCGTGTCGAGATAGAACGTGCCGTTGCGGTAGACGCCTAGCTTCGAGACGCCGTCGCCGGTCCAGTCGCCAACGACGGGTATGTCGCCTTCCTGACCATACTCGACGGTCACATCGCCATCGCTCCAGCGTCCATCGCCGTCCATGTCGAGGAACCAAACGCCTTTGCGGAAGATGCCGACGGTGTTGATGCCGTCGCCGTTCCAGTCGCCGGTCACAGCTTGGTCGTTTTTCGTGCCATACTGGAAAACGTGATCGATCACATCGGATCGCATCTTGCCGTCGCGTTCCTTCTTCATGGTTCGATAGCCGACCGTGGCATCGGCCGGATCGGGCGGAACGTTTTTCGGCCGATTCTTCGGCGGGTTCTGAGCGTCGGGCAAGCCGGGTTCGACGTTGATCGCCTTCACATCGCCGATCCAAGCGAGGCCGTAGATGCCGATGTCGGTCTTGCCGTCGCCGTCCCAGTCGCCGGTCACGGGCTGATCGCTCTTCTTGCCCAGCTTGGCCCAAAGATCCTTGTTATCCCACATTCCGTCGCCATCGAGGTCGAGGAACCATTGGCCGTCGAGGAACACGCCGACCTTCGTGATGCCGCTGCCATCCCAGTCGCCGGTCACAGGCTTGGCATCTTTGATGCCGTAGCGGATCGTCTTCAACTCTTTGCCATCCTTATCGGCCAGGATCCATTTTCCTTCGGTCATATCGCCGCCCGACCAAGATGCGGCATCGAAAAACGTCGATTGCGTATCTTGAGCGAACGAGCCGTCGGAGTCGCCCTGGCGCGGCTGTCCGGCATCGATCACGCTAAGGTGCCAGCTATAGCCGCCGGGCCCGCCGGAACCGCCCGACATGAGTCGATTCACTTCTTGATAGAAGGTATATGCCGTTCCGTAAGGCATATATTCGACGAACGGGAGAGCGGTGTAGGTTGGAGGCAACGTCGGAGGAGCCGGCGGAGGCGTCGGCGGTCCATGCGGCGGTTCGTCAGTATACGTCACGAGCACTTCGCTGAAGTTGTATTCGACGGCCGACTCGCCCCGGCTGAGATTCACGGTGACGATCGTTCGGTCCGTCGCGTCGATCGTCACGCCGAGCGCAGCGGCAATGCTGAGCGTTCCGGCATCCAAGGAAGCATAGTTGTAGGTATTGATTGCCGTTCCGCCGCTGCTGCCGACGGTGTCGATACCGGCATAGTAGCTTGTGTAGTTGCTTGCGTTCAGCTTCAAGACGACCGAGTAGGAACCGGCATAGAGCCCTGCGAATTCGTAATAGCCATCGGCGTCGGGCGTGGTGGTTGCCACCAATTTCCCATCGCTGTCGTAGAGATACAGGGTAACGCCGGAAGATAGCGCCGTATCGTCGGACGTGCGGGAGCCGTCGTAGCCGTAATTGCTTGGATTCGTGAAGGCGGTGCCCTTCTTGAGCGACAGCGTCGAGCCATCTTGGAAGACGTAGCCCGAGATCGCGGCCGGCTCGATTTCATAGAAATCGTAGTTCAGGCCGCTCGCGCCGGAGATCAGCGTTGCATCGACGATGCTGTTGTAGCCAATAGGCGTGCCGCCGGCCGTGAAGTTGTTTTTATCACCGGTTCCGCCTTCCAAATAATCGGGAGTCAGCGATTCCTTGACGGTGTAGACACCGGGATTCAGCCCGGTGAAGCTGTATTTGCCTTGCGCGTTGGTTCTCACCTTATCGATGAGATTGCCGGAATCATCGTACAGATACATCCACACGTCTTTCAACGTCGTCTCGCCGGAATCGTAGGCGCCGTCGCCGTCGGCATCGACGAACACCCGGCCGCTGATCGAGGCGGGCAGAATTTCCGTGAAGTCGTAATTCGTGCCATTGCTTGTGAGCGGAATCTCCGTAATGATATCGTTGCCGGCCGTACCGCCGAGATTACCGGGGTAGTCCGCGCCGTCGAGATATTCCGTCGACGAGAAAACTTCCTGAACCTTGTATTTGCCAGGCGGCAAGTTCTCGAATTTATAAGTTCCGTCGGCCAAGGTTTTGGTCGTGTCGATGATCTTGCCGGACGAATCGAGCAGGTTGATGACCACGCCTTCCAGCGGGATGTCGGTTCCATCGACGTACTTGCCATCCACGCCGATATCGACATAGGCCCGGCCGGAAAGCTTCAAGCCAAGCTCGCCGAAGTTGTAGTTCTCGGCCGTATTATCGAAATTCGTGTACGAGGTGTACGTGTCGTCGAGCGTAATGGCTTGGATATAATCCTTGCCATCGCCGCCGGACGCGCCGACGGTCGTATTGAGAATCATGCCGGGGTTGTCGGTCCCGTCGAGATATCCCATCGCTGCCGCCTCGGCGCCTTCGACGACCTTATAGGTGCCGGGGCCGAGATTCGTGAAGATATAATACCCGTCAGAGCCGGTGGTATAGGTAACGGGAACGTTGTGATCGTCGGTTACGGCAACGTAGGTTGTGCCGTCATCGCCGAGCTTATAGAGATAGAGCTTCACACCGGAAATCGGAGAATCGCCCGTATCGTAAGTCTTGCTGACGTTGGCGTCGAAGTAGACGTAGCCGCTGATGGAAAACTTCGTTTCGGCGAAGTCGTTGTCAACGCTGTCCTTGGAATCGACGGTGATTGTGCTGATCACATTGGCCGACGAAACGACGCCATCGACGGTCGAGGCGCCAACGCTGGCATACGTGCTCGGCTGCGTTTCGACGACTTTATAGGTGCCGTCCGGGAGATCCGTGAAGGTGTATTTTCCATCGGAGCCCGTGACGAACGTTCTATTCATCGAGACATAAGAGCCGTCGACGAGTTTATAGAGCGTAAGCGTCACGCCGCCGATGCCCGACTCACCGGTATCTTTATGGTTGTCGCCGTCGAGGTCATGG
>JAEAMG010002090.1_pt1 | contig 13290 bp, 20 predicted proteins | sample 8958741 | NCBI WGS metagenome assembly JAEAMG01 (sample SAMN16933256, study PRJNA681125) | bioreactor sludge metagenome | isolation source: anaerobic bioreactor treating anionic surfactant - SDBS | place: India: Bengaluru | collected 2019-02-28
TCATGGTGGGGTTCTTTATTTTTGAAAATTGTGTGACTAAGATAGCAAAATATAACAAAAGTTTAAATTTTGATTTAAATAAATATCAAATATTAGTTGATATATGTATAATTGTTCACAGAAACTCCTGTAGTTTCTAAATAACTCCCTAAGGTCATTATTTTATAAGCCCACATCGTATTCCCTAAGTGGGCTTTTTTTTGCATGGAGAAAAGTAATGCTCCGATTCTTAATGTGTTTATTTGGCCTACATGGTGCGACTGAAATCGATTACACGGTTGATGATGAAGAAATCAAGGTGTGTCGGGATTGTTTGAAAGAAGTTAAATAAAATAATATTATTTTTAAATATATACAAATCAATAAATTATATTGTAATAAAACTTGAAAGGTAGCGTAATCCAGAGTATTTTAGTTGGAAATTAAGTAAATCTCCACATTATTTACTTAAATTCAGTTTATAACCTGCACCTTCCCCAAGATGCAGGTTTTTTTTTGCTTAAAGTTTTGCCGAACGTATTACGGCACATAAAACCCCGCTACATACTAGATATTGGCGGGGTTTCTTTTTCTATTCCTTATTGAAATAATGTTGTGTATAATTACACAATGAACAGCAAAGACATTATTAAGCGTCTGGAGCAGGAAGGCTGGTACAAGGTTGGCGGTAAAGGCGACCATGAAAAGTATAAGCATCCCGATAAACCCGGTCATGTTGTGGTGCCACATCCACGTAAAGATATGCCGATAGGTACTCTACGCAATATATATAAACAGGCTGGTTGGGAATGGAGGTAAATATGTTATATCCAGTATATGTTCATAAAGATGAAGATGCTGCATACGGTTTAACTTTCCCTGACTTTGAAGGGTGTTTCAGTGCTGCGGATGAAATGCAAGACATCCAGCGCATGGCGCAGGAAGCGGTTGAGGTTCACTTTGATGGTGAAGATATTCCGTTACCTGTACCATCAAGCCCAGAGCGATGGTTAGGTGATGAGAGATTTGAAGGTGGTTTTTGGCTGTTAGTTGATATTGATACGACAAAGGTAAATACCAAGTCTGTTCGTATTAATATCAGTATGCCGGAAGCTTTGGTGAAGCGTATTGATGCTGTGGCCAAGAAACAACACTTAAGCCGTTCGGCATTTTTAGCCAAAAGTGCGGAAATGGCATTGCATCAGTAAAATAAACAATATGACAGACCCAGCCTGAGTGCTGGGTTTTTTATTTTGAGGTACTCATGACAGACAAAGTACAAGCGAAACAAGACTTAGAATTTTGCAGTGCTGAGCTGTCTAAGTATCAAAATCTCAGTCAGGCTGGGTTGACTCGAAATGAGTTACTGGCAATTGACGGCATCATGATTAAGTTGAGAGAGCGTATTAAGAATTTGCGCTTTGCTTTATATGAATCCTGATCAATACAAAGCCTTAACTGATAAAGGCCCACTTAAAAAGAAATCTCGTACCAGACCACTACCCAAAGCCGGTGAAAAATACTTAGAAGCATTCGATCGACTCAAAGAAATCCTTGATCGCATGGAAATTAAATATGAAGAGTATTTTCACTTCAAAAGCACTAAGCATTGGCGGTTTGATTTTCACCTTATTGAATATCGAATGCTGATTGAAATTGCGGGTGGTCCTTGGTCAGGTGGTCGTAAAGGTAAGCTGGCTACAAAAGCCTGGAGCATCGACCGGTATGACCATGCTGAAGAAATGGGATATCGGTTTCAGCAGTTTTTACCTGCAGACATCAATATGGGTCGAGCTACGATGTGGCTGAGAAATTTAAAGGCATCTTATGGACCAGTTCAGACCATTCCCACCATCGAATCTGATTGATCAGGCTGAGGAAGAAGAAGCGATTTTATTAGCGCCCGCCGTGGAATTAAAAGAATGGGTTGTCAAAAACTGGCTGACCCTTGGTGGTGAACTCCATAACCCGGATCATGATCATATTGCTGAGCTACTTCACGACAATGAAGAGTTCCTTGCATTTGCTTGGGCATCATCTGCCGCCGTAGCTAAAAAACGTATGGTGCTGTGGCAATGTGAAAAGGTCATGTTTAACCAAGGCGGATGGAAGCAGGCACGCCAGGAACAGCAGATACGCGACTGGTTCGGTTTCGTACCTCAATATTTGATTACGGTTGATGCTGCATTTTGTGAGCAAGCTTCAGATCGTGAATTTTGTCGTTTGATTGAACATGAGCTTTATCACATTGGTGTTGAGTGCGATGAAGATGGCGAGATCATCTATAGTGATATGACTGCTCTCTACTCCCAATGGTATCGGCGATCGCTTTCACCAGGATCGTTTTAGCGGTCGTTACGCCGTCTTTACCATGCCTTGGAGGGCTAATCCTGATAAGAATTGGCTGGCTGAGCTACATGGAAAATTGATTTTTATCCATGGTATGAAAAGCAAAAGGCCACACTTGATGACGTCGTTTTGGCTCAAGAAGTAGATATTGATTACGCAGCATCGGTTGAAGGCATGCTGATCCCCTCCGCATGGGTTGAAGCTGCTGTTGATTCTCATATTGAGCTCGGTATTCAGCCTTCTGGTGAGCGTAACGGTGCACTGGATGTAGCAGATGAAGGTAAGGATAAAAACTTTTTTGCGGCTCGTCACGGGATTGTATTGCAATACCTGGATACATGGTCAGGCGTTGGTGATGACATTTTTGGTACCACGCAAAAAGCTATCGATGCATGCCTGGATCTAAAACTGAATTTGTTCTTCTACGATGCGGATGGGTTAGGAGCTGGTGTATGCGGTGATGCTCGCGTCATTAATGAGCAAAATCAAGTGAGGGGGATGTCAGAAATTGAGGCTAATCCTTTCCGGGGATCAGGTGCAGTACATAACCCCGAGCAGGAGATGGTTGAGGCGCGTAAAAACGTGGACTTCTTCGCCAATATTAAAGCCCAGATGTAGTGGTCGCTGCGTCTTCGATTCCAGAATACCTATCGAGCTTTGCAGGACATGCAATATGACCCAGACAGTCTTATTTCACTCTCAACACAAGACATAGATAAGCAAGAGCTTGAACAACTTAAGCGCGAACTTTCACAACCCACCTATAGCAAAAATGGTGCAGGCAAAATTTTAGTGAATAAGCAGCCTGACGGTGTACTGTCACCAAACCGGGCTGACGGCGTGATGATTTGTTTCAGTGATATTAGAGAGCGGAAAAGAAAGAAACCTGCAGGTGCGGGTAAGTACCAGCTCTTTCTCTCTAGATGACTGTAAATGGTGAACAATTCTTTTGTCGTAAGGCTCGACATTGTAATCACCCAGTAAAACAATATTATTTATAGTTTCACTTTCACTTTCACTTTCACTTTCACTTTCACTTTCACTTTCTACATCGACACGAAGCCTTTCTGTGATAGTACTAATTGGAAGATATACATCTCTGAGACGACTAGGCCAATGTGGAGTAAAAATCAACGCAGAACAACAGGCGGAGCTAAAGGAAATCGTCGATCGACGTGCCCAAGGCGAACATAGACTTTATGCCGAAATGTGGTCGCATCAGGAATATGCTTGAAGAACTGAATAAATTTCAGCATAGGCTGAATATTGTTAAGCCAATGCTTTATTTAATTGCATCAAATTCATGGTTAAATAAGGTGATTGAATTTAATGTGAATTTTATGTGTTTCTAAAGCCTGCAATGCCAGTTGTGCCCACGCTTGCACAGGACTATCCTGAGTGGCATAAGGGGCGCACGGATTATTCACTCTGGTATCTGGAAATCCAGTCGCCTGAATTGCTGCTCTATTTAGACCATTTACGTCAGCATTTTTCTGACCTACTGTTTACGCCCAATACGCGCCAGTTTCATATCACCTTGTTTATTTGCGGTTTTTTGACCACTCACCAGCAGGTTTGGGATGACGATTTTAGCCAGCAACGATTACAACGGCAAATTGAACTTTTAAACCGGGAAAAAAAATCTTCATTTAAATTGAAGACAAGGAACTTAAATAGTTTTGAAAGCGCACTTTTTATTGAAATTGAGGATATTGAAGGAAGCCTGGCCGAGGTTCGTCAACAGTTATATACCTGTTCAGCAGAAGTCGCAGCGTTGCAATATTGTCCTCATATCACTTTGGGTCTGTATAAAGACAAAATCAATAGTGATGCAGTGTTTGAGCGCATGCAAAATATTTCACAGCAGCAATTTGAATTTCAGGCCGAGCAATTAACTTTTGGGACCTATCATGCCCAAACCTTGCAGGGGCCATTAACACCATACCATCAAGTTATTTTGGGTGAGGCATGATTCAACTCATTTTAGGCGGCGCGCGTTCCGGCAAAAGTCGTCTTGCGGAACAAGCCGCAAAAGATTCAGGTTTACCAGTCAGTTATATTGCAACGGCTCAAGCTTTAGATACGGAAATGCAGGAACGGATTTATCATCATCAAATGCAGCGTCCTGCCCATTGGCAGCTGATTGAAGAGCCTTTCTCACTGGCAGAGCGATTGCAGCAAATTGACGCAGCAAATCAGCTGATCCTGGTCGATTGCCTGACGCTATGGATGACTAATCTGTTAATGCATGAAGATGAAAATCTGCAAGCTGTAGAATGTGAAAAATTACTGGATGTGCTGCCAAGTTTGCAATCACAAATCATTTTGGTGAGCAATGAAACTGGATTGGGCGTTGTTCCCATGGGTGAGATCAGCCGCAAGTTTGTAGATGAATCTGGCCGCTTACATCAGCAACTTGGACAGCTTGCCGATAAGGTGATTTTTTGTGTAGCTGGTTTTCCCATGATTTTAAAAGGAGAGAAATAATGAACTGGTGGTTAGATGCGTGTAAAACGCCAAGTGCAGAAGCCCGACTGCAGGCTGCAGAGCGTCAATTACAGTTAACCAAACCAACCGGTTCACTTTCTGAACTGGAAAATGTTGCAATTCAGTTGGCCTGTTTGCAAAACAATCAGCGCCCGAACATTGATAAACCGTGGATTACCATTTTTGCCGGTGACCATGGCGTGATGGAAGAAAACATTTCAGCCTATCCGCAAGCGGTAACTCGCCAAATGCTGCAAAATTTCACCAGCGGTGGAGCCTGTATTAGCGTAATTGCCAAGGAATACAATGCCAGACTGCAAGTGATTGACTGTGGTTCAGTCGGTGATGCCTATGAATATGCAGGCGTTGAACGTTATTGCATTATCCCGGGTACGGCCAACTTTGCCAAACAAGTGGCCATGACTGAAGCACAATGTATAGAAGCTTTAAATCTTGGTCGTAAAAGTGTAGATGAGGCAGTTGCAGAGGGTGCTTCAATCTATGTGGCTGGGGAAATGGGTATTGGCAATACCTGTTCTGCTTCTGCTGTCGCCTGTTTTTTGCTGAATGAGCCTGCTGAGCAACTGACCGGTGTAGGGACAGGGATCGGTGAAGAACAGCTCAACCATAAGAAAAATGTCATTAACCGTGCGATAGCATTACACCAGGAATATGTAGGCGATGATGCATTTAAAGCCTTGTGCGCCGTGGGTGGACTGGAAGTGGCTGCAATGGCCGGTGCTTATATTCGCTGTGCACAACTGGGTTTGCCTATGGTGGTTGATGGTTTTATCACCACAGCATCTGCATTAGTCGCCGTACGATTAAATCCGGCTGTACGTGACTGGATGCTGTTTGGACATCAGTCTGCTGAATACGGTCATCAACGTTTATTGCAAGAACTGAATGCCAACCCTTTGCTGAAACTGAATTTACGCCTGGGCGAAGGCAGTGGTGCCGGGGCAGCTTTAGGAATCATCAAGTTAGCATGCAGCCTGCATAACAATATGGCAACTTTTGCCGAAGCCGCCGTGACAGGTGAAAAAGTTTAATCTGTCTAGATTTAAGGATGATTTAAGATGTACAGGATTGATTTGCTGCGTCATGGCGAGACCGAGCTGAGTCATACTTTGCGTGGTTCAACTGATGACGCCTTGACGGATTCAGGCTGGCAGCAAATGCAACAAACGGTAGATCAATTCTTAAAAAATAATTCACCTAACCCCTGGGATATTGTGTTTAGTTCGCCTTTGCAGCGCTGTGCTTTATTTGCAGATGAAATTGCCAGCAATTTAAAGCTTGAACTTATTCTAGATCGAAATTTGCAGGAAATGCATTTTGGCGATTGGGAAGCTGTTTCTACGCAAGAGATCTATGAAAAGCAGCCGGATGTATTGGCGCAGTTCTGGGAAACTCCAACCCGATTTAGTCCACCCAATGCAGAAACAATGCAGCAGTTTCAGCAGCGTATTTTACATGCGCTGCAACAAATTCAGGGTTCCATGCAGCACAATCAATTTGCACATGCAATGGTGGTCACGCATGGTGGGGTGATTAAACTGTTAAAATGTCTGGCATTCAATCAACCCTTGGACAATATTTTAAAAATGTCTGCTGAACTGGGGCAATTCAATCATTTCATTCTACATGATGATTTAAGCATTGAATATGTGGAGCAATCAGCATGACGCCATTTTTTATTGCACTGCAGTTTTTAACGATATTTCCAGTTCAATTAAAACAGATGCCGAGCAAACAGCAAAATGCTCAATCTTTGCTGTTTTATCCTGTGATTGGACTGATTATTGGCCTGATTTTATTTGCACTTGCCCATCTTTTACAGGCGATCCCCGTTATTTTATTAAGTAGTGTGATTTTAGTGCTGTGGATTTGGCTGACAGGCGGGTTGCATCTGGATGGTCTGGCTGATACTGCTGATGCCTGGGTTGGTGGTTTTGGTGATCCTGAACGTACCTTAGCTATTATGAAAGACCCGAGCTGTGGGCCAATAGGGGTGCTGAGTTTAATCATTCTATGCCTAATAAAATGGTCGGCACTGTATGTATTATTGGAACAGCAATACTATTCAGCCCTGATTTTATTTCCGCTATTGGGTCGTTTAGCGCCGTTATTTTTATTTTTAACCACCCCTTATGTGCGCCAAAAAGGTTTAGGCACTTCAATTGCAGAATTTATTCCGAAAACTGCCGCCATTATTGTATGTGTATTAAGTTTACTAACATCAGTGTATTGGGGATGGGCTGGAATGCTGTGTGCTTTATCTATGCTAGGTACATTGCTTTATTTAAGGTATAAATTTATCCAGCGTATTGGGGGAATTACCGGTGATACGGTAGGGGCGAGTATTGAAATTTGCGAGGCGGTGAGTCTTTTGAGTTTTATTGTAGCGAGTTTTTATTTAACCATTCCATGATTAAAAAGAGGAAGTGAGCAGCCTGATCACCTCAACAGCATCACTTCCGTATCATGGGCATTATCACTTATAAATAAGTCACGACCATGGAAATAATTGCCGGTCCCAGCAGCACCATAAATACCCCTGCAAGTACCATGGTCAAACAGGCCACCACACCTTCCTCACGATGGCGCATAAAGGCTTTACTGGTACCAAAACCATGTGCCGCATTCCCAAAAGACGCGCCTTGAGCAAAGCGTGAATTGAGTTTGAGTGCCAGTAGAAGCATATCTCCCATCGCTACACCCGCAATCCCGGTAATCATGGTAAATAAAATCACCAGTTCAACCGAACCGCCTATATGGGAAGTGAGTTCCATGGCAAAGGGCGTAGAAATGGAACGGGCCATTAAACTGTAAGACGTGGCCTGGTCAAAATGAAATAATCTTGCCAGATAAAATGCGCTGATCACACCGGCAATCATGCCCACTACAATGCCTAAACCAATCGACAAGGCATGTGCTGTAATGACTTTGCGATATTCATAAATCGGAATGGCAAAGGCAATGGTCGCAGGTCCCAACATCCAGATCAGCCATTGATTTTCCACCATATAGCTATCATAGGAAATATTGAACGCCAGCATCAATATCACCAGAATAAGAGGCACAAAAATACCGGGTGCCAACAGCATGTAGGGATATTTTTTATGCAGTTTTTTAGCCAGTACATAACAGATGAGTGTCCCGAGAAAACATATAAGCGCAGTCAGGTTCATATTATTTTCCCTGTTCTAACAGGTGTCGGGATTGTGATTTATGCTTTAAACGGGCTTCCAGTTTAAAACCGAAATATACGCTATAGGCTGTAGCCAGCATCACACAGAAAGTGCCGATCACGACTGATAAAATCAGTTGCCAGCCTTGGGTCAAAAGCAGGTCTTTATATTTAATGATGCCGACTACACAGGGAATAAATAACAACACCAGTTCACCGAGAATAAAATCTGAACCTGTTTTAATCCATTGCAGTTTAAACAGGCCACTCAGTAAAGCCATTAACACCAGTAACAGGCCAATAACTCCGGCAGAAACCGGTAAATTGAGCGCATGTTGTATCAGTGAGGAAATCCACCAGATGAAGATCAGCAGACTGAGCTGTAATACCACCTGAGTAATATAAATTGATGGAGCAGAACGTGAAGAAGTAGACATAATCAGAAAATATAAAAACTTGCAGGTATTTTAAATTTGACCATGTGTTCATATTATGAATAATAAAAAAAATATTATGCATAAATGGAATGATAGGTGGATATTAAGAGTCTGAGCGTATTCGTTAAAATCGTGCAATTGCAAAGTTTTACCCGAACAGCAGAGGAGATGTGTGTGACCCAGCCCACCATCAGTAAGACCATACATCACCTGGAACAGGAAATTGGTGTGGCTTTATTTCATAAGGGAGAAGCCGGGCGTAAAAGGGATGTTGCCTTAACCTATACTGGTGAACAAGTGTATCAACATGCTTTGGTCATACTGGAACAACAGCAACGTATTTTTGAAACAGTGGCTAAAATCCGGCAGCTCAAACAGGGCAAATTAACCCTAGGTTTACCGCCATTAGGTTCAGTTTTACTCAGTAGTTTAATTGCCAAGTTTCACAAGCAATATCCACATATCGAATTAAGTTTTCTGGAAGTCGGTGCAGCTGCGATTGAAGATGCCATTTTGGCGAAAAAAGTCGATGTTGGCATTTTATTGGGACATTTAAAACCGGTACTGAGCGGTATTCCTATTATGGATTCGCCCTTATGTTTGCTTTCTCGAAAAGATACCCAGTGGAAGGATCGACAAACCGTAAAATTGATTGAATTAAAAGAAGAGTCTTTTTTGCTTTATGATGATTCCTTCACTTTAAACAATATGATTATTCAGGCAGCGAATTACGTCGGTTTTGAACCGCATGTGGTTTGTAAAAGTAGCCAATGGGACTTTATTGCCAAAATGGTCGAGTCGGATGTCGGGATTGCTTTGTTACCAAAAATTTACTGTGAACAGCTGGATCAGGAGAAATTTAACATCAGCCTGCTGGAAAGCCCGCATCTGAACTGGACGCTGAGCATGGCCTGGAATACCACCGTTGCCATGAACCCTGCAACACGGGCATGGTTAAAAATTATTGAGGAAAATCGGGATAAAATTCACTTTTAAAAAAACTTGGTTGGCAGTCGACTGTAAAAAACAGGGTTTGGATGCAGACTGAATCCCTTTTTAATGTCTATGGCACATTGGGCAGATCAATGGATGAATGAAGATTTAGGACAGCCGATGCAATATATGTATAAAAGATGTGGTCATAAAGTGATCCCGTGACGGGTATGTTCTGAGTGTCATGAAACGCTGCATGCCAGGCAGGTTAAAGTTGAACTGACGTGAGATGAATACGACTATCGGGAACAGCACAAAATATCATCCTAAATCTTTTCCTTCAGGATTTATAGACAATTCGGCGGTTTAGGAATGCCTGCCAGACGGCTTAAATGACGTGCTACCAGACCGGTCTTAAATTGCTCTTGCAAGACGGCATTATTGATATCGGCACTGACGGTTTTCATCAGGAATTTGATCAGTGGGCGTGTTGCCGGTGAATGTCCAAACTGTTGATAGAACTGGCGTACTGCATGCAAAACTTCAAAATGCCACGCTGTAAGTTGTAGCTCCATAGAGTTTGCCAACTCTTGAGCCACCGTTTCATTCCAAATGGTGTAATCGATTAAGTGACCATCTTGATCGAGTTCTAAATTCATCATAAATCTCAAATTAGTTCAAGCGAATACAGCGGGTATAGTTGAGGCAAATATCTGCAAATTCTGCATAAGAAATCAGCTGTAAATTTTTGGTTGTTTGTCCCGCCAGGATTTCCGCATCGGTGTCCAGTACATACACCTTGTCCAATGGTTGCAGAAATGGATGCTGTAGTTGCAGGACCGATTCCCCCATCATCACAACCGTATCTTCAGGGCTATAAACCTGTTGCAATTTGCTCAAAACATTCGGGGTTGCTGAAAAAGTACTTTGCACCAAATATAAGCTTTTATTCGACATAATCAGTTTACTCTTCAACTTTACCAGTACAATACAAAATCAAAACTTTGAATGAAATCAGGATTTAACTCAACAAATTCAATATCCTGTTGAGCATTGGCTACAAAGTGTGAATGTTGATGTTTGTTTTCAATCAAAATCGGGCTAAGGTCATAAAATTCAAAGCTATCGACCATATTGGATGCCACTTTAAAGGCATGTTTAAGCTGATCAAATGGCAGTTCGGCATTGAGTAAACTTAAGGCTGCATCTTGCAGTAAAACTTTCACTTCACAGCCAAAAGTTGCCAGTACCATCGTGGCAGACAGGCTTTCATGCACCTGCAGATTGGCCAGATTGGCTTGGGTCAGAATAACGAGTACAGATTTCACACAATTTACCTTTTAAAAGCAACAAATACCAAAAAAATATCGTCTTAGAATTGAATCAGACGTTGTGTTGACTGTACTGCATCGGCAAGTTCACCCAGACCAACCAGTTCAAAGCCTTGCGCAAGATTGTGTTGGCTAATTTGATGTCGTTTGGCATTTTCTTCATCGCTAATACCACGCGCCAACGCAGCACTCACGCATACCGGTAAGCGAATCGCCAGTTTCTGCCATTCTTCGGTCAAGTTACGCTGATCATCCGGAACCCATTGCAAGGCATTTGCTACAGCAACACCGTCCTGATAGAAGAACACGCGAAATGGCTGGTTTTTAGCGTGCAAGGCCTGAGCAAGACCCAAGGCATGCCAGGCATAGATCGAGGTTGGAGCGGAGGTAATTAGTAATAAGGTACTCATCGAAATTCACTTGAAGAATGCCCAATCCAATATTGATGCATCCAAACTTCATAAGAAAAGGGTAGTATACAATGATTTTAGGTGGTATCTAAAGAATTCAGAACTTAATGTTAAAATTATTTCAAAAATAATTATTTAAAAACAATGATTTAATTGGGTTTGTTAAAGTTAAAAATCATAAAACCTATTTTTTTATCTGCATGAAATTCCCTATATTCCCTTCCTTTTTTCATATTATTGGTAAAATAAAAAGTAATTTGAACCAGATCTACACCAATGCTGGCCTTTTCAAAAGAAAACCCATCACTGGGATGGGTTGGGTAGCGTTACTTCATTATTACATGTCATGGTTTTCTTTGATTTTGGCTTGATAGTAAGGTAAGTGAACGTTGTAAAAATGATGATATCTTGATTTTAATCTTTGATTAATTTTGGGAATAGCTAGCAGATATATATTTAAATCTAATGAAATTAATGTCTTAATAGAAAAATAATTGTTATACTCTCGCCAATTTTGAGCACAGCCGTGCTTATTTATTTCTTTGAATTGTAAATACTTTTTATGAACCGTAAATTTTTTGCTGCTACTGCATTATTTTTTGGGCTAATCAATCCATTAGCCGCTATGCCATTCGATCCGTTAATTGGCACTTGGAAAGTTATTGATGATCGTACTGGTTATTATGTTTCAGACATCGTGATTCGCAAGAATTCTAAAACACAACAGTACAGTGCTGTCATTACTAAAAATCGATCTTTACCTGGTGTTGCAAATTCTGAAGTATGTAGCAAATGCCAAGGTGAACTGAAGAATCAGCCAATTTTTGGAATGGAAGCTCTTAAAGGTCTGGTTGCTGATACTAGCAATAAACAATTTAACAAGGGTATTTGGATTAATACGCAGGATGGACGTGTATATGATATTGATGCCAGTTTAAATGCTGCTGGAGACCAAATGAAAGTCAATGGTAAAGCTAAAAGTGCCAATGTAACTAGCATCATGACTTGGAAGAAGCTCTGATATAATTCTCAAGTGATTATTTTTATTTGTAAATAAATTATAAGCAAGAATAGGCAAAAGAAACCCATCACAGGGATGGGTTTTGGGAATTAGTGCTACTTAGTTATTACAGGTCTTACCTTCGAATCCGACCTTGCCTATAAAATAGCGAAAGTTTATTTCAGAAATAAGAAACCCACCGAAGTGGGTCTGTGCGATCAAATACTATCCGTAGTATTTGATCATTAAAGTATGCTTAATATATTACTATTTTATTTAAGCTTGTTTAACAACTAGGCGTATAGAATTTTGGGTGGTGTTTCAAAAAGTATGCTGGCGTTAAACAAACTCATTTTTAGTTCAATATAGAGAATGTGCTGTATGACTTTAGTTAGATCAATATACATAAAAATATGTTGAACTCATGCAGAATAGTATTATAGACCCAGTCTCAACAAAGAATTGAGATGCTGAACATTACAAAGTCTTGCGACTTACGCTTAAAATTAGAAATGGAAAAAATTATGTCAAATAAATTCAATAATAAAGTGGTCTTAGTTACTGGAGCTGGTTCTGGTATTGGCAAAAGTACCGCTATGCTTTTGGCCCAACAGGGCGCAAGTGTGGTGGTTTCAGATATTAACATGGAAACTGTTCATAAAGTTGCTAATGAGATCATATCTTTAGGTGGGAAAGCTGTAGCAAATAAAGCCAATATAGCTGAGCCTGAAGATATGAAAGCAGTGGTTGAATTTGCTGTTAGTACATATGGTGCACTGCATTTAGCATTTAATAATGCGGGAATTCTGGGGGAACTTAACCCAACTGCAGAATTGAGCATTGATGGGTGGCATCGTGTGCTTGATGTTAATCTAAATGGGGTATTTTATAGCATGCGCTATGAGATTCCTGCAATATTGGCTGCTGGAGGTGGAGCGATTGTTAATACCTCTTCAATTGCAGGCTTAATCGGGTTTAAAAATATTCCTGGTTATGTGGCTGCAAAGCATGCTATTACCGGATTAACAAAAGCAGCGGCATTGGAATATGCGGATCAAGGTATTCGCATTAATTCGGTACATCCAGGTTATATTAAAACGCCTTTAAGTGCTGAAATTGATGAGGGAGAGATGGTGAAATTACATCCGATTGGTCGAGCAGGCAATCCGGA
>JAEAMG010002091.1_pt1 | contig 13280 bp, 12 predicted proteins | sample 8958741 | NCBI WGS metagenome assembly JAEAMG01 (sample SAMN16933256, study PRJNA681125) | bioreactor sludge metagenome | isolation source: anaerobic bioreactor treating anionic surfactant - SDBS | place: India: Bengaluru | collected 2019-02-28
GTAAGCAGGCATATCGTACTGTATAAGAGCATCCGCAAATGTTGCATCCGGGCCCATATCCGGATAATTTTGAAAAAGATCATACAATTGAGTGCTTTGGGTTGCATAATCAATTTGATGACTATAATCCTGAAACTGAACAAATGTACTATAGTCAACTTCTGATATCTCATTCAAATGGCCATCTGTAAAGCCGTTTTCAGCAAAACTTTGGGTGGCCTCAGGAGTTGCTACATCTGTAGATACCATGAAGCAGTTTGAATCTGACCAGGCATCCATAAACTGATCAAGGGGATAAACGGCCGCAGGTTGTCCTGTTCCAGGATCGGTTAGGCTAACCATCGGATTCGCAGGATCTGATATATCAATTCCCGCTACAATTAGTGCATGGTCTGGAGTATCGCCCAGAAAAAAATCTTTTAGCCAATCAATGAGATTTCCATCCCATAACTCTCCACTATCCACGCCTACAATTACCTTATGGCCCTGAGATAGTTGATTTACAATGTCATATACGTTTGCTCCATCCGTCTGTGTACAAGGAATGCCTGCATCACATAGAAGTTTTCCAACGTCACCACCTTGTGTTCCGGAACCGTCATTGTGATACCACCCTTGTTCGATGGAGTATTCAATGCACTGATCTTCTGTAATGGGAACACCGAAATCGTTCAAGATCAATTGCTGAGATTTAATTGCACAAGTGTCTGGATACGTTTGTTGGTAAGGATTACTAAACTCACCAATAATGTTTGTAATTGGTTCAGCCATAATATAGATGGTATTTTGTTTATTATTCTCTTTTAAATAAAGATTGCTGCAAGGAGTAAAAACTATCAGCTGCTTCAGAAATTATTATAAATAAATCTATTATTGTTTTTACGTGCCATGGTATTATTGTTTGAATCTCTTATCTCAACATCAAATGAAAGCGTTGTATTTGTGATATAATATTTACCCATAATTTATTGGTATAAATCATTATTCTACTATTTTCTTCATCACTGTTAAATGGTAAAGATGAATAAGGCAAAGTCAATGGAAAATATTATAACTCTGCACTATCAGTATTTGCTACTAAAATATAAAATAAGTAATGCAAATCCGATGATAACCGTTATAATATAGAGTATATCCCCGAATATATTTTCTAATTTAGCACCACAATGTCTGCAATATTTAGCACCATCCATATTGTTGGTATTGCATTTTGAACATTTTATCATTGTTTTTTAGGTATTTATAATTTAATTAATTATTATTTATAAAAGAATGAAATTTGCTTTTTAGCATCTCTTTTCCTATGGAATCCGACTGGTTGTTTAGGGTGTCTTTAATGCAAAGAGAATCAATAAAGTTGCTGGTTTTATTTACTATTTCTTTACTGTAATTCTGAACTGCATTTTGACTCATTTCTTTGACATAATCCTGATCAGCCTTTTGCCTCTGATGATCATCTGATCTATAATCTCCAGAGAAAAGCATAGCGCAGGCATACCCAGCAATGAATGTCACAATGTATAGCAATATAGGTACCTGAGGTAACCAATCTGGTACATGATGTTTAATTTTGTGTATCGAAGTATTGTTATTATCTATATCATATGTTTGAAATCGGCATCCACAGTTCGTACAATATGTTGCCTTCAAAATATTAGCTGTCTCGCATGTAGGACATTGTTTAGTTTGTATGTTTAGGCTGTCTTTGACTGATTTAATCGTACTTTTCTTGGGTGGATTTACTTCGTTCTGGCTAAATTGAATTAAAATTGCAGAGAAATTATCTTGAGACTTCAAGTTACACTCTTCTTTGAGTATTGATAGAGACTCTTCCGGAGAGCGATTAATCAGGACGGCTTGAATTTCGTCATCACACATAGCATCTACAACCCCATCCGAACATAAAAACAGAATATCTTCGTCTTCAACTTCAATCGTATCAATTTCTATTTTTACTTCTGTTTTGCCGGACATAACACTTCGTGTCAAAAGATTCTTATGGGAGTTTTCACGGGCTTCCTTCTCGGTCAATATTTCTGCATCAATAGCCTCTGCAACCTTTGAATGATCTTTGGTGCGGAATTTTTTGTTACCGTCTTTATCAAACAGATAGCAACGGCTGTCACCCACATGACCAATATGAATGTTCATTTTATTTATAACTGCAACAACGAGTGTAGTACCCATCCTTTTTTCGTTGTCCGGATAAATATCGATTGCATGCAGCTGCTTCAGACTTGCATTTAGAGCATCTTGTAAATCTTCTGGAATATAATTTTCTTTATTAAGCAGCTTGAGATATTCAAAGACTGTTTTTGCCACTGTATGGCTCGCTATTTCGCCGTGACTATGGCCTCCCATACCGTCACACAGAACTACAATTCTATTATCGGATTTGTTATGCTCATTAAACAAGATAAAATCTTCATTCGTTTTGCGTTTTCCGACTTCACAAAAACCAATAGCCTTAGTGATACTTATCATATTTTTATTTTATCTAGTGCCAATAATGTGTAACTTTTATTTTATGCTATAATTTGTCTTCTGTATTATAGGTCTAAAACTATACTTCTAGAACCGCAAAAGCAGCATCTGCTTGTCTTTGAGTCTATTTCGGGATCTGTCCATCTTTCAAAACAGTGATTGCATTTCCATTTCTTTTCAACTTCTTTAGCCTTTTCAAAATTATTACCACAATTGCTACAGAATATAGCATTGTTCTCGCGTTCTGTCCCGCAATTAGTACACTTCTCTTTCTGCTCGTTAACTGTTACGTTGGATCCACAGAACTCACAGAACTTGGCAGTCGTTGCAATTTGGGAATCACAGTTGGGACACTTCTTAATTTCGCCATCCGGATGAATGAATGCTTCTCGAACTTCTTTAAAATTCTGATAACGATGCTTCGGATTAGGTAGGGTGCATTTGTCTATTATTTTAGCCAGCCATTCAGTTTTTACCTCTACAGAAGGATCCGTACTAGCTGTGGCAAGAAAATGAAGAGTTTTACCGAAAGAATAAATATCGGAATAGAAGCCAAGCTTTCCACCCACTTGCTGCTCAGGTGAAGCATATGCCAATGTGCCCCTGAAAGTAGATTCTCCGCTTTCTGTCGTTAGAGTAAGCTTCTCCACACCTTCCATCATTGACGCATTTTCGCCGACAACACGTGCTATTCCAAAATCAATTATCTTAATAGATTCATCGATAGTACGAAAAAGATTGCTAGGCTTGACATCAAGGTGCAAGATATTTTGTAGATGGGCATATTCCAACCCATCAATTACCTGCAAGGCTATCTTTTTTATGTTTTCCGACTTCATACCGAACTCTGCTCTTTGCTCAACATAACGTTCGAGGTCCATTCCGTTCAACCATTCCATCTCGAGCACAGTAAAAGTGTTTCCCTTTTCATCTGTGTGAGCATATGCTTCAAGGATTTTGACGATATTGCGATGGTCCAGCTGGCTTTGTAGCTGAATTTCCTTCAAGAATTGTTGACTCAAACGAGGTGCATTTGCAGCTTTGTCTGGACGCACAATTTTGAACGCACGAGTGAAATTCCCATTTTTTCCTTTATATACTACGGCCATACCTCCTTGCAAGGGTGGCTCAACTAATGTATATCCTTTAATTGTTGTCATATTATGGTTGCTAATTATTTATCAGATGCATATATTTTGACCAGCGTAAATTTTTTCTTTCCAGCTCGAATCGTCCATCGGTCTTGCAGGAATGTACTTCGGGTTGTTATCGGATTATTTTCGATATCCAATATCTGGCGATCATTAACAATGGTGGGACTTTTTGCGCTACAAGTTGTTAAATTGTAACTCCAACTTCCATGAGAATCTTTGGATACTGTAATGGTGAAATGATTTCTGCTTATTGTCATATCGTCAAATTTGAAATCGTTCTCCTGACTGCGACCGAAAGAATTTAATCCGGGTTTCAATTGTAATTCCCTTCCATCAACCATGAGTTTCGCAATCGGTTCAGCAGGAAGGGGCTGTGGTATTATTTTCTTTGAAATTCCTCCCAGACAAGTCGCATGCAGATGATTGTATTCACCGTTGGGACCTATCATGTTACGAATAATTCTTACTTCGGAGGCATTATGTGAAATCAGATGTTTTTTCAGCATCTCTTGGATAAGAGGAATGGATGTAGATCCTCCTACTAAAAGTATCTGTTTCAAGTCGCTCCAATTCTTATTGGCCACGTGCAGCATTGTATCACATGCTTCTAACGTATAAGATATCTTATATTTTATTAGCTCGTTCAATGTACTTCTGTCCAAGCTTATCCATTGACCGTTGGAAAAGAATTGAGTCGATTTTTCTTTAATGGATAATGCCTCCTTGAGTCGCTTGCAAGCTGCATAATCTTCCATTTTCTTTTCTTTTAATAATGCATTGTTTTGCTCAGAACTCAACTTATTTATGTGGTTATAAATGGCTTTATCAAAGAATTGCCCCCCACATTTAATGCCAAACTCATTCCCCGGCATCTTAGGCTGCGATGCATTCGACATATCCAGTAATACTGGGTCAAATGTTCCTCCACCTAAATCATATATAAGAGAGAGGGCGGTGTTTTTCTTGCCTATAATGCTTGAGTAATGTAGAGCGGCGGCTTGCGGCTCAGATAAAAATTCTATATTAATAAATCCTGCAGCGATCGCTGCTTGATACATTATATCAATACGTTTGTCGTTTTCAGTATAAAGCGCCGGAATTGTTAAAACTACCGATTCAATCGAAGTGTTATTGTTTTCTATCTGAGCGCATCCTTTAACATAACGTAATATTTCAGCAACGATATCAATATACTGTACGCCATTTAAATTCAGAGGCTCGTGAATCTGTAATTTAAACTCTTGCTTGAATGATTCTGGCATTTGCATACGTAATGCTTCTGCTTCCTGACAGACTTGAATCAGACCGTCCGGCATGACGCATGCAACTGTAGGAAAGAATCGTTGCCCGCAATTGGTTACAATATGTGGTTTATTGTCAATTGCTATGGCAGCCGCAGTATTGCATGTGCCAAAATCGATGCACATCCAATTATTTAAGTTCTTTTCCATAAATATCAATGATGAATTCACGATCATTCTGTTTTGCTATCAGATATTCTTCTTTTTCACGCCAGGCAAGAAAGTCGTATTTGGCTGGCAGAAAAGGAGTGTAATTGGCTACATCCATCAAACCAAACTTTCCTTGCTTTACAAAAAACTTAAGTTTCGGTGTTTTTTGATATCGGAAAAGTCCTGTATACCAATAGTTTTGTATATAGTCGGCTACCTCACGTAAAGGCGCGGTCTTCTTTGAAGGGAATTTTTTATTCAAGCCATAAGATATTGCTCCTGCAATCAACATGAAAGCACCTACAATATAGAGACTGACCATTGCCCTTTCATAGTATGATGATGTGGCTTCTTTAAATGCTTCAGCTTTAGTATTATATCTATCTCCATAACTACCGCTTTGGAATGAATTGGACTGTATAATACATTCGTATTCGTCACTTGGCTCATAATGATAATATTTTGTTTCGTAATAAAACAAACAATAGATACCTAGTATGAAAGAGATTAACAAAATAAAAAATACGAAAAAAAAACAGGCCGAACCAATTCTTGCCGTAACAGGTCTTTTCCATTTCATCAAGCTGGTTGGAACAAAGTTATATTTTGGATATTTATCCATAACATTGACTGTATTCTTTACTAATTCAAGACCACAACGGCGGCAGAATTTAGCACCTTCAATATTTACTGTTTCACAATTACAACATTTCATACTTGTTTATTCATTAAATAGAAAGGCTTTCGCCTGCTCGTATTGATAGTTGATTGTTTGTAATTTCAATCGAAGATTCGTGTAAGAAGCTAATACCACGTTCATCCATTCTCGTTCATCCGGATCAGGCTCCAAAGAAACGGCCTTGCGCCAATAAATTTCACCTGATTGGGCTTTGTCAATTAATTTTTGAACTGGAATTTCCGAAGTCTTCATACCCAATCGTTCGGGGGCTGAAGTTCCATGTTCGCCGCATAGGTTCAAAAACTCTGTTCTTGTTTCATTATTAATATTGATTTCATTGTTGTAAAGCTTTGTAAGAAATTCATATTCACGATGTTCATAGACTAGTGAAGAGAAAATCTCAGAAACGCGCTGCTCTATCTTGTAAATCAATTGTATGGAGGAAGAATCTTGTGTTTTGCCACGAGATTCTTTTATTGCCTGATGGATGCGCTGATAAATGCTTTCAATTTTGATAAGTTTAGCACGAAGACCGAAGTGATTGTGGAGAACTTTCATAAACTCTTTCGCACCGCTTTCTTTCCATAGGTGTTTTTTAACGTCGTTGATATCAATGTGCGAATTTTGTCGGACTAAATCTAGAATGAGATAGATGCCATAAAGTCCCACTGTGTCGCATAATTGTTGCCGCTTATACACCGGCAATGTAAGTTCATTTTCTTCTTTAACAAAAGCCGAGACCGAGTTCAGCGATTTTTTCAATATTTCTTCATCACTTTCTGCCAACGTTTTGATTTCTTCAAGTATTTCGCTTGGGAGCGTAGAGGCAGCCAGGAAAATCAGGGCAGAAATAGGGTATATATTAAATAGGGTTTTATATAGCATAGGGTTTTTGCGCAGACGATTCGCAGTCATCTTTTTGCCTATTTCAAGGGCTGTCCGATCCCGTTCAAATGTTTCTTGCCACAAGACATCGATTTTTGACAGGATACCAAGTGCATTGAGCGGGTTAAAAGAAGTTCCGGCATTATACTGACTTACGATGTCGAGTACATTTTCCGATACAGAGTGGGTAAAGAGCATGATTACGGCATCGGGGTGAACTTTCTTGATGAACTCCAATGTGTTTTGCGAATCTTTTCCGCGCAAAGCATCCAACCCCGGAGTATCAATGATATTCACCTCTTTCAAGATCTCTGCATCATCGAAAATTTCAATATAGCTTACATTGTCTATCTCTTTATTTTTTCCTTCTGTTGTCCAGAGAGTAAAATCCTTAGGGCTCTTTAAGGTATTCGGACTCCCATCCTTGTGATGAATGATAATGTCAGAATCCGGACGACCATACTTCAACCACCCGACGTTGTATGTTACCTCTTTTTGGCCGGTGGACATGATTTCAGTCTTCCCCAAAATAGCATTTACCAGCGTTGATTTAGAGGAGCTGATTTTACCGATTATAGCCAATTGCATCGGTTCGTGTAAGCGATTAACTCCATCGTCGATGACTGTAAATATTTGATCCAACGTATTACGTGGTATTATCCTTAATAAATCACGTAATCTATTTTCTATGGATGATATGTCATATAGTGCTTCCATACACTTTAAAATTCTATTGCATCCAAATCAGACTTTACTTTCATGAGCGGAGCAAGTTGTTTCTGTATTATCATTTTTTGATTTACCGCATCACTAATCTTCTGTTTAATGCTTTGAATATCTTCAATGGATTGTTTGAGAGTATCCCCAAATTCCTTAGCGCGGTCGCTGACAACTTGTATCCACTCTCTTTGAAAATCGATGAAGCGATTTTCAACATACGTCCGCAAATTCTGAGTGGCGGCTGCGATCTGTGGTTGATAAATTTGGCGGAGTAAACTCTCTTGGTGTGTATCTACGGTGTCATTCAAATTACGTATAGCAACGTATGTGCCAAGGCCCAATGCGGCGAGCCATCCCACAACCGGAATACTACTAAGGAGAATGTTTCCGATAGCAGCCACACCTAAACCCGATGTAAGTGGCATGATCCGACGGTGCAGGGGGAGCGAAGTCTGGGTATCCTTTATGACAATATGGCTATTATAATCTTTGATCTTAAAGTTTAGCAAACCGTCAAATTCTTTCATTTTAGCGATCCGACCAAATGCTTTGTCCATTTTCAACATGATTTCAGAGCCCAAAGCCTCCATGGCATCATTAATTTGCTGTCCTAACCATCTGCAACCTCCTTCAGCTTTAGCTTGCTTATCCTTTAGGAGTTTATTGAACCCTTCTGACATAAACATCACGCATGCTTCATTAAGATCAGCAAGGATCATCTCCCGTTCTATAGAAGTCTTTTCGCTAACTGCACGACGGAAATCAGATGATGGGTTTTGCAGTTCTTTAAGTTTTTCGTCGATGGCAGTTTTTTGGGCCGTCAATTCTTTTATCTGATCGATGCTGGGGCTTTCAATCTGGTTAAGTTGAGCTTGTAAAGGCATGATTATAAAACTGATTTGCTCTGATATATCATCGCGAATACAGGCATACTGTTCTGCTTTGAATTCATTTACAAGGATGTCTAAAAGAGTCCTCAGTTTGGGAAAATTCCCCAAACCATTTTCTTGTCGAATGCAATCGGCAGCAGATACTGAAATCACATCCAATGATTCTGGAGTAGTCTGCGTATATACAGATACTTTATTGATGGTATCTTGACGTATTTCTTCCACAGATTGAGAATTCTTCAAATCCGCTTTATTGACAATTATAACGTTGCGTTTAGCGTATTGAAGAACCTTATTCTTGTAGAAATCTAATTCTGTTGTTGATAATGGTTCGTTTACATCCGTCATGAATAACGTAACATCTGCTTGTGGTAAGAAATAATTGGTGAGAAGAGCATGACGAGGATCAATACCTCCAACCCCCGGGGTGTCAATAATAACCAACCCTTTTTTTAATTCTTCTAGAGGTAGTTCTATTTCAATAAAAATTGTATTGCCTATCTCTTCTGCAGTACCGACAGTGTATACCTGAATATCATCGAAATCAATTTCCTGGTACCGGATGTTAGAAAAATCACCATACGCACGAATGGCTTTCTGCTTAGGCCCGTACTTGATAACAGAGGCTATTGATGTGCAAATATCTACATCGGTAGGACAAACGTTGCGTTCGATAAGCGCATTTATAAAAGTAGATTTACCGCGTTTAAATTCACCACATACTAAGATGGTTGTAGCAGAATTTCTGACATTATCAAGCTGCTTTCTGAGTTGTGCCATTTTGGATTCTTTCCCCATTTTTGTCATATATCCGGTAATAGACACAAGTGACGCATTGATGGTTTTGTATTCTTGTTCAAACATATTCTTAATTGTTAATATTTTATAGTTCATTATCATTAAATGATCCCGGATCGCCCGTACCGAAAAGTGGATCCGGTTGAGAATCAGAATTCCAATCAGATGAATGGGGGGTGTCTGTAAAGGGGAATGAGTAATCATCATGCGTTGGTATACAACTGTCAGGCACGTCTGGTTCTTCGGGCCACTGATAGTTAAATGAAGAGACATCGGAATCGGTATTAATCGGATCTGTTTCTGGAATTTCTGGCAATTGAAACGAGTTGAAGTCCATACCTATCTCTTCATCGAAAGCATTGGATTTGTAAATGAAATCGTTCGTAACCTCAGAAATAAACTCCTTGAGCCCATCTTCAGATTGAAGAATGGTCTCAACAAAGCTGTGTTCGTAATCGGTAAGATTGCCTTCAAGATAAGCACCCAATATTTCTTCCGAAATACCGAAATCCTGAAAGCGAATTGAATGGTTGTCTGTCATACTAATCCTTCTTTCTTAAGTACGAATATCAATTGTGCTTTCGCCAATTTATGTTTGTTATAGTAATTCGCCATAGTCATGTCTAAAGCTTTTGCAGTTTCTTCATTCGTTTTCTCCTCTAAATAGCGCAATTGAATAAGCTCACGATACCGAACATTGGGTATTTGCATTAATATAAGTTCCGCATCAATTGCATACAAAGAAGATAAATCTACATCTAAAGAGTCTACGTCAATCAAAATTCTATCACTGACAGTTTCTTTATTTGTCGTATCTACTTTTTTCTTGTATAATTGTTTGCAATAATTTTCGGCAATCAGTTTTAACCACAGTGTAAGTGTACATCGATAGCTAAAAGACGAAAGAGGAGATTTTTTAGACAATTTGCCCGGAGTCATCAGATAGACATAGATCTCATTTATAAATTCCAGACAATTTTCACAATCCGTATAATACTTATTAAAAACTGCTTTGAAGAGGGGATAGCAATCTCTGTAAAGAAATGAATAGGTTATATTTTTTTCTCTGTTGAGTATCGCTTTAACAATGTCTTGATCTGAATATATGGCACTTTGGAGCATACTAATAATATCAATTTAACGTTGGTCTCATCCTCTATCCGCACAACCAGTTATACTTTTTATTGTATAAAGGATTATACGAATTGTAAAATTATACCTATTTACATAGAGAATAAAACCGTCAAATGTTAACTGATAATCATCCGGCAGTTTGGCGAGATATCTGGAAATTTATAGAAATTATGTGGTTGTTTTTTTTAGATGGATTTTATATTTGATTAATCTTGCTTTGTAACTCTTTCATATATATACGTGAGACGTGTAAATCGGTGAGGTGTTCGAATGGTGGCAGCATGCGGCAGTTTTTGTCGGTTATGGCAAAGAGGTATTCTATATTGATGATATGCTGCTGACTGATTTGAATGAAGGAGCTGGAGTATTTTAAAATATCGTTGGCCCGGGTACTGCGTTTAATTGGGGTTTTTGATCCGCTTGCCGAGAGGATGTTCCATTGTTTCTGTACTTTGTCGAACACAAAACATCCGATTTGTTCTACCTTAAATAATTGATAGCCGGTGATGGTGGCTATCAAGAAGCTTCTGTTTACCGGTACAATGTTGGTAAGCGTGTGTACGATTTGATTGAGGTGCAGGGTGGTTTGGCTATGGGTTAGGAAACGACTGATGATGTGTTGGAACTCCTCGGTTTCGTAGGGTTTTAATAGAAAATCGAAGGCCGACTCGCGCAGGGCGGCTAAGAGGTATTTATCGTAGGCGGTATATATTATTACGTGCATGGGCCAGAAGACTAAGTCTTTTACCTGGTGTAACAGCTCGATTCCGGAGGTGTCGGGCAGTTCGACATCCAGGAACAGCAGGTCCGGTTTCTTTTCTAGCAGAGCTTTTTTTCCGGTCTGTCCATCTTTAGCGAGAAAGTTGATGGTAAACTCCGGATAGTTGGCCAACGAGTTTTGTAAGCTGGTTGTACAGGCATCGTTATCTTCGATGATTGCTACGCTATATTGGTTTCTCATGGATGATGGTTTTTATTCGTATTCGAATGAATAATGGTTGGGTATGTAGATGGTTACCAGTGTTCCTTTGCCTTGGAGGGCCTCTTTATTTTGCATGGAGATTTCCATCTTTTCTTTATTTTTACTGTTCAACAGTTCGATGGTTTGGTATAACACCTTGGTGCCGGTGCCGGTGCCGCGGGTGGGGGATATCACACCGGGGGTGAATCCTGTTCCGTTGTCGTCGATGGTGATTTGGATTCCCTCGTTTTTTGTTTTTATGCTTATGCATAAAGTCTTTATTCCGGTCTTGGATCGTAATCCGTGCTTGATGGCATTTTCTACCGGGATTTGAATGATCATGGGTGTAACGTACAGCTGGTCCGGATCCAATCCTTCTTCTTTTTCGATGCTGTAGCTGAATTCGTCTCCCAGACTTGGTTGCTCGAGTTTGATGTAGGTTTCCACAAAATCAAGCTCTTCGGCCAGGGTGATGTGGTTGTTTTCCATGAGTTCAAGACAACGGCGCAGGAGCTTGGCGAAGAGGTATAATGTATTACGCTGCCTGTCTTCTTCGCTGGTCTGTATCTCCCGATTGAGAAGATTGAGCATGAAATGGGGCGACAGACGGTTTCGGAAGTTTTCCATCTTTAAACGGATCAATTGGTTTTGGGTGGACAGTTGTCTTATTTCATTTTGTCTTTTTATATGATTGTTGATAAAGTAGGCTATCAATAAAAAGATAATGGCTATTAATGATCCAACGATCAGTGTGCTACGAAGTTTGCTCACCTGGACAGCCTGCTCACTGATGATTATCTCTTTTTTCATGAGTGTGGTGTCTTGTTTGTACCGCATGTCGAGTTCGACGGCTCGTTTTAAGGCACGGTCTGACCGGATGGAGTCGTTTATACGCATTTTTTTGTCCATAAAACGATAGGCGGGTTGGTAGTTGGCGGTCCGGACGGAGTATTCCTGCAGGTATTTGTTCCGTATGGTGATGATGTTTAGATCGATGTTGGTATTGTTTTCGGTTTGCTTGAGGTACTTCCCTGCAAGTCCGGGATTGTTGGCCTTTAATGCCAGACCGGCCTTTATGGTGGCTATATAGTAAAGGGCGGTTGGGTTAGAAATGGAGGAAAAATAGGGTTGGCATTTATCAAGGTAGTAGTGGGCCGAATCCGGTTGGTTGAGATTGTTATATATATCGCCCAGGTTTAACCGGCAAAGGTTGATATAAAAATCGTATCCTCCGTTGTCTACTAATGCCAGCGCTTGCTTGAACCAGATTAGTGCGTTGGCGTATTCTTCTTTGTAATAGTAGTAGTTGCCGCGGTTGTTGCAGAAGGTGAATTTTTCGGCTAAGGTGCGTTCCGCGTATTGTTTTTCGGCCAATTTGAAATAGGTGTCGCTGGTTTCAAAATCACGCAGTTCCATGTATACCTGTCCTAATCCGAAGTATATAGGGAATCCGGTATGGTCTGTCATATTTAATGAGTCGCTGATCTGCAGCGCTTTTCTGTAATAGGTGGCTCCCATGGCATAATCGCTTTTGCGGATATGCGCATCGGCAAGGTTGATGTATAAGTCGGGTTGTTTTTCTTTATCATCGGACAAATTAGAACAGTTCAGTGCCTTTTGATAATAGGTGATGGCGCTGTCTAACTCGAACATTTGTATATAATAGCTGCCCAGGTAGTTATAGCTTGCTGATTTTAATTCGTAAATGCGTGCTGTTTGCGGTTGGCGGTCGCAGTAGGATAGTATTTTTTTTGAAAGGTAAAAGGTTGAGTCGAAGTTGTTGATGTAAAAGTAGGCCTCGGCATAGGTGTTAAGTACGGTATAGTAGGTGAGACTGTCTTGGGCTCCGACAAGCGATTGCTGAAGCCTGCTGAATGTGAAGTTGCGATTCTGACTGATGGAATCGATTGCCTGCCGAAGCTGCCGACTCAGGTTGTCTTGCGAATGATCGTTCGGTTTATTGCTATTGCATGAGATAAAAAAAACGAAAAGAGTAAGTAGTGTTGCTAGTAGTTTACTAGAGATTTTAGACTGCTCCATGGCAATTTGTGAATTTATACGTATGATTTTCGGGTTGATAGTCTAACGCAAAGGTAATCAATTTGTTTTTATGATGAAGCGATT